>OLNX01002189.1_pt1 | contig 15099 bp, 13 predicted proteins | sample 1672611 | NCBI WGS metagenome assembly OLNX01 (sample SAMEA3136705, study PRJEB25190) | human gut metagenome | reverse complement strand
TTTTAGAACATGTTCTATTTTGCTATTATATAAGCATTAAAGCTAGATAAGGTCAACACCTACCACCAGGAACAGCCGTTCTCTTATTTCATTGCATAAAGCTCAAAACCTTAGGTAAGCTTTGGAAAGACCGATAGAAGAAGGACCTTGTGACTACCAAGAAAAAATATGTTTCATCGCGAGAAGAACGAGCTCAAGCAACACGCGAAAAGCTACTGGAAGCAGCCATCGAGCTTGTAAATCAATATGGCATGAAGTATTTGACCGTACGTAACATCTGCGATGAAGCAGGCGTATCAACCGGAAGTTTTTACAATCTTTTCGATAGCAAAGATGATTTAGTGTTCTATTATCTGCAGAATGTTTTCACTGAGTACAAGCAGCAGGTGGAGAATGATGCTTCACAGCATTCCTCGCTCGAAAAGATAATCCTCATCTACCGTTTTTACATCAAATGCGTGCTTGAAACTGGACTGGAGTTCATTACCGGCCTTTACGCTGCCAACACGAATCAAGCTTTTAATTTCTTAGAGCGTGATCCGAAAAATGAAATGGTGTTGGATCGTGTAAGAGAATACCTGATAGAAGGAAAAGCATCAGGAGACGGTCGCTGATATGATGAACGCCGTGCCTCATGGCTTCCCCGCCTTAATGCGCGCAAAGAAGGTGCAAAAAAAAGCCGCGCATGTGGGATTTGACTGGCCCGACCCAATCGATCTTGCAAGTCAGACTGATTTGATGCTGCAAGACTATTTAATAACTCTTGCAGCTAATAAGAATGCAAGTTTTGAACTCGAACCCATTTCTCCACTAGAAGGCTCGCTTATTTAGCTTATACGGGAAACAAGCACCGATAGTGGTGCTGCAAAAAAGCAATACCCCATTTGGCGGATTATGAAAACGAGATATAACTGCAATGCGCAAAAGGGTTGAAACTTAGAAATCGAATGCTTCGCCCACGTTCATAGTAAGACAGTGATCCGCGGTTTTATCGAGTGCGCTCGGATCGCGATTGATCACGATAAGGTTCTTGCCGTTGAAGAATTCAACGAGACCCGCAGCTGGATAAACCACCCGCGAGGTGCCCGCGATGATGAGCGTCTCTGCTTGTGCGATGTCTTCGACGGCTGCCTGTATGACCTGTTGATCGAGCGCTTCTTCGTAGAGCACCACATCTGGTCTGATGATTCCCCCACATTCACAATATGGCACACCGTCGGCTTTCATGATCGCATCAAGCCCATAGCGCTTACCGCACTTCATGCAATAGTTGCGATGAATGCTCCCATGAAGCTCATGTACACACTTCGACCCTGCCGCCTGATGCAAGCCGTCAACATTCTGCGTGATCACACTACGAAGGATGCCTTGCTGCTCAAGTTCGGCAAGCTTCTTGTGCGCCTGATTCGGTTTGGCATCTTCATGCACCATCTTTGCTCTGTAAAAATCGTAAAAGACATCGGGGTGCGCTTCGAAGAACGAATGACCTACAATGACCTCAGGAGGATAAGGGTACGCCTCATTAAAGATGCCTTTGGCGCTACGGAAATCAGGGATGCCGCTTTCTGTTGAAACCCCTGCCCCGCCGAAGAACACCACGCTCTTCGGATCTGCTTCGCTAATGATACGCCGTACTTCTTCAAGCTCTTCGTTCATATTCCCCACCTTATTCCTTTACACTACCAGCAGCGAAGTCCTCCATCTATCCGCACCAGTGGAGAGAGTAAGACACGAGGTTCCCCGCTTCCCTGTTCGCGCATCTGCTTCACAGACGCGCTCATGCGTCGCTGCTTTGCTCGGGCTTTATTAAATAGCGAATTTAGTCGGCAAAGAGTCACCTCGCTGCCTTGCCCTCTCCGCTGATGCAGATAGATGACGAACGACCGGGTAGTTTGTCATCTAGTATGAACTGCCTATGTATTCTTCCTGGAGGCGCGTGAGTGTGCCATCCTCTTCCATAGCCGCAAGCGCTTCATTGACCGCGTCCTTCAGGTTGATGGATTCCGTTGGCAGTGCGATGCCGTAGGCTTCCCCCGTCATGATGCGTTCGATGATGCGCATGTCCGAGAATTCATGGGCGAGCAAATATTCAGCAACGGGAAGATCGAGCACCACTGCTTGAACTTCTTTAGCTTTAAGCGCCTGAAGGCATTTGCGTGCGGTCGAATACTCGATGATCAGCTTTTCGTTCGTGAGCTCACGCGCAGTCTGCATGCAAGTGCTCCCCTTCACCACCGCGATACGCGTGGTCTCGGGATCGAACTCAGCCGTGTTTTCGAAGGTTACGGGTGCTTTTTCTTTCCCTGTTGTTTGAGCAGTAGAGGGCTTCACGAAGCGTGGTAATGCGGTGTCTGTCGAAGCGCGCGCAGAGGATGCGGATGAAGGCTGCTCTGCCTCCTTCATCGTGATGACCGCCTGATTGCCCACGTAATACCAGCTACTGAAGTCGACCTTTTCGTCCCGCTCTTCCGTAATAGCAAGCGCTGCGAGCGCTACATCGCCTTCGGGGTCAGGCTTCTCTTCTTCACTTGCTGTGGCAGATGGCTCACAGGCCAACGTCTCAATGATCGTGTCGCGCGAGGTGGGCACCAGCTCGAGTGCAAGCCCCAATCGATTGGCAAGCTCCTCTGCAACAGCGATATCGTAGCCCCACATCGCTTCTGCCCCACCATCGCTGAACGGGGGATACTCAGACGAAACGAGCACTTTGAGCGTGCCCTTATCCATAAGCTCGCTCTCATAAGCGTGCGTTTGCTCTTTTCCCTGATCGCTCTGCGCACAACCGCTCATGAGCACACAAGCAATGAGCGCAGTGCAGAGAAGCACCGCGAACGCCACCGTTCGCACAACGCGATACCCCTGCGAAGCCTTGAGCGCTTGCACTCCGTTTTGCGACAACGATCCACTGACCGTAGCGGAGATATGCCTATGCTGCTGGACGTGCTTCAAAGTCAGATCCTTCGACAAGCCAGACGTTACTGCTCGCTCGCCTTCAACACCTCAAGTGCCAGCTGATAGCCACCCGTGCCATAGTTGAGCGCTTTCGAGACGCGCGCGATAGTGGTTGCCGAAGCTCCCGTTGTCTTCTCGATCGAAGCGTACGATTCGCCTTCACGCAAAAGACGCGCCACTTCCAAGCGCTGGGAGGTGTCCTTGATCTCACGAATCGTGAAGAGATCTTCTAAGAGCGCGAAGACATCATCGGGCTCGTTCAGCCCCGCAAGCACATTCAACAGATCTTCAACTTCTCGGGTGCGTAGTTCGGACATACTCTCTCTTCTCTCAAGACTACTCGACAAAAAGAGCCCATTGAACAGGGCTCTTCTGTTTGCTATCAGGATAGATGATTACTCAGCGATGCGCGTGATCCACTCTTCATACTCGGGCACTTTGCCATAAGCGACATCGAAGTAGCGCTCCTGAAGTGCCTTGGTGATGGGACCGGGCTTGCCGATAACGCGATTGTCCACGCTTCCAATGGGCGTGAGTTCAGCGGCTGAGCCGGTCATGAACATCTCATCGGCAACATAAAGATCGGAGCGGTTGAGCGTTTCCTCAAGTGCGGGAATATCCATATCAACAGCGATATTCAAGACGGTGTCGCGCGTGATGCCTTCGAGCAGGCCATCGCCCAGCGGAGGCGTCATGAGGATGCCGTCGCGTACGATGAAGAGATTCTCGCCCGTGCCCTCGCACACATGGCCCACTTCGTTGAGCATGATCGCCTCTGCGTAGCCATGCTCCTTTGCTTCGAGCTTCGCAAGGATCGAATTCATGTAAGAAGCCGTGGATTTCACTGCTGGCGGAATAGCATTGAACGAACGCTGACGCCAAGACGAAATGCCCACGGATACACCGTTTTCGAGCGCTTCCTCACCAAGATAAGCATCCCACGGCCACACTGCGATGATGACATCGACTGGCGCTCCAGTGGGATCGACGCCCATCTGGCCATAGCCATAGTACGCGAGCGGGCGGATGTAGCAAGACTTCAGCTTGTTCGCTTTGATGATGTCGACCGTTGCCTGGCAGAGTTCCTCGACCGAATACGGCAATTCCATGTGTGCGATCTTCGCGCTGTTATGCAGGCGCTTCATGTGATCCTCCAAGCGGAACACGACCGCTTCATCGGTGTCGGTATTGTGATAGCAACGGATGCCCTCGAACACGCCAGAACCATAGTGAAGCGCATGCGTGAGCACGTGCGTGGTTGCCTCCGCCCATGGGACGATCTCGCCATTTTTCCAGATATAGTCGACTTCGGTCAGATCCGCCATAGCGCTCCCCTTCTTCAAAGTGTTCGATACGTTTTGCCGCACGCTTCGCAGCGCCGGCATGCAGTAAAAACAGAAAGACCATGGCAGCACCATGGCCTTCCGTTATTCTACTCCATTTCGCTGGAGTGGTTGAAGCTAATTGTAAAAAAGGATGTCGTTGTAAGTGGGCACGGGCCAGTAGTCGTTCTCGACCACGCACTCGAGCGCATCGATCTCGGCACGCAGAGCATCCATGGCGGGAATGACCTTTTCGGCATACGCATATGCCTGTTCCTGGAGGTCTTCGATGGCTTCCGCACTATCGTGCTCGGCGATGAGCGTGCGTGTGCAAGCCGCAACCGCGTTCGTTCCTTTCACCAGGTAGGAAAGGAGCTTTTCGTGCTCTTCCATATCGGATGAAGCAATCGCTGCCTTCACCGAGGTGATGGTCTCAGCCAGATCGCGCATATATTTGCTGATGGCGGGCAAATACGTGCGACGTGCCATGCGGATCATCACGCGTGCCTCGATGTTCAAGAGCTTCGTGTATTTGTCGAGTTTCACCTCGTAGCGGCTGTGCACTTCCGATTCGGACAAGATGCCGAACTCAGCGAAGAGATCGATCGATTTCTGCGAGACGAAGCACGGAAGCGCTTCGGCGGTGTTGCGATGGTTCGCCAACCCGCGGCGCGCTGCCTCTTCTTGCCACTCTTCCGAATAGCCGTTGCCATTGAAGATGATGCGCTTGTGATCGGTAAGAAGCTGACGAACATAGCTGATCGCTTTCTTCTCGAACTCAGCGCCCTCAAGACCTTCACAAGCATCCGCGAAATCCTTGAGGCTCTTTGCGACCGCCGTGTTCAGGATCATGTTGCAATCCGAAAGATTCACAGCAGAACCCGGCATGCGGAACTCGAACTTGTTGCCGGTGAACGCAAAGGGACTCGTGCGATTACGGTCGGTGTTGTCTTTGAGGAATTGCGGCAGAACCGCAACGCCCAAGTCCATAGAAATGGCCTCAGCTGAATGATATTCGTCGCCCTTGATGAGCGCGTCCACGATGGCATCGAGCTCATCGCCCAGGAAGATCGAAACGATGGCCGGAGGCGCTTCATCGGCACCAAGACGGTGATCATTGCCTGCAGAAGCAACCGACATGCGCAAGAGCTCCTGGTACTCGTCGACTGCCTCGATGACGCCGGTGAGGAACACGAGGAAGCGAAGGTTCTCCATGGGGTTCTCGCCCGGATCGAGCAAGTTGCGGCCACCGGCGGAAATGGACCAGTTGTTGTGCTTGCCCGACCCATTGATGGACTCGAAGGGCTTCTCGTGCTGCAGGCACACCAGGCCGTAGTGGCTGGCCAGAAGCTTCATCTTCTCCATGGTGAGCAGGTTCTCGTCCACGGCGCGGTTCGTCTCGGCGAAGATGGGCGCCAGCTCGTGCTGGGCCGGAGCCACCTCGTTGTGCTTGGTCTTCGCGGAAATGCCGAGGGCCCACAGCTCGTCGTCGAGCTCCTTCATGAACTCGTTCACCGTGGGGCGGATGGCGCCGAAGTAGTGCTCCTCCAGCTCCTGGCCCTTCACCGGCGGATAGCCGAACAGCGTGCGGCCCGTGAGCATGATGTCGAGGCGCTTCTCATAGTCCTTCTCGGAGATGAGGAAGTACTCCTGCTCGGCGCCGAGGGTGGTGGTCACGCGATCGGACGAGTCGTCGCCGAACAGATCGAGCACGCGGCGTCCCTGGGTCTCGATGGCCTTCATGGAGCGCAGAAGCGGCGTCTTCTTGTCGAGCGCCTCGCCGGTGTAGCTGCAGAAGGCCGTGGGGATGCAGAGCACCTCGTCCTTGATGAAGGCGTAGGAGGTGGGATCCCACGCGGTGTAGCCGCGGGCCTCGAAGGTGGCGCGCAGGCCGCCGGAGGGGAAGCTGGAGGCGTCGGGCTCGCCCTGGATGAGCTCCTTGCCGGAGAAGGTCATGATAGCGCAGCCGTCATCGGTGGGATCGATGAAGCTATCGTGCTTCTCGGAGGTGATGCCCGTCAGCGGCTGGAACCAGTGGGTGTAGTGGGTAGCGCCCTTCTCGATGGCCCACTCCTTCATGGCATGGGCGACGACGTTGGCCACGTCCTCGTTTAAGGGCGCGCCCTCCTTGATGGTCTTCATCAGCTGCTTGTAGGTGGTCTTCGGCAGACGCTCGCGCATCACATGCTCGTTGAACACCATGGAGCCGTACAGATCGGTCACTTTCGACATAACGGGTTCGCTCCTCACTCGGGTCGATGATCGGAATAAGATACCACGTCGGAGCCACCGCAACGGCTGCACCCGGCACGTTCCAAGTTAATGGCGCATTGTTTCGAGGAGTTTTCTGGTAAGCGAAACCGACGTTACGAAAGGGGCGGTTCGTTTTCACGCCCCACGCAAAACGACCCCGCCGAGGCAGGGTCGTTGAGGAATTAAGATCGCGCTCGGCAAATGGCAGCGCGTATTCGGCGCAACACGACGGTGTGCCTGGGGTGCAGCTAATCGATATGTTTCCCGTAGCGCTCCTCGGTGATCTCGTCGAGGGTGCGGCCCTGGGTGTTGGGGCACCAGATGACGCCCACCACGAGCGACACCAGAAGGAAGCCACACATGATGATGCCGGCAGTCACGAAGCCCGCAGGGGTTTCCACGCCGAGGCCCGCCACGGCCACGAGCGACCAGATGCCCAGCACGCCGCGCACCAAAAAGAACATGATGCCCTGCACGCCGCCGCGATACAGCGTCGGGAACAGCTCCGTCGACCACAGCGCATAGAAGCACTGGGCCGAGAAGCCGGCTGAGATGCCCCACAGCGCCACGAACACCCACAGAAGCCAGCCCCAGCTATCGGCCGTGCCCGCTTCCAGCTGCATGCCGAAGAACACCATGACCACCCAGGCCGCCAGCGCCATCACGGCCGTGGCCGCGAACAGGATGCGATGCGGGATCTTGTCGCCGAACTTCGAGAAGATGGCAAGCGAACCCACCGCCGTGAGGATCCACATGACCGCCTGTAGAAGCGAGATGGTCGTGTCGTCCAAATGCCCGGCCGCCGCGTACATGTAGGGCATGAACTGGCCCATGGTGCCGGCCACGATGTTCCACGTCAGGTACACCGCCACCAGGAACACGATAGACTTCACGTTCACCGAATTGGTCAGCGCGCGGCCCATCATCTGGATGAAGGTGTCGCGCTTGCCCTCAGCCGCGGACTGCTTTTCCGTCCAGTCCTTCGACTCCTCCAGCTTGCGCTGCAGATTCCACGCGATGAGCGCCACCACGAACAGGATGAGGAACAACAGACGCATGGCGAACAGGCCGTCGAAGGGCCCGTAGGTGCCCGCCGGCAGAAGCGCGCCATCCGGCCCGAAGGTGGGGAAGATGAACGAGAACAAAAGCGCGATGAGGAAGATGACCGCCGGGCCGCAGGACCAGGCGAACTGGCTGATGCCGATGTTGGCGGCGCGGCTCGTGGAGGAGGACATCTCGGAGATGTAGCTCCACGACGACGGTACGCCGGCGCCCACGGACAGGCCGGAAATGACGATGCCGGCGCAGAGCATGGGCAGGTTCACCGCGCACATAATGAGGAAGACGCCCGTGGCGTACACGAGCAGGTTATAGGTGTAGATGAACTTGCGCCCGAAGCGGTCGGCCAGAAAGCCGCCGATGAGCGCGCCCACCGCCGCGCCGAAGGCATTCGCGCCCACGGCGCCCAAGATGGACACCCACACGTTGTCGAAGTTGAAAGCAATCGCCCAGGCCGCCAGCGCCACACCCGAGGCCACGATGCAGCCGGAGTCGAGGAAGTTGGTGAGTGATACGGCGATGGTGCCTTTTTTCTCTTGGGACAGAGCCATAGTTTTGCAGACCCTTTCTTAGTTGCTTAGTTGTCGGTCGCCGAAGCCGCGGGGGAATCCAGCATGGCCTCGTTGATCTTGACGTTGAACTCGCGGCCGATCTGCCGCAGCCCCTCGTCGGTGATGGTGTTCAGGAATTCGCCCGAGCCGCCGTTCATGGCGCGGGCGCGCCCGTAGATGTCGGCGGCCTTCTCGATGGTGTGCAGAAGCCCGAAGGTACTATCGAAGTCGGCGCCGGAGACGAACAGGCCGTGACTCGCCCACACCACCGCGTCGAAGGTCTTCATCTGCTCGGAGGTGGCCCGGGCGATGTCGGCCCCACCGGGCACCATCCAGGGCACCACGCCGACGCCAGCCGGGAACACGACGACGCACTCGGTCATGGCCTTCCACAACACGCGCGTGAACGTGCGCGCGTCCAGCGGCAACAGGTAGGAAAGCGCGATGATGTTGGTGGGGTGCGCATGGTAGATGACGCGGCAGGTGCCGTCGGTGGCCGCGGCGCGCACGGCGTGGTTCATGACGTGGGTCGGGAACTCGGACGTGGGACGGCCCCCGTCGTCGAGGCCCCACACGATGCGGTAGGCGTCGCCGGCGGCGGACAGTTCCACAATGCCGATGTTGCGAGAGGGATCGGACGCCACATTGCGCATGTAGTTGCCGGTGCCAGTGACGAGGAAGTACACACCGCCCATAGTCGGCGCCTCAACGCCGAGGGGCGTCCAAGGACGCGGCTCCTTGTCGAAGAACTTGCGGGCGGTATCCACATCCTCGGGACGCAGGCGGTAGCTGAGGTTGCCGCCGTTGCGCTCGTGCCAGCCCTGCTCCCAGCCATCGTTGCACAGGCGCACGAACCCGCGCACGAACCCCAGCTGCTCCATGGCCACGCCGGACACCGCCCCGCGCGCCGTGTCGATGCCTTGGGAAAGCATCTCCTGTGCCTGATCGAAAAATGCCATATCGTTGCTCCTTGCTTGAAACTCCTCGGGGGCGAGACCTTGGTTGAGCTACATGCGCTCGGGCAGGACCTTGGCCTCGTAGGCGGCCACGGCCGGGTACAGCTCGCCATCGAGCGGGCAGCCGGCGCGGCGGCAGTACTCGTCCCACACGGCGCCGAAGGGCATCGACTTCGCCTGCTCGGCCAGCATCATCTTCTCGGTGAACTGGTAGGTGTCCTGCAGCTCCTTCAGGCGCTCGCCCGGCTGCAGCAGCGCGTAGAGCAGCGACTTTTCCATGGCGCGCGTGCCCGTGGCCCAGGCGCCCACGCGGTTGATGGAGGCGTCGAAGAAGTCGAGGCCGATGATGACCTTCTCCCAGGCGCCGGGGATGTGGGCGATTTCCATGGCCACTTCCTTGGTGGGATCGTCGAAGAGCACCACGTGGTCGGAGTCCCAACGCACCGGACGCGTCACGTGCAGCGGCACCTTGTCGAAGAACAGCAGCAGCGCCGAGAGCTTGTCGGCCACGTTCTCGGTGGGATGGAAATGACCCAGATCCAGCAGATCGTACACGCCGGGGTGCGTGGCGGCGTAGGCCAGGTAGAACTCGTTGGAGCCCACGGTCATCGACTCCAGACCGATGCCGAACACCTTCGACTCGCAGGAGTCGATGACGCGGTCGTACTTCTCGGCGTAAATCTCGTCGAGCGAATCGCGCAGGCGCTCGCGCAGGCCATAGCGGTCTCCGGGCACGTCCTTCAGGCCGTCGGGGATCCAGATGTTGCAGAGCGTCTGGTCATCGAGCGCCTCGCCGATCTGCTGGGAGATCTTGCGGCAGGCCTTGCAGTGGCGGATCCAGAAGTCGCGCGTCGCCTTATCGGGCGAGGACAGCGACAACTCGTTGTTCATCATGGGATGGCCAAAGATAGTGGGATTGAAATCGATGCCGTAACCGTGCGCGCGCGCCCACGCGACCCACGGCTCGAAGTGCTTGTACTCCAGGACGTCGCGGTCGACCCAGGGGTTCTCGTCGGTGAAGACGGCGTAGGAGGCGTGCAGATTGATGCGCTTGGCGCCGGGCACGAGGGCCATGGCGGCCTCGAAGTCACAGGTCAGCTCCTCGAAGGTGCGAGCGCGGCCAGGGTAGTTGCCCGTGGTCTGGATGCCGCCGGAGAGGCCCCCTTCCTGATCGAAGCCGAGCACGTCGTCGCCCTGCCAGCAGTGCACCGAGATGGGCTTGGCGGCCAGCTTCTCCATCACCGCCTCGGTGTCGATGCCGAGGGCGGCGTACTCCTCGCGGGCCAAATCGTACATGGTAGTCATCGGGTTTCCTTTCTGTTGCTTCTGCTTGTTGGTTCGGTCGATTCGAATGGTTGCTTTCGTTGCCGTATCAAGAAACTACTCGTTCGCGCACAAAAATCGCTAGGGTTCCACCTTCTGCACGTCGAAGGACTCCGCAATGGCGGCGCGCACGGCCTTGAGGTGCGGGAACACCCCGTCGGCGAGCATCTGCACGGCCAGGTTGCCGAGCGCGGTGCCCTCCACGGGACCGGCGTACACGGGAAGGCCGCACACCTCGGCAGTGCGGCGGTTCAAGTGGCCGTCGCGGCAGCCGCCCCCGACGATGTTGATGGATTTGTAGCCGTGTCCCGCCAGCGAGCTCAAGCCTTCCACGGCGTCGCGGTAGCAGCGCGCCAGGCTTTCGTAGACGCAGAGCATCAGCTCACCCAAGGTTTGCGGCACCGCCTGGCCCGTCTCCTCGCAGGCTTCCAAAATCTCCTCGATCATGGAATCAGGCGAGAGGAACCGATCGTCGTTCACGTTCACAATAGAAGCCTGAACGCCCGCGCATTCCGCCTCGTCAGCGGCGCGGATAAGATCCTCGAAGCCCACTTCCTGACCGAGGCCCTCCACACGCATGTACTGGTGCAGGCGGCCCTTGCGGATGGCCTTCTCGTCCACAACGTAGGTGATGCCGTTCAGTTCGCGGCGAATGGATTGGATCATCCACAGCCCCATGATGTTCTTCAGGAAGCGGTACCGGAAGTGGTAGCCGCCCTCGTTGGTGAAGTTTTCGCCGTAGGCCGCCGCCGTGGTGAGCGGGCTGCGGTTCTCCACGCCGAGCAGGCTCCACGTGCCCGAGGAGAGGAACACCGCGGGCAAATCGCACGCGGGAACCGCCAGAAACGCGCTGCCGGTGTCGTGGGTGGCGGGCAGCACCACGCACGTGTCGTAGCCGATCTTCTCGGCGATAGAGGGCTTCACCGGCCCCAGGCACGCCCCGGCCATGGTAACGTTGCGGAAGAGGCGCCGCGGGATGTTGAAGCGGGCCAGCACCGTTTCGTCCCAAGCGCCGGTCTCGGCGTTCAGAAGGCCGGTCGTAGAGGCGTTGGTGTACTCGAGGGCCTTCTCGCCGGTCAGCAGAAAGCCCAGGTAATCGGGAATCATAAGGAAGGTCTCAGCCGCTTCCAGCTGTTCGGGGTTCTCGCGCTGCAGGGCCAGGAACTGATAGATGGTGTTGAAGGGCTGGCGCTGGATGCCCGTGCGGCGGTAGAGCTCTTCGGGGCTCATGATGGCGTCGGCCACCTCGAACATGCCGCTCGTGCGCTCGTCGCGATAGGCCACGGCGTCGCCCACCAGGTTGTCGTCAGCATCCAGCAGGACGAAATCGACGCCCCAGGTGTCGATGCCGACGGATTTCGGCGCGAACCCCGCCTCCTTGCACAGGGCAAGCCCGCGCACGAGCTCGCCGTAGAGCAGGTCGATGTCCCAGCAATCGTGGCCGCCCCGGCGCACCTGGCGGTTGTCGAATCGGTGCACCTCTTCCAAATGGATGCGGCCGTCTTCCACAAAACCCACCACCACGCGGCCCGAGGAGGCTCCGATGTCCACCGCCGCATAGCAATCGCGCCGCAGATCACGGGCAGAATGCGCCATGTCGCCATTCCTATCTTCGCACGCCAGCAGGGGGCGCCGTTTTGGGCGAACCCCGTTGACCATGAGCGCATTTCTCAACTTTTACCTGGGAAAACGCGCAAGCCTTTAATGCGGCGCACAGTGTACCAGCAAAGGGGCCCTCTGCAAGGGCGCGCGCCCAAAGAGGTGGCGGCCTGTAACAAATCAACAACAATGACTTCATGGGTCGTCATTGAAAGGGGCCCGGACGAACCGGGCCCCTCGAGGGAGAACACCTGCTCGGATGCCCTCCCTTGTAGCCAATCGTGCAGCTTCAAACAGCCGCCCCTAGCCTTCCGGCGCGAAGGCGATAAAGGTAGCGGTATCCGGCTCCGGGCTTACCCCGCCACGCTCGTTGACCGAGCGCACGAGCAGGCAGTAGGTTCCCGGCACCTCGGGCGTGTACTCGAACGTCCAGTGAACCCATCGATCGCCCGTGGAGGCGGACACGTCGTAGTCGGTCCAGTTCTCGCCGTCGTCCAACGAGAACTGCACCGTTACAATGGGCACGCCGTAGTCCTCGGCGTAGCCCTCGAAGCGCACCGGGCGCCCCACCTCCACCGACAGCGGCGCTATCATCGCGATCTACTCCTGCGCGCCTGTCAGCACGCCGGCGTTCGGGCTGTTGGGATGCTCGTCGGCCTCGCCGGGCACGGCCGGCGCCTCGTCCTCGGCCGACACCACGATCTCCACCACATCGCGCACGAAGTAGTTCGCGGGCGTGCGGGTCATCCACAGCTGGTTGCTCCCGCCCACCGAGGCGGTGAGTGCCTCCTCGTTGATCTCGTAGCTGAGCACGCCGTGGCGCCCGATCACGTAGCCGAGCGGCAGCATGGTCTCGGTGCCATCGGCCGACACGAACGTCACCGCGTTGGCCCCGGGCTGCACGCCGGCGCGCTCCAGAATGGACTCGATCGGAATGCCCTTCACGTTCGCCGTAACGATGGCGCGGCCGCCCGCAGGGTTGCCGCCGCAGGTGCACGTCATCTTCTGCTGCACCGACTCGTCGCCGGCAAGATCGCCCACCGAGGCGGTGTAGGCGTCATTCACCGCGCCCGACACCGTCAGTTGCCAGTCGAGCGGGTTCTCCGAAGCAAACGCAATACCAGCGCCGCACACCACGCGCACAGCCTTCTGGAACATCGTGCGGATCGTCTCGTTGGGTGTGACGGCCTCCTGGTCGTAGGAGAAGACGCCCTCGGCTCGGGCCACCTTCACCGCACCGGCCACGGCGGCGTTCTCGCCCACCTCCGCTTGCGGGTCGGCGGCTGCATTCCCGTCAGCGCCATCGCCCGGCGCCACCGCCAAGGCCGGCACCGCCGACATGGACGCGATCATCGTCAAACTCGCCAAGGCGCCAGCCGCGGCCCGGCCCTTCGATTTCAAATCTTTCATGGTCTCCCCCTACTCCACCGTGAACATGAACTGGGTATCGTACTGGCTCACGTGATCGGAGCCGTCCGGCGCGATGCTCGTCGTGCGGATATCCATCAGGTACGTCCCGGCCTCGGGCGGCGTGAAGTCCATGCGCCAGTAGGTCCAGTACTTGGAATCGTTATTCGGCGTGTCCAGCGTCGTCCAGGTCGCGCCGTGGTCGAAGGAGAACTCGAGCTTCTTGATGGGCTCGTTCCACGCGTCGGCGAAGCCCTCCAGATGCACCGGTTTGGCCTCGTCGCCCGTGAGCACCACATTGGTGGGGTAGTTCAGCACGCCGCTGTTGGGCTTGGAGTACACTTCGCCCGTGCAGTCGTCGGCGAACTCGCCCAGGTACACCTGACTCATGGCGGCATCCTCAGGCTGAGTCATGAACGTGAGGTTGCTGATGCGCTTCACGAAATTGCCGCCGGAGGTGTCGTACACCCACACCATGCAGGGGTAGCCCTGGGTGTTCGGCAGCGTCTCGCCATCCATCTTTGTGACGAGGATGGCGTTGTTGCCCACCACCCAATCGATGGGCATCTGGGCGTAGTCGTAGCCATCCGAGCCGATGGGGCTCACGATGTTCGCACTGGCCTTGGGCTTCGCGAACTCGATGACCTTCGACAGCGGAATGCCCTCCACCTCGCTCTGCATGATGGTGGCCTGGCCCACGCCGTTGATGGTGCAGTCCATCTTCATGACCTGCTTCACGGTACCGAACTGCTCTTCCATCTCGGGAAGGGTCATGGTCACCGGATTGTCGCAGTCGCCGTCGATGGAGACGGTCCAGTTCTCGTAGATGGACGGATCCACCTGCGTGTCGTCCACGAGCCACTCGGACGGCTCGTCCTTCACCGTCTTGAAGAAGCGGTTCTCGGCCGGAGTGATCGTGGTCTGGTCGTAGCTCGTCGTCACCTGAACCTCTTCGGCGGCCACATCGGTGATGCCGTGGTAGAGGTTGTACTTGTAGTCGTCCCAACGGCCGAGGGTCTGCGTCTCCACGTCGTTGTAGTGGCACGAGAAGCAGGTGCCACCCTGGCTCGTGAACATCGCGTTCGTCATGTGGGTGTTGTGGATGGCCTCGCCCAGGTAGTTCGTTCCCTGGTAGGTCTTGGAATGGCACGCAATGCAGTTCGCGAAGGTCTGCTCGGTGGGATAGCCGAAGAAGATCAGGCGATGGTAGGTGGGCAGACTCATGATGGCGCTCTCAAGCGTGTGGCACGAGGTGCAGCCGCGGTTCTCGGCGTTCAGGTACGTAATGTTGAACGCGCGATCGTCGGAAGGCACCGGCTGCACGGTGAACCCGTTGCGGTCGGTGTAGCGAAGCGGCTCGTTGGCCTCGGCGTTGGCGGCGTTCTTCTCGCTGTTCTTATAGAAACCGGGCAGGGCGGTCACGCCGTCCACGAAGCGGCCCTCCGTGGGGAACCCGCTGATACTGGCCAGCTGATCGCTGTAGCCGTCACTTGTCGCCGGTGCCGGCTCGGTTGTTGTCGTGGAATCGGCCGCCTTGTCGGCCCCATCGCTCGGCGCGGCAGCCGGAGTGCAGCCCCAGGCCAGACATCCCGCTCCCAAGACGCACGCGAGCACCGCCGCGCACGCAATCCCCTTGCGCGAGCGCCGCCCCGTTCTCGTTGCTTGCTCTCTCATAGC
>OLNX01002184.1_pt1 | contig 15114 bp, 10 predicted proteins | sample 1672611 | NCBI WGS metagenome assembly OLNX01 (sample SAMEA3136705, study PRJEB25190) | human gut metagenome | reverse complement strand
GTTAAGAAGAAACTCTCCAAAGGCGAAGATATCGGTTTTGTAGGCGAAGTGACAAAAGTCAATACCGAGCTTTTAAATACACTGCTGGACAATGATTTTGTCCCGGTGATTTGCCCGATCGGTTCCGATGATGAGTATCATTCTTATAATATCAATGCAGACGATGCAGCATGTGCGATTGCAACGGCAGTCGGAGCATCCAAACTGGTATTTTTAACGGATATCGAGGGTGTATACCGTGATCCGCAGGACAAATCCACACTGATCTCCGAACTGAGTATTCCGGAAGCAGAAGAACTGCTCGGCAGCGGAAATATCGGCGGCGGCATGCTCCCGAAGATCCAGAACTGTGTCGATGCGATCAAGTCCGGTGTTTCCAGAGTACATATCCTGGACGGAAGGATTCCGCACTGCCTGCTGTTGGAGTTCTATACCAACAAAGGTATCGGTACTGCGATTATCGGGGATGAGGAGGAACGTTTTTACAATGAAAATGAATGAATATATGGAGAGAACGGAACAGGTGGTTCTGCACACCTATAACCGTTTCCCGGTTGTTTTTGAAAAAGGAGAAGGCGTACATCTTTATGATACCGAAGGAAAGGAATATCTGGATTTCGGTGCCGGAATTGCGGTGTTTGCACTTGGCTATCACTATGCGGACTACGATCAGGCTTTAAAAGATCAGATCGACAAAGTGATCCATACCTCCAATCTTTTCTACAATGTGCCGATGATGGAAGCAGCAGAAAAACTGGTAAAGGCAAGTGGCATGAGCAAAGTATTCTTTACCAACAGCGGTACGGAGGCGATCGAAGGTGCGATCAAAGCCGCACGTAAATATGCATGGAACAAAGACCATGCAACGGATCACGAGATCATTGCCATGAACCATTCCTTCCACGGAAGAAGTATAGGTGCTTTGTCTGTAACTGGAAATGCACATTACAGAACTCCGTTTAATCCACTGCTTCCAGGTGTACGTTTTGCCAACTTTAATGATCTGGACAGCGTAAAGGCACAGATTACAGACAAGACCTGCGCTATCATTATGGAGACTATCCAGGGCGAAGGCGGAATTTATCCTGCAACAGAAGAATTCTTAAAGGGCGTGCGCGCTCTCTGCGATGAACATGATCTGCTGCTTATTTTAGATGAGATCCAGTGTGGTATGGGACGTTCCGGAGAAATGTTTGCATGGCAGAAATACGGCGTAAAACCAGATGTAATGACCGTTGCAAAGGCTTTGGGAAATGGTGTTCCGATCGGTGCATTCTTAGCCTGCGGTAAGGCAGCTACTGCTATGGTCCCAGGTGACCATGGAACTACCTATGGCGGAAATCCACTGGTAACAGCTGCAGCAGACGCAGTTTTAGATATCTTTGAAAAACGCCACATTGCAGACCATGTAAAGGAAGTTGGCGCTTATCTGTATGAAAAGCTGGAAGGCTTAAAGGATAAGTATGATGTGGTAAAAGACCACCGTGGTGTTGGCCTGATCCAGGGTCTGGAATTTACAGTTCCTGTAGGTCCGATCGTGTCCAAGGCATTATTAGAGCAGAAGCTGGTGCTCATCAGTGCAGGCGCCAATATTATCCGTTTCGTTCCGCCGCTGATCATTGAAAAGAGCGATGTAGACGAAATGGTTAAGAGACTGGAAGTTGTGATCAAAGAAATGTAGTGAAAAAGTTCTCATAACGAACGCAAAGAGTCCGGTAGTTGAGAAAAAGTGGCAAAAATGCACGAATAATGAACTACATAGTTCAGAAAATACGACAAAATAACAAAAAATACAGTTTTTTCCCCTCCTGATTTCTGGTAGACTTAAGTCAACAGAAAAGACAGGAGGGTTTTTATTATGAAGAAAAAACTTGCATTGTTACTGGCTTGTACCATGGCGTTAGGCCTGACAGCATGTGGCGGTTCCAAACCTGCAGCAGCTCCGGAGACAACTGCAGCAGCAACCGAAGCAGCCGCAGAAAGCAGCGAAGAGAGCAAAGCTGATGAGAAGACAGAAGCAGCCGGCGGGGATATGGATGCTCTGATCGAAGCAGCTAAGGCTGAGGGCGAATTAACTGTATATGGTTCCTGCGAAGAGGAATACTTATCAGCAGCCTGCCAGAACTTTGAAAAACTCTACGGAATTAAGACAAAATACCAGAGACTTTCTACTTCAGAAGTTTACACCAAGGTTTCTGAAGAAGCTGGAAAGCCTTCAGCAGATGTATGGTTCGGCGGAACCATGGATCCTTACAACGAAGCAGTTGCAGCTGGTCTGCTGGAACCATATGACGCGATCAACGCTGTAAACCTGATCGGTGATGAGTACAAAGATCCTACCAACTGCTGGTATGGTATCTACAAAGGCATCCTGGGCTTCATGGTCAATACAGAAGAGCTGGAGCGTTTAGGTCTGGAAGCACCTAAGACATGGGATGATCTGACCAAGGAAGAGTACAAGGGCCTGATCATGATGTCCAACCCGAATACCGCTGGTACTGCTAAACTGATCATCAACACCATGATCCAGATGAAGGGCCATGACGAAGCTATGGAATACTTCAAGGCTCTGGACAAGAACATTGCCCAGTACACCAAGTCCGGTTCCGGTCCTTCCAAGATGGTTGGCCCTGGCGAGTGTGTAATCGCTATTGGTTTCTTACATGATGGTATTTATCAGATCCTTCAGGGATATGACAACATCCAGCTGATCGTTCCAGAAGACGGAACATCCTTCGAAGTTGGTGCAACCGCTATCTTAAAGGGCGCTTCTCATCCAAATGCAGCAAAACTGTGGATCGAGTATGCATTATCTCCTGACTGTGTAGACCATGCAAAAGAGAATGGTTCTTATCAGTTCCTGGTATTAAAGAACGCAACTCAGCCAGAAGAAGCTGAAAAGTTCGGTCTGGATATGACCAATACCATTGACTATGACTTTGAAGATGCAAAAGAGAACAGTGCTAAGTATGTAGAAGACTTCTTCGAAGCATTAGGAAGCACATCTGAAGGCGCTGACTCCAGCCGTTTCTTAACTGAGTAATCAGAATAATAGACGGACTGCAAAAAGTCATTCTTAAAAAGAAAGTAAAGCTTATATAAAGTAAGCTAAGCAGAAAATGCTGCGTAATGGAATAAACATTGCGCAGCATTTTCAAATCAAAGACAGAATTGGTTGTAAAATTCATAGTAAATTATAAAAGGGGGTCTCGCAATGGCCGGAAAACAAAGTGCACAGCTGGAACGGAAGAAATTTTTTGCTGACCCGATCATGGTCTCAATGATTGTTGTCCTTCTGGTTTTTTTGGCGCTGTTTATTCTGTATCCGCTGTTAATGCTGTTAGTAGACAGCTTTTATGCAGAGGGAACCATTACACTGGATGTATTTAAGCGTGTTTTAAATCTGGAACGTTTCCGCAATGCGTTTAAAAACACACTGACACTTGGATTTATCGTAGGTTTTGCTTCTACAGCCATTGGTTTATTATTTGCTTATGTAGAAGTATATGTTAAATTGAAAACAAAGATACTGGAAAAGTTATTTGGTCTGGTATCGATGCTTCCTGTTGTATCTCCGCCATTCGTACTGTCTCTGTCCATGATCATGCTGTTCGGACGAAGCGGTATCATTACCCGTTCCCTTTTAGGTATCTACGACTCTAATATTTACGGACTGTTAGGTATCTCCGTTGTTCAGACACTTACATTCTTCCCTGTATGCTATCTGATGTTAAAGGGACTGTTAAAGAACATTGACCCGTCACTGGAAGAAGCGACCAGAGATATGGGAGCTACCCGTTGGAAAGTATTCACAAGCGTAACTTTCCCACTTCTGCTTCCAGGTCTTGGAAATGCATTCCTGGTAACCTTTATTGAGTCTGTAGCAGACTTTGCAAACCCAATGCTGATCGGTGGTTCCTACGATACTCTGGCAACTACCATTTATCTGCAGGTAACAGGTGCTTACGACTCCACCGGTGCAGCAGCCATGTCTGTGGTCCTGCTTTCACTGACTGTTATTCTGTTCCTGATCCAGAAATATTACCTGGAGAAGAAAACAGCCGCTACTCTTACTGGTAAAGCTTCCCGTATGAGAATGCTTATCGAAGATAAGAGCGTAACCGTTCCGCTGACTATTTTCTGCGGCGTGGTAGCAGCTTTCGTACTTTTGATGTACATCATGGTTCCTTTCGGCGCACTGTTTACCCTTTGGGGCAGAGATTACAGCTTAAGCCTTAAATGGTTCCAGTACATGTTTAAGACCAGCGGACTGAAGGCATTTAAAGACTCCTTCGTACTGTCCCTGATCGCAGCTCCTCTTACTGCATTCTTATCCATGGTCATTTCCTACCTGGTTGTTAAGAAGCGCTTTAAAGGAAGAAACTTCATTGAATTCGTATCTATGTTGGCAATGGCTGTACCTGGTACGGTTCTTGGTATCGGATATATCCGTGGTTATGCAAATGGTCTGTTCCGAAGCGGCTTTATGAGCGGCCTTTATGGAACCGGTGCTATCCTGATCATTGTATTTATCGTTCGAAGCCTTCCTACCGGTACACGAAGCGGTATCTCCGCTCTGCGCCAGATCGATAAATCCATTGAAGAGTCTGCCTACGACATGGGTGCAAACTCAGCAAGAGTATTTATGACTGTTACATTACCCCTTATTAAGGATTCCTTCTTCAGCGGCCTGGTAACTGCGTTTGTCCGCAGTATTACCGCTATTTCAGCCATCATCCTGTTAGTAACTCCTGACTTCCTGCTGATCACTTGTCAGATCAACGAGCAGGCAGAAAAAGGAAACTACGGTGTTGCCTGCGCTTATGCAACCGTACTGATCATCATTACCTACGGTGCAGTGCTGATCATGAACACGCTGATGAAATTCTTCGGAGTCAGCAGAAAAATCAAAACGGAGGAATAGGTTATGGAAAAGCAGAAAAAAGGTGTTCGTCTGGAACATATTTCTAAAATATATAATGATCCTAAAACAGGAAAAGAGTTTTATGCAGTCCAGGATACCACACTGGATATTGAACCAGGTACATTTGTTACCTTACTGGGACCTTCCGGCTGCGGAAAAACGACTACACTGCGTATGATCGCAGGTTTTGAAAGCCCCGATGAAGGCGAGATCTACTTAGGTGATGAGGCCATCAACAGCCTGACACCAAATAAACGTGATACTGCAATGGTATTCCAGAGCTACGCTCTGCTGCCACATTACAATGTATTTGATAACGTAGCTTACGGCTTAAAGATCCGCAAGGTGCCAAAGGAAGAGATCAGAGAGAGAGTTTTAAACATCCTGAAACTGGTAGAAATGGACGGAATGGAGTCACGTATGACCAACCAGCTTTCCGGTGGACAGCAGCAGCGAGTTGCTCTGGCCCGGGCTCTGGTCATTGAACCAAGTGTTTTGCTTTTTGATGAGCCTTTAAGTAACCTGGATGCAAAGCTGCGTGTGACCATGCGTACTGAGATCCGTAAGATCCAGCAGAAGGTGGGAATTACTGCTATCTACGTAACCCATGACCAGTCAGAGGCAATGAGTATTTCTGATAAGATCATTATTATGAGCAAGGGTAAAGTAGAGCAGATTGGTACTCCAAGAGAGATCTACTATCATCCAAAGAGCCGTTTCGTAGCAGACTTTATTGGTGAAGCCAACTTCTTAAAGGCAAAAGTTAAGTCTGTGAATGGAGAAAAGGCTGTGATCGATGTAATCGGTGAAGAGATCGAAGTCAACAACTATGGTGAGAAGGCTGCCGGTGAGGAAGCAAGCCTGGTTCTCCGTCCGGAAGCAGTTGTTCTTTCTGAAAAAGGACTTCTGGAAGGAACTGTTACACTGTCAACCTTCATGGGTTCCTATCAGTATTACCAGGTAATGGTAGGTGATATGGAGATCCAGATCACAGACTACAATCCTGTAAACCGCCGGATCTATGAAGTAGGCGAGAAGGCATATCTGGACTTTGATCCTCATGGAGTTTATATCCTGTAAAATCAGTTATTAAATGACTTTAAAAGCGTATCCTGAGAAAATATAAACTTTGGATACGCTTTTTTATTGCCACCCCTTATTGCTATATATCTAAAAACATGATAAACCTGATATATATTTTCTGAAATCTGATAAATATTAAAACAGATGGTTTTTCTGTATAATAAGAACTATCAAAGAAATCAGAAATATTAATAAATGTCCTCTCGAAGTCTTTACTGCACCTGCCTTTGTGGCCGATTTTCCGCCAGTCGCACCCGAATTTCATCAATGTACGCACCGCGTACGCCTCAGAAATTTGGGCACAACTGACAAAAAATCTTTTCACAAAATCAGACACAGAAAGATTCTGAGAGAACATAGTAAGAAGGAGGAAATAAAGTATGTTGAAAAAGTCATTGGCAATAGGGCTGAGCGTGGTTATGGCGGCAGAGGTACTTACCGGTTGTTCCGGCGGCTCTGGCACAACAGAGACCAAGGCAGCTGATACTGGAAAAACAGAAGCAGCAGCAAGCGAGGCAGCAACAGAAGGCGGTTCAGGAGAAGAAAAGACTCTTACTGTGTTCCACTATATGGGACAGTCCGTGAAACAGCAGGGTCTTGAAAAACTGGAAGAAGAATTTAAGAAAACACATCCAAACATTACCTTTGAAAATATCTTCTATAATCAGGGAACCGATTACTTCCCACAGTTATCCACAGCTTTGGCATCTGGAGAACAGCCTGATATTATCATGGGTAACCCGGCTACCTATCCGGATCTGATCGAAAACGGATATGCAATGGATCTGACGGATAATGATGTGATCAAGAATTTAAATGTTTCCCCGGAAGATCTAAATGATGCTTCCGCAAACGGAAAAGTATATGCAGTACCTATTGACTTTAAGGCATCCGGCTTTTTCTACAATGTAAAGATGTTTAAGGAAAATGGTTTGGAAGTTCCAAAGACCCTTACAGAATTTGACCAGTTAGTTGAAACATTACACAGCAAAGGCATTGATCCATTTATCGACCTGTACGGAGAAGGTTCTACCGGTGATATTGAAACAAGAGGTATCATTGTTCCAAGAGCTGTAGCTGCCGGTGATCTGGATCTGTATGAGAAGCTGATGAGCGGTGAAAAGAAGCTGACGGATTACGATTACATGGATGAAGCATTAAGCGTATGGGATAAGAGAATGACTTATCCACGTATGGATGCAATGGCAAACAATCAGGATAAGGCTCTGGAGCTGTTTGTGACCGGACAGGGGGCAATGATCTTTACCGGTAACTGGAATATTGGTGAAATGCTTGCTAAATCCGAAGGAACTGATTTTGAATTTGATTTCTTCCTGCCTCCGATCGACGATGAAGGAAGCGCAAAGCTGTGTACAATGGTAGACCAGTCCTTTATGGTGAATCCAAATTCTGATTGTGCAGAAGAGGCTGTTGAATTTTTAGAGTATTGGGTAACAGATGGTGCTTTAACGTGGTCTGAAACAACCATGATGCCTCTGATCACCGGTGAGTCTTCTGATAAGCTTCTTCCGGTGGTTAAATCCATGGCAGAATTGAAGGCAAACAGCTCTATTTCCCAGGGAATCTTTACAAAACCATTTAACACAGAATTTGTAAATGCATGGAGAAAAGGACTTATCTCTTATGCAGAGAGCGTATGCACAGGCAAGCCGATGACTCACGAAGAGTGTCTGAACAATATTCAGTCCCTGTTTGATGATATTATCGCAACAAGCAAATAAGTAAAATAAGCAGAAAATAATAAGTGTAGATGCTAAACAGGGGCTGCTGCAGGATCTTAGGAGATCGTATTGCAGCGGCCTCTGTTCAGAAGAAAGGAAATCTTACATGGATAAAATAGAGAGAGTGACAAGGGCATTTAAAGGGGAAGAGGTGGATCACATTCCGGTGTGTTTGTGGAAACACATTCCGCCTACTTTATGGAAAGATGAGTTGTTTATCAAGGCGCAGATGGATTTTTACAAGGAAACAGATGTTGATTTTATCAAACTTTCCGCAGATAAATATTTCTGCTGGCCGGCACCTGTGTTAAAAGATATCCAGTCTGCAAAACAGCTTTATGATATAAAGCCGTTGGGAGCCCATCATCCACACATCAGAGGCCAGATCAACCGTACAAAGAAGATCATGGAAGAGATCAATGGTGAGTGCCTGGCATTTTATCTGATCTTCTGCCCGTTATCTTATTTACGTCTGGAGATCGGATATCCGAAAATGATGCAGTTTATGGAAGAAGATCCGGAAGCTGTATTATATGCGGAAAATGTGATCGCCCAGGATGTAAAGGTCCTTGTAAAAGGGATCATAGAAGAGGCAAAGGTTGCAGGTATCTTCTACAGCGTACAGAATGCAGAAGAAAACCGCTTTACATATGAGACATACAGAAAATACATCACTCCGCCGGAGAAAGAAGTTTTAGATTATGCCAATACATTAAGTGATATGAACGTGCTCCACTGCTGTGGATGGGAAGGTATTCCAAACCGCTTAGAGGACTGGGCGGACTATAAGACAGCAGTAGTAAGCTGGGCAAGATATATTGAAGGTCTGGATGTAAAAGAAGCAAAAGAAAAATTCGGACGGACTGTATGGGGCGGCTTTGACAACCGGCCGGGAAGTCTGATCTACACAGGAACAAAAGAAGAAATCGAGGCAGAAGTAAAACGTCTGGTTGAGGCAAGCAGCAAGAGAGGCTATATTATCGGACCGGACTGCAGCATCCATGATGAACTTCCGGAAGAACGCATTAAATGGATCGTAGACGCAGCAAGAAAGCTCTGATAAGTTCTTAAAAAGTATAGATATAAAAAGGAGAATTTTATGTATTACGTTGATGAATATAAGGCAGACAGAAAAAGATATGAGACCATGCAGTACAATCGCTGCGGAAAAAGCGGACTGAAACTTCCGGCAGTGTCGTTGGGACTGTGGCACAATTTCGGTTCCAAAGATAATTATGACATGATGAAGACCCTTTGCTTTACCGCTTTTGATAACGGCATCACTCATTTTGATCTGGCAAATAACTATGGCCCGATCTACGGATCTGCAGAGGAAAACTTTGGACGGATCATGCGTGATTTTTTACGTCCATACAGAAATGAACTGATCATCAGTACAAAAGCCGGATATGACATGTGGGATGGCCCTTATGGAAACTGGGGATCCAGAAAATATCTCATTGCCAGCCTGGATGAGTCTTTAAAGAGAATGCAGTTAGACTATGTGGATATTTTCTACCATCACAGGATGGACCCGGAGACACCATTAGAGGAAACGATCCTGGCTTTAGATCAGATCGTCCGCTCCGGAAAAGCACTGTATGCAGGAATTTCTAATTATGACGGGGAACATGCAAAGAAGGCATTAGAGATCGCAAAAGAGATCCACCTGCCGCTGATCATCAATCAGAACCGTTACAACATTTTTGATCGTACAGTGGAGAAAAATGGCTTAAAAGATTATGCACGTGAGTCAGGAATGGGTCTGATCTGCTTTAGTCCTCTGGCACAGGGAATGTTATCAGAAAAATACATTAACGGTATCCCAGCTGACAGCCGTGTGGCAAGAGACGGAAGATTTCTCCATGCATCAGACATTACTCCGGAAAAGATCGAAAAGATTAAGAAGCTGGATGCTCTTGCAAAAGAAAGAGGACAGAGCCTTCCACAGATGGCACTTTCCTGGCTGTTAAAAGACAGTGATGTTACCAGTGTACTTATCGGTGCGTCTAAGCCGGAGCAGATATTAAGTAATATTGGAATTGTGGGACATACAACATTTACAAAAGAAGAACTGGATCTGATCGACCAGATCTCCAAAGAGCAGTAAGTGATCAAGCAGGAATAAAAAGAGAGGCGGGGAAAAGATAATGAAACAGAAAAGATCGGTGAAGAAGTTGCGAACTCATGCAGGGAATTTCTTATTTCTTTTTCCCGCCATGTTGTTGTACTGTTTTGTAGTGCTCGTTCCATTTATACAGGGTATTCCTTATTCATTTACAAACCGTGCCAGTGTAGTGAGCCAGAGTTATGATTTTGTAGGTCTGAGAAACTACATGGAACTGATCACAAACAAGTATTTCCAGCAGGCATTTTTTCATACCGTCCAGTTTACCGTTATCTATGTGATCGGGGCCAATGTGCTGGGACTGGCATTAGCACTGATGCTATCAAGATCTTCCAGGTTTAATAACCTGGCAAGGACCATTATGTTTATTCCATTTACAGTAGCCCTTACCAGTGGTGCTATCGTATGGAGTTATGTATTTACAGATGTATATTCTCCTCTGTTTCAGAAAATGAGTCCTTTGGGACTTTCTTCCCAGGTAGTTCCGGCTATGGCCATTATCGCCATCTGGAGAGATATGGGTTACTGCATGCTGATCTATCTGGCTGGGCTTCAGTCTATTTCCGGAGAATATTATGAGGCAGCAAAAGTAGACGGCGCTACCTGGTGGCAGAGAACAAGACTGATCACCTTCCCCCTGATCCTTCCGGCGATTGTTTCTAATGTGACACTGCTGATCGCCTGGGGCCTTAAATGTTTTGATTATCCAATGGCAGTAGCAAGAAATATGGAGGCAGCACAGACTGTATCCATGTATGTATATGATTACATATTTGGCTTTAACAAGGCAGGCATTGGTCAGGCAGCAGCGATCATCATAACCGTAGTGCTGGTGGTCATTACCCAGTGCATTACATCCATAGGAGCTAAACTGGAGGTGGATCAATAATGGGAACTACGAAAAAAAGACATTTATTATCTGTAATACAGAAAGTTCTGATCACATGTGTCATGCTGGTCGTGATCTCACCTTTTTATATCAGTATCGTATATGCGCTGAAAAATAAAAATGACCTTACGATCAACCGCCTGGCATGGCCGACACATCCTACCTTGATGAATTTCCAGCGTGTGATCACGGAAAATGACCAGTTCCTTACAGGATATAAAAACAGTATCCTGACTACGGTGCCGGTAGTGGTCCTTCTGATGCTGATCACATCCATGGCAGCTTATGTGCTGGCACGATATACGACCAGGGTATATAAATGGATCTATCTTATTTTTATATCCGGTATGCTGATCCCGATCCAGTGTATCATGCTTCCATTTTATATTAACTTTTTCAAACTGAACCTTACAAACTCCAATTTAGGCTTTGTGATCGCAAGGACCGGACTGCAGATCCCTATCAGCATCCTGGTAGTGACCGGTTTTGTGAAGGCGATCCCCTTAGATCTGGAAGAGTCAGCAAGGATCGATGGATGTAACCGTTTTAAAATGTTCTGGAAAGTTGTTTTCCCGTTAATGAAGCCGGTAAATGCAACCCAGCTGGTATTAAACACACTGTTTGTATGGAATGATTATACAACAGCCATCATCCTTTTAAGAAAGCCGTTTGCCAGAACACTGATCCTTGCCCAGATGGCTTACTTTAATGAATATACTTCCGATCTGAACCTTGCATTTGCCTTTTTTATCCTGGCGACATTACCGATCCTGATCGTATATTTCAGTATGCAGAAGTATGTGGTAGGTGGTATAATGATGGGAGCAGTAAAAGGGTGATGACAGGATAAAGGGAGAAAATATGGCCTATAAAGCAGTTTTGATCGACGATAATAAAAATACGGTTCTTTCCCTTGAATATTCCCTTGAATGGGAAAATTTGGGGATCGAACTTGCGGGAACTGCTTATGATGGAAGAAGCGGTAAAGAGCTGATCGAGAAAACGGATCCGGATATTATCATCAGTGATATTAATATGCCATATCTGGATGGATTTACCATGGTGGAGGAGTCCGGTAAGGCAGAAGACAGGATCATAATCGTGATCACGGGATATGATAAATTCCAGTATGCATCCCGCGCCATTAAACTGGCTGTATTTGATTATATTTTAAAACCCATTGATGATGAGGAATTAAATGACAGTTTGAAGCGGGCTGTGCGTAAGCTGGATAAAAAGCACAGCCTGGAAAACCAGAAGATCAATACAGTAAAGGCAATGATGACAGTAGCCATCACAAACCACCGGGATGATACGGTGGGCAATATCACAGAAAGTGAAAAGGAACCAGTAAAAAGGGGCTTGGTGATGATCGGCGCTCTGAAAGGAGAGCCATCCAAGGCCCTTTTGGAGCGTGTTGAAACACTGACTTTATTATCTTCCGGAAATGCTTATTCCATTGTAACAGAAGAACGGATCATCCTGTTAGTCACGGAAAAAAGGGAAAACAGTGGCTGGCAGGCAGAAATAGAAAAATTAAAAGAGAAGTTAACCACGTTGGAGGAACTGTCTGCCCTTGGTATCAGCAGTGAGAAAGAGGAGACAGCTTCCTTCTATTCGTTATATTTAGAGGCATATGAGGATCTTCTGAAGAAAAGTAAAAAAGAAAATCATATGCAGGTCTCTGATCTGCAGGAAAATGCCCTCCGCCTTGCAGACAGTATAAAAGGAATGGAAGATTATGAACGGATCATCGAAGAATTCCTTATGTGTACCTCAGGAAGCTATGTTGCCATACAGATCATGGCTCTTTTCTTTTGCGGCCGTATTATGGAGGAACACAAGACCTGGAGAGGGGAATTGGATCATCTGTCCTTTGAGGTGGCAGGTATTACCTCACAGAAAATGTTTGCCAGCTGGTTAAAGACGTTTCTGGCAAAGATTGACGAGATCCGGGAAAAAAGCAGCGGAAAGTCAGAACTGGTACTGCTGGCAGTAAGATATATAAAAAATCACTGTCTGGAAAGCCTGAGGCTGGAAACTGTGGCGGAAGAACTGGCAGTCAGCCCCAATTATCTTTCTACGATCATAAAGAAAGAAACGGGGATCACATTCCAGCAGCATATGATCCAGGAAAAGTTAAATATAGCAAGAAAACTTTTAGATGATACCAGAATGACCATTGATGAAATATCCATAGCAGTGGGATATGAAAACTATATCAGTTTTTATAATGCTTTCCGCAAAAATGTGCATATGACACCCAGTGAATACAGAATGAAAAAAGGAAATTGTCAATGAACCAGTTAAAAAGATATGAAGACCTGCCGTTTCAGAAAAAACTGTTTTTTGTATTTGGGTTCAGTTTGGTATTTTGTATTGTAGTAGCTGTGTTTGTGCTTACGGATTACTGTACCAGGATCCTGGTGCGCAATAATATTGATAATCTTACCGTGATCAGCCAGCAGGCCGGGATCGATTTTAACCGGCGGGTGTCTGATACAGAAAAACAGCTGTTTAATAATATTACCATGTTTCAGATCCCGGACAGTATAGCAGCCTGTGATGCAGATAAAAGTGATTATAAAAAGAGAGAACTGAAATACCGTTTAAACCAGATCGTTGCGGAAAATACATATTTTGATTATGCCTGTCTGGTTACAGATGGTGGCTATACCTGTGATACCATTGAGAAGATAGGAAAAAACAAAGGCGAGATACGTACATTTTCCCAGGATGCTTTGGAGAATTATAAAAAAAATACCATGAAAAACGGGTATGTATGGATCTCAGATGAAGATAACCGTATTTATCTGATGCACAGTGTCAGGCAGAGAAGTACATTAAAACATGAAGGATATCTGATCGTGCGGATCAAGGACCGGGCTTTTAAACTGGCAGAAGTCTTAAGTCAGGGGATCGGACTTGTATTTTACGACAGGGACCAAAACTGCGTCCATGTGGAGACAAACAGTGAAGAACTGGCAGACAAGATCCGGGAAGATGGGCTGGAAAACGGGTATCAGAAGATAGCCGGACAATCCTATTATATTGTAGAAAACAGTATAAAAAACAGTGAATGGAGTGTGATCGGTATTACGCCCATCAGCAGCATTTATCATATGCGCCTGAAAGTACAGATCGTTGCGGCAGTTCTTACAGTAGTCACTTTAATTTGTGGCTGTATATTAATGCAGTATCTTACCAGAAAAGTAAGCCGACAGATCAATGCCCTTTCAGATACCATCCAGAATGCGGCAAAAGGTGAGATCGGCATCCAGGCACCGGTCTATATGAATGATGACATTGAAAAAATAGCCAGACGTTTTAATGAAATGTCCCTGCAGAATAAGAAGCTGATCGAAGAGCTGGTGCAGGCAGAGGCACAGAAAAACAGCGCAAAAATGGAGGCAGTGGATTACAAGTACCGTTTCCTCCATACACAGATTAATCCCCATTTTATCTATAACAGTCTGGAGACTATCAATGCCATTGCAAAGGTGAACCATACACCGGAAGTCAGCCGCATTGTACAGCTCATTGGAAAATATTTCCGCAATATCACAAAATATTCAGATCATCAGTTTATTGCCCTGGAAAAAGAATTTGAACTGCTGCAGTGTTTTATTGATATTTATAAAAATATCAGAGGCAGCAATATTGAGATCCGTCTGGACTATCCCCAGGAACTGAAAAGTGTGGAGATACCAACTATGCTGCTGCAGCCAATCGTGGAAAACAGCTTCGTCCACGGTATGCGGGGAATGGACGAATTGTTTATTGTCTGCCTGTCTGCAAAGGGGATCAGGGATGAACAGGGAAAACTTTCAGAAATGATCCTGTCAGTGGAAGATAATGGGATCGGAATGGATGAAGAGGCAGTAGAAAGGCTGACAAAAGGAAAACGGACAGAGCCGGATGAAAAGGACCGGAAGAAAGTATTTCGCAATATCGGAGTTCCAAATATCATAGAACGTCTGAAAATGCTTTATGGAGACCGGGCGAAACTTACCGTTACAAGCGGAGAAAATGGAACGACCATCCAGATCCGGCTGCCGGCAGACGGTGAGAAGAAAGAGATCATTTGAATAGGATGAAAGAGGGGATAGGGAATGTTTGAAAAAGGTCACAAAAATAAAAGAATACATTTATTACGTCTGGCAGTGATGGCAGCTTCCCTATCCGTTTGCCTTTTTGGATGCAGTGGGTTACATGCTGTGAAAAACCGGGGAAGAAGCGCTGAAATGGATACAGACAGCCTGGTTGTATACAGCCCTCATCCTTTGGATTTTATTAACCCGATCGTATCTGAATTTGAGTCCCAGACAGGAATTCCTGTACAGGTGCG
>OLNX01002182.1_pt1 | contig 15121 bp, 9 predicted proteins | sample 1672611 | NCBI WGS metagenome assembly OLNX01 (sample SAMEA3136705, study PRJEB25190) | human gut metagenome | reverse complement strand
CCCCGCCGCTACCGATGTGCTGGTAAACGAAGCCTGCATCGACATCGGCAAACTGATAGAGCTGGGCGCGGATTTTGATAAAAAAGAGGACGGCGATTACCACCGCACGCTAGAGGGCGGCCACGGTATGCACCGCATTTTCCACCACGCTGACTCTACCGGCTTTGAGATAGAAACTACCCTGCTGGAAACTGTAAAGAAGCTGCCGAACGTTACTATATGGGAAAATACGCTGGTCTGCGATATGGCTAAGACCCCTACCGGCTTCTCATTTTTGGCGCTGAAGGACGGCGAATACATTACCGCAAACAGCCACTTCGCTATACTGGCTACCGGCGGTATAGGCAGAGTTTATGAATACACCACCAATTCCGCTATCGCTACGGGCGACGGAATAGCTATGGCTTACCGCCTGGGCGCTGAGATAAAGAACCTCAGCTACATACAGTTCCACCCCACGGCCTTCAACGACCACCATACCCGCGAGTGCTTCCTTATATCCGAAGCGGTGCGCGGCGAGGGCGCTTATCTGAAAAACTGCAACGGTGAGCGCTTTATGCAGCATTACGATAAAAGGCTGGAGCTTGCCCCGCGCGACGTAGTTTCGCACTCGATAATCTTTGAGGCTAACAGAACGGGCAGCAAGAATTTCTACCTCGATATTACCCACAAAGACCCCGAATTTATCAGAAACCGCTTCCCGATGATCTATAAAAATCTGAAAGATGTCGGAATAGATATGACCACCGATATGATACCGATATACCCCTGCCAGCATTACCTGATGGGCGGCATAAAGGTAGATACTTACGCGCGCACCACTATCCCCGACCTGTACGCCTGCGGAGAATGCTCCTGCACGGGCGTTCACGGAAACAACCGTCTGGCGAGCAACTCGCTGCTGGAAGCGCACGTTTTCTCGCGCCGCGCCGCCGCCGATATAAACGAAAAGGCAAAGACCGCGCCGAAAGCTTACGCGCCGCACATCTTCGACCTGCACGAAAACGCGCCGAAGATACCTCACGGTTACAGAACGCAGATACGCGCTATAATGCAGAACACCTATTTCGTTATCCCGAATGTGGACGAGCTTATGAACGGGCTGGAGCAGGTTACGGATATACTCACCGTGCTGGATAACGGCGTTTTTGAGATAAACCGCGACTATGTAGAGGCGCGCAGCCTTGCTACCGTGGCGTACATAATACTCACCGAAGCTTTCAAGATATGCTCTGAGAGCGAGGAGCTGCCGAATATGCCTATATTTGAAGCCCCCGATGAGGACAGATATTAACGGAGGAGAACGATATGAGATTGATGCAGTTTCAGATTGACGATATGATAAAGACCGCGCTGGCGGAGGATATAAATTACATCGACGTTACCACGGACTACCTTGTGGACGAGGATAAGGTAAACACCGCGCAGTACGTTGCGAAAGCTGAGGGCGTGCTCTGCGGAATAGAGATAGCGCTGAGAGTTTTCACCTTGCTCGACCCCACGGCGACCTTTGAGGTGCTGATACACGACGGCGAAGAGGTGAAAAAGGGCGATATAATCGCGAGGATGACCGCCCACACACGCGCTCTGCTTAAAGGCGAACGCACCGCGCTGAATATTTTGCAGCATATGTCCGGCATAGCTACGGCTACCAATAAGTGCGTGAAGCTGGTAGAGGGCACGCGCGCGAGCGTTGCGGATACCCGAAAGACCCTGCCGGGACTGCGCATTTTCCAGAAATGCGCGGTAACAGTCGGCGGCGGCAAAAATCACCGCTATAATCTTTCCGACTGCGCTATGCTGAAAGACACTCACCTCGACGCTTACGGCTCGATAACCGCGGCGGTGAACGCGCTGCGCGAAAAGATGGGCCACACAGTGAAGATAGAAGTAGAGGTCGGCACGCTGGAGGAGCTGAAAGAGGCTCTGGCGGCAGGCTGCGAGATAATAATGCTCGACAACATGAGCTGCGAGCAGATGGCTGAGGCGGTAAAGATAACTGATGGCAAGGCTAAGCTGGAAGCTTCGGGCAACGTTACCGAGGAAACGATAAAGGCCATCGCGCAGACGGGCGTTGACATAATCTCGATGGGTGCACTTACCCACTCAGTAAAGGCTTTCGACATCTCGATGAAGATGTTGAAAGAGTAATTTTCAAACAGAATATTTATTCGGAGGGCGGAGAATATCCGCCCTTTTTTGCGCCCTAAAGGCATATCCCGCCGCTTGTTTCATACATTTTATATATGAACTTGACTATCGGACAATCTGACTATCGGAGGGTTTTGAATGGCGGATATCGAAGACAAAATGCGGGCGAGGACGGGCGGGGCGATGGCGCTCGCGGCGGCGGTGCTTTGGGGATTTATCGGGCTGGCGGTGCGGCCGCTGGGCAGGCTGGGGCTTACGGCAGTGGAGCTGACATTCGTGCGCTCGGCGGCGGCTTTCATCGGGGCGGCGGCAATGGCGCTCTGCCGCGGGGGAAGCCTGCGCATACGCCTGCGCGACCTATGGATATTTCTAGGCTCTGGGTTGGCGAGCGTGGTGTTTTTCAACGTCTGTTACTTTTACACGCAAAAGACCCTGCCGTTGGCGGTCTCGAGCGTTTTCCTATACACCGCGCCGTTTTTTGTGGCGGGCATATCGGCGGGGGTGTTTGGCGAGCGGCTGACGGCGGGCAGGCTGTGCGCGCTGGCGGCTGCATTCATCGGCTGCGTGATGGTCAGCGGCGCACTCTCCGGCTATTCTTCTGATATGCCGATAACGCTGAAAGGCGCGGCGGCGGGGGCGGGCTCGGGCTTCGGATACGCGCTTTATACAGTATTTGGGCGATTGGCTGCGCGGCGGTACAGCGCCGAGGTCTTTATGGCGTACACGTTTTTCATCGCAAGCTGCGCGCTAACGCCTTTTGTCAGCGTGGGGCATATAGTCGGCGCGGCGCAGGGCGGGGGAGGGGCGGCGCTGGCGGCTTTCGCGCTGATCTTCACGCTGCTGCCCTATCTGCTTTACACCGCTTCGCTCGGCAGGCTGAGCGCTTCGGCGGCTTCGGCGCTGGCGTTTGCCGAGCCGCTGACATCGGCGGCGGTGGGGTATGTATTCTTCGGCGAGCGGCTGACGGCGGTGCAGGCGGCGGGCATCATCCTTACGGCGGCGGCTCTGCGAAAGGTGTTAAAGTCAGAATAAAATAATTGCATATCAAGCGAAAACGTTTACTTATTTTTATATACTACAAATGGTTTTGATTTTGTAATAATTTGTCGAAAAGCTACAACCACGCCCTCTAAAACCCCTTAAAATTCTTCATATATAACGTCAAAATAATTTGCCGCACCCCCTTGACATACCCGAGCAAAAAGTATATAATACCAATTAGCCTTAAATTTTTTTATTTCAAATATTTATATAATTAGGCTGAGTAAAAGATGTTGAAAGATGAGGAGGAAGAGTGATATGTTTCAGATACAATGGCTGTGGCACAATCTGAAAGGGTATAGGAAAATATACATCGCGGCGCTGGTGCTCTCGCTTGCTTGCAACGCGCTGTATCTCACAACGCCGTATTTCAGCTCGAAGATAGTAGATACATACATCACGGGCGAAAACGCCGCCGCGAATTTGCAGGCGGATAAGCACGGCTTTATAATGCTGCTGGTGGGCATGATAGGCTTTACGCTGCTGCGCACGGTCTGCCAGTATTCCTGCAACATGACCTACGAAATATCTTCGCAGGGCATGATATACAAGATACGCAACCGCCTTTTTCAGCGCGTTCAGCGTCAGGATATGGATTTTTACGATAAGAACCGCACGGGCGACCTTATGACCCGCCTGACGGGCGACCTCGATATGGTTCGCCACGCGGTATCTTGGGTATTCAAGGGCATTGTGGAATCGCTCTCGCTCTTCACCGCCTCGATGGTGTATTTCTTTATCATAAACTGGAAGATGGCGTTGATGCTCTTCGCGGTAACGCCCTTTATCTTCGTGATAACGGTTATGTTCAAAAAAGTAGCCGGCCCCGTTTACGTTGAGCTGCGCGAAAAACTCTCGAAGCTGAATACCGACGCGCAGGAGAATATCTCGGGCAACCGCGTTGTAAAAGCATTCGCGCGCGAAGATTTCGAGATAGAGAAATTCGGCAAGGCGAACCGCGAGTATTCGGAAGCGAACAAGAAAGCTTCGCTGATGTGGCTGAAATATTCGCCGTATATGGAAACGCTGGCGAACGTGCTTTCGGTAGTGATGCTGCTGGGCGGCGGTATCTTCCTTATAAAGGGCAGCCTTACTATGGGTCAGTACATAGCTATCTCGGGACTTATCTGGGCTATATCGAACCCCGTAAGAAATTTGGGTATGTACGTCAACGACCTTCAGCGCTTTATGGCTTCCGCCATGAAGATAATCGAGATATACTACTCTCAGCCGAAGATAGTAGACCGCGACGACGCCGAGGATATTGACGGCAGACTGCGCGGCGAGGTAGAGTTTAAAAACGTAAGCTTCAAGTACGGCAATAAAACAGTGCTGGAGGATATTAGCTTCCACATCGCGCCTGGCGAAACGGTAGCGATAATGGGCGAAACAGGCTCGGGCAAGACTACGCTGATAAACCTTATCCCCCGCTTTTACGACACCGCGGGCGGCGAGGTGCTGGTAGACGGCGTGAACGTGCGTATGCGAAAGCTCTCTCAGCTTCGCAAGAACATAGGCATGGCTACGCAGGACGTTCTGCTGTATTCTGATACCATAGACGGCAACATAGCTTACGGCGATTCTTCAATGCCCGAAGAGGACGTGAAGCACTACGCCAAGCTTGCGGCGGCGGACGGCTTTGTCAGCAAGATGCCGGAGGGGTACGAAACGCTGATAGGCGAGCGCGGCGTGGGTCTTTCGGGCGGTCAGAAGCAGCGCATATCGCTCGCACGCGCGCTGGCTATAAAGCCCGCCGTGCTGATACTCGACGACACCACTTCGGCGGTGGATATGGAAACGGAAAAGCACATACAGGAAAGCCTGCGCACACTGGATTTCCCATGCACTAAGATAATCATAGCGCAGCGCATATCCTCCACCAAGGACGCCGACAAGATAATAATTTTAGAGGACGGAAAGATAAAAGAAATGGGCACTCACGAGCAGCTTCTTGCGCAGAAGGGCTACTATTACGACGTTTTCCGCCTGCAAAACGAAGGCTTCGGAAAGGGGGCGGAGTAAATGGCACGCAACAGATACGATGTGGACGAGGTTCTTGAAACGCCGTTCGACTTCCGCCACTTAAAGCGCTCGTTCGTTTACATGAAAAAGTACAAGGGCAAGATGATACTGGCGCTGGTGCTCAGCGTTTTCGCGGCGGTATCGGGCCTGCTGGCGCCGCTCATCACGCAGTACGCGCTGGATAACACCATACCGCAGAAAAATATCCCTCAGCTTTTCCTGCTGAGCGGACTGCTGGTGCTCACGATAGCCGTATCGGTAGCTTTCTCAAATATCCGCTCGCGCATAATGACAGTAGTGGGTCAGGATATTATCTTCGACATTAGAACAGACCTCTTCGCGCATTTGCAGGAGCTGCCTTTTCAGTACTACGACGACCGCCCGCACGGCAAGATACTTATTCGCGTAGTAAACTATGTAAACTCGGTCTCCGATATGCTCTCAAACGGCGTTATCAATGTTATACTCGAGTTTCTGAATATGCTTTTCATAATGGTATTCATGTTCTTTGTAGACGTTCGCCTTTCGCTGGTGGTGCTTTCGGGCGTGCCGATATTCGCGCTGGTTATGATGGCGATAAAGAAGCGCCAGCGCCGCGCATGGCAGGACGTTTCAAACAAAAGCTCAAATATGAACGCATACTTGCAGGAAAACATAGTCGGCGCTAGGGTAACGCAGATATTCACCCGCGAGGAGGAGAACGAGGGAATATTCGACCGCCTCTCGAACAAATACCGCAAAAGCTGGATGACTGCCGTTACCTACTCGAATATGGTATGGCCTGCTACGGATAATATATCCACGCTGGTGCGCGCCGCGATATTCTTTGTGGGACTGCTGGTGCTCTCCCCCGCGAGCGTTACGCTTGGTACTATCGCCGCTATGACCAGCTACGCTTCTAGCTTTTGGCAGCCGATAATGAATCTCTCGAACCTATTCAACAACTTCATCAACAACGTAGCGTACTTAGAGCGCATATTTGAAACGCTTGACGAGCCTGCTACCATTGCTGATAAAGAGGGCGCGAAGGACATCGGCGAGATAAAGGGCGCTGTACGCTTTGAGGACGTGACATTTGCTTACGAAGAGGGCAAAAACGTACTCGAGCACGTTTCCTTTGAGGTAAAGCCGGGCGAGAGCGTCGCGCTGGTAGGCCCTACGGGCGCGGGCAAGTCTACTATAGTTTCGCTCATCTCGCGCTTTTACGACGTATCCTCCGGCAGGATAACGGTAGACGGCAAGGATATAAGCGCCGCCACACTGCACTCGCTGCGCTCGCAGATGGGAATAATGCTGCAGGACAGCTTTATTTTCAGCGGCACTATACTCGACAATATCCGCTACGGCAAGCTGGACGCCACTAAGGACGAAATAGTAAGCGCAAGCCGCACGGTATGCGCCGACGAATTTATCAGCGAGATGGAAAATGGCTACCTTACCGAGGTGAACGAGCGCGGCTCGAAGCTTTCGGGCGGTCAGAAGCAGCTAATATCTTTCGCACGCACGCTGCTTTCCGACCCGCGCATACTTGTGCTTGACGAGGCTACCTCCTCCATCGACGCGCGCACCGAGCGCCTGCTGCAGCAGGGCTTGAACGAGCTGCTGAAGGGCAGAACATCTTTCATAATAGCCCACCGCCTATCCACCATAAAGAACTGCGACAGGATAATGTACATCGACAACAAGGGCATTACCGAAAGCGGTACTCACGAAGAACTTATGGCGAAAAAGGGCGATTACTACAAGCTTTACACGGCACAGCATATTTGATATAATATAGGCAACACCGCACAACTACCGCCTAGCGGCTTTGTGCACATCTTGCTTGCATATTTTCCGTCATATCACCCAAAACCTCCTAGCTTAACGCGAGTTAAGCGTCGTCGGCTTTAGGCAATCTGACGAAAAATCTGACGACGCAATCTGCACACAATAGTTGTGCGGTATTGCCTATATACGACAAAAGGCTCTCCGAAGTTTTATCGGAGAGCCTTTCGCTTATGCTGTATTTAGTGGGAAATTTTGCAGGTATGATTGTTCGCGTTATTCGCGGTTCTTCAGCACCTCTGCGGGGGTCATCTTTTTCAGCTTTCTTACCAGCAGGGTGTTTATTATAAAGTACAGCGCCATTACCGCCGCGAAAAGTCCGAGGTACATATACCATGTGAAGTGCAGGTTCATTCCGCAGGCGGTGTTTGAGATAAGGAACGGGTACATAGCGTCGGAGCAAAGCTTAGAGAGCGGTATGCAGATAGCTGCGCCTATCGCGATGATGTATGTGTTGCCGTTTAGGTAAAGCTTTCTTATCTCGCCCGTGCGGAAGCCGAATATCTTTATCAGCGAGATGCCGAAGCTCGCGCGGTCTATCATTACGTTCAGCATGAGGAACATTACCATAAAGAATATAGCTGCCGAAGCGCCTATCAGCGTGGTTATCATCGGCGTCATAAGCTCGATGAATACGTCGGAGGCGCGCTCGATGTCGGCGCGGGTGGTAACGCTGTAAAGTCTGCCGTCGTCAATGTCAAGCTCTTTGTCGGAGAACACGGTGTTGTAATGATCGTCCTCCTGACCGAAAAGCTCGCGCATACTGTCAATATCCATGAATACCATCAGTCCCGCCGAGTAGTCGCAGATGTCCTCTACCGTAAAGGCGTAGTCCATATCGTTGGTGTTGTCGGAAAGTATAAGCTTATCGCCTTTGGATAATCCATACTTCTGCTGTACCGAGGTGCTTATAGTCACGCTCGATTTTCCCTTTGCGGGGCGGCAGGTGAAGTAGCGGTAGGCGGAGTCGCTGCCGTCTATGCCCAGTACGGTGAGGTCTACGGTATCGCCGTAAGCTGATTTAGAGAGCGACTCGGCGTAAGCGGGCGTGCCGCCTTTGGGTACTGTCTTTTCGGGATATTTCAGCGAGTACATATACTCGTACTTGGTGTATTCTTTGGTATCGGCGGCTACGTTTTTGCAGAGCACATAGCAGTCCGCACCCAGCATGAATATCAGCAGGGTTATGAACATAGCGGCTACTACCGTTATGCCGGTGCGCACTTCGCGCAGCATTTGGCGTATGCGGAAAGCGGTGACAAATTTCTTTGTTTTGAGCGTTACGTTCTTCACGCGCGACTGCTTCTGCTCGTTTTTTATGAGTGAAAGCGCTGTCTGCGAAAGCTTTTTGTTTATTACTATACTGTTCACTATCATCGCGGTAACGGGGGGCATAACTATTCCGTACACGAAGAGGTAGGCGGGAACTACTACGTCGAATTTCGGGATAGAGAAGTAGTTGTAGCTATCCACCATCTCGCTCGGTATCTTGTAAATACCTATTATCGTGCCGATAATGCCGCCCGCCAAAGCTATCAGCGCGGGCAGGGTTATGTAGTGGCGCAGCAGGTCGCGCTTTTTAACGCCCAGCGCATACAGTGCGCCGATAACGCTGCTTTCGTTCTGTATGCGGTGGATAACGAATACTGAGATAACGTAGGTGAAGAGCACCATGAGTATAACGCCCGCCAGCGCGCCTATCTGCTTATTTTTCGCAACGTCGTTCTCAGCGCCGCGTATGCGCAGGTTGTCGCTCGCTTTTACGAAAGATGTAAGGTTATCGAGGTCGATGGTGAAATATTCGTCGAGCAGCTCGGCGGTCTTTTCGTCAAGCTTCGCCACGCCGTCAGCCAGCTCGCCCGCGCCCTCGGCAGCGCTGTTTACGCCCTCGGTATAATCCACCGTGCCGCCGCGCAGCTTATCCGCCGCCGCGAGGGACTCTTTAAGCTGCTTTATGTCGGCGCTTTTTGCAGCCTTGTAAAGCTTATCGAGGGTATCGGCGTAATTATCGGCGGTAAGCTCAGCCTTTACGCCCGAAGCGGCAAGGCTCTGATTTGCCTGAGCAAGGCAGGCTTCAAAGAGCGCGTTCATGCCCTCGGTAAGGCTGCCGCTCGAAGCTTTCAGCTCGTTCAGTCCTTCGTAAAGCTCTTTCGCGCCGTCGTTAAGGTCGGCCACTCCCTCTTCTATATCTTCCTTTTTGCCGATGGTGTCCTCTACCGTTTCCTTGAAATACTCATCTTCCACGGCGGAGTAATCGAAATCGAATGAGCGCAGAAGCTCTTTTATCTCCTTATCCTCAGCGCCGTTCTTTAAAACGTATGAGTAGCTGAGGTCTTCGGCTTTCTGACCGCCCGCGTTAAGTATAGCGTCGTACTGGTCGCCGCTGACGAAAGCAAGGCCAAATCCGCTGCTTTCAGCCGAAGCGTCGGAGATGTTCTTAACGGGCATATCGTAATCGGGCACGCTGCCGATACCTGTAACGGTAAGCTCGGTATCCGCAAGCGTTATCTTATTGCCTATCTTGATGTTGTTTTCCTCGCAGTAGCGCTTTTCGAGGGTGACTTCGCCTGCTTTATCGGCAAGCTCGCCGTCGTCGAGAGTCATGAGGTTTATATCTGTGCGGTTTTTCATAACGCGCAGTATCTTGTTTTTGCCCGACTCTATATCCATGCTGAATTTTGCTTCGACTTCCGCGCCGGCTTTATCCAGCTCGGCTATCTGCTCATCGGTAAGGGGCAGGAATACGGTAAATTCGCCGTCCTCGCAGTTTTTATCGCGGCAGTTCTGCTCAGTGCCAGCGATTATAGTTTCCGCACCGCCTATCATGCTTATTACCAGATACATACCAAGCACTATCATGACGAGCAGGGCGAGGTTTCTCAGCAGGCTGTTTTTCAAATCGCGCGGTATGCGCTTTCTAAGTACCTTGTTCATCAGAGATCCTCCAGCTCGGCGGCGGGAATGCGCGTTTCGTTCTCGTATTCTTTCTTTATCATGCCGTCTTTAAGTATTATTACTTTGTGCACCATGTTTTTGATAGAATTATTGTGGGTGACTATAAGCATGGTAGTGCCGTACTTTTTGTTTATCTCTTCAAGCAGAATAAGTATATCGCGCGAGGTCTTTGAGTCAAGAGCGCCCGTAGGCTCGTCGCAGAGCAGCAGCTTAGGATTTTTTATCAGCGCTCTTGCAATGGCGCAGCGCTGCTGCTGACCGCCCGAAAGCTGCGAGGGGAATTTGTTGCGGTGCTCGGAAAGCCCCAGCGTTTCCAGCAGCTCTTCCATATCAAGCGGGTCTTTGGTAAGGTATTCGCAGACCTGTATGTTTTCGCGAACGGTGAGGTTCGGAACGAGATTGTAAAACTGGAATATGAAGCCTAAGTTGTCGCGGCGGTAATCGGCGAGCTTATCGGCTGAAAGACCGCCTACCTCTTTTCCGTCTACCTTTACCGAGCCGCTGTCGATATTATCCAAGCCGCCGATGCAGTTGAGCAGGGTAGATTTTCCCGAGCCGCTCGTGCCCTGTATTACGCACATCTGCCCCTTTTCCACGCCCGTGGACACTCCCTTGAGCACCTGCACATAGCCCTGATCTTTACCGTAGCTTTTTTTCAGATCTTTTACCTCTAAATACATCTGTGAATACCTCCTGTATGCCTGGTCAACATAACAATGTTATGTAGACGTTATGTAAAAAGCCGTGTGTTGATACGGCTAAAATTTACTATTTTTGTGTTTCGTCGGGGATAAGGATCATCTTAGTCCAGCCCGTAACGATGTAGTCCATTATCTGGCTCATGTGCTCGATGGCCTTAGCCTCGTCGCACTCGTGCGTCAGCAGGTGTATAAATGCGTCGATGTTCATATGCGTCAGCCAGTGCAGCATATATTCGTTCACCTTAGTGCCGGGGTGAGCTGAAGCCATCTGTTCCGCCATAACGTGGTAAGAGCTTTCCATAAGCTCCACCACCTCGTCAACGGCGTTTTCGTAAGAAGTTCCGTGCGCGCGGGTGAGCAGCAGCAGGAACGCTTCGCGGTTGGAGTAAAGGTGGTGGACAAGCATACGTGCGAGGTCGTCGTGGTCGCCATCCTGCTGGGTGTAGTCGGCGGCAGCGTGGCTGTCAAACTCGAAATGCTCTTCCAGCGCGGTGACAAGCCGGCGGTAAGGCTTTTCGACTATCGAAGCGAAAAGGTCTTCTTTATCTTTAAAGAAAAAGTAGAGCGCGCCGGTAGTAACGCCCGCGTCTGCGCATATCTTGCGCAGAGAAGCTTTTGTGTAGCCTTTTTCGAGAAACTCCGCCCTCGCGGCTTTCAGCAGCAGCTCTTTTGTTTCGCCGCTTTGTTCGTGGCTTCTGGGTGACATATCCGCCGACCTCCTTTTGCTCAACTTGCACTTATTCAGCGCTTTGCATAACGCTGTTATGCCAGATAACAATGTTATGTTACCACAATATCCGCCGTTTGTCAAGCTATGCGTCGAAAAAAACGCGCATTTCTCCGATTTTTACAAAAATTATCCCGCCGCGGGGCTGAGTTTTATAAATATAAGCATAAATTTGCCCTTGATTAGCCGTAAACAGTCGTTAAAAGGCTTAAAACCTGCCTTAAAATGCGTAAAGACCGTGTAAAGGTTTGGTATAATCATTATTAGTACATTGAAAGTTTACAATTAGTACATTTACAGTCTACCGAAAGTTAGTATAATAAACTGGTATTCATGAATATTTACTCTGGAGGACTATTATAATTATGAGCATTACTAAGATCTTAACAGATAAGCTTTCGGCTGCTTTTGCCGAATGTGGTTATTCTGCCGAGCTGGGCACGGTAGTAACTTCCGACCGCCCCGACCTCTGCCAGTTTCAGTGCAACGGCGCTTTCGCGGGCGCGAAGCTTTACCACAAAGCGCCCCGCATGATAGCCGCCGACGCCGCGGCGAAGCTTGAGGGCGACGCCGACCTCGAAAAAGTTGAGGTAGTGGGCGCGGGCTTTATAAACATCACCGTTTCCGACGAATTTCTGCTGGGCTATGTAAAGCAGGCGCTGGCGGACGAGAACCTCGGCATACCGCAGGCTGAAAAGCCCGAAACAGTAGTGCTCGATTACGGCGGCCCAAACGTCGCGAAGCCGCTGCACATAGGCCACCTGCGCTCTGCCGTTATAGGCGAAGCGCTGAAAAGGCTGGTGCGCGCTACGGGCAGAAAGACCATCAGCGATGTGCACCTCGGCGACTGGGGCTTGCAGATGGGTCTGGTAATGGCTGAATTGCAGGAGCGCCACCCCGAGTGGGCTTGCTTTGCCGAAGATTTCGACGCGGAGAACTTCGCGGGAGTAGACCTCGACGCGGAAAGCCTGAACGTGATATACCCCTTCGCGAGCGCGAAGAGCAAGGAAAATGACGACTTTAAGCAGAAAGCGCGCGCTGTCACCGCGAAACTTCAGAAGGGCGACCCAGGCTACACTGCGCTTTGGCGCGAGATAATCCGTATCTCAGTAGCCGATATGAAGAAGAACTACGAGAACCTTAACGTAGATTTCGACTACTGGTACGGCGAGAGCGACGCGGAAAAGTACGTTCCCGAGCTGCTCGATGTGCTAAACGAAAAGGGTCTGCTGCATGAGAGTCAGGGCGCTATGGTAGTAGACGTGGCGGAGGAGAGCGATAAGATAACCATTCCCCCCGTTATCATCAAAAAGTCGGATAATTCCAACATCTATGCTACCACCGACCTTGCTACCCTTATCCAGCGCGAGCACGATTTCAAGCCCGACCAGATATGGTACATAGTTGACGCGCGTCAGGGTCTGCACTTCACGCAGGTATTCAGATGCGCGAAAAAGGCGGGCATAGTGCCAGAGGAAGTTACCCTTGCGCACATCGGCTACGGCACGATGAACGGCGCGGACGGCAAGCCCTACAAGACGGGCTACCGGAAGTTCAAGATGCAGACGGTGCTGGGCACCGACGACTACGCTTCGCTGGCCGAGACGGTCTCGCGCCGGGCGGCGGCCTACGAACGGGTTCATGAGCTGGCCGCCCATGGGCAGGCCAGCGAGGATTACTTCGGCGAGAAGCCGGACCTGCTGCTGATGGACGGCGGCAAGGGCCAAGTCAGCGCGGCCAAGGCGGCGCTGGCGGGCACCAAGCTGGCGGATGTGCCGCTGTTCGGCATGGTGAAGGACGACCATCACCGCACCCGCGCCATCGTGGACAGCGAGGGCCGGGAGATCGCCATCAACATGAACCGGGGAACGTTCACCTTCATCACGGCCATCCAGGACGAGACCCACCGCTTTGCCAACGCTTACCGCAAGCAGCAGATGAAGAAAAAGAGCTATTCTTCCACCCTGACCGAGGTGCCCGGCGTTGGGCCGAAAACAGCCAAGGCGCTGATGAACCAGTTCAAGAGCGTGGCAGCGGTGCGGGAAGCCAGCACCGCAGCGCTGGAGAATACGCCCGGTGTGGGGCCGCTGTTGGCGCAGACCATTTACGAGTATTTTCACACCTAACAAAAAATCGGACGACCGAAATGGCCGTCCGATTTTTGCTTGGTGAAGAAAAGTTAGTTTTCAGAAGAGATATCTTGACCGAAATATTTTTCGCTCAGCTCTTTGAGGGTGCCGTCGGCGCGGAGTTCGTCGATGGCGTTGTTGATGGCTTCCAGCAGGGTGGCGCTGGCATCGCCCTTGCGCAGGGGGATGGCCACGTGAGAGGCCTCCTCGGTCTGGGCGACGATCTTGAAGTCGGCGTCCGGATGGACGTTCAGATAGTCGTAGAAGGAGACGTCGGCGTTCAGGGTCGCGTCGATGCGGCCGGCGGTCAGCAGCTGGATGGTCTCTTCCAGCGTATCGATGCCCTGCACAGTAGCGCCGTAGCTCTCGGCCAGCTCCATATAGGTGGAGGCCAGGCTGTTGGCGGTGGTCTTGCCCTTCAGGTCTTCGAAGGTCTGGATGGTATCATTGTCCTTCTTGACGGCAAGGGCGGTGTGGATGTAGCCGTAGGGGGTGGTGAAGTCGTAGGTCAGAGCGCGCTCGTCGGTGACTTCGACGCCGTTGCAGACCATGTCATAGCGGCCTGCATCCAGACCGGCGAACAGGCTGTCCCAGTCGCTCTCGACATATTCCGGCTCCACGCCCAGCTTCTCGGCGATGGCGCGGGAGACCTCGACATCGTAGCCGACGAGGGTGTCGCTCTCGTCGTGGTAGCTCCAGGGCTGCCAGGCACCTTCCAGTGCCACCACCAGCTTGCCGTTGGCCTGAATGGCGGCCAGCTGGTCGGCAGCGCCGGTGGAAGCAGCCGAAGAAGCCGCACCGGAAGCGGCAGCGCTGCTGCCGGAATTGGAAGAGCAGCCTGCCAGGGTCAGCACACCAGCGGCAGCCATCACACAGGCTGCCATCAAAAAGAATCTCTTTTTTGTCATTGTCTTTTAAGATTAAATTAAACATTACTATTATTCATCAGTCGGGCGACACGCTGTCGTGCCCCTTCAAATTCATCCAGCATTTCATCCCACACGTCCGATCCCATCACGGCGGGCAGCACCTCACGAGCTTGCCTTTTCTCTCCCTCGTCCGCTTCGTCCGTGGCGATAACTTTGTGTACCATCTTCAAGTCCTCGAAGGTGTACCCGGTGGCAAAGTCGGGGTTGTTGTCGGGATAGTATGCCCCCAGTTCCTCTTCCTCTTCCAGCTCTTCCGGCGTGGGTACATATCCCTCTTCTTCCGGCTCGTCCTCTTCCGGTTCTACCTCGATGTCGGAATAGTCCGCATCCTCGTCCGCAGCGGATTCTTCCGCCTGTTCCGTGCCGTTATCCGCAGCCGTTTCCGGGGTACTCTCCGGCGTTTCGGGTGCGAAATTATCCGTTTTATCCGCTTGATTTTCAGCGTGTCCCCGCTTGTCTTCCGGCTCGTTGGTTTGTCCGTTCCGGTAGGTGCTTTTACCGATAACCGTGTACGGTTCGCCCGGCTTTTTCGCTTCTTCGTCCGGTTCGTCCGTCCTTTCTTCGGCATCCGTTTTTCCCAGCAGTCCGGCTATGTCGGTGCGGTAATATTTCCACAGCACACACAGGTAGTATAGCAGC
>OLNX01002170.1_pt1 | contig 15197 bp, 10 predicted proteins | sample 1672611 | NCBI WGS metagenome assembly OLNX01 (sample SAMEA3136705, study PRJEB25190) | human gut metagenome | reverse complement strand
GAGCGTTTGGCTACGGACCAAAAGGTCGGGGGTTCGAATCCTCTTGCCCACGTTTTAATAACATCACTTAAGGAAGGGTACTTTACAGTATCCTTTTTTATTATCCTAATAAGATTTTTTGCTTCTAAGGAGAGTGCGAGAATGGGACAAATATGGAAATGCAATGGAGACGACAAAAGAACGATGCCCCGATGGCTATGGGAAAAAGATTTATCAATTCTTTCAAATGAAGAAGAGATGGCTAAAGTTCTGCTTGCATGGAAAAAGGCAGAAAATCGGAAAGAAATTATATTACCTCTTGTTCAGAACCTTGAAGGCGCAGTTCTTGGAGCTGATGTTATAAAAAGAGAAAATTACTGGACAACAGGAGATTATCCTTTTTCTAGGTTAGAAGAAATAAAACCAGAACAGTTTACTCTTATGCAAGACAAACGTATTAAAACTATCATAGAGGTTACAAAGAAATTAAAAGAAAAGCCTCTTATCCTTGAAGCAGAAGCTCCGTTTTCTATATTAGCAGCCTTGATTGATCCTATGAAACTGTATCTGGCAATGCAAACGGAACCAGAAAAGCTTGAGAAAATATTGAAAAAGATTGTATTAGAAGAAGCAGAATATATCAAAGCTGTCATCCAGGCAGGCTGCCGAATCATTTCTTTAGCAGAACCAACAGCAACAATGGATATGGTTGGAGAAAAGTGTTTTAAAGAGTGTAGTGGAATGGCTACATTCATGCTTTTAAAAGAAATAGAGAAGTTCCTTTCAAATAGCGTTGTTCATCTTTGCGGAAAACTGTCAAGTTCTATGATTGCTGTACATATGGCAAAGGAAGAAGAAGATTTCGTAACAGGTGAAACATATCTTGAAAATTTAATAGAAGTAACAAAGAATCCAGAAATACACTTTGTAGGACAGCGCTGTATTCATCAAAAGAAAAATGAATCAGGAAAAATTCATGTTATGAAATTAAATTTAATTCAAACAAAATCCACCTAAAGACAGGCGGGAAGAGAACCGATACCCTATATTTGTTTGTGACATTAGTCGCTGCAGTTTAAATGCTCGCTTTATGCACTCGCATCTAAATCTTGCTCCGAGACCACAACTATAGGGTATCGGTTTTCTTCTCAGGTGTCTGTCTCTTAATGAATTAAATAGTAATCTGCATTCTTGAAATCTTCTCCCAATTGTGTTACTCTAGTCTGTGACTTTATTATATGATAAAACTTACAATAAAATTGCAAAGTATTCTCGGAAGGTTTTTGTAAAATGATTTTCCGAGAGTACTTTCTTAAAGGAAAGGAGCCTTTTATGGAATATAAGAACGTAATCGCAATTGACGCGATGGGTGGAGATAACGCACCCGCAGAGATTATCAAAGGTGCGATTGAGGCGATTAACGAAAGAGCAGATATTAAGCTTCGTCTATTTGGTGATAAAGATAAGATTGAGACGGAACTTAATAAATATACTTATAATAAGGAACAGATTGGGATTACTCATACAACGGAGGAGATTAGTTGTAATGAAGCTCCTGCAATGGCAATTAAGAAGAAGAAAGATTCTTCTTTAGTTGTTGCGATTAAGTCTGTAAAGAGCGGCGAGTGCGATGCCATTGTTTCTGCCGGAAGTTCAGGAGCGATTCTTGTTGGTGGACAGGTCTTAATTGGAAAGGGAAAAGGAGTAAAGAGAGCTCCTCTTGCCCCTCTTACTCCAACAGCCAAAGGGGTTTCGCTTTTAATTGACTGCGGTGCGAATGTCGATGCCCGTCCAGAACATCTTTTACAGTTTGCACAGATGGGTTCTATTTATATGGAGGACGTTGTCGGTGTAAAGAATCCTCGTGTTGCTATTGTAAATATTGGTGCAGAAGAGGCAAAAGGTAATGCACTTGTAAAGGAAACCTATCCTTTATTAAAGGCATGTAAGAATATTAATTTTATCGGAAGTATTGAAGCAAGAGATATTCCAAAGGGTGAGGCAGATGTTATCGTAACAGAAGCGTTTGTTGGTAATGTCATCTTAAAGCTTGAGGAAGGTCTTGCCAGCACATTGATTCATGTAATTAAAGAAGGAATGATGTCCACAACAAGAAGTAAGATTGGTGGTCTTTTAGTAAAACCTGCTTTAAAAGATACGTTAAAGACATTTGATGCAACAGAGTACGGCGGAGCACCACTTCTTGGTTTAAAGGGACTTGTTGTAAAGATTCATGGAAGTGCGAAGGCAAAAGAGACAAAGACTGCCATTTTCCAGTGTGTTACTTTTAAAGAGCAGCGTATTAATGAAAAGATTGTAGCGCATCTTGCAGAAGAAATGGCACAGGCAAAAGAAGAGAAGGCAGGCGAGCAGTAATGATTCGGACAGAGAGATTTAAAGGATTAGAAGAAAAGATAGGTTATACTTTTACAAATAAGCGTACATTAGCACTGGCAATGACACATAGTTCCTATGCGAATGAGCAGAGAGGACGAAGGAAGGCAAATAATGAGCGTCTGGAATTTTTGGGAGATGCTGTGTTAGAGGTTACCATTTCTGATTATGTATTCAGAGAATATCCAGGTTATAATGAGGGCCGTCTTACAAAGCTTCGTTCCAGTCTCGTATGTGAGTATACCTTAGCTATCTGTGCAAGAGATGTAGAACTTGGCAAATATCTTCTTTTAAGCAGAGGAGAGGATGCAACGGGTGGAAGAGAAAGAGATTCTATTCTTTCCGATGCATTTGAGGCATTGATCGGAGCGATTTATTTAGACGGCGGAATGGATAGAGCGAGAACATTTATTCATACACATCTGTTAAAAGATGTAGAAGATAAATCCTTATTTTATGATGCGAAAACGATTTTGCAGGAGATGGTGCAGGCAGGTCCTGATCCACGTCTTGAGTATGTCCTTACAAGAGAAGCAGGTCCAGACCATAATAAAGAGTTTACCGTTGAAGCCAAAATCGGTGGTAAGACATATGCTATCGGTAAAGGAAAGACAAAAAAGGGAGCAGAGCAGATTGCCGCTTATCAGACGATACTGTTGTTAAAAAAGCGGCGGAGGTAGTATGTATTTAAAAAGTATCGAAATTAATGGATTTAAGTCCTTTGCCAATAAGATCGTGTTTGAGTTTCCACAGGGAATTACAGGTATTGTAGGCCCGAACGGAAGTGGAAAGAGTAATATCGGAGATGCGGTGCGCTGGGTTTTAGGTGAGCAGAGTGCCAGACAGCTTCGAGGTTCGAAGATGGAAGATGTTATTTTCTCCGGTACACAAAGCAGAAGACCGATGGGATTTGCTTATGTGGCGATTACTTTTGAAAATGCAAACCGTATTATTCCTCTTGATTATGAGGAAGTGACGGTGGCAAGACGAGTATATCGTTCTGGAGAGAGTGAGTATCTCATTAACGGAAGTTCCTGCCGAAGAAGAGATATCGTGGAGCTTTTTTACGATACCGGTATTGGTAAAGAGGGCTATTCGATTATCGGACAGGGCCAGGTGGAAAAAATCTTAAGTGGCAAGATTGAAGACAGCCGAGAACTATTTGATGAGGCAGCTGGAATTGCCAAATATAAAAAGAATCGTACGGTTACTGAGAAATCCTTAGAGCAGGAACGCCAGAACTTAGAGCGTGTTACCGACATTCTGGCTGAGCTTGAAAAACAGGTCGGTCCGTTAGAAAAACAAAGTGCGAAGGCAAAGGAATATTTAAAACTTCGTGATGAAGAAAAAGATATTGATATTCATCTTTTCCTTTATGATTATGAACGACTGAAAAAAGAGCAGGAGGAAAATGAGCGCCAGTACAAAATCGTTTCCGGAGATTTAGAGGATACGAGAAAGATATACGAAAAGATTAAGGAAAAGAATGGAAAGCTTCAGGATCAGACGCAGGCAGTTACAGAAAGTCTTGAGACAAAGGAATCAGAAAAAGAAGAGCTTCGCCGGAAAAAAGAGACGAAAGATAATGAGATTCTTTTACTTTCTCATAAAGTAGAATCGAACACTCTTTTAATTACACATTATGAAGAGTTAGAAAAACAGAGTGATGAAGAAAAAGACACAAAAACAGCGGAAATCGAGGTATTAAAAAAAGAAACTGTTCAAAAAAAACAGGAAATCAGTAACGGACAAAAGAAGTTAGAAGAGTTAGAAGAGTCCATTCTTACAAAAAGAAAAGAACAGGAAGCTTGCGAGAAGAAGATTTCCGGGGAGAATGACCGTCTCTTTTCGATTATGAACACCAGTTCTGACACAAAGGAAAAACTGAGCCGTTATGCGGCAATGGAAGAACAGTTAGAGATTCGTAATGCTGAATATAACAGTCGCTATATTTCTTTTAACTCCGAATTAAAGGAATATAACGAAACAGCGGAAGAACTGCTCAAACAGCAGGATGCAGCAAAAGAGGCCTTTGAAAAGCAGGAAAATCTGTATCAGGAACTTGAGAAAAGGGAAAAACATCTTCAGGAAAAAGAACAGAAATATCAGGACGAGATGGGGAACTTAAATCAAGAATACCTTCGTACGAAGTCCCGCTATGAGACATTGATGAATATTACGGAGCGGTATGATGGGTATAATCAGTCTATCCGCCGTATCATGGAGCAAAAGAATGCCAATCCGGGCATCATCGGTGTAGTAGCGGATATTTTAGCACTTCCGGAAAAGTACGAGACCGCCATTGAAATTGCGCTTGGTGGTGCGTTACAGAACATTGTTACTGAGGATAATGAGACTGCTAAAAAGATGATTAACTTTTTAAAGAAGAATCGTTTTGGCCGGGCAACCTTTTTACCGCTTACAAATATCCGAAGAAGAAACAGCACAATTTCCCCATCTGTTTTACAAGATGAAGGTGTTATTGGTATTGCCAGTACACTTGTGAAGGTAGAGGAACGTTTTCAGGCGTTAGTAGATTCTTTGCTCGGAAGAACTGTTGTTGTAGATACGGTAGACCATGCTCTTTCTCTTTCGAGAAAGAATAACTTCAGTCTTCGTCTTGTTACACTTGATGGTGAACTGTTAAATCCTGGTGGAGCAATTACTGGTGGAGTGTTCCGGCATTCTGGCAATCTTCTCGGTCGAAAGCGTGAGATTGAAGAGTGCAAAGATTCTTTAAGAAAGGCGAAGGCTGCCTGGGAAGAGAGAAAGGAAGCTCTTTCGGAATTAAAAGCAGGACAGCAGAAATTAGAGGAACAAAAACAGCAAAGGAAGGCCAAACTGGATGCAGCATCGCTTTTACTTCATGACCTGAGTAATCAGATTCCTGATATGGATGCCAAAAAAGAAGAACTTTCTGAAAGAATTACATCATTAAAAGAAGAACATCAGATTTTAAAAGAACAAATTGATGAAATTCGTTCTCAGAAAGAGGCACTGTTAAAAGAACAGGAAGACAATGAACAGATTCATGAGCAGAACAATACGGTACTTGATTCCTTAAAAGAACAGCTTTCTGAAATAAGAGCCGAAGTTTCTAAACTGGAATCCGAGAAGAACGAGCAGAGAATTTTGCTTTCAAAAATGCGTCAGGAATTAGATTATCTGCGTAGTAATAAGCAACGTATTGAAAAAGAAATAGAGAATATCAAGAACTCTCTAGAGGAAAATAAAAAAGAAATCAAACGCCTTACCGAAGAAAATATTTCCTATGAGGAAGAACAAAAGACATTGAAAGCAGCTTTGCAGGAGATTACAATACAGATGGATGGAATTTCCACCAATCTCGAAGAATTAAAGCAGCAGCGTTCCACAGCAATGAAAAAGCAGAATCAGATTTTTCAGGAATTAGAGAGAGAGAATGAAAAGCTGTTGATTCTTGAAAAAGAAGCTGCTAAGTTATCTTCTAAGCAAGAGCGCATGAAAGAAGATTTTGAAAGTAAGATTGACTATATGTGGGAAACTTATGAGATTACATATAATCAGGCATTTACTTTGAAGCATTACGAGGTAAAAGCAGAGGAAGCTGCCGAACAGCGTAAACAGAAAAAAGAACTGCAAAGACAGATTAAAGAACTTGGAAATATCAATATCAACGCCATTGAAGAATACAAAGAGGTTGGCGAGAGATACGAGTTCTTACGAGGCCAGTATGATGATATCAAAGAAGCAGAAGCCAAACTTCTAACAATGATTGAGGAATTAAATACTGCCATGAAAGAACAGTTTACAAAGGAATTTGGTAATATTCAGCAGATGTTTACGACGGTTTTCCAAGATTTATTTGAGGGAGGTACTGCTTCTCTTGAACTGATGGATAACGAGAATATTTTAGAATGTGGCATTCGAATTATCGCACAGCCGCCGGGAAAGAAACTGCAAAATATTATGCTGCTTTCTGGTGGAGAGAGAGCGTTGACAGCGATTGCACTATTATTTGCCATTCAGAACTTAAAGCCATCTCCATTCTGTCTTCTTGACGAGATTGAGGCTGCACTTGATGATGCCAATATCGTGCGTTTTTCCAAATATTTAAAGAAACTCTCGAAAGACACACAGTTTATCGTCATCACACATCGAAGAGGAACAATGAATGCGGCAGATGCCCTGTATGGAATCACAATGCAGGAGAAGGGTATTTCCACATTGATTTCTGTTGATTTGATTGACAAAGATTTAAATTAAAAAGGAGTAGTTATGGGAGAAAAGAAAGGATTTTTCAGCCGACTGGTTAGCGGACTGACCAAAACAAGAAAGAACATTGCTTCAGGTCTTGATTCAATTTTTCATGGATTCTCAAAAATTGATGATGATTTCTATGAGGAATTAGAAGAGATTCTGATTATGGGTGACCTGGGTGTAGATACGACAATGAATATTATTGAAGATTTACAGGAAAGGGTAAAAGAGGAACATATTAAAGAGCCTGCTGAGTGTCGTCAGCTTTTAATTGATATTATTAAAAAGCAGATGGAAGTTGATGAGACAGCTTACGAATATGAGAACCGTACTTCAGTCGTTCTTGTGATTGGTGTAAACGGTGTTGGAAAAACAACAACAATTGGAAAGCTTGCTGCACAGCTGAAATCACAGAATAAAAAGGTTATTATGGCAGCAGCGGATACTTTCCGTGCAGCAGCGATTGAGCAGCTTACAGAGTGGTCTAACAGAGCTGGTGTTGACATTATTGCACAGCAGGAAGGTTCTGATCCGGCAGCAGTTATTTATGATGCCTGCCAGGCAGCAAAGTCAAGACATGCCGATGTTCTTTTATGCGATACTGCCGGACGTCTTCATAATAAGAAGAACCTTATGAATGAGCTTTCAAAGATTCGAAGAGTCATTGAAAGAGAATTTCCAGAAGCTTACCTTGAAACATTAATCGTTCTTGACGGAACAACAGGTCAGAATGCTTTAGTGCAGGCAAAACAGTTTAAAGAAGTATCTGATATTTCCGGTATCGTACTTACAAAGCTTGACGGAACAGCCAAGGGTGGTATTGCCATCGCAATTCAGGCAGAGCTTGGAATTCCAGTAAAATATATTGGAATCGGAGAGAAAATCGAAGATTTACAAAAGTTTGATGCTGATTCTTTTGTAAATGCACTCTTTGAAAAACCAGCAGAAGACGAAGAATAAAAAATTGTTAATATATAAAAATTAACAATAATAAATTTTTTGTATATTGACAATAATTATAATTTCAAACAACTGCAGACAGGAAAAAAGAATGAAAAAAACTATTCATAATTATATAATTGCGATATAATTATAAAAATGCAAGAAGAATATAATGGAGGAATGCATATAATGATGGAAAAATTATCATTAGACAAGTTCGAAGAAGCGTACGAGCGAGTGCAGGAAGTTGTTCTGCCAACAAACCTTGTACAAAGTGACTTCTTCTCACAGATGACAGGAAACAAAGTTTATTTTAAACCAGAGAATCTTCAGCTCACAGGAGCATACAAGATTCGTGGAGCATATTATAAAATCAGTACATTAAGTGATGAAGAAAAAGCAAAAGGTCTTATCACAGCTTCTGCTGGAAACCATGCACAGGGTGTAGCATATGCCGCAAGAAAGTTTGGTGCACCGGCAATCGTTGTTATGCCTACAACAACACCTTTATTAAAGGTAAACCGTACAAAGGAACTTGGAGCAGAAGTTGTTCTTCATGGTAACGTATACGATGAAGCCTGCGAAAAAGCAAAAGAGTTAGCAGCAGAACATGGATATACTTTTGTTCATCCATTTGATGATTTAGAAGTAGCAACTGGTCAGGGTTCTATTGCAATGGAAATTGTAAAAGAACTTCCTACCGTAGATATGATTTTAGTACCAGTTGGCGGTGGTGGACTTTCTACTGGTGTTTCAACTCTTGCTAAGATGTTAAATCCAAAGATTAAAGTCATCGGTGTAGAGCCAGCCGGAGCAAACTGCCTTCAGGAATCTTTAAAAGCAGGACATCCAGTAACATTAAAGGGAGTCAATACAATCGCAGACGGTACTGCTGTAAAGACACCAGGCGAAACTATTTTCCCATATCTCCAGGAGAATTTAGATGATATTATCACCATCGAAGATGACGAGTTAATCGTTGCGTTCCTTGATATTTTAGAGAACCATAAAATGCTTGTTGAAAACTCCGGACTTCTTACAGTAGCTGCTTTAAAACATTTAAAACCAGAAGGAAAGAAAGTTGTTTCTATCTTAAGCGGTGGAAATATGGATATCATCACATTAGCTTCTGTTGTACAAAACGGTCTTATCCAGCGTTCCAGAATCTTTACCGTGTCGGTTTTACTGCCGGATGTACCAGGACAGCTTAATAAAGTATCTAAAGTTATCGCAGATGTACAGGGTAATGTTATCAAGCTTGAGCACAATCAGTTTGTCAGCGTAAACCGTAACAGTTCTGTAGAGCTTACGATCACAATGGAAGCATTTGGACATGATCATAAGAAGAAAATCATAGATGCCTTACGTGCTGCTGGTTTCAAACCAAAGGAAAGAACAACAAGAGGTGTTTATCAATAGACTCTGTAGTTGTAAAATGCGATCTAAATATCGCCTGTGGTATAAAGGAATCATTGTATAGCAGGAAGAGTTTCCTTATTGTACAACTAAATTCATAATTAAATTATAAAAAGAAAAGATAACATATCTTACAGCCTGTTTCATATATTATAAGAAACAGGCTGTTTTTTTTGTGTAAGGAAATTGTATTACAGATAACAAAATTCTCAGGGAATTAAGCGAGAATCCTCGTTAATTCCATTGCTGGATACTTCATTAAGATTTTTGTTTTATAAAAACCTGCTATATGATCAATTTCAAAAAGGGGAAGGAGCATGTATGCCGGGGCATTCTTGAATTTTTATATAGCCGTTTTAGAAAGGAGGAAATAGGTGCAGCAGAAGCTATACCGAGAGGAACTGCTTCAGATTTTTCCACAAAAATTAAGGCAGCGAATAGAAGAAAGCGTAACTTTTAAAAATCTAACAGAAATCCGTCTGCGAGCAGATCTTCCGGTTTTGATTGAGACAACGCAGGAAAACTATTTTTTAAAAAAAGAAGAAGCTGCGGAAAAAAGAAGAGCTATAGCAAAAGAAGAGGATAATTGGATTTTATCGCCGGAACAACTAAAACTTATCTTTGAAAAAATCAGCCAGTATTCTGTTTTTGCTTACACAGAAGAAATCGGGGAAGGATTTATTACTTTAAAAGGAGGACACCGGGCAGGCTTATGTGGCAAATATTATTACAGGGGGGAAGAAAAGCCGCAGATAAAACATATTTCTTCAATCAATCTTCGTGTAGCAAGAGAAGTCATTGGATGCGCAGAGTGCATTGTACCAAAACTTTTTGAAGGAAACACATTTTGTCACACACTTCTAATCTCACCGCCAGGCTGTGGAAAAACAACGTATTTGCGGGACATAATCCGCCTGCTTTCTGATGGAACAGACACAATTACAGGAAAGAATGTAGCTGTTGTAGACGAGCGGAGTGAGATTGGAAACCGCACCCGAGAAGGAATTGGATTTTATTTGGGAAACCGAACAGATTTAATGGATCACTGTCCAAAAGCGGCGGGAATGCTAATGATGCTCCGTACTATGACACCGGAAATTCTTGCCGCGGATGAAATTGGCGGAGAAAAAGATATTAAGGCAATGGCATATGTACGAAATTGTGGCTGTCGTTTATTAATGACAGTACATGGAAATTCGATGCAGGATATTTTTGCACGCCCGGTATTGGGGGAATATTTAAAAAAATATCCTTTTGAACGATATGTATTTTTAAGTAAGAAGGAAGATAGAGAACGAATAATAACGATATATGATCAGGATGGGATACAGAAATAAATAACAAAAAACAGATAATCTATACTTATAAAAGTAAAAGAGCAGCAGAGAAAGTAAGAAAAATAAAAAATCAAAGAAAAGGGAGAAAAAATTTTATGGTAAAAATATTGGGAGGTAGTCTGGTACTAATTGCAGCCTATCTTTTTGGAATGAAATTGATGGAGCCTGCTGCAGAACATATCCGCCTCTTAGAAGAAGGGGATTTATTATATCGGATTCTTGAATCGGAAATACGTAATACAAGAACGCCGCTGCCTATTTTATTTGGAGAGTTAAGCGACCGTACTAATACCCGCTGGCATAATTTTTTTTTGAGCTTTCTATCACATTAACAAAAAATACAGAGGAAAGCTTTTTGACAATCTATGAAAGACTTTTAAAAAAAACATGGAAAGAAAAGTTTTCAAAAGAAGAACAAAATTTATTCTTAAATGCTGGAAGAAATCTTTTGTCCGATGATATGGAGTATCAGAGGGAAGAGATAAAGCAGCTTTCCACATATTTAAATGAGAAAATTTTGCAGATGAAAAAAGAATATACAAATAAGAAGAAAGTAGTCCTCATTTCATGTCTTTGTATGGGGGCATTGGCAGTAATTTTGCTTTTTTAAAAGAAACAGGTAGCGTGAAAAAGGAGAGAAAGATGACAATTGAATTAATTTTTAAAATTGCAGCGGTAGGAATTCTTGTCACAATACTTGGCCAGGTACTAAAACATTCAGGACGGGAAGAACAGGCATTTCTTGTTTCTCTGGCAGGTCTTTTTATTGTGCTTTCCTGGATTATTCCCTGCATCAGTGAACTTTTTACAGAGATATACAGCCTTTTTCAATTATAGGAGAGGATAGGATGCTTGTTTTTAAAATTGCACTGATAGGAATTGCAGGAGCAATGCTTGCAATGGTTACAAAACAATTTAAACCAGAATATAGTACACTTGTTCTTTTGGCAGTCTGTTTATTCCTGATTGGATATCTGACTTCTAATTTGAAAGAAGTTTTAAATTTTGTACAGACATTGCAAAAGAGAATTCCGATAAGTAGTATGTATATTAAAATACTATTAAAATTACTTGCTATTGCTTATATATGCCAGATTGCGTCTAATTTGTGTGAGGATCTTGGCTATCACTCCATCTCTTTTCAGATAGAAACCATCGGTAAATTATCTATTTTAGTATTAAGTATTCCAATTATCAGTTCCTTACTTGAAACGATCGAACATTTACTTACATGATGATTTTTTATAGAAAAGAAGGCCAGAACGGAAAGTAGGTAAAAAATGGGAAAAAATAAAAAGAAAACTTTTTTATATGTTATAGGATTTCTTACACACTTTCTTTTTCTTTGCTATCTTCATCCACTTACTCTCCAGGCACAGACAAAAAAAGAAGAAATAGATATTACAGCTCTCTCAAAACAAATAGAACAACTTGGAGAAGAAAAGTACCCTGATTTTTCTTCTATCTTTGAAAAAATTCTTTCTATGCAGTTTACAGAAGTCTTTCAGCAAATCGGAGGATGGTTTATAGATATTGCTTTTAGAGAAGTTTTTTCTTCGAAAATACTTATTACAGAGCTTATCGGTGTCATCTTATTTTCGGCGGTATTTTCGAATATCTCTTCTTCCTTTCAACCATATGGAGTATCGGACAGTGGATTTTTTGTTACATATCTCATAACATTTTCTATTATTTTTACTAATTTTACGGCAATGACAACCTTGTTTGAAAATACAGTAATTCTTCTGTCCTCTTTTCTAAAAGTACTGCTTCCTGTGTATACACTGGCAGTTTCTCTTTCTGGAAATCTATCTACAGGTGTTGTATTTTATGAGTATTTTATTATTGTAGTGCTGCTTTTAAACTGGATTTGTATAAAAATTTTTCTTCCGTTGCTACAATATTATCTTCTATTAGAGTTACTAAACCGATTTTCAAAAAAGCAAAATATTTCAAGATTATGTGAGGGCCTTTTTCTTTTTTTATCAAAAGGTGTACAGGTACTTTTTTTTCTCTTTTTTGGATTTCATCTGTTAGAAACAATGATTGCGCCTTCTTTTGATGCGGCAAAAAATAATGTACTAAACAAAATGATCGGATTGATTCCGGGAGCAGGATCTGTTATCCAAAGTGTTACAGGGACGGTACTTGGTTCTTCCCTTGTTATAAAAAATGCATTAGGGGCAGCTGGCATTGTATTCCTTTTTCTCTTTCTTCTTTTGCCTCTTACAAAACTGTTATGTTATGTCTTTTTTTATTTCCTATTGTCTGTTGTGTTAGAGCCGATTGCGGATGAACGTTTTGTAGAGTGTATTAGTGCGGCAGTGAAATGTGGATTGCTGTTAATAAAGGTATTGTGTATGTCTTCTGTTTTATTTATTGTGATTATCGCACTTACCACACTTACCACAAATCATATAGGATAAAGCATTGTGAAAATATAAAAGACCATAAATAAAAGTAGGAGCTGGATGTAATGGAATATATAAAAAGCTGGTTAAAAACAATTTTATATATGAATGTTCTATTATTAATCTGTGATAATTTAATGCAAAAAACAGCATATGAAAAATATTATCGTTTTTTTTCTGGATTTTTGCTTGTAGTGTGTCTGTTAAAACCTGTCATTGATTTTGCAGGAACAGAGCAGTATTTCCAGGTATCTTTTTTGCAGGAAGAATGGAAGAATGAAAATGTACAAGCTCAGAACCTGGTAGTTGACGGATTGTATACATATACTAATGCGAAATCTACTACTCCGGTGAATTATTATGAAAAGAAACGTCTTGTCGGTTTATACGGAGATATTAGCTTGGGATACAAAGATATGCTTTTTATTAATGTAACAGGACGTAATGACTGGTCGTCTACTCTGCCTATTAATAACCGTTCTTATTTCTATCCATCTATCAGCGGTAGCTTTATTTTCACAGAATTGATGGAGAATAAAGACATCCTGAATTACGGTAAGATTCGTTTAAGTTATGCGAATGTGGGTAGTGACGAAGATCCGTACAATTTGGCATTTAAATATACTCCAGCTAGTACTTACTTTTTGCAATATCTGGGTAATGTCAATACTTTCCCACACATGGGACTGGTTGGTTTTACCGGGCCTCGTGTTCTGCCGAATGAAAACTTGAAACCTCAGAACCAAAGTTCATTCGAAGTCGGAGCTGATTTACGTTTTTTTGGTGGAAAGATTCGTTTGGATATGACTTATTATAGCAATATCACAAAGAATCAGATTGTAAGTATTGATGTCCCGTTATCAACAGGTTACTTTGCTAATAATATCAATGCCGGAAAGATTGCCAATAAGGGTGTCGAAGTAACTTTGGGCTTGACTCCTGTAGAAACACGTAACTTTAAATGGGACTTGGATGCAACGTTTGCTTCTAATAAGCAGACTGTAGAAGAGTTGGCTGAAGGACTTGATGAATATACATTGACTAGCGGATTGAGTGGTTTGCAGATTAAGGCTGCCAAAGGTGATTCGTTCGGTTTGTACGGTACTGCCTGGAAGCGTGATGATCAAGGTAATTATGTAATTAACTCTAAGACAGGTTTGAGAGAAACAGTCAATAACGTACGTTTGGGAGACGTTTATCCTGACTTTACAATGGGTATCAACAATACACTTACTTATAAAGGGCTGACTTTTAGTTTCTTGATTGATATCCGTCATGGAGGTTCCTTATATTCGGAAACAGTAGCTAATTTGAGAAGCAGTGGTTTGGCTGCAGAAACAGTGGCTCACCGTGAAGATGCCTCTTTTATTGAACCGGGTGTTATTCTTCAGGATGACGGAACTTACAGACCTAATGATGTTCCGGTGAAGAGTATGCAGGACTACTGGCAGCATGTGGCGAACTCCAGTAATAATGAAGGAAATATCTATAATGCATCATTTGTGAAACTTAGAGAAGTGCAATTGTCCTATAGTTTTCCGCGTAAATGGTTTAAGAGTTTCTTTGTTAAATCATTGGATTTAGGCTTCGAGGCACGTAACTTATGGATCATCAAAGATCATGTGCCGCATATTGATCCGGAAGCTAACTTCTTCGGTCCTTCTCAGATCGGAGGCGGTGTAGAGTTTAACAGTATCCCTTCTACCAGAAGTTTCGGATTTAATCTCAGACTAACATTGTAAGAATTAAACGAACATGATTATGAAAAAGAAAATATTAGCATATGCATTGAGCGCTTTGACATGTGGGTTATTTACTTCATGCAGCGACTGGCTTGATATCAACCATGACCCCAATACTGCCGAGAAAGTTGATCCCGGATATTTGTTTAACTATGTAGCCGTAAACTGGGCCGGAACACGTACCGGTGGTGACTTCTATATTCCGTTATCAATGAGTTCACAGTGTCAGGTTGATGGTGGACTTGATTATGGTGGCTGGGATGAATCGGTATATACCATTTCCCCTTATAGTACAGGAAATACGTGGAAACATTACTACTCTGTCGGTGGTAATAACTTGATGCTGGCTATTAAAAATGCGGAAGAAGCAGATCCGGTGAATCACAATGCTATTGCACAGTGTAAGATTCTGTTGGCTGAACATATGTATGAAGCGACGATGCTATGGGGGGATATCCCTTTCACTGAATCTTGGAACGGAACAATTAAGTATCCGAAATTTGATTCTCAGGAAAGTGTATTGAATGGGGTGTTGTCATTGCTTGATGAAGCACTGCAGATCATGGATTTGAATGATGCCAATGCGATTGATGAATACGATATCTATTATAAAGGTGATATGAATAAATGGATGACTTTGGCCAAATCTTTAAAGTTCAGAACACTGATGGTTATGGTGGACAAAGATCCTTCTAAAGCTACTGCCATTGGTACGTTGTTACAGGCTGGAGGCATGG
>OLNX01002163.1_pt1 | contig 15231 bp, 15 predicted proteins | sample 1672611 | NCBI WGS metagenome assembly OLNX01 (sample SAMEA3136705, study PRJEB25190) | human gut metagenome | reverse complement strand
TTCTCTTGGGGGTGTAAGGGGGATATTCTCTTTCGAGAAAGAGAATATCCCCCTTATTATCCGTGCAGCACTGTGTGCTGCAATTTTCTGAAATTACTTCAGCTTTATCGGCGTGAGCTGGAGATAATCGTCCAGCGTGCCGTCATGCAGGCAGCAATCGATGATCTCGCGGCCCAGCGGGTCGAGATCGTCGGAAACGAACTGCTGGAGCTGCTCTTTGAAGAAGTCGGTCAGGATCTTGGCGCCGGCGTCGTAGCCCGCGTTGCCGAGCTTGGACTGCGTCTCGGGGCGCAGGAACGTCTGACGGATGAACTGGCCGTCGAGCTTCATTTCATCGAGCGCGTAGCCGAACAGCGGGCAGCGCGCGGGGACCAGATGCTTTTCGCGCACAAAACCGTTGTGGCGCGCGAGGTATTCGCGCGAGAGCCACTCGCCCATGAATCCAACATGATAAGCGCCGATGTGCTGGTTCGGGATCAGCACGTTCGTCGTCTTAGGCGCAGACATGATCTGCTCGAGCAGCAGATTCGCCTGCGTGACCTTGAGGCCCGTGGCGAACGGCCAGTAGGAGCCGACGCCCTCGGCCTTCAGGCCGCTGCCGGCGTTCGTATCGGCGATGGACGGGTTCTTGAAGCCGCGTGGAGAGATGAGTCTCCACAGCCAGGCAATGGACTGCGGCACGACCTGCAGCATGCCCATGACGCCGTAGTTCGGGTCTTTCGCAGTAGAGGGCGGCATGCGCACACCGAAGCTACGCACGTCGACCTCGACGGGCTCGGTATCAGGCACGATGTTGTCAACCATCTTGCGCGGCAAGATGACGCGCGGGTTGGAGCAGGGCTTGCCGTTCGACTCGATCACATGCTCCCAGATGAGGCAGGTCGCACCGGGGACGCCGTCCATGTTGAAGAAGACCAGCGGCTCGCTCGGATGGATACAGATGCGCTCATAAAGCGGGCTGTTACCGTAGGCATTCATGCCGTCCATACGCAGAAACCAGCCGTCCTCGGCATCGAGGATGCGCAGCTTGCCGCTCTCGGGATCCTGGAAGCTCTTGAGCGCGCAGGCCATATCATCGGCAATGGGGTGGATCTTGCAGCTCTCGCCAAGCGTCATGTAATATTTTTCGCCCGTGACCGTATGCGTACCGATGAGCAGGCGGTCGTCCTCTTCGCGGTGGAAGTCCTCGAGCATTTCGCTCTTGCCGCCGCCGGACGCGCCCTCGTGCATGAACACGACCTCGCACTCATACGGCGTCTCGACCATGGCCGCGCTCGTGTGGCAGCAGACCCAGCCCTCCTGCTCGCCGATGTCGAGCAGCAGCGAGAAAACGCCCTTCTTGGCGCTGGGGCCGGGATAGAGGTTGTAGGCCCAGACCTCGTGCATCTCCTTGGAGCGGTTGTGCACGACGACCTGCTTGCCGTCAAAGTGCGTGTGTCGGAACGGCGGCGCGACGAAGATGATGGCGCGGGGCTTATAGTGCTCAGGCACATCGACAATGCTCGTAAAGCCCTGCATGTTCGCCAGCGACAGCGCGAAGAACGCGGCGTTGAGCGGACAGATCATCAGGCTCGGATAACCGTGGCCGCGCGGACCGGCGGAAAACGGCAGCATGATGACCTGCTGCGTCGAGAGCCAGTCGAGCGTCTCCTGACGAAGGGACGAAAACTCATAGCCGAAGCGATCCTTAAAGCGCGGCTTGTCGGAGGGCAGATCGTCGCCGATGGCCATACTGTTCGGGTCGCGGCGGCGCATGTAGTCTTCCATGAAGTTGACGACGCAGCCGTTCTTGCAGCGCACGACCTCCGCTTCCTTGACCGTGCCCTTGCCCTCAATGGGGTAGACCACGTCATAGCGGGAGGTGTGCGTGGGACCGTAGGCCATCTCCTCGAGCTCTTCCTTCGTCTCGGCATAGGCGATGCACTTGCACTTTTTGAGTGCTGCGGCGACCTCGGGGGCTAAATCAAATTTTTCAAAATACTGGTCAAACATGAAAAGATCCCTCCACATCTCATTGGGGTTTGATGATTGTTTATTCGCTGTGGGACTTTTTCATGCCGCGTGTCTCCGGGGGAAGAACACTGCTGCGGCATAATAAAAGATTGAGGTAATGCTATCACGATTGATAGAAAAACGCAATAAAACATCCTTGAATGTTTTAGAAAACATGGATGATTTTTCAAAATAGTTAAATAAACAAAAAGAAGACGCTCTGCTGCGCAAAGCGTCTTCGCGGGAAAACCGAAAGGATTTACGAGATCTTTCTGAGAAAATTGCCGCCGATGCGCACGCCCTCCTGCACGATGAAAAAGGCGTGGGGATCGAGCTCACGCACGGTCTCCTGCAGCTCCGCGACCTCGAATTTCGAGACGCAGACGCACAGCACGCGCATGTCGCTCTCCGTATATGCGCCCTTGCCCTCCCAATACGTTACGCCGCGGCCAAGGCGCGACATGATGCTGCGCGGGAGCTCGGGGTCTGCGTCCCTTGTGAAGATGAGCACCTGCACATTGATGTTCTGCTGGTGCCCGCGGTCGATGAAGAGCGAGCAGAACACCGTGTAGATGACGGAGTAGATGGCCGTCTGGATGTCGAAGAGCAGTGCGCAGGCGATGTAGAGCACGATGTTGAAGCCCAGCGAAAAACGTCCGACGGTGAAGCGGCTGCCGCGCTTCGTGAGGCACAGGCCGACGACATCGAGCCCTCCGGTCGAGCAGCCGCAGGTCAGAGCCAAGCCGAGGGCAAAGCCGCACAGAATGCCGCCGACGAGGCATGAGGCGAGAGGATCGTCCAAAATCGGCACGGCGGGCGACTGGATCACGCTCAAAAAGAGCGACGACGCGCCCACGCAAATCAGCGTGCGGATCAAAAACGCGCGCCCGAGGTCGCGCCACGCGAGATACAGCACCGGAATATTGATGAGAAAGTACAAAATACCGGCGATGTCCACCCCTGCGGGCAGCTCAACGGCCTGCGCGAGCAGTGTTCGGATGATCTGGCTCAATCCGACTACGCCGCCGGAGTAGAGGCCCATCGGTACGACGAAAAGGTTCACGCCCAGCGCGTAGAGGAATGTTGCGAAAACCGCGATCAGGACGCGCGCCCATTTGTTTTGCAGCGCTTTGTGCAGCATAGCTCTTGCCCTCACTTTTCTCCGCACTGACCATTATTCTATGTACCCGTGCGGGTCTTATTCGCTTGTTGCCTTTTGATTATAGCCCATAGCGGAGGCACTTGTAAAGCCTTCTCCGCGCGCGGGAGAGCGTGCGCGACACCGTGGACTTGTCCCGCCCGATGGCCGCGGCGATCTCCGTGACGGTCATGTTTTCCTCGTACCGCAGGCGCAGCAGCTCGCGCTGGCGGGCGGTAAGCTCCTCCTCGCGGGCAAGGCGCAGATTGCGCTTGAGGCGCATGAGGTCGCTCTCGTTGTCGCCCGCGTGCGCGGCGATCCATGCGGTCATATCGCCGTAAACTTCATTGTTGCGCATACTATAAGGTGTACTTTTCATTGCGGTAATAGCCCCTTTCGTAATAGTGCCGCGTCAGCTCGGCCAGCTCGCGCGACTGGCGCTGAAGCTGCTGGAGCTCCAAAATGCGCCGCTTGAGTCGCTCGCGCTCCTCCCTCGTCGGCGCGGCCTTGGCCTGCTCGCGCAGCACCGTGATGCGCATACGGAAGCGCAGCGCGTCCTCGCGGTAGACGAATGACATCTGATACAGCGTCATAGCGTGCTCGCCTCCCCTAATATGTATTCAAACGACCGGAGCGCTTCGCGCGCAAAGCGCGGAAAGCAGTCCGCGCAGACGGTCACGCCGTTTCGGTACCACAGCGTTTCTCCCGCGTAAATGTCCTGCGCGCAGAGTGAGCAGACCGCGTGCACCGAATCATGGTGTCTTTTTCCTGCGTACAACAAAATTCCTCCTTTTTTCAAATTCCCTGTTGACAAACGAATCGAAGTCTGGTAATATACAACCTGTTCGTTGCTGAGATGCTGGTATAGCTCAGCTGGTAGAGCAGCTGATTTGTAATCAGCAGGCCGGGGGTTCGAATCCGTCTACCAGCTCCACCGACAAGCAAACAATTTCATATGGGGGAATTCCCGAGTGGCCAAAGGGGGCAGACTGTAAATCTGTTGTCAGTGACTTCGGTGGTTCGAATCCACCTTCCCCCACCAAGAACGAGTTGATGAAAGTCAGCTCGTTCTTTTTGTTTTGTAGTGGTTTGGAAAATGTAAGCGATACGCCAGTGGCGTATCAGAGCCGCTCTGCGGCCTGCGTCGAGATCACACTTTCGTCGTTTTACCACAAAAGCAAAAATATCGAGCTGCCCTTAGGCTGGCTCGATATTTTCTTTCTCTCTATTTTTTCGCGTCCGTCCTTTTCAGGGCGGCGCGTTTTCTTTTTCTGCTGCGGGGATCAGCCGCCGTACCGGTATCGGCGGCGTGCGCCGCGGGCAAACTGAGGAGAACGCTCGCCGCGGCATGCTGGCAAGTACAAAGAACTTGTCAGCAAAATCAAGATATCACAAGAATCTTGCTATGTCAAGAATAAATTTACAAGATTCTTGTTATAATTGATTGACAGTTACAAGCTTCTGCGATAGAATACAGTCAAATCTTGTCGCAGCCTGCGTTTTCTGGGGGAATCTTGATGAGTTTTGGCAAACAAATGCGTCTACGGCGTGAGGAGCTTCATCTCTCGCGCGCGGCACTGGCGGAGGAGCTTGGCGTTTCGCCCTCTGCCATCAGCAACTATGAAAACGGCGTCAGCTCGCCGAAGGAGGAGGTGCTGCTCCGGCTGTTCGATGCGCTTGAGATCGACCCGAACTACCTTTACCGCGATTCGTTCCGCTCAGGCAGCTTCGTCTGCTCGCGCGCAGAGCAGGATTTGATCGAAAAGTGCCGCTCGCTCTCGCCGCTCGAGCGCGAGACGGTGGGCAGCCTCGTCAGCGCCCTGTGCACGATGCACGCGAGACAGGACGGTGCGGGCGCGCCGCGCCGCATCCCGCTCTACCGCTCGATCGAGGCGGCGGGCTACGCCGCCCCCGTGCTCGGCGAGGATTTTGACTACATCGTCGACCACGGCGATGTGCCGCCGGGAGCGGAATTCGCCGTGCGCATCCGCGACGACAGTTTAGAACCCGTGCTGCACGGCGGCAGCGTCGCCTACCTCAATCACGACCCGCTGCATGCGGGCGACGTGGGCATCTTCTGCGTCGGGGGCGACATGCTCTGCAAGCAGTATTACCGCGACCCGCTCGGCGTTTCGTACCTCTTTTCTCTGGGGCGGGACCGCAGCGCGGACGTCGTCTGCGGCCCTGAGAGCGGAAAGCGCTTTATCTGCTTCGGACACGTGATCTTAGATCATCGTGTGCCGCTGCCCGGTATGGGCCTGTGAGCGGGAAAAAGGCGCATTTTGCGTGGAAAAAGACTTGAATCGTTCACAAATTCTGCTTATAATGTAGGTTTGGAAATCAATAAAAAAGAAGGAAGCGTATTTCTTATGACGAAAATTGACATTTTCTCCGGCTTTCTGGGCGCCGGCAAGACCACGCTCATCAAAAAGCTGATCGCGGAAGCCTACAGCGGCGAAAAGCTCGTGCTGATCGAGAACGAATTCGGCGAGATCAACATCGACGGCAGCTTTCTGAAGGAGTCTGGCATCGAGATCTCCGAGATGTCCGCGGGCTGCATCTGCTGCTCCCTCGTCGGTGACTTCAACAAGGCGCTCAAAGAGGTCGTGGCGCAGTTCCACCCCGACCGCATCCTCATTGAGCCGAGCGGCGTCGGCAAGCTTTCCGACGTCATCGTTGCCGTGCAGCGCACGGTGGACGAGTGCCCCGAGCTCAAGCTCAACAGCTATGTCACCGTGGCCGACGCCAGCAAGGTCAAGGTCTATATGAAGAACTTCGGTGAGTTCTACAACAACCAGATCGAGGCCGCCGGCACGATCATTCTTTCCCGCACGCAGAAGCTCTCGCAGGAAAAGCTCGAGGCTGCCGCCGCGATGCTGCGCGAGAAGAACCCCGACGCCGCCATTCTGACGACTCCGTGGGACGAGCTGGACGGCAAGACCATCCTCTCCGCCATCGAAAAGGTGTCGCTCAGCGACGAGCTTCTTGAAAAGATGCGCCGCGAGCACGAGATCGAAGAGGCCGAGCACGAGCATGAGCATCACCATCATCACGATCACGATGAACATGACGAGCACGACGAGCACGAGCATCACCATCATCACGATCACGATGAACATGACGAGCACGACGAGCATGAGCATCACCACCATCACCACGACGGTGAGGAGTGCGACGATCCCGAGTGCGAGTGCCACCATCACCATCATCACCACGCCGACGACGTCTTCTCCTCCTGGGGCAAGGAGACGCCGAAGAAGTTCAGCAAGGAAGCTCTTGAGGACATGCTCCACAAGCTGGACAGCGGCGACTACGGCCACATCCTGCGTGCCAAGGGCATCGTGAACGGCGAGGACGGCTGGCTCGAATTCGACTACGTGCCCGAAGAGCATGAGGTCCGCGCGGGCCATCCCGACTATACGGGCCGTCTGTGCGTTATCGGCGCGGAGCTCAAGGAAGACGGCCTTGCAGAACTGTTTGGAGTGTAATTCATGGATATTCCTGTTTATCTGGTCGCCGGATTCCTCGATTCCGGCAAAACGAGCTTTATCAACGGCATTTTAGAAGACGGCTTCGCCCGCGAGGACAGGACGCTTCTGATCTGCTGCGAAGAGGGCGACGAAGAATACGAGAAGAAGGCGCTCGACAACGTCACCGTTGTCACGGTAGACGACGAAGAGGAGCTGACGCTCGCTTTCTGCAAGGAGCTTGAAAAGAAGCACCGCCCCAAGCAGGTGCTCATTGAGTACAACGGCATGTGGCAGATGGAAAAGCTCTACCGCGAGGTGCTGCCTGCCAACTGGGTGCTCTATCAGATCATGACGTTCGTGCATGCGCCGACGTTCGAGCTGTTCGTCAAGAACATGGGTCAGCTCATGATGGAAAAGATCACGAACGCGGACATGATCGTCTTCAACCGCTGCGACGACAAGCTCAAAGAGAGCCTGCGCGCGCGCAATCTGCGCATGGTCAACCGCCGCGCGGACATCTACCTTGAGGACAACGATGGCAACAGCGAGGACTACCTGACCGGCGACGAGTGCCCGTTCGACATGACGCCCGACCTCATCGACATTCCCGACGACGACTATGGCGTGTGGTACGTCGACGCGATGGACCATCCCGACCGCTGGGATGGCAAAAAGGTCCACATGAAGCTCATCATGTGCCACTCGAAGAAGTTCCCGGGCATCCACTGCCCCGGCCGCTTCGTGATGACCTGCTGCGAAAACGACATCCAGTTCGTCGGCATCGTCGCCAAGGGCGACAGCCTGAAGGCCTACAAGAATCGCGACTGGGTCGATATCACTGCCACGGTCAAAAAGGAGCACCTCGACGCCTACGAGGGCGAAGGCCCCGTGCTGTACGTCGAACGCATCACCACCACGTCGAAGCCCGCGCAGGAAGTCGTGTCGTTCTGACGACGCGATTTGCGGAGGTAAGGTAAATCAGCAGCGCGTGCAGCGCTGCGGAGTTTTCTCCTGCTAACCCGCAGGGGAGAGCGAATAAAGGGGACATTCTCTTCTCGAAGAGAATGTCCCCTTTTGAATCCCAAGGGAAGGATGAGGGGGAACCCTCTCGCCCCCCGACATTGCGGTTTTGAGGCTTGAAGAGCTGCTCAGTCTGCGGAATCGGGTACCTGCCGGGTGATGGTTCTAAACGATTTGACTTTTTTCTATCTTCGCTGTCGCTCCCTGATCTGAATGCAGTCTTGGTAGAATCCCCTGCCGTCGCTAGATTTTGCCAACCTTGCTGCCCCCCAAAGCGGCATCGCTGCGCTCGCCGCACTTTTAAGTTATCGTATATTTTTTACGATGGCCATGTGGTCATGTCCGCGGTGCGCCGCTTGCGCTGTGCGCCTTGCCGTCACCAAGCTTTACACGCAGCGGCGGCGGTTCGATGCCGAGCATCAGCTTGACGAGCCAGGCGAAAAACAGCAGCACTAAAATCGGGATCAGGCACGACGTGACGAGCATGACGGCGAGGGCCTCGATAAAGCGGTTCAGGACCGTTTTGAGCTGCTCGACCGCGGCGGTCGCCGCTCCGGTGATGCCCTCAGCCACCTTGGAAAAGAGGCCGGAAAGGCCGCTTTTTTCGCTCTCGTCCGCCTCGCCCGAGGTGGCGGACTGGATGTCCTCGGTCGTCTGCTCGGCGTTTGTGATGGTCTCTTCGATCGAGGCGCGGTATGTGTCCTCGATCATGCTCGAGACTTTGACACCCGCGGGAATGGCAAACGCGATGGCGAGCGCGAAGAGCAGCAAATGCCACGCGAGCTTCCCCAGCGCGGCGCGCAGCTTTTCGGAACAGAGCGCAGCGATGCCAAGCGCGCAGGCCGCGGGGATCAGGATCGTGAACGACACGTAGGATGTGATCGTCAGCAGATACTTTTCCAGAAAGATGGCGCAGAGCACGATGAGGAAATAGCCGCTCAGGTCGGCGAGCTTTTCGGCGATGGGCGTCGCGGTGTCGCCCGGCAGGAGCGTGATGGCCGCGGACGCGGCGGTCGACGCCGCTGTCAGTTCGAGCACCGTCTCCTGCTTTTCCGCGAGCGCGTCGATGGACGCTTGATGGTACGCGGGGTCGGACGCTCTCTTCCCCACCGCGAAGATGGAAAGGAGCGCCGCCAGAACGAGAAGCGCCGCGAGCGCGGCCTTCTTAGTTGTCACTGAATGCATAGTTGCCTCCAAAAAACGGGATGGTTCTATCATACCGAAACGGCGGAAGATGTCAAGAAAGCGCGGTTGCGGTCGCATCGCCGCGCGCGGTTTCTATCCTCCTCATCGCGTCAAAAACATAGAGAATCAGCATGAAAACGCTAATATTTCGTTAATTTCTTTCAGATTTTTCCAAATTTTATATCACTTTTCCGAATTCTGTCTTGTCACCCGCCCTGTTTTTACGGAAAGTTCGTGATGGAATACAGATATAGCAGGATCAGCCGAGTTCTTTTCATCGATTCTGTCAAAGCGGAAGTTTTTTCTTCCCCGTTTCCGGCGCGAAAGCGCCTGTACTGATCTGACAAGCAAATCAAGCAATGTTTGGCAAACCTGCTGAAAAGCAGGGACGCAAAGCCAGAGGGGTCTAAGGCCGCCGTGTGCGGTTATGACAGCCGGTTGCAAATCATTCGGAAGGGCATCGCCCTTCCTGCACCGCCCGGCCCTCTCTGAAAGCAAGGTTACAGGCGGGAAACCTTTTTTTGCCGAAAAGAGGGGAATGAACATGCGACAAACATTTTATGAGTTCTGCATGCTGCATGAAAGGACAAACTTACTGAAAGAATGGGACGAATCGCGCAATTTTCCGCTCACGCCGGACGCCGTTTCCTACGGCAGCAAGAAAAAAGTCCGGTGGACGTGTGAAAACGGCCCGCTTTCGCCGCGCGACGTCTCCACGGGCTCGAAGATCCGCATCTGGTGGCGCTGTCCGGAGGGGCACTCGTGGCAGTCGCCCGTCGCCTCGCGCACGGCGTGGGGGCACGGATGTCCCGTGTGCGCGGGCAAGACGATCGTCACGGGCGAAAAAGGCCTTGCCCACCTCCAGCCCGAGATCGCCGCACAGTGGGACAAGCGCAAAAACGGGTGCCTGAAGCCCAGCGATGTCGCCGTCAGTTCCAACCGTCCCGTTTGGTGGCGCTGCGAGCTGGGGCATTCCTACCGCGCCACGGTCTCGTCGCGCACGCAGCGCAAGGCCGGACGTCCCTATTGCGCGGGACGCAAGGTGCTCAAAGGCTTCAACGATTTGGAAACGCTCTATCCCGACGTGGCCGCGCAGTGGCACCCGTCGCTCAACGGCGCGCTGACACCGGAGATGGTCACGCCCGGCAGCAACAAAAAGGTCTGGTGGCAGTGCTCCATGGGACACGTGTGGAAATCCGTCATCTATCCGCGCACCGGCGCGCAGCAGTGCGGCTGCCCCGTCTGCGCCGGAAAGGTGAGCACAACACACGCGCGCGGCGTTACGCCCAGCTCGACGAAATTCGCACCTTTACCGAGCTGTGACAAGACCAATTCTATAAAAACGATCAAGGCCGTGGGAAGCGATGTGCTTTCCGCGGCCTTACTTTTGCCTGATTTGGACGCACTGTCAGCACTATGTTTAGTGCTGACGCGTTTTCTTTCCCGCTTTCGCCAAAAAGCAGCGCCCCTCTCTATTGCGGCGAGGGGCAGTACAATCTGTTCAATGAGTCAACTTGTTGCTGCGGGCAAAACAAATGATTGTTATATGTGGACACTTGCGCCTGGTTTTTCCCTGTGCTATAATGCAGTTACTTTAATCGGATAAATTACCTGTAAAGGAGAATCATCATGGATTATATGGCTCTTTCCGCTGCCGAGTGGCAGCAGGAATACGACAAGGTGTCCGCCGAATACGAGAGCTGGAAGGCCAAGGGCCTCAAGCTCAACATGGCGCGCGGCAAGCCGAGCAAGCAGCAGCTCGACCTTGTCAGCGGCATCCTGACCGCGCTGACCAGCGCCGAGGAGTGCGTGGACAGCGGCGTGGACGCCCGCAACTACGGTGAGCTCAAGGGTCTTGAGAGCGCGCGTAAGCTGTTCGCCGATATCCTCGGCTGCAAGACCTCTCAGGTCTTCGCCGGCGGCAATTCGAGCCTCCAGCTCATGTACGACACGGTCTCCAAGGCCTACACCCACGGCCTGCTGCACAGCGAAAAGCCGTGGTGCAAGGAAGAGAGCGTCAAATGGCTCTGCCCCGCGCCGGGCTATGACCGCCACTTCAAGGTGACCGAGAGCTTCGGCTTTGAGCTCATCACCATCCCGATGACCGAAAACGGCCCCGACATGGACATTGTCGAAAACCTCATCAAGGACCCGAGTGTCAAGGGCATGTGGAACGTGCCGAAGTACTCGAACCCCGACGGCATCATCTACTCCGACGAGACCATCGAGCGCATCGCAAAGATGAAGCCTGCCGCGCCGGACTTCCTGCTGATGTGGGACAACGCCTACTGCATCCACGAGTTTGACGGCGACTTCGTCCCCTTTAAGGACATTTTGAGTGAGTGCGAGAAGTACGGCAACGCCGACATGGTCTTTGAGTTCGCCTCCACGAGCAAAATCACGCTCCCCGGCGCGGGCATTGCGTGCTTTGCGTGCAGCGAGGCCAACATGGAGTACATGACCAAGCTCATCGGCATTCAGGCCATCAGCTTCGACAAGATGAACCAGCTGCGCCACGTGAAGTTCCTGCAAAACAAGGAGCACACGCTCGTGCTAATGAAGGAGCACGCCAAGATCTTAAAGCCGAAGTTCGAGATGGTGGTCTCTACGCTCGAGCGCGAGATCGCACCGCTCGGCATTGCAAGCTGGCACACGCCCAAGGGCGGCTACTTTGTCTCCGTGAACACGGCCCCCGGCCTTGCCAAGCGCACGCTTGCACTCTGCAAGGAAGCGGGCGTCGTGATGACGAGCGCGGGGGCAACGTATCCGTACGGACACGACCCTCTTGACAGCAACATCCGCGTCGCCCCGTCGCTGCCGCCGGTCGAGGAGCTTGAGCAGGCGATGGCCGTCTTCTGCTGCTGCCTCAAGCTTGCCGCGCTAGAGAAGAGCAAGAAGTAAGGCATATCTGCATCAAAAAAGCGGACCGCAGTGCGGTCCGCTTTTTCTCATTTCGATTCACTTTTCCGCTTTCTTCTCTTCCCGCTTCAAGCGCCATACGGCGAGTGAACGCACCAGAAGAACATTGATGAGCGCAAGGCGCGCGTAGCTGTAGACGACATTCAGAAGGAAGTACGGCGAAATGTTGCTGTAATTGCCGAGATCGTCGAGCAGCAGCGGCATCATACCGTAGCTCATCAGAAGCGGCAGCACAACGAGCGCCGCGAGCCAACCGGCAATGAGCCATGTTCCCTCTTTTTTCGTCGCGGGCAGCTTGAGCGTCCGGTAGGAGCGCACCGTGCAGACGATCATCACAAGCATGCCGAGGAGCTGCACCCACGAGATGGCAAGGCGCGCATAGTTCATCTGCGCCGTCCAGAGGTGCGTCATAAAGACGGTCGTCCACGAGAGGCCGGTCGCAAAGCGGAGGTAGAGATCAATACAGAGATAGGCCGCCCAGCCGCACCACAGGCCCGTGCGATGCTTCACCGTAAAGCAGATGATGCCGCAGAGGAAAAACGGCAGTCCGTAAATCAGCCCCGCCAGCAGATCGCCGGCGAGTATCAGGCAGGTGAGCAGAAGAACCGCGCCGATACACATTAAAATCGTACCCGCAATGGTGTGACGCTTTTCCTGCTCGGACGAAGTCTGCGGCGTGAAAGAGGCGGGTACTGCCTGTGCCGCGGGCGCGGCTGTTTCCGCCTTCGGCGCGTCCTCGCCGCGCACCAGCTCGTCAAGCGTCACACCGAAAAGCTCGGAGAGCTTTAATAGCTTGTCAAGCTCGGGGATGGAGGCGTCGGTCTCCCATTTGGATACGCTCTGGCGCGAGATGTCCAGCGCGTCGGCAAGGTCGCCCTGCGACCAGTTTTTCTGTGTGCGCAGGCGCACGATGTTCTCTCCAAGTGTCATGTGATAGGGTTCTCCTTTGCAGATTTTCTGCGTTCAGCTTACCAAAAGGCGCGCAAAAAGTCCACCAAGCGGGGTTGAAAAGTTAGCAACCAGCGGTTGCGGCGTAAAAAAAGAGGCCTTCAGCGCGGCCAGCGCAGTCCCTTCGGCAGGCCAAGAATATAGTCAGCGCTGACATTGTAATAAGCGCATAATGTTTGCAGGTGATGCAGCGGCAGCTCGTTGATCCCTTTTTCGTAGCGGTAATAAACCTGCTGCGTTGTTCCGATGACAGCGGCAACCTGCGCCTGTGTCAGATCATGATCCTCTCTTAGCTCGCGCAGAATATCCCAATAGGCCTTCATTTTGCCTCTCCCCCTCGTAGTTTTGGATGGGGAGTATTATTCCATACATCAGAAATAGTGTATTGACGATACATCACTTATGATGTAAAATGAAATCAGAAGGACGGATCAGCGTCCCAAACTCAAGAGGTGGAGGAATATCTTCATGAGGAAACTGACCTGGCTATTAGGGGCAATGCTGCTTTTGCTCAGTCTGACCGGCTGCGGAAACAAAGTGGACAGCGAAAGCATCCGCAGCTATCTGGAAAGCTCTTACTACAACGAAAGTGATGCGTCTGTGGATGAGATCAAGGATATTTCTCAAGAACAGGGAAATAATGACAAGGAATTCATCGTAAGCTGTACGGTAAAGGCGAGCAACCGCTACGCCGTACAGACGGCCAACTGGGTCATAACCTTTGAGCGGTTTGAGAACAGTTGGGTCGGCACCGGGCGTGAAATGACGTATTATGAGACGGAACTGCAAAACGGGATGTCGGAAGAGGAGATGAAAGACCTTGTTGATCTCGAGGGGCTTTACTGGCAAAAGGAATTTGAAAGCTGGCTGACCTACGACGTCAGCGACTGGTACTGTACAGCGGATCTTGAAAACGGAGAATGCGAGGTCAGCTATCTTCTGACAACAGACTACGGCGGCTTTCAGTTTTTTCGGGTGTATCGAACGACCGCTGAATGGAATGACCGTTCAATGCAATGGTTCCGAAAGGAATCCAACGAGTATGCAACGAGCGGAGAGGTGGTCGTAACGCTCGACATAACGGGTCACTATGATTTCTATATCAATGGCAAGCAGCACTACACTTTTGATATTGAGAAGGATTCGGGGCAATATTACATGCGGAATTTTACCTACTATAACAGGCCCTACTCCACTGATCGTCTTGAGGCTTCCTTTGAAGAAAAGCAGCTGTCATTTGATTGGCCGGAATATTCCGTAACTGCGCCCTATTGGGTAGGCGTTTATGATGAAAATATCAAGCTGGAGATCATGAACGGGAGACTGTATTTCAGCCGGGAGTTGATCTCACCGGTATCATGATTGCCTGATTCAGGCGGAAAAGGAGAAGAAATATGAACATCAAATTCAAACGTTTCCTTCGCATGGCGCTGTGTCTGCTGCTGTGCGCAGCATTTTTTACCGGCAGCGTATTCGCGGCAGGAAAACTGCAAAAACGGACGATCACAGTCTATTCCGGCGTGGACATTTACATTGACGATGCAAAGCTTGACGCCAGAGACGCTAACGGAAACCCGGTCGAGACTTTTGTTTACAATGGGACGACCTATCTTCCGGTGCGCGCCGTTGGCGAAGCGGTCGGCAAGGCGGTGCAGTGGGAGTCGAAAACCAGCTCGGTCTATATTGGCCAGCATAAGAGCGACAAGCCAGCCGTCTGGCTGGATGAACTGGACTACTTCGATTCGAGTTACAACCCACTGAAAAAAGGGGGAAATATGAAAGACAATCTTGGGAATACATACGAACATGCACTTCGCATTGGTCATTGGAGCGGCTATAATGTGTATAAGCTGAATGGACAGTACAGCGCGATTAGCGGAGTTCTCTTCAGAACATATAACTGCCGCAGTGAGAGCGCCGTAAGCGATTTGAAAATATATGGAGATGGCGAGCTGCTGTATTCTGCTTCGGTGACGAAAGGCGTTGATCCTGTTGAGTTTTACATCGATTTAACAGGAGTTCTCGAACTCAAGATTGCCTGTGGCGACAGCTGGACAATAAATGGAAAATACGCCGCCGGTTTAGGCAATTGCGGCCTGTGGGCCTGAACAGCAAAAAGAGGGAGCACTGCAAATGCAGTGCTCCCTCTTTTTGAGTTTACATTTCGTAGTCTACGGCCACGCGGTCGGCGCGGATGGACTTGCAGATATCGCTCACGGCGACATGGCGGGGATCGACCTTGTAGGCGTTCAGGTCATCCATCGTCTCAAACTCGGAGACGAGCACGGCGTCGTAGTTGTCCTTGCCGATGTTGCGCGCGACCTCGCTCTTTTTGAGCTGCGGGATCACGCCGTCGAGCGCGGCGAGCTTCGTCAGAAACTCGTTGGCTTTTTCCTCAGTGCCCTCGCGGAACTTCCACATTACGATATGACGGATCATAGGTATTTTCTCCTTTTTATCTGGCGTTATAGGCCTCAATGGCCTTCTTGAGAATTTCCATGGCGCGCTCGAGCTTGTCGCTTTCGAGGACGTAGGCCATGCGGACTTCGTTTTTGCCCT
>OLNX01002162.1_pt1 | contig 15239 bp, 15 predicted proteins | sample 1672611 | NCBI WGS metagenome assembly OLNX01 (sample SAMEA3136705, study PRJEB25190) | human gut metagenome | reverse complement strand
AAGCCCTTCGACGACGAGCCCCACCGCCTGGCGCAGGCCCTGCGCTACGCCGCCGTCCTCAACGACACCATCGCTCAGCAGGGCGTGGCGGGCAGCTTCGGCTGGTGCATGACCGACTACAACACCCACCGGGAATTCGGCAGCGGCGACCGCATCTGCTACCACGGCGTGATGGATCTGTTCCGCAACCCGAAACTCTCCGCCGCCGTGTACGCCAGCCAGAAAACGCCCCGTGCTCCTTCGGACATCGTGCTGGAAGTCTCTTCCGCCATGGCACTGGGGGACCTGCCTGGCGGGGTACCGGGGGCCTGCTGGGTGTTCACCAACGCCGAGAGCGTGCGTCTGTACCGCGGCAATGACTTCGTGGCCGAATTTGCCCCCGACCGGCGCGGCCGGTTTGCGGCGCTGCCGCACCCACCCATTGAGATCAACGACTTTGTGGGTTCCCTGCTGGAAAAGTATGAGGGGATGGACCATGCTTCTGCCTTGCAGGTAGCTGCCATCCTGAACGAGCTGCGCCGGGACGCCATGGAGCCTTCGCCCCTGTCCCGGGCACGGATGCTCTCGCTGCGGCTGGGCTGGAACGATGTGCTGCGGATGTATTACAAGTACATCGGCGTGCTGGGCAGCCCCGCCGCCGAATACCGCTTTGAGGCCGTCTGGCACGGTCGGGCGGTGCGCACCGTGGTGCGGGAGCCGGTGCAGAGCGTCCGGCTGGAATGCGTGGTGCACAACCCCATCCTGACCGACGGCCCCACCTGGGACTGCGCGGCGGTCAGCCTGCGGGCCATCGACCAGAACGGCAACCTGCTGCCCTACTGCGGCGAGGCCGTTCAGCTCAGCGTGGAAGGCCCGGTAAAGATCCTGGGCCCGGCCATCGTCCCCCTGCGGGGCGGCATGGCGGGCACCTACCTTGCCACCACCGGTGAAGCAGGCCGTGCCGTGCTGCACTGCCGGATGGAGGGCGCGCTGGATGTGGAGGCCGCCCTGACTGTGCGCAAGCGCTCCGGTGCAGAGAATGCCAATTAAATTTCGTCCTTTCATGGTAGATTTGCAATCTGTTCAAAGTTTTATCATGGTTGGCTGATATTCTATTGTTGTGAACAATCAAACGCCCTCTCCGTCCATGCGTCCGCGTGGCTGAGAGGGTTATTCTTGAGGACAAAGGACCGGAAATCTATGAGAGAGAAACTTCGTCAGTTTATGATCGGCCGCTATGGCACCGATGGCCTGAACCAATTCCTGAGCATTGCCTCGCTGGTGCTGCTCCTCATCGCCATCATCAGCCGGGTCAACCTGTTCACCTATCTGGGCGCGGCCCTGCTGATCTTCTGCTACTACCGCACCTTCAGCCGGAACATCTCCAAGCGCACCGAGGAGAACTACAAGTTCTACACCCTGAAGGACCGGGTGGACAACAAGTTCAAGGGCTGGAAGGAGCAGTGGGCCAACCGCAAGGTCTATCACTACTACCGCTGCCCCCAGTGCCGCCAGAAGCTGCGCGTGCCCCGCGGCCGCGGCCGCATCCAGATCTCCTGCCCCCGCTGCGGCACCCAGTTCATCAAGAAGAGCTGAGCCATGTTCGGATATGTGATCCCGAATCAGGCTGCGCTTTCGCCGGAAGCGCAGGCGCGGTACCGCTCAGCCTACTGCGGGCTCTGCCGCCGCATCGGTGCGCTGCACGGCCTGCGCGGGCGGCTGACCCTGAGCTATGACCTGACCTTTCTGGATCTGCTGCTGTGCAGCCTGTACGAGGGCGAAAGCGCCTGTGTGACAGGCTGTGACCACTGCCCCATCCACCCCATCCGGAAGGTGGAGTGGCGTTCCAGCGGCCCCACCGATTACTGCGCGGACCTGAGCGTGGCTTTGCACTACTACAACGCGCAGGACAAGTGGAACGATGACCACAGCCTGCTGGGCCTGGGCTTTGAAAAGATGCTTGCCGCCCCCACGCAGGAGGCCGCCGCCCGCTGGCCCCGCCAGTGCAGTGCCATCCGCACCTGTCTGGATCGGCTGGCCCGGTACGAGGCCGAGGGCAGCGAGGATCTGGATGCCGTTTCCGGCTGCTTTGGGGAACTGATGGCCGAGCTGTTCGATTACAGGCAGGACCACTGGTCGCCGGAGCTGCGCAGCATCGGCTTCAATCTGGGCAAGTATATCTACCTGCTGGATGCCTACGACGACCTGGCCCGGGACGAGCGCAAGGGCGCATACAATCCCCTGCGCACCCTGAGCAGAGAGCCCGGGTACGAGGAAGAGATGCGGGAGATCTTTGAGCTGCTGCTGGCCAATTGCGCCCGCAGCTTTGAGCGCCTGCCCTGTGTGGAGGACGTTGACCTTCTGCGCAACATCCTGTATTCGGGCGTGTGGCTCAAATATCACTGCAAAAATGCAAAAAAGAAGGACAAAACCGCCTGATTCCGGCGGTTTTCCTTGATTTTTCCGTTCCAGTCCTGTACACTAAAGATTGCTTGTGCGGCACAATGGCCGCACAGATGGTAATAGAGACGTGAGGAAGTAGACCGATGAGAGACCCCTATGAGGTTCTGGGCATCCAGCGCGGTGCCAGTGAAGACGAGATCAAAAAGGCTTACCGTGCCAAGTGCAAGCGCTGGCACCCTGACCTGAACCCCAACGACCCCACCGCTGAAGAGCACTTCAAGGAGGTGCAGGCGGCATACGATGCCATCACCAAGGGCGAGACCGGCCCCCAGATGGGCGGCGGCTACGGTGGCGGCTACGGCCAGCAGAGCGGCCACTCCTACGGCGGCTATCAGCAGGGGTACCAGCAGAACGGTTACTCCAACGGGGATTTCGGAGACTTCGGCTTCGGTTATGACCCCTTCGGGTTCGGGTTTGGCTTTGGCGGCAATTATCAGCAGCAGCGCGGGCCCGGCTACAACGGTGCAGACACGCCTGAGATGCAGGCCGCACGCAACTTCATCGTCAACCAGCGCTACCCCGAGGCCCGCCGCGTGCTGGACGGCATCACCGTGCGCACCGCCCGGTGGTACTATCTCTCCTCGCTGGCCAATCAGGGCCTGGGCAACAGCATCGATGCCCTGCAGGATGCCCGCCGCGCCGCCCAGATGGAGCCCGGCAACACCGAGTACCAGATGAACCTGCGCAATCTGCAGGACCCGGGCCGCACCTACCGCACCCAGACCACCTACACCCAGCCCGGCGGCCTGATGCGCTGGTGCTGGAGCATGATCCTGCTCAACCTGCTGTGCAACTGCTGCTGTGGCGGCGGCTGGGGCTGGCGGTTCCGGATGTAAGCGCCAAAAATGATATAAGGACAATTAAAAAATCCCTCCCTGTCGGCGTGGCAGGGAGGGATTTTTGCTGTTTGATTACTGGATTACAATGGTGCGGCTGATCTCACTGCTGGAGTAGTTTCCGGCGGCCTTGGCCGTCTGGACATACTCGCCGGGCTCGGTGGGGAACCCGCTCTGGGTCGTACCCAGGAAATCGAAGAGACCGCTCTTCTTTTTATAGGTGTAGGTCACCTTGCCGCCCTCGACCACCTGGCCGTCGCTTTCGACCACTGCGGTGACGTTGTAGTTCTGGGCCTCTGCCGCAGTCATGCTGACGGGGAGCTCCTGTGCCCAGTAGACACGCACACCCGCGCTCTTGGGCTTGATGCGGAAGAACGCCATACCGGCGGTGTTCACATCACCGGATTCCAGCGCCACAGCGCCGCCCACATAGCTGCCGGCTTCCGTAGGCTGCTCGTCCAGATAGATGCGGCTGAACACGCCCTCGGGCAGATATTTGCGGATGAGCTCCAGCGCCAGCTTCATGCCGGTGGAGACATCCTTCAGCGTGGGGATGTAGAATTTCAGGACATCCATCACAGAGACCACTTCATCAGCCACCCGCAGCAGCACGCTCACGTCGTTGCCGTCGATCAGCTGCTTGATGTAGGCGTAGATGTTGAACTCCCCTTCCTGCTCAGGGTTCGCCGACATTTTTTTCGGCAGGGGGATCATCTTGAGCAGGGTGCGGATCTTGCCCGAAAGGATCAGGGTCACATAGCCCTGCGCTTCGCCGCTGGTGCCCATCACCACGCCGATATACTGGGTATCTGCCGGGGTGGTCTGGACGCTCAGGGTAAAGGGGGAGCCATAGGTCAGATCCCCGTCTGCGGTCAGGCGGATCGAGACAACGCTGTTGTTCTCATCCACGCCTGCGGTGGTCCGGTCAGGCAGTTCGCTGCCCGCCGAAGCCGCCAGCGCCGGTGTGGCCGCCGCACTCAGGGCGAACACTGCCGCCAGCAGCAATGAGATCAGTCGTTTGGTTTTCATCAGCCAAAGACCTCCTTTTATATAGGTTCTTGTATCATGCAAAAATGAGGGTGCGTGGAACACACAGCACAGTGTTCCCGCACCCTCATTTTACCGCATTGTACCGTACAGGTCAATAACGGGATTCAAGTTAAATTTTGCTCAGCTGCGGGCCCTGGGCGGTATCTTTGACAGCCCAGCCCATCTCGGTGAGCTGCGCACGGATGGCATCCGCAGCGGCCCAGTCCTTGGCCTTCTTGGCGGCGGCGCGCTTTTCCACCAGCTCCGTCACCTCGGCGGGCACCTCGTCCTTCTTGCGGTTGTACATCAGGCCCAGCACGCCGGTGATCTCATCGAACGCCTTGGCGGCAGCCTCCAGCGCAGCCTTGGAGGAGGCAGCGGACAAGGTGTTGATCTCCTTGACCAGATCGAACACGGCAGCCAGCGCATCGGGGGTGTTCAGGTCATCGTCCATGGCCTTGCAGAACTTGGCGCGGGCCTCGTCTGCCTTGGCGATCAGGGTCTCATCGGTGCCGAACGCGGTCTTGCTCAGGGCAAAATCGAGGTTCTCGCGGCAGGTGTAAAGGCGCTCCAGGCTGTTCTTGCAGCTCTCGATGAGGTCCACGGTGTAGTTCAGGGGCATCCGGTAGCCTGCGGTCAGCATGAAGTAGCGGATGGGCTCGTAGCCGTAGAGGTCTGCCACATCGCGGACGGTGAAGAAGTTGTGCAGGCTCTTGGACATCTTCTGATTGTCCACGTTGATGAAGCCGTTGTGCATCCAGTAGCGGGCAAACTCGCAGCCGTTGGCGCACTCGCTCTGGGCGATCTCGTTCTCGTGGTGGGGGAAGATCAGATCCTGACCGCCGCAGTGCAGGTCGATGGTCTTGCCCAGATGGGTGCGGCTCATGGCGCTGCACTCGATATGCCAGCCGGGGCGGCCCATGCCATAGGGGCTTTTCCAGGCGGGCTCGCCGGGCTTGGCAGCCTTCCAGACGGCAAAATCGGCGGGGTCTTCCTTCAGGTCATCCTCCATCTGGCTGCGCAGCTCGCGGTTGCCGCTCTCCAGATCGTCCAGCTTGAGGTGGCTCAGCTTGCCGTACTCCGGGTCGCTCTTGACGCGGAAGTAGACATCCCCGTTCTTGGCAACGTAGGCGTGGCCGGAATCGATCAGGTCCTTGACGATGTCCAGGATCTGCTGGATGTGCTCCGTTGCACGGGGCTGGACGGTGGGCTTTTTGCAGTTCAGACCGGCGGCATCCTTGAGGTACTCGGCCTCAAAGCGCTGGGCCACTTCCTTCATGGAGGTACCCTCCTCCTGGCCCTTCTTGATGAGCTTGTCATCAATATCGGTGATGTTGGAGACATAGATAACCTTGTTGCCGCGGTATTCCAGATAGCGGCGCAGGGTATCGAACACGATCAGCGGGCGGGCATTGCCGATGTGGATATAGTTGTAAACGGTGGGGCCGCAGACATAGATGCGGTATTCGCCGGGCACCTGCGGCACAAACTCTTCCTTCTGGCGGGTCAGGGTGTTGAAAATCTGCATAAGAACTCTCCTTCTTGTAGGGCAAACAAAAGCCGCAGCAGAACCTCTCCGTCTCGCTTCGCTGACTTACGAAAACAGAGAAGTAAAAAAGCCCCCGATGTGATACAATCTGCCATATCACATCGAAGGCGGTTTTCAAAATCGCGGTTCCACTTCTGTTTGTCGCTCAAAGCCGATAACGGCGGCTGCCGCGCCGCGATACTCCCCAGCAGGTTTCCCGCGGCGTGCTGTCCGGGCGCACTTCACACACGCTGCTGCAAACAGGCTCCCAGCCAACGGCCCGTTCTCTCTGTCCAGCTCACCTTTGCGCTACTCTGCCCGGGTATACGCATTTTTCCTGATACATCTGTATTATAGCCGGGCCGGGGGGAGAAGTCAAGCAGAACGCAGGCGCCGGCATTTCAGCGGCAGCTCTGCGCCGATTCAATCGATCTCGTGCTTTTTACAGAAGTGCTTGCTGGCAAAGTACATTCCCGCCCAGATGGCGATGGCAAGCACGAGGTAGAACGGGTTCTTCATGGCAGACACCAGCGACTGCCCGAAAAGGGCCATCATGGCCACCATCACGCCCTTGCCCAGCAGCATGGTGACAAGGTAGCGCTTCTCGTCAAAATCAGAGATGCCAAAGGCAAAGTGCATAAAGGACGAGGGCGTAAAGGGCAGGAGCGACAGCATGAACAGGGACGCGGTGTCGAACCTGCTGACCCATTGCTCCGCCTTTTGCAGCTTGGCCGAGCGGCGGGCAAATTTCCAGAAAAAACGCTTGACGACACGCCGCCAGAGCAGGAACATCACAGTGCCGCCCAGCATCACCCCGGCCCAGCTGTACACAAAGCCCAGAAGGCCCCCGTGGGCCGCAACATTCAGCGCCACAATGGCAATGAGCGGCAGCGGCGGAAAAAAGGATTCCACCATCGCAAGGATCACGGGCGCAATGGGGCCAAGGCCGCCAAAGCCTTCCAGCAGGGCCTTCCAGAATTCCAGCGTTCCCAGCTGGTGGAGCCAGCCTATCATCGTCATTTCCATCCCGCGTGTTCCTTCCCTCTCATTTTTCTTTAGTATATCCGGTTTCTATGACACGCCCGTGAACAAAATACGAGCTTTTTTTGTCATATCACCTATACTACGAGACTGCGGGGGCCTTTCCTGCACAGGGCGGGGATCTTTATGCTTTTCCGGCGGCTTCAGCGGCGGCCTTCTCAGCCCGGGCCTGCATCCGCTCGATCTGCTGGGCGCGCATCCGCTCCCAGCGGGCAAGCCCGGCTTCGTCCGGGATCTGGACGCAGCGGGCAAAGCTCCAGTGCAGGCCGTCCCGCCGGGCCAGCTTATAGCGCTGGAATACGCCCTTTCCGGCCTCATTGCCGGTACCGGCGCAGGCAGGGCAGACAGACAGAGTATACCAGCCGCTGTTGCCCTTTTTCAGCCAGATATCGTCCGGCTGCAGATCCCCGCCGCACACCGGGCAGCTGGCAGTGATGATCTTTGGGTCGCTGCGCCAGGTGGACTGCTCCACATAGCCGCGGAACACCCGGAAGTCCCGGTAATCGCCGGGGGCGGGGCAGAGGCTTGCCCGCAGGGATTCCTCCTCGGTGGGGTAGGCCGCCAGACCCGCCCGCAGGTCAAGCTTGCGGCAGACATCGGCGGTGTAAAGGGTATCGGACAGGGCATCGTGGAACGGGCGCTCCATCGGGATGCCCATCCGGGTCACGACGCTTTCCAGCGTCATGCCCTCGCCCTCCTTGCGGGGGTGCTCCCGCAGGAACACCTGCTGCAGGTCGTACCACACAGTGGGGCGGCTCTCGTCGATGTTGCACAGGAACAGGTTCTGCTTGAGCACCGGCACGTCATCCATGCCCCACTCGGCAAACTCGGCATCCGGGCCGCACCACTGCATAAAGCGGCGCAGCCCCTGCACGATGGGCTCGCCCCGGTCCAGGTCGGCCTGGGTCAGGCCCGTCACCTTGGCGATGTGGTGCTGCAGGGTGCGGAAAATGCGGGGCCGCAGGTGGATGGAAAAGGTATCCAGCACGTTGGCATCCTCGTCGATCTTCACCGCGCCGATCTCGATGATCTCGCCCCGGAAGGTCTGCTGCACGCCATGATAATTAAAGGTGTACGGCTTATAGCCGATGTTCCATTCCAGATCAAATAAAACCAGATTGCGTGGCATTGTTGTTTGTGTTCCTCTCAGTTCAGGATAAATTTTTCGATGGCCTCGGCCACGCCGTCGTGGTTGTTGTCGGCGGCGGTGACGTAATCGGCCACAGCCTTGACGGCATCCTCGGCATTCTGCATGGCAACGCCCACCCCGGCATAGGAGATCATGGAGCGGTCGTTCAGGCCGTCGCCGCAGGCCATCAGGTTCTCCCGGGTCAGGCCCATCCGCTCCAGCAGGGCGGCAAGGCTCCTGTCCTTTGCCACACCCAGCGGCACGGCCTCGATGAAGAAGGGGCTGGAGGGGTACAGGTCGATCCGGCCCGCAAACTGCTCCTTTCCGGCGGCACAGACAGCATCCCGCCGGGCAGGGTCAAGGGTGATGAGCATTTTGCAGATCGGATAGTCCACATAGGAGGCCAGATCATCCACATGGAGCATCGGCAGCTTTGTGGTAAAGCACTCCTTGTTTGCCCACACGTCCTGATCCCGCTCACACACGATGCCCTCGCTGTTATAGGTCAGGATGGCCACATCCTGCCGGGCGGCAAATTCGCAAAGCTCCGGGACGAACTCCGCTCCCAGCTGCACCTGATACAAAGCCTCGCCGGTCACGCAGTCCACGATCTTGCCGCCGTTGTAGGCCAGCACACAGCCGCCCTTTTTGTCCAGCCCCAGCTCCTTTGCCAGCGGCAGAATGCCCGCCGTGGGGCGGCCGGAAGCCAGCACGATGGTCACGCCCTGTGCGGCGGCGGCATCCAGCGCCGCGCGGGTGCGGGGGGTAACGATCTTTTCGTCATTGGTCAGGGTGCCGTCCAGATCCAGCGCCAGCACCCGAATTTTTGATCCGTTCATTTCGATTCCTCACTTTGGGGCACATCCGCCCGCTGTGTCGTATTTTTCGGTAACGTGTTTATTGTACAATGAACGCCCCACCCAGCGCAACCCTCCGGCGGGCATTTACACAAATTTTTTCGGAAAAAGGCGGTGTTCCATTCCCGGCCGGTTTTCTCATTTTCCGCCAAACCCTCAGAACATCCAGTTTTTTGTCGGTTCGACATAAATTCTTAGCAAGTATTGCCGTTGCGCCGCCAGGGCTTTTGGGCTATACTGTTACACTGACCGTCACAAATAAACGCGCGGCCCGGCGTCTTCCGGGCTTCGTTTGACCGGCCCGCCCTGCCAGAGGCCCATTCTCCGGCAGAGCTGCCCCGAAGGGGGGCTGCGCGGGTGCGATGAAGGGGGATTTTTTACGAAGTATCTGTTTCAGTTCGCACGCATCCTTGCGTTCTGTTTTCTGGGCGAGTTCTGCCACGCTGTTCTGCCGCTGCCCATCCCGGCCAGCATCTACGGCCTGGTCCTGCTGCTGGCTGCCCTGCTGCTGGGCCTCGTCCAGCTGGACGATGTGAAGGAGGTCGGCCTGTTCCTGACCGGCATCTTCCCGCTGCTGTTCGTGCCCGCCGCAGCCGGTGTCATGGAGCTGTGGGCCGAGATGGGCAGCATGCTGCTGCCCATCGTCATCGCCATCATCCCGGTCACGGTGCTGGTGCTGGTGACATCCGGCCACACCACCCAGGCGCTCACCCGCCGCAAGCAGAGCAAAAAGGAGGCTGCCGCAAATGACACAGCTGCTGAATGAGTTTCTTTCCTCGTCCTCGGCGTGGGGCGTTCTGCTCACGCTGGCGGCCTTTGCACTGGGCACCCTCATCAACCGGGTGACAGGCAAGGCCGTCTTCAACCCGCTGCTGCTGGGCAGCATCTTCGTCATCATCCTGCTCAGTGTGCTGAACATCTCCTACGCGGATTACAAAGTCAGCGCTGCGCCGGTCAGCTATCTGCTGCTGCCCGCCACCATCAGCCTGGCCATTCCGCTGTATGAAAAGTGGGACCTGCTCAAGGAGAACGCCGCCGCCATCATCGCGGGCATCTCGGTGGGCACCCTGGTCAGTCTGGGCAGCGCGCTGGCTCTGGCCGTGGCCATGGGCCTGACCCGTGAGCAGGTGAACGACGCCATCAAGAGTAGCGTCATCACCGCGTTCGGCCCCTTCAGCGCTGGACATCTCATCTCTCTGGACAAGAATACAGTCTCCTGCATTTCCGGCGGTGTGATCATGCTGGTGCTCAAAATGATTGCGGACAAAAGAGCTCTCAAGTGGGTGCGGGAGTGGTCCCTCTTCTTCGCCTTGTTCTGCGGCATGATGGTTGCCGTGATGTGCCCTAAGGCGTCCCGCGGTTCCGTCCTTGCAGCACTCGACAAAAAGGGTGTATCATGAGCGACAATCATGTTCTATACGAAAAAGACATCTGCCCTTCATCATTAAGTTGGGGCGCATCACCAACGGAATGGGGCTGCTCCCCTGTTTCTCTCCCGCGCAGGTACTCGCCGCCCGTCGTCTTCGGACTCATGTCTCCGGCTTCGGCCATTCTCAGCGGCTTTTTGGCCATCACGAGTGCCGTTGGAGTGGTTTGATTTGTGGAGTCCATTTCCTATTTCCTGATCGTTGGCGTCGCCGGGACATGCATGGCCTTCGTTTCCGGCAATATCAACAAGCTGCGTATCCCCTTGCACTATGATTACGCAAAAGGCCGCCGGAGTGGAGTTGGGGACGGATAAGGGAAGCATTGTCGCTACGCAGGGTATGGCCGTCTCCATCATCGTCAATGTCGTCATCCTCGCTGCGGGGAGCTTTGCGGGCGCGCAGGTGCTCCAGCAGCCCGAGTTTGTCGTTAAGGCGCTTCAACTCTTGCTGCCCCCTGTTTTGTGCGCTCTTCGTGCGGTTTGCTATGTCCAAGCCATTTGTTCGCTCTGTGCCTGCTAAGGGCTTCATTCCCGGTTTTGCCTCGACGCGTATCGCGGTTTTCGTGAGCATTGCTATCGCATTTTTTTCTACAAAAAATATTATCAAGTAACGTGCCTGAATATGAGCAAAAACATGATACTCGAATGGATAGATGCTAACCATAAGCCTTTCGACGAACTGGCGCTTATCCATTGGAATAACCTGGAGTTCGCCTATAAAGAATATGAGGCCGTACACCTTCAGATGGATTTTCTAAAGGCGCGGGGGCACCGTCACCCAAAAGGAGGGCATGGTCACCGCCTTTATGGTCGAATTGGGTTCCCGGGGCCTGCAATAGGTGTTCTCGGAGAGTACGATGCTCTGGGATGTCAGCACCGTTACCGACAGCACCATGACGGCGCTGTTTTCGCGAAATTCCATTTTACCAGCCGTTCGCCGGAGGCCGGACGCAGCGCCCTCGACGCGGTGAAGCTGATGAACGTCGGGGCCAGCTATCTCCGGGAACACATGGTGGATCAGAACAGGCTGCACTATGTCATCACCAACGGCGGCTAGGCGCCAAACATCGTTCCCGCCGAGGCCGAGGTTTGGTGCTTCGGGCGTTCGCCGAGTAGTGAGGAATTGCGTCTCTTTGGAAGCTCCTCAATAAAATAGCCCAAGGCGCGGCCCTGATGACGGAAACAGAAGTCAGTGAGCTGATCGGCGGCTGTTACAACACGCTCCAAAAAAGGTTTGAATCGGTTTCTCGACGCCAATTTGAGAACATTTGCCGGAAGCATTTCTTTTGATGAAAGTGAATTAGCTTTTGCCGCCGCGCTCCAGCAGACTCTGCCCGAAATCCAGATGGCGGCGGCCCTGGCGAAATTCGTAGAAATTATGGAGCCGGATCGGGTCCTCGCCTTAACCCCACTGCCCTGTTATGATTCCGGAACCTTCATTATGGGGTGAGCAACGTCGGCGACGTGGCGAATATCATGCCCACTTCTATGCTGTGGGGCTGCGCATGGCCGTTAGGTGCACAGCCCACGCATAGCAGGCCGTGGTCAGCACGGGAAGCTTCATCGGGCTCAAGGGCTCGGTTCAGGTGGTCAAGGCCATGGCCGGAGCCGTGTACGGTCTGGTCAGCGATCCGCCCTGATCGATGAAACGAAGAAGGTGTTTATGGTAAGGCGCGGCGGCAAGGTGTATTGTTCCATTGAGAAGTTGCTTGGTTAGACTCCTCAATTTGTCGATTGCAGAAAAAACGTTGGCTCATTGCGGCATGTACTCTGGCAATGAGCCAACGTTTTTATATGTTGAGCAGACCAATCATTTTTTTCCGGCGTATGATTTTTTTGAACGGCAAAGAAATGTTGAGAATTGGCTAGAGCGTGTCGTCATAAGATTTTACATCATAGAACGATACAGCGCACTTGGACTGCTACGAGGAATGAAGAACTTCTTTTGGCATAACGCGTGGCAACGGCTCGCCATTGCTTGAGGGCCAAAAAAGTATTCTCAATGATATGATGCATCTTGTATTAATAGTTGTCATATTCAATGAGAGCACCATTGCCTCGCTGAATGGGCGGTATTACGGCTTGCACACCGTTTACCTTCAGTTGTTCACCGAACTTATGGATGCTATAGGCCCTATCGGCAAGAATAAACTGGGCATCTATACCTTGAATGAGAGGGAAAGACTGGCCGATATCAGAACAGGAACCCGCTGTAATAATGATTCTGACCGGCAATGCGCATCCACGGCCAAATGTATCTTGGTATTGAACCCCCTTTTGTGCGGCCCATATCCTGATTATCGCCTTTTGTTCCTGCCGCATGGGGATGTACCTTACAATGAGTGGAGTCAATCATAATCCACTTGAAATCCGGCATATCCATCAGCTTTGCAAGGATATGCTCCCATGTGCCGTTATCACGCCAACGACAAAAACGACGATGAGTATTTTTCCAGTCGCCATATTCTGGTGGAAGATCTCGCCATGGAGCTCCTGTCCGCAAACCCCAAAAAACTGCGTTGACAAAAGTCGATTGTCTTTGGCTTGTCCACCCCGAGCTCCGCGTCTTCTAGGTAAAAGCGGACTGAACGTAAAAAGGCTATTTCATGCCGCAGCTGTTTCCAGCCCCGGGAGTACGTTCCGGCAGAGAGGCCAGATACGCCCCGTATCCAGATTTTTTCAACGGTTCTGCAAGGCTAAGAAGCTGATCCGTCGAGATGTAGCCCTTGCGCCAAGCAATTTCCTCAAGGCAGGCAACCTTAAGCCCCTGTCGTGTTTCGATAGCCTGCACGAACATTCCTGCGGCCATGAGCGAATCATGGGTTCCTGTATCCAGCCAGGCGATGCCGCGCCCCATCAGGCCGACATGAAGCTTTCCTTCATGAAGGTAGGCATTATTTACTTCCGTGATTTCCAGTTCTCCTCTAGCGGAAGGACGAATGGAGCGTGTGATATCCACGACATCCTGATCATAAAAATATAGTCCGGTCACAGCATAGTTGGATCGAGGATGCCGGGGCTTTTCTTCCAGTGACACGACCTGCATAGCTGGATCGAACTCCACAACCCCGTACCTTTCTGGATCGCTCACATGATAGCCGAACACAGTCGCCCCAACTTCCCGATCCCGGGCGCTTATCAATAATTCTTCAAGCCCGTTACCAAAAAAAATGTTATCACCGAGGATCAGGCAGGTATGGCTTCCACGGATGAAATCCGCAGTTAGGAGAAAGGCCTGCGCGATTCCCTCGGGTTTCGGTTGGACAACATATTCGAAGGAGCAACCCCACTGACTACCGTCTCCGAGGAGCTTCCGATACTGCCATTCGTCATCAGGAGTAGTGATAATCGCAATTTCACGGATCCCCGACAGAATAAGCACCGAAAGAGGATAATAGACCATCGGCTTGTTATACACGGGCAGTAGCTGCTTACTTACACTGAGCGTCAGCGGATGGAGCCGCGTCCCGGAACCACCAGCAAGAAGAATACCTTTACGGGATACCATATGTTCCACCTCAATCATATTTGTTATCTGCTGGCTTTCTCGCCAGCGCTTCCTTGAAAATTTTCGCGATTCGAAGCCTTACCGTTCGCATGGGGGCTGGGTACGGATTCCCCGGTGCTGATGCACCCAAGCCTTGCCACCCTCCGGCCACGCGAACGTGCCGATGCCAGGAAGAATCCCCGAGGTATTCTCAACAAGCTCTGCTTACGAATGTAGCGCTGAACCACGATCATCAGGCATTCCGCCTCCACTGGACTTACATCCACTGGTTTCGCAACGTGCCGGATAATATCTTTTTTTGCCGCCATCATCTCTCTAGTTAGACCATCCTTCTTCTGCTGGAGAGTTCCGGAGCTATGTTTAAACTTTCCGTACCAATGGTGCGGGCTCCCGAAGCAATACAGGCAGGAAGGACGGAGACTCAGTTTTGCAACCGACCTGCGTAATTGGTCTGCATCCAGCTACGGTATTCTCCGCTCTGGACATCTTTCACCCATTTCTCGTTATCAAGATACCACTGCACCGTTTCGCGCAAGCCATCCTCAAAGGTATGCGTGGGATGCCAGTTGAGCTCTGTGTTGAGCTTGCTGCTATTGATGGCATAGCGGAAATCATGACCGGGACGGTCAGTCACAAATCTGATGAGATCGGTATACGATCCCTCTACGGAGGGACGCACATCATCAAGGACCGCGCAAATGCCGTGCACAACCTGAAGGTTGGTCCGTTCGGAATTGCCGCCGACATTATAGGTCTGCCCCACCCTGCCGTGCTCGAGTACTCTCTGAATGGCGTCGCAGTGATCTTCGACATGCAACCAGTCACGGATATTGGATCCCGTCCCGTACACAGGCAAGGTCTTACGGGCTAGGGCATTCAGTGTCACCAGCGGAATAAGCTTTTCGGGGAACTGGCGTGGCCCGTAGTTATTCGAACAATTCGTAATCAGCGTAGGGAAACCATAGGTTTCGTGAAATGCCCGGACAAAGTGGTCGCTGGAGGCCTTGGAGGCGGAATAGGGACTGTTCGGACTGTAGGGGGTGTCTTCGGTAAATGCCGGATCTCCGGGATGCAACGCACCGAATACCTCATCAGTGGAGACATGGAGAAAACGGAAGGTAGCCCTGTGGGCGGCGGCACATTCCTTCCACCATGTCTTCGTAGTGCGTAACAGGGTGCATGTTCCAAGCACATTAGTACGCACGAACGCCTCGGGATCGATGATCGAACGGTCAACATGGCTTTCTGCGGCAAAATTGACCACAGCATCCGGTTGGTATGTCTTGAGCAGATGCTCCACAAGCTCGACATTCCCGATATCACCATGAACAAAAATATGCTTTGGATTTCCCCGCAGTACTTCAAAATTCCCGAGATTTCCAGAATACGTAAGCTTGTCCAGATTGACGACAGTATCCCCGGCATAGCAACGGGACAGGACAT
>OLNX01002161.1_pt1 | contig 15248 bp, 13 predicted proteins | sample 1672611 | NCBI WGS metagenome assembly OLNX01 (sample SAMEA3136705, study PRJEB25190) | human gut metagenome | reverse complement strand
CTTTTCCCATTGGGAGAGCATGGTGCGCATCCAGTCGGCGACATCCATGCGGTAAACGGTGTTGAGCGTTTCCGGCGCGAACACGGCTGCAGCCTCCCCCGCGGCGGCGATTCTGCCGTGGTCGAGCAGCACGCCGCGGCCTCCGTACATCCGCGCGAGCGAGAGATCGTGCACGACCGACACCACGGCGCGGCCGCCCTTGGAGAGCCACTCGCGCACAAGGGAGAAGATCTGCTTTTGATACACAAGATCGAGATGATTCGTCGGCTCGTCAAGCAGGAGCAGCCGCGGGTTCTGCGCAAAGAGCTGCGCGAGAAAGACGCGCTGCAGCTCGCCGCCCGAGAGCGTGAGCACGGACTGGCGCGCGATATGCGCCACGCCTGTCAGCTCCATCGCCTCGGCGACGCTCCGCTCGTCCTCGTCGCTCCGGCGGGAGAAAATACCGGGAGCATAGGCATAGCGTCCGAGCCGCACGACCTCCTCCACGGAGAAGGCATAGCCGACCGTGTGGTGCTGCGCGAGCACGCCCATGCCGCGCGCAAGGAGATGGGCGGGCGTTTTCTGCACGTCCTTCCCTTCAAAAAGCACCGTTCCCGTATACGGCACGCCGCGGGACACGGCATTCACGATCGTGGATTTTCCCGCGCCGTTCGGCCCGATGAGCATGAGCCAGTCGCCGTCTTGCACGGAAAAGCTCACGTCGTTCACGATCACGGCGCTGCCGAAGCGCACCGAGAGGTTTTGTACTTCCAGCATGCTCATTTCTCGCCCCTCCTTGTGCGGATGAAGATGACGACGAAGAGGATCGAGCCGATGAACGACGTGACGACGCCCACGGGCAGCTCGCGCGGGTCAAAGAGCGTGCGCGCGAGAAGATCGCACAGCATGAGGAAGATCGCCCCGCCGAACGCGCTCGCCGGGAGCAGCCGCCGGTGGTTCGGCCCGGTGATGAGGCGCACCATATGCGGCGTCACAAGACCCACAAAGCCGATCGTGCCGCCGACGGACACGCACACGCCAATGAGCGCCGACACCGCGATCATCACCGTGAGCTTGACGCGCCGGACGTTCACGCCGATGTGCCGGGCGTTGTCCTCGCCGACGGCAAAGGCGTTAAGCTCGCGCGCGCAGCCGAAGAGCACGCCGCCGAAAACGACGAGCGCGCCGAGCAGCACAAGGACGTGGACATATCCCCGTCCTGCGAGAGAACCCATCGTCCAGAACGTGATGGACTGTACCTTATCCGGCGCGAACGTGATGACGAGCGAGAGAACGCTTGAAACGAACATCGAGTAAATGACGCCGATGAGGATGATCGTACCGGTGGAGAGCGAGCCGTCCAGCCGGTACGCAAGCCCCAGAATGACGACGAGCGAGAGGAACGCAAAAAGCATTGCCATGCTCATCGTCCCGGCGAGCGGGATGCCGGGGAGCGTTATGCCGAACGCGATGGAGATCACCGCGCCGAGCGACGCGCCGGACGATACGCCGAGCGTAGAGCCGTCCGCCAGCGGGTTTTTCAAAAGGCCCTGCATCGCCGCGCCGCACACCGAGAGCGACGCGCCCGTGAGCGCAACGCACAGCACGCGCGGCAGGCGCACGGAGAATACGATCGTCGCGCTCATGCCCGTTCCCGTGCCGCGGCCCGCCAGGGCGTTCCACAAAAGGCCGAACGTCTCGCGCAGCGGCAGCTTCACGCTGCCGAGCGACACGCACACGAGAAGCGTGAATACCGTCGCCGCGGCAAATGCCAGATACGCCGGAAGGCCAAACCCCTCCCGGCGTACCATGGTTTTATTTTCTTTTGGCTCAGGCCGCCTTGTCATTGGCCTCAACGCCGGCAATGAAGTCGGCGAGCATCTGCGCGCCTTCCGCCAGACGCGGTGCGGGGCGGGAAAGCTCGTTGTTCTGCAGATTGAGGATGGCGCCGTTCTTCACAGCCGTCACATTTTCCCAACCGGCGCGGGAGGCGATCTCCTCTTCGGGCGTGGGGCCCTCGCCGGAGTACATGGAAATGGTCATAATATAGTCGGGGTTGCGCTCGAGCACCTGCTCTTCGCTGATCTCCGCCCAGCCTTCCACGTCGGCAAAGCAGTTCTTGAGACCGAGCAGCTCGGCGATCTCGTTCATGAAGGTGTTGGCGCCGGCCGTCCACAGACCGTACTCCAGCGGGGAGACCTCAAAGTAAATGGTCTTTTCGCCGTCGCCGCAGACGCCCTTGAGCGACTCAAACGTCGTCTTCATGCCGTCGATGACCGTTTCGGCTTCCTCGTTCTTGCCGAGCAGCGCACCGATCATGCGGATGGCGGCATAGGTGCCCTCGATATCCTGCGCGTCGGAAACGACAACGTGGACACCGGCGTCCTCGAGCGCCTTGATCTGCTCCTCGGTCTGGGCCATCGTGCTCATAAGGAGCACCTGCGGCTCAAGAGCGATGATCTGCTCGATGTTGGTCTCATAGCCGGACTGCACGGAGGGGATCTCCTGCACTTCGGCGGGGTAGTCGCAGTAGGTGCCGCGGCCGACGAGCAGGTCCATGCCGCCGAGCGCGCAGATGATTTCGCAGTCGGACGCCGTGAGCGCAACGATGCGCGTGGCGGGCTCTTCGAGCGTGATCTCGCGGCCGGTCATGTCGGTCACGGTGACGGAGGTATCCTCCGCGGGGGCTTCGGTGGCTTCCACGGGGGCTTCGGTCGGCTCGGCAGGAGCTTCCGTCGCGTTGGGCTCAGCGCTCTGTCCGCAGGCGGCGAGCGAGAGCAGCATCAGGGCTGCCAATGCAAGAGCAAGGATCTTTTTGGCGTTCATGTCTTGAACTCCTTCTCAAAAAATATTCAAACAACCAGCCTTCCGGCGCAAAAACGCCGCCCCTCTCTCGGAAAGGGCGGCGGAATCGGCGATGGATCGCACAGCTATACCCCGTCCCAGAAGCTCTCATGCGAAAACAGGTTTCCCGACTTGGCATCATCCTACTCAAGCCCCTTCCCGCCCTTCGGCAGTGGTACCGGCTTTTTTGTCCGCTTTACGGTTACTGGGATAGTCCGGAATTTGCATCCGTGTTCCCTCGGCGGGGGCTCCCCGACGACGTCTTTCGACGCGGATCCACACGCTGTTTGTTTGTGGCCATACTATATCGGTTTCTTTGCCGGATGTCAAGGCGGCAAAACCGGCGCTTTCGGTATTTTACCAAAAAGCGCCGGTTTTCTTCTAAATTTTAATATACGCTGGTAAGGATCTCACCATAAGACGGATACGGCCACGCGGCACGGTCCATGATGAGCTCCGCGCCGTCGGAAATTTCGCGCAGCGTCTCCATTTCCGGCAATATCTCACCGCGGCAGATCTCCACGGCGGATTCGGTGGAGAGGCGTCCGTCGTCAATGCGGCGCACCGCCTTTTCCAGTTTTTCCGCACCATCCCAGAGTTTCGCCGCGCGCGCGGAGAGCTCCGCCGCCGCCGTTTTTTCATACCGGCAGGCACTCTCGCCGCAGAGCTTTTTCTTTTCGTGCGCCGTGGCGGAAAGAGCGCCGGTAAAGCGGCTCACCGCGGGGAGCACATCCTTGCGCAGCATATCGAGCAGCGTGAGCGCCTCGATGCGCACCTCCTTGGCGTAGTGGTCGAGCACGATCTCGCACCGGGCGCGAAGCTCCGTTTCGCTGAACACGCGGTTGCGGCGGAAAAGCTCCGCGTTTTTCGCGTCGAGCAGATGCGGTACGCAGTCCGGCGTGGAGCGGTAGTTGCACAGACCGCGGCGCGCGGCCTCGCGCACCCATGCTTCTTCGTAGCCGTTGCCGTTGAAGATGATGCGGCGGTGCTCACGGATGGAGCGCTTTATGAGCTCGTGCAGCGCGCTCTCAAAGTCCGCCGTGCCCTCCAGCTCGTCAGCATAGCGGCGCAGCACGTCCGCCACAGCGGTGTTGAGAATGATGTTCGCCTCGGAGATCGACTGCGACGAGCCGACCATGCGGAATTCAAACTTATTGCCCGTGAAGGCAAAGGGCGAGGTGCGGTTGCGGTCGCTCGTATCCTTCGGGAAGCGCGGCAGGACATGCACGCCGACCTTGAACTGCACCTTTTCGCCGGATTCATACGGCGTGCCGTTCTCAATGGAATCGAGAATGCCGGTGATCTCGTCGCCGAGGAACACGGAGAGGATCGCCGGGGGCGCTTCGCTGCCGCCGAGACGGTGGTCGTTGGAAGCTCCCGCGACGGAGATGCGCAGCAGGTCCTGGTATTCGTCCACGGCCTGCAGAACCGCCGTGAGGATGAGCAGGAACTGCGCGTTCTCCTCCGGCGTGTCGCCGGGGTTCAGAAGATTTTCGCCGCGGTCGGTGGAAAGGGACCAGTTGTTGTGCTTGCCCGAGCCGTTCACGCCCGCGAACGGCTTTTCGTGCAGCAGGCACACCATGCCGTGCCGGTCCGCCACGCGCTTCATGCACTCCATGACGAGCTGGTTGTGATCGGCGGCGATGTTCACCGTGGAATAGACGCACGCGAGCTCGTGCTGCGCGGGGGCGACCTCGTTGTGCTCGGTCTTGGCCGGGACGCCGAGCCTCCAGAGCTCCTCGTCCAGCTCACGCATGAACGCCGCCACGCGCGGCTTGATCGCGCCGAAATAATGGTCGTCCAACTCCTGTCCCTTTGGCGGGCGCGCGCCGAGAAGCGTACGCCCGGTGTAGATCAGGTCGGGGCGCTGCTCGTAAACGCCGCGGTCAATGAGGAAATACTCCTGCTCCGCGCCGGCGTTCGCGCGCACGGCGGCGGTCTGCGTGTCGCCGAAGAGCTTCAGAATGCGCAGCGCCTGGATATTCAGCGCGTCCATACTGCGGAGAAGCGGCGTTTTCTTATCGATGGCCTCGCCGCCGTAGGAGGCGAATACCGTCGGGATGCAGAGCACGCCGTCCTTCACGAAAGCGTAGCTCGTCGGGTCCCAGGCGGTGTAGCCGCGCGCTTCAAACGTGGCGCGAAGCCCGCCGGAGGGAAAGCTCGAAGCGTCCGGCTCGCCCCGGATGAGTTCCTTGCCGGAAAACTCCATGATGACGCCGCCGTCCGGCGAGGGGGTGATGAAGCTGTCGTGCTTCTCCGCGGTGCTGCCGGTGAGCGGCTGGAACCAGTGGGTATAGTGCGTCGCGCCCTTTTCGACCGCCCACTCCTTCATGGCGTCGGCCACGGCGTTGGCAACGGCGGTATCCAGCGTGCCGCCCTCATACATCGTCTTTTTCAGCGAGACATACACGTCATACGGCAGTTTCGCTTTCATCACGCGGTCATCAAACACAAGACTTCCAAAATATTCCGGTACAGCGCTCATGCTTCCCACTCCTCTTTCGGAAAAATAAAAAAGGCGTCTCGGAGATCGCTCTCCAAGACGCCTTTGCCTTCGATGGGCGAAATTATATGCGCCCTGCACGGATTTGTCAATTCCCAATTTTCGTTTTTTTGCGGTTTTTTTCGTTGACGCGCTCTCCCCGCGGTGTTATAATTTTCCGCGTTAATGAGCAAAGGAGTTCATTTTCCGAGGGAAGTTTATCCCCTCGGGAAATGAGCTCCTTTTGTATTTTCGGAAAGAAGGCGATTATTATGAAGCGCGAAGGCGAGATCCGCATCCCCTCCGGGTGTGCCATTTCCGCCGTCATCTCCCGGGAGGGACGGCGCATGACCGGCGAGGCGGTCATGAAGAGCATGATCCCGATGCACGACCGCTCCAACGGTCTCGGCGGCGGCTTTGCCGCCTACGGCATCTACCCCGACTACCGCGATTTTTATGCGTTTCACATTTTCTTTGACGACAACGCGACGCGCCGCGAGTGCGAAGCGCTGCTCAAAGAGGGCTTTGAGCTTGTGCAGGCCGAGCAGATCCCCATCCACATCATCCCGGAGATCACCGACATACCGCTCATCTGGCGCTACTTTGTCTCCCCGCTGCCGTCGGTGCTCCACCGTCTCCAGCTCGACGAGAAGGAGTTCGTTGCCCGGACCGTTATGGACATCAACACGAAGTTCAAGGGCGCGTACGTTTTCTCCAGCGGCAAGAACATGGGCGTATTCAAGGCCGTCGGCTATCCCGAGGACGTGGGACGGTTTTACCGGCTCGACGAATATGCGGGCTACAGCTGGACGGCGCACGGCCGCTATCCGACGAACACCCCCGGCTGGTGGGGCGGCGCGCATCCGTTTGCGCTGCTCGACTACTCGGTCGTACACAACGGCGAGATCTCGTCTTACGACGCCAACCGCCGCTTCATCGAAATGTTCGGCTACAAATGCACGCTGCAGACCGATACCGAGGTCATCACATACATTGCCGACTATCTGCTCCGGCGGCAGGGCATGTCGCTGGAGGAAGCGGCCAACGTCATCGCCGCGCCGTTCTGGAGCACGATCCGCGGCAAAGCCGCGTCTGAGGCCGAACGGCTCACCTATCTGCGCACGGTGTTTTCCAGTCTTCTTATTACGGGGCCGTTCTCCATCGTACTCGGCTTCAACGGCGGGCTGATGGCGCTCAACGACCGGCTGAAGCTCCGCTCGATGGTCACGGCGGAGAAAGACGATCTCGTATTCATTGCAAGCGAGGAGGCCGCCATCCGCACGATGGAGCCGGACGCGAGCAACGTCTGGGCGCCGATGGGCGGCGAGCCGGTCATCGTGCGCGTAAAGGAGGGGAAATACTAATGGCTATCGAATACATCTACCCGCCGTTTGAGGTCATCCGGCGCGACGAGCGGTGCACGCGCTGCCGCATCTGCGAAAAGCAGTGCGCCAATGGCGTCCACACCTACGACGCCGAGCGAAAGATCATGCTCGCGGACGAATCCAAATGCGTAAACTGTCAGCGCTGCGTTGCGCTCTGCCCGACGCGCGCGATCAAGATCGTAAAAACCGACTGCTGTCTGCGCGAAAACGAGAACTGGAAGAGCGACACGATCCGCGAAGTCTATAAGCAGGCCGCCACAGGCGGCATCCTTCTCTCCTCCGCCGGCAACCCGACGCCGCTGCCGGGCTACTGGGACCGGCTTCTCATCAACGCCTCGCAGGTCACGAACCCTTCGATCGACCCGCTGCGCGAGCCGATGGAAACGCGCGTCTTTCTCGGCAAAAAGCCGGACACGATCCGCCGCCGCGCCGACGGCTCGCTCGATACGACACTCCCGCCGCAGCTGGAGCTCTCCGTGCCGATCCTCTTTTCCGCGATGAGCTACGGCTCGATCAGCTATAACGCCCACGCTGCGCTCGCCCGCGCCGCCGAGGAGCTCGGCATTTACTACAACACCGGCGAGGGCGGACTCCACCGCGATTTCTACAAGTACGGCGCAAACACGATCGTGCAGGTAGCCTCCGGCCGCTTCGGTATCGAGGAGCGCTGTCTGAACGCCGGTGCCGCCATCGAGATCAAAATGGGCCAGGGCGCAAAGCCCGGCATCGGCGGACATCTGCCCGGCGCGAAGATCGTCGGGGACGTGTCCAAGACCCGCATGATCCCCGAGGGCTCAGACGCCATCTCCCCCGCGCCGCATCACGACATTTATTCCATCGAGGACCTGCGCCAGCTCGTATACTCGCTCAAAGAAGCAACGCAGTATAAAAAGCCCGTCATCGTAAAGGTTGCGGCAGTGCACAACATTGCCGCCATTGCGAGCGGCATTGCCCGCAGCGGTGCGGACATCATCGCCATTGACGGCTACCGCGGCGGCACGGGCGCCGCGCCCACGCGCATCCGCGACAATGTCGGCATTCCCATTGAGCTCGCGCTCGCCGCCGTGGATCAGCGCCTGCGCGACGAGGGCATCCGCAGCAGCGTTTCTCTCATCGCGGGCGGCAGCATCCGCTCGTCCGCCGACGTCGTCAAGGCCGTCGCTCTCGGCGCGGACGCCTGCTACATCGGCACCGCCGCGCTGCTCGCGCTCGGCTGCCATCTTTGCCGCTCGTGCCACACGGGACGGTGCAACTGGGGCATCGCCACGCAGAATCCGGAGCTTGTCAAGCGGCTGGATCCCGACGTCGGCGCGGAGCGGCTCGTGAATCTCGTCACGGCATGGAAGCGCGAGATCAAGGAAATGATGGGCGGCATGGGCATCAACTCCATCGAGGCGCTGCGCGGCAACCGCGTGATGCTCCGCGGCATCGGCCTTACGGAGAAGGAGCTCGAAATCCTCGGCGTGGCTCACGCCGGAGAATGATTGTGGAAAATCGGTGAAAGGTGTGATACTATGGATTATATAGAAGCAGGCTCTCTCTCCTTTTCCGAGCTGAACGAGACGATCCGCAGTGCCGGGGCGAATTGCCGCGTGAGCGCGTGTCTCGGCCAGCGGTTCATCGCCGCGGGCATGTCCCGCAAGAGCATTGAGATCGACGGCATCCCCGGCAACGCGCTCGGCGCGTATCTCAACGGCGCGGACATCACCGTGCACGGCAACGCGCAGGACGCTGTCGGCGATACGATGAGTGCCGGACGGATCGTCATCCACGGCAACATCGGCGACGCCGCCGGTTACGCCATGCGCGGCGGAGAGATCTTCGTGGAGGGCAACGCGGGCTATCGCGCCGGCATCCACATGAAGGAATACAAGGAACACAAGCCCGTCATTGTGATCGGCGGGCGTGCCGGGAGCTTTCTCGGTGAATACCAGGCCGGCGGGCTGATCGTTGTGCTTGCGCTGCATACAGACGGAAAACCCGTCACCGGCTATTTCCCCTGCACCGGTATGCACGGCGGGAAAATGGTTTTCCGCGGCGACGTGTCGCGCGTGCCGTTCCCGAGTCAGGTGACGGCGCATGCCGCCACGGAGGCGGATAAGGCGGAGTTCGCACCCTATGTGCGCGAGTACTGCCGCCTGTTCGGGCGCGACGCGGATGCCATGCTCCGCGATCCCTACACCGTCGTCACGCCGGACAGCAAAAACCCCTATAAGCAGATGTACGTTTCCGATTGAGAAAGGCAGGAGCAGCAATGAAGTATTCCGAGTCCGAGATCCGGCAGTATGTCGCGGAGGAGGACGTCAAGTTCCTTCGCATGACGTTTTTTGACCTGACCGGCAACCAGAAAAACATGTCCATTCTGCCGGATGCGCTCGACCGCGCGTTTTCCACCGGCATCGCGTTTGACGCCTCCGCTATCCCCGGCTTCGGCGACGAGCTGCGCTCGGATCTCTTTTTGCAGCCGGACACTTCGACGCTCTGTCTGCTCCCGTGGCGGCCGGATCACGGGCGTGTGGCGCGCCTGTTCTGCCGCATTCTGCGCTCGGACGGCACGCCCTTTGAGGGTGACAGCCGCGCGCTGCTGCAAAAGGCGGTAGACGACGCCGCGGCGATGGGCGTTTCGTTCGCGTTCGGTTCGGAGATGGAGTTCTATCTCTTCCGCCGGGACGAAAACGGCGAACCGACCACGATCCCCTACGACCGCGCCGGGTACATGGACATTGCGCCCGAGGATAAGGGCGAGAACGTCCGCCGCGAGATCTGCCTGACGCTCGAACAGATGGGCATCCGCCCGGAATGCTCCCACCATGAACAGGGCCCCGGTCAGAATGAGATCGATTTCCGGTATGCCGAGCCTGTCAAGGCCGCGGACGACGCGGTCACGTTCCGCACAGTCGTAAATACCGTCGCCCTGCGCAACGGTCTTGCCGCCGACTTCTCCCCGAAGCCGCTGCGCAGCGAGCCGGGCAACGGCATGCACATCAATCTCTCCGCCCGCAGCTCGACCGGCGAGGACATTATGCCGCAGGTGATCGCCGGTATTCTCTCGCATATTGCCGACATGACCGCGTTCCTCAATACTACGCCGGCCTCCTATCAGCGCTTCGGCAGCTACAAGGCGCCGCGCTATATTTCCTGGTCAAGCGAAAACCGCTCGCAGCTCATCCGCATTCCCGCCGCCGAGGGCGAGTACCGTCGCGCGGAGCTTCGATCCCCGGACCCGATCTGCAACCCGTATATTGCCTATACCCTCCTCATCTACGCCGGTCTCGACGGTATACGCCGCCGCGCAGAGCTGCCCGCAAGCGCGGACATCAACTTTTACACCGCGTCGGAGGAGGTCCGTTCGCAGTATAAGACGCTGCCCGCGACGCTCGCGGACGCAAAAGCCGCGGCAAAAACGAGCGAATTTATCGCTTCCTCCCTGCCGCGAACCGTTGTGGAGTATTATACGAAGTAAGCGTCACTAAAACTTTCGGGAAGAGGAATGCGCATGGAGTATCTGCCGCGAACCTACAGCGTGCTGTCCGTTGCCGCTGTGGAAAAATTTCATACGTCCCTGCGTGAGCTGCTCCCCGGCGGGCGCTACGCCCCCGTCCAATTTGCGTACGACGCTGCGGACGCACGGCGCCGGCTTCTCGAAAACCGGTATGATATTATCATCATCAGCGCGCCGCTGCGCGATGAATTCGGCACCCATCTTGCACAGCACTTCGCCGAGCAATCGGGCGCGGGGATATTGCTCCTGGTAAAGCCGGAGTATTACTCCGACGTGTCCGCGCAGGTCACGCCCTGCGGCGTGCTGACGCTTCAGAAGCCGACGTCGCCGCAGATGATGCTGCAATGCACGGAACTCCTGTGCGGCACGCGGGAGCGCCTGCGGCGCATGGAACAGAAAAGTCTTTCCATGGAAGATAAAATGGCGGAGATCCGCCTTATAAACCGCGCCAAATGGGTGCTAATAGAACAGGGGATGTCCGAGCAGGACGCCCACCGGTACATCGAAAAGCAGGCCATGGACCGCTGTGTGCCGAAGCGCGTAGTGGCCGAAGAGATCCTGCGCTAAGGTTTTTTTCAGGGGTGTCTGCCTCACCTGCAGAATAATTTAAGAAAATAAAAAAGCCTGTAATCTCAAGGCTTAATAGTGACAAGTAACTATTTTGTCGCAGAGAACGGTGTGACCCGAAGGTCACGCCGTTTTTCTGTGTTCATAGGTTGTTTGCGTGATGATAGGCTCGGAAATAACGGGAATATCTACATCGTCCACGAAGTTGAAGAAAATCTTCACTTTCTGCTTGCGCTTGCCGCTGGATTTGTCCGGGGCATAGACGATGATTTTCTTGATATACTCGTTCACGATGGTCTGTGTCAGCTCCTCCACATCCACATATTTCTGTGTCAGGGCGATAAAGGCATCCAGACCGTCGTTCATTTCTTCCCGCTGTTCCACCCATTCTTCGATAACTTCACTTTCGAGCTTTAACCGTTCCTGCTCCGCTTCATAGTCCGCAGACATCTTTCTGTATCTGTCCTGATTGAGATTTCCAAGAACATAGTCCTCGTACAGCCGGGCGATGATGACATCCAGATCGGCAAGGCGTTTCTTTGCCTGTTCCAGCTTCTTTTTGTCATCCCGGATGCTGCGCTCCTGGTCAGTCCTGCGGCATTGCAGCCATTCCTCCTGAAAACCGTCCACATCGCTTCGGATATACTCATTGACTGCCCGGATGCGTTCCAGAACGATTTCACGAAGCACATCTTCCCGGATATAGTGGGCAGTACAAGTACCACGGTTGCTCTTGTAGTTGTTGCAGACGTAGTGATCCTGCTTGCCCTCAAAGCTTTTGCTTGTGGCAAAGTGGAGCTTGCCGCCGCAATCGGCACAAAACAGAAGCCCGGAGAACAATCCCTGCCGTTCCGCTTTTGCGGGGCGGCGTTTGTTTTTCCTCAGTTCCTGCACCCTGTCAAACTGTGCCTGAGATACAATCGCTTCCTGTGTGTCCGGCAGATAAAACATATTCTCCGGCTCATTGGGAATCCGCTTTTTCAGCTTGTAGGACTTGGAATAAGTCTTGAAGTTGCAGGTACAGCCTGTGTACTCCTGCCGTTCCAAAATCCCTACAATGGACTGGTTGCCCCAGTGGTACGGTCTTTCCGGCATCGGCTTTTTCTTTCGCTTGGCATAGAGTGCCTTTGCGGTCAGAATCTGCTTTTCTTCCAGAATCCTTGCAATCTGCTCCGGGCCTTTGCCGTCAATGCAAAGGTCGAAGATGAGCTTGACTACCGGAGCCGCTTCTTCATCCAGAATCCAGTGATCCTTGTCCTCCGGGTCACAGCGGTATCCGTAGGGCGGTTTGCCCATGTGCTTCCCACTGGTTCCTCTCTGCCGCAAACTGACACGGACTTTCTTACTGGTATCACGGGGATACCACTCGTTGAACAGATTACGGATTGCGGCGAAGCCCTCGCTGTCTCCCCGGTTGCTGTCTACGCCATCATTTATAGCGATAAAGCGGACATCATAACTCGGAAAGATAATATCCGTATATTGTCCAACAGTCAGATAGTCACGACCAAAGCGGCTGAGGTCTTTGACCAGCCAGCAGCCCACAAGCCCCTGCTTGACAAGCTCAAAGCCTTCCTGCACACCGGGACGATTGAAGTTCGTCCCCGTATAACCGTCATCCACCAGAATTTTCAGGTTTGTATACCCGTGGTCACGGGCATATCGGGTTAAATACTCTCTCTGATTTGCGATACTGTTACTCTCGCCTTCCTGGGCATCCTCGTTGCTCAGACGGCAATAGAGAATGGTAATTTTCTGCTGATCCAACATAATATCCTCCTTCGGTGGTTGGTCAGCCGACAGTACCGTTGTGCATATTGGAATTATATCATGCTTTTGTGTCGCAGTCATTAACAAATCACCCCTTGTCAGAAAAAATGAGCCGTTTTACCTTGTCGGTAAGTGGCTCATTTCCGTCACACTCCGTTTCAATCACATACCATGTGTTTCCGATCTTGCACTCAATGGTTTTGCAGAAAGAGGACTGTGCCGCTTCCCAACGCTTGCGGCATTCTTCCAGAAAATCAATAGGCGGCTCAAAAATCGGATCGAAGCAGGAGCAAATATCAATATAGCCGATGGCATCGTTGATTTCTTCCATCGGGGCATCTTCCATAATCATCTTGTTAATTTCATCTACGGTTTTCTTCATAGGCAAATAGTTCCTTTCTTAAATTTCCATGTCCTGTCCACGATTGCGGGCAGAGTGTTTGTGTTCATACAGTTCCTTTCCCCTGGCGAGGATAGCATTGATAAAAGCCCAGACCTTTTCAGATGCAATCTCAATCGCATCCAGGAAAGGCTGGGCTTTCTGTTTCAGTTCCTCATAGTCTTTGTTCAGTTTTTCAAAACGGTCTTTCCATATCTTTGCGTTTTTATCTGCCTGCTCGAATTTCTGCTTGTATTTCAGCTTCTCAGACTTTTCCGCAAAGCTGCTGACCGCATAATCCTTTAGCGTGCGGCACTCATCCGCCGTCATGGTAACATTTCCCGTAATGGGATTTTTCTTGCCCATCGACTCAATCTCATGTGCAGTCATAGCAACAGACTTAGCAGCCTGAGTTTCCTTTTTCAGAGCTTCCAGTTTCTTTTTCTGCTTCTCCGTGGCAGCTTTGGCATCCGCTAAGCTCCGCTCCGCCTGTGCCACCTGCCCGGTCACAGCTTCCAACCGCTGCTGTTCTGCCTGCACCTTGAACTGGGTCACAGTCAGATGTTCCTCTGTACTGCCACGTTCTCCACGCTCCACATCGGTATATCCAGCAGCTCGCATGAAATTGAAAAAGTCATCCTGCAACACACTGTAGGACGACTTCAAAATCTTTTTCCCTTTTGCGTTCAACATAGGGTTTCCGTTTTCATCAAGAACGGGTTTGGATTCCCACTTCTTACTGCGGCTGACCTGTGTGATCGTTTCCTTTACCGTTCCCCGGAGGGATTCATCCTTGCATCGCTTCGACCACAGGATTTGTTTCTCCACCACCGGGATATAAACCACATGAAGGTGATAGTGGTACACATCCTCACCCAAAGCTTCCGACATTGCCCGGTTGCGCTCGTCGGCATGCATTACAGCGGAGAGGATATACTGCTCACCGCCCACGATCTCCACGGCGGCTTTATAGGCATCGGCATAAAACTGTTTTGCAAACTCATAGCCGCCGTGGTTGTAGAAATAAGCGGAGTTCACATCGAAAACCAACTCGCCATATTTGACGGCATCCGGTTTCAGCCCTCTGGTGGAGATAATCTTGTCCTGCTCCATCTGCTCAAACATTTTTACATAATCATCGGTGGGGGCTTTGAAGTAAACATTCAGCGGAGTGCGTTCCGGCACGATGTCCACATTGGAATAACGGTCTTTTTCACGCTCATTGTGTTCCTGTACTTTTGCCACATCATCCGGAGTTTCCAAGTCCTGATTTCTGGCTAAGGTACGATCAATTCCATCATTTCTTGCCATAGATTTTTGTCCTTTCTTTAAGATTTGCAGACAGCGGAGGGCTGAGGAACGGCACTTTTTCAAAGTGTAATAACCCACTATTACACTTTCATCCATGCTGGCTACAAAGTGCCGTGGGCTCTCCGAGGGCTCTCCCGAGGGGGAATGCGGTCACTGCGGTGACCTCTGCTGACCAAGGCAAAATGTCTGCGCCTTTTACCTTGGTCAGCCCGTCTGCATGAAGCTGTTCTGCGGAACATTTCTTGCAGACGATGGCAGCGAAAACCGTATCTTTCACTGCCTGTCCATGGGCAGCACTGCGGTGCGCCTATGGGGACGGGAGATGCGGAGGGCTGTTGCCGGGGTATCACTTCTCCCGTCTTTTCTGCCATACGATGTCGTAACCAAGCACAGCGGCAAGCTCCAATACTTCCTTGTATCGTATACTTTCCCGCTGTAATTTTGCGGACAGGTTGGAAACGCTGTCGCTCCATCCGTACTCGTCCGAGAGCAGGTCAACAACTTCCTGCATGGTCATCCCGGCACGGATGATCTGTGCCTTTATTTCGTTGCGTATATTCATATTGATAAAATCCTCCATAATTCAGTTCATGTGTCGGTGCAACCTCTGCGCTCCAAGGTGGAGTGGATGCACCGAACAGTGAAAAATCTGCAATCTCCGAAATCCGTTCAGAATTTCGCTTGTGATGTCCTGTCCATATATGACCATATCCCACTTTGCCGTTTTGTGTGGTTTGGTCTGGAACAGTGAAAACACCCATTGTTCCGTGAACAGGGTACACGGTTCAGAGAAGCACGATTTCGTGAAATAGTTTCGTCCTGCGGTCAAAAACTTTGCTGTTTCCATTACCATTGATTTTTAATGCCCGAAAACAGGTCAGCTTTGAAAGCTGCTGTTTCCTATAACGGAAGAAAACAGGGGTAAATGCTGCGTACATACGTACAGAGCATGACTGGCAAAATCAATCCCGCCAGTCCTCCGGTACGTACGTACACGGCGAATCTCCGTAAAACCCATTTATATGAGGT
>OLNX01002157.1_pt1 | contig 15270 bp, 10 predicted proteins | sample 1672611 | NCBI WGS metagenome assembly OLNX01 (sample SAMEA3136705, study PRJEB25190) | human gut metagenome | reverse complement strand
TGATTCAAGATTTTTTGAAACAGTAATATTATAAATTACCTTTGCTTTCCTTTGAAGTTTTTGAGGAAACCACCTTTTTGCATCTTCAGTCTGGAATACAGCACCATCTGCACATGGCAACAATATTTTCCCAACTACTTTTCCAACCGTACCACTATACTCTCTATTTGGATCATTTCTTACAGAAATAACCGCTTTAGTTTTAATTCCCCATGTTGCCAAAACCAATCGGAAATTTGGTTCCCTCATAAACGAAACAGCTATATCTATTTTATAATCTTTACAGATTTTTCGAATAGCTTTTATTCGATTCAAATTTCTCCGGATTGCAGAGTCATTCGTCCTTGTTTGCTCTATTATCACTCTCTGAATTTTATCGCTATATGTATACTCTTTTTCTACACGATATGAAGTAAGAAGAATTACTTTCCAATCATGTTCTGCAAAATATGATGCAGTATTACAAATTGCTCTCTCTGCTCCACCATTTTCTAATGTATTAATATAAAACAAAATATTCTTCATAACCATTCCTAATTAACTCTTGTTTGCTTGTTTTTAAATAAATTTGTAAATTTGATAGAATAAGTTTTATATTTCTTATTTTATACAACGAGCCTACAATATAAAGCAATCCAATCACGCATTGTTTTATTGATGTCAAAGTTTTCTTTAACTATTTGACTTGACAATTTTCCCATCATTTCTCGTTTTTCCCCATCCAATTTCATCATTTTTATCATACATGAACTCAAATTTGTTTCAACAGCACTTTTACATAAATACCCATTTTTATTATCAAATACTATTTCATTACAACCACCAACATTTGTTGAAACAATTGGAAGGCCTGCCGCTCCAGCCTCTTGTAAAGTAAGTGGAAGACCTTCATGCAACGAGGATAATACAAATGCGTCTGCCATATTCAAAAAATTATGCACATCTGTTCTTTTTCCCGTTAAAAAAACGTTATCTGTCAAATGTTCCTCTTTAATGATATTAATTAAATTATCGTATTCTTCTCCATATCCTACAATAAACAATCTTGCATTGGAAATCATCTTACAAACATACTTAAATTCATGAATTAGGTATGCATGATTTTTTACCTTTTCATATCTGCCAACGCAAACCCATACAAAATCAGTGTTTCTAATTGAATACTCTTTTCGTAGTTTATCCACGACCTTTTTATCTGCATTACTATACTGAGCAATTTCTAATCCATTATATATCGTAACTATTTTAGAGTACGACGATATTTTCAATTTCTTAGCTTGATTGGCAAGTTCTTTTCCAACACAAACTACAACATTTGTCCCCATATCTGTAATTTGATACAAAAATTTCCTTGCTCCTAAAAATTCTTCTTCCCCATGAACTGTATTAATTATTTTTTTACAGTTCAGAAAAGGCTTTGCTACTCTTACAAGAAAATTTGCATGCACCATATGCGAATTTATTATTTCAGGCTTCTCTTCATTTGTCATTCTAACAAACTGAATCAAATCATGTAATCGTGCTTTCCCTCTCTCCATATCCATACAATAAAATTTAATTCCATCATTTAATAATTCATCTACCATTTCACTTGACTCAGGCTTTGTCATTGAAACAAGAACTATCTCATTGTTTCTTTTTGATAAATACTTACACATTCTATGTAATTGAATGGATGCCCCACCAACACCATAGCTTGTAATAACATAAAGAATTTTCATATAACTCCTTTTTATATTCAATAATACTAAAATTAAATATAATCATCTAGCACGTAATCAGTTTCTATAAATTTCGGACTCCAATTCTGTTTGTTAGTCAAAATTTTTATCTTTTGCGGATTATTTGTTAAGATTTTAATAATAAAAGCATCTCCGTTTTTATGTCTAAAATCATTAAAGAATCCGGCTCTTTTTAAAGCTTTGTCTATCAAATCATCTCCAGACTCCCAAACATTTATCATATCATAATTCTTTTCTATTTCTCTTAACGCAAAATTTAAAGCTTTCCACAATACTTTATAGTCAGTTGTCTCCCTGTGTATTATCAAAACATTTCCTCTTTTAAAGCTTGAATTTTCCCTATATGAGCAAATTAAAATTTTTATGATAGAAGTATCATTCTTCTTTATTTCAAGTAGTTTATGCCCAGAAGACAATTTCCAAGCAAAAAAATCATCACTCATATCAATATGAATGTATTTATTTCCAGCCAAATTGTAATATTCATCTTTGCTCTTTATCACACTCGCTTCAACTGAAAAACTATTTTTAAATACAAATCCGTGAACATTTAACCATGCCTTTGAAATTATATTTAAAAACTTCGGTATATATCTTCCAGTAATTTTCAAAAAAGCCTTATGAGCATCACATACAAAAAGCATTTTCTTTGTTCGAGCCATTTCAATCCATCCCAGTTTCATAAATCCGTAATACGAATTATCGTTTGGAAATCCAACAATGAAATCGAATCCCATTTCTTCAAATATAACTTCTGCCTTTTCTATCATATGAATAAAAATTCCACGGCCTCTATAATCTGGATCAACCGCCGTATCACATGACTCAACAGCTCTAAATTTCATCCCATTATAATTATAGTTTATAAGTCCAAATCCATTAATTCCCACTAGCTTATCACCATCATATGCACACATCAAATAGTACTTTCCATTATGTAGCGGATTGTCATAATGCTTTCTTTTCCATGATTGTTCATTTGCTTCCTGGTCAAACACTTTATTAAATAAAGTAAACTGCTGTTCAATATCATCAATCTTCCCAAATTCATATCTTAATGTAGTAGTCATAAAAAGTTTCTCCTAAACCAATTCCGACATATTAAAACTTTTCATTCCATATCTATCTTCTAAAAAAGAATAATAGTCTAAAATATCTTCAAGCTGATTTATCATTTTGTCAGTATATTTTCCAAAATTATGCGGATGCCACCATAAGTGAAATGTTTTTCCATTCTTAGCAGCATACCGCATCTGACTTTTTATTCTTATAATTTTAATTTTCTCAAATACAGCTATTTTTTTACTATATGGTCTAAAAAACCTACTAGCGCATGTATAGACCATGCCATTTGAATCCTTCGTTTCGTTGAAACAAACTGCTCCACAAATTGGAAAATATGTGTCTATCGCACGAATTATCCTATAAAACCAAACAACAACCTTATTGTGGCTCAATTTATAGGAATTTGGATTTGTTCTCACACAATTGATTCCTAATCTTTTTGCAATATCAACATATTGCTGCCTTACATGATTTCTAGGAAATACGATACTTCTAACATCCACATGGAACTTATCTTTCATAATACATCTTGCACTTAGTAGATCAGATTCAAAACTGTTAAGATCTGCTCCCAATTCGTCACAATAATAATGACTAAATGTATGCGTTGCTATTTCCTGATTCTTTGTTTTTTTTATTTTTTCAATTAATGAATAGCCATAACAGTAAGGGTCATCTTCTTCTGTATTTCCCATATTCTCAAAATAGGAATATGCTGATAATAATTCATTTCTAAAATTCGGTTTCAAACTAGGTAAATACTTATTAAGTTCATCTCTGTTTTCTGCCGCCATGATTCCTACTACTGCCCAAGTAGCATGAATGTTGTATTGTTCAAAAAGTTTTAAAATTAAAGGAACCGCCTTTCTTCCACCATCAATATTCTTTTTATATTCTTCACGATTAGATTGATCCAACATTCCCCATATCAATTCGAAATCAATTGAAATAACAAATTTTCCACTCATATCAAAAATTCTTTCTATTTACAAAAATAAATCAATTTCATCTTGTCGTTTATTTCTTTAATATCAAAAAAAGTTATCCTTTCTCTATTAAACTTAGAAAACTCAGTTTTCTTTTTTGATTTAAACATGAGTTCACCTATTCTATTCTTAAAGCCATCCTCATCATCCGGTTCACACAAATATCCACCTTTGCCTTCTTCGATAAGATCGACATTACCTCTTATCCTGCTAACAATACATGGTAGCCCAGCCGACATTGCTTCCATTAAAGCAACCGAAAGTCCTTCCCTTAAAGACGGAAGCGCAAAAATGTCTGCTGTATTAAGAAGTTCAATTATATCTGTACGATAACCAAGAAGTTGAAGATTAACCCCTAGACTTTTTGCTAAATTTCTGAGATATTCTTCTTTATCACCTCTACCAGCGATAAAATAGTGAATTCTCGAATCATTCAATTTAGCAATTGCTCTAATGATAACCTCCTGATTCTTGTTCTTATTCAGTTCTCCAACAGAAAGAATCATCAAATCATTTTTAGTTATTCCAAGTTCAGCTCTCTTCGTCTCTTCATCAAAGTTTTCCAACCAGAACTTCTCTGTATCTATCCCTACACCCGGAAGGTACTCAACTTGTTTTGCATTCATATGCTTTTTTGCAAATGTGTAGTCTTCTTTATTAATTGTAATCAAAACATCTGTTACATAAGAAAATACTTTTTCAATCGGATAAAATATAATCCAGTTCTTCTTAGGAGCTCCCTTATAAAAATGAAAACCATGTGCAGTATATATCACTTTCATTCCATTTTTTCTAGCCTTTAAAGCTGCCGCCCTTGCCACTACTGAGCCTATTGGCGATTGACAATGCATAAGTGCATACTTTTCCTTCTTGCACATTTTCCTAATCTGCTTTATAGATTTAAAAATTCCTTTTATGTCATATATCTTACGTGGAATAGGTACATGTGTAACAGAAACTCCTTTTTCTGCCAACTCTCTTACCATTTCTTTCACTTTCTCATCAGAAATAGTATTTCCCTCTTTACAATTACAAACGACATCAACAATATACCCCTGATCTAAAAGTAGTTGTATATTGTGCATATTGAATTGTTGAATCATAGATGCTACAGAAGCAACTACCAATGCTTTAGGTTTCAATATTCCTACTCCTCTGTCTTTACAATCGATTTTTTTACAGAAATTAGTTGATAATTCAATCCATCATAATGAGAAATTCGTTTATTATAGAAATTATTTCCAAATGCCTTATTAACAAGACCGCCTATCTTTCCTGGCATCTTACTACCCATCTTGACTGCCGGTGCAAGACATTTTAACTCTGCTATCCTTTTTCCACTAGCCTTTGCAATCTCTTTTACCATATCTGATGTTTTTGTCCACTCTCCATTTTGAGGCAACAATACAACCGAGTTTCTATGATATGGTTTGAGCAACATGATCTGACATAAGAACTCGCACAAATTCTCGATATAAAGCATACTTCTTTCATTATCCACATCTGGGAATATCGGTAATTTCTTTGCAAGCTTAGCTAATGTACGATAGTTTCCCTTGCTGCCTTTTCCATAGATCATTGGTGGACGTAAAACAATGACTTTATAAGTATCATCCGCTAATTCTCGCACAGCCACATCCGCCTGAAGCTTACTATCACCGTAGAAGTTCGCCGGATGAGGAACCGTTGTCTCATCAATCACTCTCTCTTGTCCGTATGGTGCAGAATCGCCATAAACAATCATAGAAGACATAAAGATAAATTTCTTTACCCCTTCCCGTTTTGCTTTTTCTGCCACTGCAACAGCCAATCCGGTATTTACCTCATAATATTTTCTCTTTGTTTCTTCCGAAACGTTTCCAACATCCGCATGCGCAATGCCAGCCACATGATAGATAATATCATAGTTCGAAAAATCTTTTTCTTTCCATGATTCATCCTTCAAATCCAGTTCTTCAATTTCAAAGTTGTCATGATAATGCTTCTGTGCATATTCTATAAACGACTGTCCAATATACGATCCAGCTCCGGTAATCAGCACTTTCTTCTTTGTGTCGAAATCCACCTCTACAGTCTCACCAAATCCAATATTTCCAATCAGTTCTTCGTCTGTTTTTCCTTCTGAATAATTGTAACTATTTTTTTTCATTTCTCCGGTTCCACCCTCAACAACACTATCATCATGGGAAACCTTAGAAATGGTTCCTAAAAAGCATCTCAGATCGAATAAGAATGACTGTTTCTGCACATATTCGCCGTCCAGTTTTGCTTTCACCGGAATCTCCAGTTCGTCTCTTCCGTTAATCTGCGCCCATCCGGTCAATCCCGGCTTCACATCGTTTGCACCATATTTATCCCTCTCTGCGGTAAGCAGATCCTGATTCCACAAGCCCGGTCTCGGGCCAATGACGCTCATATTTCCCACAAAGATATCCCAGATCTGTGGTAATTCATCTAAACTATGCGCGCGAATAAATTTACCAACCTTGGTTATGTACTGATCTGGATTGTCCAACTGATGTGTTGGCACATCATGAGGGGTAGATACTTTCATGCTTCTGAATTTATGTAATTTAAAATATTCCTTGTTTTTTCCTAACCGTTTCTGTGTAAAAAGTACAGGTCCCGGATCCTCAATTTTAATCGCAAGTGCAATAGCTGCATATACCGGGGATAAAACAAGTAATCCGCCAAACGAAAGACCTACATCTAATGCCCTCTTGGCATATTTACTATATAATGATTCTTTTGTAAAAACAACACCTGACTCTTCCAAGTGTCCCCTGACTCCATCTGCATTTTCAGCATCATTGTCATTTTTTACAAAAACAACCTTCTTGCCTTCAAACGGATTCTGTTCTGCCGGTTCATTCTTGTATGTATAGTCAGCCTTTTTCTTTTTTGCGACAAGCTGCATTCCAACAAATGCAATTCCAGCCGCTCCTGCTAATATTTTAAGGGTTTTACAAAGCTTCTTATGCGCCATTGCAACTCTCCTTCTGTTCATAACTATGTTATGTTCATTTCCCTAAACCAATTTATTATAGCATATATGTGCATATATATCTACTTTTTTCCGTTTTCATCTATCTTTTTTTCATTTTCATGGCTTTTAGTTGACTTTATCGTTTCTTACAGAACAAACGAAAATTTCTTATTTTAAATAGATGCAAAACTATTTATGGGGCGTGATTCAACGAATCACATCCCAGGCTTTTCTCTAGTACCAGAAAATATTCCATCTATATGGACCTCTCATCATCTTGCATATACCAGAAATCATCCCTGCTAAGTTGTGGAAAGTTATATACATCCACTCCATGATGTTCGGGCAAGCTGATCAGTTGCTGGCGAATGGCATTTATTTCAGAGATAATATCTCTCGCCACTTTATGACGAAGGCAGTCTATGATCTGTCTAAACTGCCTTTGGTAATATTTATCCAGCAAAAACGCATTCTTAACGAGCCAGATCATAAAAAGATGATCTAGGGTAATTCCTTTCCGCCAATCAGGATATGCGTTGCAAAGATATCTCCGGCTTTTATCATTTTTTGCTTTACAAAATCGCATCGGTGGGAAAAGATCCAGTTTCTCATCAAATTCGTTTTCCTCTTTTTTGAAAAAAGAAATGGATTGTCCCTTCTCATAATCAATTTCCATCTGATTATATTCTTGTAAGTATGAATCCTGATACAAATTCAATAAAGTCCAAATACCACTATAGTCTATATAATCGACTTCTGCGATTTTTGGCGGCATAGGTTCCTTAAAAAAATTAACTCTTTTTTTAAAGTAATCCTTATGATTATATCTCAACCATTGTCGCAATAGCATATTTTCTATCTTTCTCCAATCATTTAGTGTAAAATTCACCCAATCCCTATTCCCTACACGTACAAATTGATGTTTCAAAGGATTTTTTATTATATATTTATTTAGTATGCCAGAAACATATAATTCGGTTTCTATCGGAAGCTGCTTCACGCGCTTTCGACTAGCTTGTACCATAGGTTGCCATTCATTCTCCAAAAAAAATATTCCTCTACAGTCATCCTCTGAATAGTAACTCACAGGTACATCTCCCGCATAAACGCCTTGATATGCACATTGTACTGATGACTCTCTACAATTTGATTGAAGAGAACCGATGTCCGGGCATCCACATTTTTCAATTTGAACACACATTCCCCGTCGTCCCTGTTGTTCATGTTTATATTTATAATAACTCCTCCAACTTTCATTTAAGCCGATTGATGCGTGAAACGGACTCCATACTTCTCCCAACTGTTCTTCTGACCGAGGACATACATCATAATTTTCAAAAGCAGCGGCAAGTGCATCTACCTCTTCTGCACCATATCTTTCTTTTAATTTTTCCCAATCAAACCCATAATCATATTCTTCTATATCTGTTTCAAATAGTAACATTTGAAGCATTTTATCTGACTCTCTGATACTGCCACTAACCCTGTAAGTCAAATCTTTCACTTGCCAACAGGGAATTTTTTCAAAATATATGTCATATGTTACCAAAACTCCGGATATCCCCTGTAAGACATGATCTTCTTTTGTATCCAAAGGAATGGTTGTCATCACAATTTTAGGATACTGTCCCTGCACCTCTGGGAACTTCCGGTCAAATTGTTCTTTCAATTCATCCGTCAGTTCATAAACTTTCTTCCCTTCTACATCATGAGCTGCTTTCATCACCTCATCATAAGTTTGCCCGATCCTTTCATTATTATAATACACAGGCACCCGGGAACCACACAGATATTTTTCCACTGTATTCTTCAAATTTAAAGTTCCTAATTTTCCTGGATTCAAACGTATCGCAATCGAAGTTCCGGCATTCTTCCGATATCCGTTTCTTTCCTGCTGATAAGAAGTCTCTGTAACAAAATCACCCGGATTTGGCATTGGCTCATTTGTGAAGTGGTTTTGTGATTGATTCAACAAAGTATAATATCCGCTGAGTCCCGTCACCTGCAATCGCAATCCATAATGTTTGTTCATGTTCGAGTTCGTAGTCTCCTCTTCTCGCCGGTTTTTATCAGAATCAAAATAAAGCGTCGACACCTCCGCATAATCACCATTAAGAAAACATGACAGAAAACCGATTCCAAAGCGACTGATACCATAATACTTTTCTGTTTGATGGTGATCTCTTAAGTCTCTTTCGATTTCCTTGGAAGAGTAATATGAATTTCCCACTTTCAGAAAATATCTTTGCAGCATTCCCATGGTCATTCCAGTTCCCTCATCATCAATACGGAACCAGATATTTCCATCCTTGTCATTCCACTCCCAGAAATCAATACGGGACTTTTCCGGTATAAAATCAGAATCCATTTTTCCTCGAAGCAAAGTGGCATCGATCGCATTCTGAAGCAATTCTCTCACGAAAACATCCCGGTTATCATACAAATTTTCTCCCGTCAGCAATTCCAGAATCTTCGTCTGATCCATCGTGATGCAAAAATCTCCGCTCATATATCCATCGGATTCAATTTCATTGCGTAAAATAGTCCGGGGAAAAGGAAAGTTCTGTTGCCAGCTTTTTCTACAAGACTTCTGCAACCTTATGCAATTTCCAAGTTCGACCTCGATCCAGTCCAGAAAATCACGAATCGCATGCTCCACACCCGGATGGGTACAATGGGCTCTATACGGCAAAGCTTCAGTCGAAGGAGATGCCGGATAAACAAAACCTATAGAATCCTGATGTTTCTTCCACTCTTCAATACTTTTTTCGTTGTCTCCTACATAGCTGCACAATACCTTTGGTGCCCTGGTATCATCAAAGTCCAATAAATCGCCCAACCGTAGCAGTAGTGCACAAAACAGTGGACTGACATCATTTGCATTTAAGTAATCCAAATCATGATTACCATCCATGTCTGAAGGATTGTAACCATGTGCCTCACAAACGGACACAATGCACTGCAATGGCACAACATCCCTTGGGCGCTGACTGATCAATTCCTTCCATGCCTCATTATGCAGCACCTCAGCCACACGTTCAGAATGCAAGCTGCGGAGATACCACTGCCGCATATTTTCTGTCCACTCTTCTGCCGCACTCCATAAATTCCGGGTAATGTTCTCTCAAGAATCTTTTACACGCTTCTGTATCCTCGTATTGTGCCTTCTGTTCCTCATCTGTGTAAACCATGCCCACATCATGCAAACTTGCAACTAAAATCAGCAGTTCCAGTTCCCCCACAGTGAGATTACTAATCTGATCTCCCAGTAATCCGCCCATGGCATACAATACATTTAAGATATGTGTTTCGTCATGCAACGTATAATTTCCAAAGTTTCTGCGAACATCCTTCAAATAATTTGTAGCATATTCATAAACTTTTTTTACCCATATACATCTTTCGCTTCCTGCATCAGCTTTTTTCTTATATTCTTTCCATAATGCAGTTTCGTCTAAATTTTTTGAATGACCCATGGCATTTCCTTCCTTTGTTTCTTAATATAAATTCCTGTCATATATGATGTATTGATATTTTATTGTACCACAAAATACTACTATTTTCTATTAATATCAACATCGATTGTATAATTACAATAGCAGATTTCTCCCAATTTTAATTTTCCTCTCTTCGGAGAACTATGTCGTATTCAATTTCTCTTTCTAATCTACTTATAGGCTTATTCGAAAACATAAATACCCTTAAACCTTGCAAATTGTTTCAAATCAATGTGATAACCGATTTCCTCATTTATTACTAGCATCCACAGAAACAGGAACCATAACATCCCCATAGCTCCACCTCAGTTCCTCAATCGTTGGACAAGCCTCTGGCAAATATTTTTCAATCATATCCCGTATTTCCAACATCTCTGCCTGCTCACTTTCCGCAAATCTTCCAAGTCTGAAGATACCTGTCTGCACCGGAGGATTGTTTAATCTTCCTTGTTCACTTTTCTTACTGGCAAATCTGGAGAGACCATTTTCCAACGGATGTTGATTAATTATGAAAAAAGTTCTATCTGTTTCAGCATCTTCTGCAATATTATTATATGCAATATCTATTTCCAAGCCCAAGTCTGAAAACACAAACCAGACATGCGCTTCCGTGCTTCCATCCCGTGCATTTTTCCACATTAACCGCTTTAACAGAACGATATCAGTAAAACCAAGGAGCATGCCTAAAATAACATATTCTTTTTCTGCTGGTCCGGACATAAAATTCTGGATGCTCTTTCGGATGGATGCATTTTTTCTCTGGAACTCACTTATTGACGGAATTGCCTTGATTGCATCAATGACATACAACACACGTACCGCGAAACTAACAACCATATAATATGTATGGAGTCCTGGAGCATATTGCTCAATCGACACCAGATGCTTTGTCCGGCGATATTCTTCATAATACTTTTTGCATTTTTCATAATCATCCATACGATACGCATAGTAACTCATGCGTAAGGCAATCTCATTGATAACTGGATGTTCCTGAAGAATTGGCAGGATTTGTTCTGCCTCTTCCATGAGATGTTTCATCCTGTCTTTGTATATGGGTCTTCCGTATGCATCCACATTAAGGGCAATGCACGCCTCATCTATCAAGTTAAGATTACACATGAGTTCTTCAAGTTCCAATCCATTTTCTTTATACAGATTACTTGCGTTCTCAAGCTCTTCTAACACATTCTCCCACCGGTAGGTCTGCGGGTGGTTTTTCTGCAATCTGGCTTCTTCTTCGAAACAGAAACACCGCTCATATACAGCCTCAGATGGAAGCAACTTACGAAATTTTTCCAAATCATCCAATGACTGATGCTTCATATATTCCGCTGCATCTTCCCGCAAATCTGCATATTTTTTAACGATACCTCCGTGCAGATCTTCGAAAAATGACTGAATGTTCTTATAGCAATGGTATCTTGCTGGCATAGGCAACTGCCTTATGAGTTCTTTGTCTTTATTCAGTGCCTGCAAAACATGAACAGGATCCAGTCTTGAAGACCATACGACATGTGCCACTGAAGCTTCAAACATACAACGATTCCTGTCCGGCATTTTTCTTTGTCCAATACACGTCAGCATATCCTGCACATTTTTCTCCAGTCTGGAACGTTCCGCACCTGTCTGGCGTAACATTTCCAGCTCTACATAGCGATAAGCAATATAATCCTGTGGATTTTTCATGTCAAGATGTTCTTTTAATATTTCCAGTTCTGGTTTCCATTCTTCATATGATATATGCTGATGCAATCGCGTCTTATTAAATACATAATTATAGTACAAAATCGTCCACAATTCTGACTTTTGTAAATCGTTCTCCTCGCAAAAGAGTATCGCTTTCTCAAAAGCATCCTCTGCATCCTTATAGGCTTTGGTCAGTACATAGGACAATCCACGGTTAATCAGAATCTGGCTTCGTATCGTGATATCCGTTTCTTCATTGCATAATGCCTCTGCCTTCCGTATTTGTTCATTTGCCTGTTCTATATGTCCGGTTCTCTGATATTGGATAAAGTAAAGCAGGTGGTTGAACGCTGTATCTTTTTCCCCTGCTTCTGCCCGTCTTCTCATTTCCAGTTCATTTGCATGAAAACTTCCCATCTGCGTCCGCAAAAACATTTTATACCGCTCATAAGTTTCCTTTTGTTTTTTCGTCATCTTTGATGGCAGCAATTTTTCCAGACGCTTCCATGCCTCTATTAAGTTATAGTCATAATTCTCCGGTTGCGCATACAAGCAGCTTACTTTCAATTCCCTGCGCATGATCCAATAGATATGTATGCAGCGATACGCCAGTATAATCATAATTCCAAGAATCAGACACCAGATTCCATACAGACTCTTCAAAAATTCTTTAGCTTCCGGCTTCGTTTCTCTACATAATACCTGCATTCCAAATCCAAGCACAGAAAAAAAATATACTCCTGCTATCTCACTTATAACTGTTCCAAGCATATATCTTGGCATCTGTAACCACTTCTTGTTTGTGAAGCAGATAATTCCAATTGCTAACATCATTAAAATTGTCGGAATATACAAATTTGTTCCACCAAAAGTCTGATCCACTAATGCAAGCAATAAATCAATCATTTACCTTCTCCTCCCTGTACTTCTTTTAAATCGTACACTTTATTATACCATTTACGAATAGAGCATGCAGTAAAATTAAAGAGAGCAGCCGCTCCGACTGCTCCTCATTCTACTTCTAATTATTTGCTTTTTTCCACCTGATACGAAGGCACTAACCGTTTCACCACCAGCTTCATCTGTGGATCATCTTCATATGCCGTCTTCTTCAGATCTTTCAAATGTTCAAAAAACTCTTCCCTGTCGAATTCAATCGGTTTTCCGATAAAAATCAGATCATTCTCTGTTTTCTGAAGTCCTTCCTCTTCTTTCAGACACTCTTCAAACATCTTTTCCCCCGGTCGAAGCCCTGTGTACACAATCGGAATATCCACATCCGGTTCAAATCCGGATAACTTGATCAGATTTCTTGCCATATCATCGATCTTTACCGGCTCTCCCATATCCAGCACAAAGATTTCTCCGCCCTTTGCGTAAGCACCTGCCTGTAAGACAAGCGATACTGCTTCCGGAATCGTCATAAAATAACGAATAATATTCTTATCGGTAACGGTAACCGGTCCGCCCTCTGCAATCTGCTTTTTAAAAAGAGGAATCACACTTCCGTTACTTCCCAGTACATTCCCGAAGCGAACCGCTACATAATTGGTTTTCGGGAAACGATGCTGCATTCCCTGAATAATCATCTCACAGATACGTTTGGACGCTCCCATGATATTGGTCGGATTTACGGCTTTATCCGTAGAAATCAATACCATGCGCTCCGTTCCGTTTCTTCCTGCTGCCATAGCTACATTATAAGTACCGAATACATTGTTTTTGATTGCCTCATTCGGACTGTCCTCCATAAGTGGCACATGCTTATGTGCGGCTGCATGAAAAACAATTGCCGGTTTATAATCCGAAAATACAGTATCCACACGATGTGTATTTCTCACAGATCCAATCAGCACAACCAGATTCAGATTCGGGAATTTCTTTTTCAGTTCCTGTTGAAGGTCATACGTGGTATTTTCATAAATATCAAATATCACCAGCTGCGAAGGATGATGCGCCGCAATCTGGCGGCAGAGTTCACTTCCGATGGAACCACCGCCACCGGTTACAAGTACAGCCTTTCCCGCAATGTATCCCATAACCTCATCCAGATTTGTTTTCACTGGTTCCCGTCCCAGTAAATCTTCGATTTCCACCTCACGGAAATTTGAGACGCTTACCTCATCATTCACAATCTGCGCCATACTAGGCAAAATTTTAATTTTACATCCCGTGTTTTTACACAATTCCAGAATCTTTTTCTTTCGATCTCCCGGCAGATTCGGGATAGCAATAAAGATTTCCTGCACTTCATATTTTTCTGCTGCCCAGGGAATTTTGCTGTCATTTCCCACAATCGGAGCTCCCAGAATGGTGCTTCCAATCTTATTCTTGTCTGCATCAATCACACATACCACACGATTGCGGATCAGCGGACTGTTTTCCATATTTTTTATCAGGAAATTTGCACTGTCTCCTGCTCCAATCACCATGGTAGCAATGGCATGTCTGGATGCGTCTCCCAGATAACTGTGTCGTATGATACGCAGTCCCCGGTATACAAAACGGCTTCCGGACACCAGTGCCAGCAAAAAGAAAAAATACAAAATATAATAAGAACGCGGCATGTTCCATTGGAACATATGCATCCCCAGACTCTGTATTGCAGCACTGAGCAGACACGCAATCACTACATTTAACAGTTCCTGCACACTCGCGTATTCCCACAGACTATTATACAGATGCATAATAAAAAATATCACAATTGTCGTAATCATATTTACCCAGAAATATTGCAATGCTGTCTCCAGATAAGGAATTCCCTGCTCACTCTTTAAGCTGAAATCAAAACGAGTCCAGATAGAAAGGATTTCCGCCAGAAAGATTGCCAATATATCGTAAATTACCAACAATACGATTCGTATATATTTTGCCGTTTCCCCCCGAAACCGGTTTTTCATTTGTTGCATGCCAAAATTACTCCCTATAATGTGCTCATTTTCATGACTTGTTTGATTTTCTCTGTTTTCTTGACTGTTTCTTTCCGGACTGCTTCTTTGCAGAAGTTTCTGTTGTCACTGCTTTTTCCGTTTTAAGGTCGTTCTGTTCCACGACAACATCATTTTTCTCAGAAACCGGTTCCTTTGCGAAAAGATTTTCTTTCTTAACAAGCATCCGGTTCACCGCAAGTCCCAGGCCAAGCATACCCCAGAATACCGGAGCAGTACAAACATTAGAATCGTTTACAATCCCCGCAAACATATATACCAGCACTGCTGCAAATAATCCAAATCCAACCCAACTGATACTCTCGTGTAGATCGACTCTGCGGTAGATGCGTACCGACTGTAGCAGATAACAGAACA
>OLNX01002148.1_pt1 | contig 15311 bp, 26 predicted proteins | sample 1672611 | NCBI WGS metagenome assembly OLNX01 (sample SAMEA3136705, study PRJEB25190) | human gut metagenome | reverse complement strand
CAATGTCCGGGGCGTTCCTTGACCACGGCGCGCCCGCCGACATTGCGTGGCGGCAGAAGCCCCACGTCGGCACCGACCTGCTGCGGGGCGTCATCACTTCGATTCGAAAAGAGATCGAGTCGCTGGGCGGCGAAGTCCACTTCAACACAGCCCTCACCGGCTTTGAGCGGCGGGACGGCCAGCTCGTCGGCCTTCCCCCGCTTGGAGCAACTGGCGAGAAAAAAGCTGGATTACTGGACGCGGGGACGGATCACAGGGCCAGACGATGATATCCGCCTGTGTATGGTGCTCATTATCGACGAAGCTCAGCACCTCGGCATCAGGACGATAGAAACTCTCAGAAGTTTTTCCGACTATTTTGACGGCAAGGGACAGACGCTGGGAATATGTTTTGTCGGCAATCCTGAGACCGTATCGCGGCTGGGCGGCAGGCAGAAAGCAGAGTTTGCGCAGATACGCAACCGCACCAAGCAGACAAAGATATTTACCTCATCGCAGATAAGCAGCAAGGATATACGCCTGCTGTTTCCCGCCATCGAAGAAAAGTCGGCGGAAGCCGAATTTCTGCTGAAAATAGCACACAGCTCACAGGCGGTGCGCGGAGCTGTCAACCTGTACTCCAACGCATATGACAATGGCAATACCACATACAAGGGACTTGTCGCGATGGCAAAATTCATGGAACTGGAGGTGTGACAGATGAAACATGGCAAAAATCCGACCAAAGCGCAGAAGCGGATAATGACATACTACCGACTATGCTATCAGGACTGGCTCGTCACGAAGTGTACCGACAAGGAGCTGCACATAGTGCACCGTTACACTGATACACAAAGGGTGCTGCGAAAAGTCAGCTTTGAGCACGATACTCGCTCCTCAGAAAGGAGCGTTTAAGATGCCAAAGATACAACTTTGCAACATTTTTGATTGCGAGCGTGTGCGCCGCAATCAGTGCTGCAACTACTGCAATTACCGTATGATATGCAAAAATCGCTGCCTTAATAAGCATGACCTTTGCGGGCAGATGATATTTGCTGAAAATCGAAAGGAGCTTGAAAATGAACACAGAAATTAAGCACAAAAGGCTGTCGAAAGCAGCAAGTTTGACCATACCGAAGGACATGAGGCTTGCCGCAGGCATACTGCCCGGTACGGCGGTAGATCTTACGGAGTAAACGACGGTATACTTATCTCGAAGCACGTCCCCATATGCCGCTTCTGCGGCAGCCCCGAGAAAGTCGTAGAGTATCGCGGCGAAGAGATATGCGCAAAATGCGCCGCAGAAATATGCAAGGAGGCGACCGGAAATGCTTGAACGCGCTGATGAGAAGATACGCCGCTATAAGGCGATAAAGCAAAAGATAGCCGAACTCAAAGCAGAAGTTGACAGCATAGAAGCAGAGTTCCTCAAGGCTATGGAAAGCGACCTCGAGGACACGAAATACAAATCGGTATCATATTCTGACGGCGAGGGAAACAAGGTAACGGCGACCGAAGCTGAAAGCTTGAAAGTCATCTATCCGTCTTTCCTGAAAAACATTTTCGGGGCGGCGTACAAAGACGTAGTTACAGAAGAGGTAAGCTACAAGGTTTCGGCAGGAGCTGCGCGTATGCTTATCGCGTTGTATAACCGTGAGTATGTCAGCGGCGGAACGGTAGATCAGCTTGTCAAAACGCTGGGACTTGACGAGCGTACAGAAAAGGCACTTGTCAAAAAGCTCAAAGGCAAGAAGTTTGACACTGACGTTAAAAATCTCAGAAAATTCGGCGGACTTGATGAAGAAACCGCTAAGGAAAACGCATATCTTGTATCAGAAATATGCGTATGGGAAGATTTCATGCGGCTCATGGAGATAAATCAGCGTACATCGGAAAGCGACATTGCCGAAGCGCTCAAATGGATAGACGGAGCTATCACCGTAGATCAGACAGCCAAGATAAAGATAGACATCGCAAACTAAAGGAGGAGGGGCTATGGCGACCAAAGAACAGATAAGACGTATATACGGCATGGCGGCGGCATTGGGTATAAAAGGCAGCGGAAAAGATGACCTGCTGCATGAAATGGTATATGGGCTTACGGGCAAGACCTCCATCAAAGAGCTTACTAATAAAGACGTACAGTCTGTGATGGGCGAGCTCGTGCACCGCATGAGGTTTGCCGAAGCTCCTATAAAGTCTAAAAAGCCCAAGAAGCAGGAAGCTGATAACGAAGAGATCGGCAACTACGGGATGGCGACCAAAGAACAGCAGCGGCTTTGCTGGCGCTACTGCTATCGACTGAAAGAGCTTGACACTAAGCCTCAGCCGACAGATGTAGGCGACAGAATGGTAGGCGCTATCAAAAAGGTCTGCAATACTAACATAGTAAGCAAAGAAGAACCGTTCCGCTGCGTGACGCAGGAAGACGCGGCAAAGCTCATAGAACAGCTCAAACGTTATGTCAACACCGCAGAGCGGCGGGCTAAAAGGAGTGGTAAGCTTGTCGGAAGTTAAGATAAAATATGAGGAACTCAGCGACGAGCAGAAAAACCTTGTTGACTGCATAGGTGCAGAGGCGTTTATAAAGCTGGTCACCTGCTACGGCGGCACTACGCTGTATGTGCCAAAAGCCGACAGCCTTGCGCGAAGCAAACGTGACGAAGCGATACGAGCGGAGTTTGACGGATACAATTACCGTGAACTTTGCCGCAAATATAAGCTCAGCGAGCGCACTATAAGGTCAATTACCGCAGAGAAAAATAATCGGCTGCGAAATGCACCGCTTGCTGGACAGATAACCATAGAGGGACTTGAAGACCTAAAAACTGATTGCTGAAAAAAAGTGAAATGCTTCGGGTGTACAGAACCGTAAAAGAATGGTATCATTGGTGTAACAACTGATGATACCATTCTTTTATGATAGGGGGCAAGATCATGAACAGTCAGGAGATCATTACGATAGTATTGCAAATAATACTTACAGGCGGTATCGGCACGATCGCATACTTTCTAAAGCGCACAATAGACCGCATAGACAAGTGCGAGTCGGACATCGCTAAGATAAAGGAAGACTACATAACCAAAGAGGACTTTTTTCGAGAGCAGGGAAAAACTGACCGAAAACTGGATCGAATAATGGATATACTGCTGGAGATAAAGGGAGGAAAATAACGTGGATATGGAAAAGCAGATGCAGCTTATAAAGGCTGGAAACTTTAAGGAAAACAATGGGTCTGTCATGCGCACTATCAATATGCTGCGCCACAAGTATCATAAGCTCAAAAGCGTTAAGTATGCGCTGCCTGATATTTCTGAGGGCGAGGTGCTCGACAGTGTGAACTATCTGCACGAAGCCGGATATATACACCTGCGCAGCATACTCACCAAAGAGCCTGCCGCGCTTAGTGACTGCGAGTTTGACGAACTGGAAGCCAAGCTGACGGCTAAGGGTATAAGCCTGCTGGCAGGCGGCATATCTGACCCCTGTATCGTTGTGTAAGGGGGCGAGCTTATGAGCCGCAGGAAACACAGCAAGATAGATAAGCTGCCGCCCGACATAAAAGATACCGTAGAGGATATGATACGCAGCGACTTCACTTACTCTGAGATCGCCGATTATATCATGGTACAGACAGACGTGCCAATATCGACAGCATCTATCTGCCGCCACGCGCGCAGCCTTAACGAATCCATCGAAACGCTTCGCATGGCGCAGGAAAATTTTCGCTGCATAATGGACGAGGTCAATCGCTATCCCGATATGGATACCGGTGAGGGCATCATACGGCTGCTGTCGCACTATGTGCTCGAATCAATACACAACACGCCGGAAGAACAGTGGAAGTCGATAAAGCCCGAAGAGCTTATCAAGCAGGCGACATCGCTAGTCAAGGCGGCAAGCTACAAGAAAAATATCGACATCAAGAATGAGGATATACTCTCAGCGGGCTTTGAGCAGGTCAAGGGCATGGTCTTTGAAGCGATGGCTAAAGAACGCCCCGACTTGTATAAGGACGTCGCTAAGTTCTTAGACGAGAAAAGGAGTGAAGCTACCAAATGATATATGTCGTACACGTCACAAGCGGCATGGAGTACGAGACCGTGCAGGCACTTGTGATGCAGGGGATAAAAGCATATGCGCCAAAGCACCATCTGCTTGAGCGCAGACGAGGAGAATGGACTACAATATCCCGCTATCTTTTTCCGGGATATGTTTTCGCAGATCTGCCGCAGCTTACCGACGAAGTATACTACAAGGTACGCAATACAGACGGCGTTATACGTTTTCTCGGCAGCCCATCGCCTGTGCCGCTCTCATATTCGGAGCAGCGCAGAATGCAGTGGATATTCGACGCAGGAGTGCTCGGCGTAAGCAAGGGTCATGTGCATGACGGTAAGATCGTCATAACATCGGGTCTGCTGCTGGGCAGAGAAAACGATATAATCAGTTTCAGCAAGCGTCAGAAGCGCTGCAAGCTCTGCTGCGTTATAAACGGACGAAAGCATTATTTCAGCCTTTCTGCTGAGCTGGATTAACAAATGTCTGACATCTTATCGGCAGGTAGATACGTCCCTGCCGCCGGGAACAGACTGCATACATATTTCCGCGCGACATTTTGCTTTATGAGCCGAATATCGCGAATGGCGAAGCTATGCCCGCTCAAAACAGCGTTTTACACCCTATTTTAATGGCGTTTAAATCGTTTTAAAGCGCGCGGCGGTGAAATTACCCTATGAAATATTGCAAGGCGCTCACAGCGCCTTATTTTTCGTCCATCGGTAAGGAGGGAATAAAGATTGAATCCGAAAAGAAAACAGGCTATAACGCTGCTTGACGAAGCTGCGAAAAGTGTGAACGATGTAAAAGTAAAGACCAATGTAAGAAGCCTCGGAGAACTTACCGAGGCTTTTATAAATACTCCCGATAAGGCTGAACGCAGGAAGATAGCAGCCGACTACAAAAAGCAGCATACCGAACTGCAAAACTTTATCGACGCTAACCCCGAGCTCGTCAATGCAGAAGTGGAACGTGCCCTGCTCGCCGCAGCACTTGGAGGAGAATACACCGAAGAAGAAGTAAGAGTAGACGCCAGAGGGCGCAGGACGATAAAGCGCAAGGTCAAAAAGGTAGCTCCTAACCCATCAGCAGCGCTGAGCTATCTGCAAAACAAAGACAAGGAAAACTGGTCGCCTAATCCTAAGGCAGATCCTGAGCTGGAGGATACGTCGGAGATAGAGGAGGAGCTGTATGGCAAAAAGTAAACCGCTAAAACAGCGCAAAACCATACCGTACAACTTTGGCGAGAAGCATAAACAGTATATCCGCCGCTGTACAATCAGCATGATAAACTGTGCAGAGGGCGCTGTCAGAGCAGGAAAAACGGTCGATAATGTTGTAGCTTTTTGTCACGAGATAGAAAATACAAATGACAAAATACACCTTGCATCTGCCTCAACTGTCGGAAATGCGAAAATAATCCTCGGCGACTGCAATGGCTTCGGCATCGAACACTGGTTCAGAGGTCAGTGCCGCTGGGGCAAGTACAAAGGCAACGAGGCTCTTATCATAAGAGGTCCGAAAACGCATTATAGAGAGCGCATCGTAATATTCACGGGCGCGATGATGGAAAACAGCTTTAAATCTATCCGCGGCAACTCTTACGGTATGTGGATAGGTACGGAGATAAATCTTCACGCTAAAAGCTTTGTCAAAGAAGCTATGAACAGAACCATTGCCGCAGATAAGCGCAAGGTGTTCTGGGACTTGAACCCCGACAATCCGAAAGCGTGGATATACACAGATTTTATCGACAAATACGCCGCGGATACAAAGGCAGGAGCATTCGTCGGCGGATATAACTACGAGCATTTTACCATTGACGATAACGTCAATATCTCCGATGAACGCAAAGCAGAGGTCAAATCACAGTACGATATAACATCATTGTGGTACAAGCGCGACATACTAGGTTTGCGCATAGCGGCTGAGGGTCTTATCTTTCAAAGTTTTGCTAATAACCCCGAAAACTACATACTATCCGTATCTGAGTTTGACAGGAGCAGGATAACGTCAATACAGATAGGCATTGACTTCGGCGGCAACAAGTCAAAGACAACTTTTGTAGCGACGGCTTTTGTTGACGGCTTTAAAAAGCTTATAGTTATTGCAGACCATAAAATAGACGGCGGCAAGGGCGAGGTCAGCCCTGAGATCATAAACACTGATTTTATACGTTTCGTAAAGACGTTATATCAGCGATATAACCCTATTCTGATAAAATTCGCATGGGCGGATAATGAGAACCAAGCTGTCATAAACGGCTTGCGGATAGCCTGCATAAGAGCAAGGCTGCTTGTCAAGATAGTTGACTGTTACAAAGCTCCGCGCAACGGCAGAATATCGCTGATTACGTCGATGATGTCACAGGGCAGATTTTTTGTGCTGGAAAACTGCAAAAACGTTATCGGCAGCTTGTCGGAGCAGATATGGGATCCTAAGATAAAAGACAAAGATGAGCGTCTTGACGACGGAACTTGCGACATAGACACCGCCGATGCGTTGGAGTACAGCTTTAGCAAGTTCATCAAGCCGTTAATGCTTGCAGGAGGTGAAAACGTTGAATAGTCAGATCATTAACTGGCTCAATAATCAGTTTGGGTACACCATTTCCAATGATTATTACAGCAAGATAGATGTATGGAAAGACTGGTGGAAGGGATTTCACCAGCCGTTTCACCGCATTGTATATGAAAACGGAGAAAAGCGAAAAAGCCGCGATATGTATACCATGAAGATGGCAAAAAAGGTCTGCGAGGACTGGGCGGCTATACTTATCAATGACAAGACAGCCGTGAAAATAGCCGATGAAACTACTCAGCGCTTTATCAGCGGAGATACTGAAAACGGCGGCGTATTTGGCAGCAACAACTTCTGGGATCAGGCAAACGACCTTATGGAAAAGATGATGTATTCCGGCACTTGTGCCGTTGTCATACGCCTGAAAAATGCACCGATAAATTCTGAGGGCAGGCTTATTTTATCGCCTGATACAAGGATAGATCTAAACTACCTCAAAGCCGACAAGATAATACCGCTTACGATCGACAACGGCGATATTACAGAAGCGGCGTTTTGTTCTGACATATGCCACAGGGGAAACCACAGGCTGTATCTTGAGATACACAGATTTGAAAATGGTGAATATGTTATAGAAAACCATATTTTCCGAACTGACAGCAAGCAGAAAGAACTGCTTTGCGAGGAGGAACTGCCAAACGGCGTGCCCAAGATAATACGAACGGGTGCAGACAAGCCGTGGTTCTCTATCTGTAAGCCAGCTATCGTCAATCCGTTTGAGGATAACTGCGGAATGGGCTGCGCTGTTTTTGCTGACGCGATAGATAACCTCAAGGGCATAGACCTTGCCTTCAACAACTTCTGCTCCGATTTTTGGCTCGGTCAGAAAAAGGTATTCCTCAACAAAAATATGTTTGCGGATATGACGGGCAGTAAAAAGATCGCACCAGACGAGGTCAATCAGCAGTTGTTTTATTACATCGGAGAAACTATGGACGACGGCACGGGTAAATCCCTTGTACAAGAGCATAACCCCGAACTGCGCGTTGCTGACAATACGGCAGGCATACAGGCTCAGCTTGACTATCTCAGCTTTAAAGTCGGCTTTGGCACAAAGCACTATCAGTTTAACAGCGGCAGTATAGTCACGGCTACTCAGTACACAGGCGACAAGCAGGACTTGATACAAAATGCCCACAAGCATTTTATCAAAGTTGAGAGCTTTTTACATCGCCTTGTTAAAACGCTGCTCTGGATAGGTCACAACTACATAGACAGCAGCATCAAAGATGACGCGTTAATCTCTGTGGTATTTGACCAGTCACCACTCGTTGATGAAAATGCCGAGCGGCAGCGCGACAAAGACGATGTAGCAGCGGGCTTGATGCAGCGGTGGGAATATCGTGTTAAATGGTACGGCGAATCGGAAGCTGACGCTAAGCGGCGGCTTGCCGACGGAGATCCTACCGACGATGAGCTTATGGGCTTTGAGGACGGTGAGGACGGTGAGGAATAATGCTGTCACCTCAGACACTGCACGACCTGCCCAATGAGATGGTAGATCTCGTCAACGAAGTGCAGGAAGAGATACTGCGAAGTATTGCTAAAAAGCTTGTAAAGGCAGACTACTTAACCCCATCGGCGGAATGGCAGCTGTATAAAGCGACTCAGCTGAGGATGTCAACCAAAGAGATAAATGAGCTGCTTGCAAAATACACCGGCAAGTCAGTGCGCGAGATCAAGCGGCTCTATACCGCCGCCTGCAAAGAGGCGATAAGCAACGACGCTAAGATATACCGCGCGTATGGAAAGGACTGCTCATCTGCGCTGAGGTCGGTCGCGTTATCCAACACGCTAAATGCAGGTATCAAAAACGCAGGCGGCATGACAAAAAATCTTTGCCGCTCTATGGTAGATTCCTCACGCGATACCGTAACGCATCTCATGGACAAGGCGTGGCTGAAAATACAAAGCGGAGCATTTTCTTACCAAGATGCAATTTTTGATGCGGTATCTGAGCTTGCGAGAAACGGCATTACCAAAGTGACTTACGCAAGCGGGCGTACTGATTGGGCAGACGTTGCTGTACGGCGCGCAGTTATGACGGGCGTAAGCCAGACAGCAGGGCGTATGCAGCTTGATCTCGCCGCGGAAATGGACTGCGATCTTGTAGAGGTAACGGCTCATATGGGTGCGCGCCCATCTCATGCGATGTGGCAGGGCAAGGTATACAGCATTTCGGGCAAGACTAAGAAATATCCCAAGCTCTCCGTTGCTACGGGCTACGGCACAGGTGCGGGACTTAAAGGTTGGAACTGCCGCCATGATTTTTATCCGTTTTTTGAGGGATTGTCGAAGCGTGCAAATATGCCTGTGGACATTGCCGAAAGCAACAAGCAGTACGCATTGTCGCAGCGCCAGCGGGCAATGGAGCGCACGATACGCGCTTCAAAACGCAGATTGGCGGCGCTGGACGGCGCTATATCCGCCGCTGACGATGAGCAATTAAAGATAAATCTGCAAAAGCAGTTTGATAAACATTCTGCTATCTTGAAAGAAAAGGAAAAGCGGCTGAATGATTTCTGCGCTGATAATGATCTGTTCCCCGAAAACGACAGGGTGCGCGTAGTTGGATTTGGCAAAAGCGTTTCGCAAAAAGCGGTACATGGAAACAATCGCAACTTTGTGAGAACTATGAAAAAATACGGCATAGAAAACCCGCCTAAAAGTCTTGACAAATTTAAGGGAATGAAGTATAATAATTCTCCTGAGTATAAAAAGATGAAAAATTATATTAGATCTGTAAAGAAAGGCAAGATTTCTCCACTCGTAGGATATGAATACTATGATAAAATGTATACTAAAATCGAAGATGATATTGTAGGGCTTACAACTAATAATGGAATAAAAATAACAGGTCAATCTAATCATTTTATCGAACGTGTAATAGGAACGATCAAAGACCCTGATACTGGTCAAAAGCGCTTAGGGGTTGAACTTGAAGATATTCAGGAAGCTTTAACTAAAGGTAAAGCAATGAAACCTAAAATAAGCAAAGATAAAAACGGAAATATTTTATATGATGAAAATGGAAAACCTAAAGTATCTCAGCTATTTGTTACTGACAAATGTGCAGTGTCAATAAACCCTGAAACAGGCGTACTTATTCAATGTAATCCAAAGTGAGGTGTATTATTATGGTGTTTAATTTTACAAAAGATGAGTTTGATATGCTTGTCAAATATGGCGATTTTGAAGATTTGGAATATCCGTATAAATTATTTACTGAAACAAATCAGATAGAAATCGACGACAATGATATTTCAATGTTTCAGTGTATAATCAGTGACATATCAGTTGTTTATGGCATGGATGAAGACCAAAATAATATGACGGATTTTGGATACAAAGCGCTGGATATTTATGATAAGGTATACTGGCAAATCAAAAATGCAAAAGCTCCCACCTAAGGGGGCTTTTAATTTTGCATGAAATGGACAATTAAAACTGCAATATAACGATAATATAACGCTCTGAAAAGGGCGTTTTTATTATACCCAAATTTAAAATACGGAGGTACAAAGCATGACAAAAGAAGAACTTGTAACACTCGGCGTATCAGAGGATATAGCCGACAAGGTGCTTGATCAGCACACAGCGGAGCTGACCGCGGAACAGCAGAAGACTACTGACATTACCGCAGAGCTTACAGCTGCAAAGAACACAGTTGCGGAGCTTACCGATAAGGTCAAGGCATTTGACGGCGCAGATGTAGAGGGTCTGAAAAAGGCTGCGGCTGACTGGGAAAGCAAGTACAATGCTGATATAGCCGCCCTCAAGCTTGACAAGGCGCTGGAGCTTTCGCTTATCGGTGCTAAGGCAAGGGACGTAGGCATTGCAAAGTCGCAGATCGACTCCTCGCTTCTTAAACTCGACGCCGACGGCAAGCTTACCGGTCTTTCAGAGCAGCTCGACAAACTCAAAGCAGACAAGAGTTTCCTCTTTGAGGACAATTCATCTGAGCCTAACGGCGCAAGGATCGACACAGGTATCGACCACGGCTCGGCAACGGAAACAGTATCAGACGCGCAGGCAAGAGCCGTTATGGGACTGCCCGCATCTAAGTAAATTATGGAGGTAAAACACTATGGCAAACGCAATCACGAAATTCAAGACTTACATTGCCCTGCTTGACGAGGTGTACAAGCAGGCATCGCTCACATCTGACCTCGACAGCGACCAGAGCCTTGTCAAGGCGGGTGCAAACGCTAACGAGATCATCATACCTAAAATATCCATGGACGGTCTTGCGGACTATTCGCGCAACAGCGGATATGTCAAGGGCGATGTTACGCTGACCAATGAAACTGTACAGTTCAATTATGACAGAGGTCGTAAGTTCAGCGTGGACAATATGGACAACGAGGAGACCGCAGGACTTGCTTTCGGCAAGCTCTCCAGTGAGTTTATCCGCACTAAGACCGTACCTGAGCAGGACGCATTCCGCTTCGCAACATATGCAGGCACAACAGGCATATCTAAGATAGCGGCAGGTGCAACGCTTACTTCGGGCAACGATGTGCTCGCCGCTATTGTTGCCGCGCAGAACAAAATGGACGAAGATGAGGTCGCGCAGGAAGACCGCTACCTTTTTATCACACCCACGCTGCTCAACCTCGCGAAAAATGTTGATACTACCAAGTCTAAGGCTGTGCTTGACGATTTTGCGAAGATCGTCAAAGTGCCTCAGAGCCGCTTTTACACGGCTATCGACCTCAAAGACGGCACTACTGAGGGAGAAGAAACAGGCGGATATGCCAAGGCAACGACCGGCAAGGACATCAACTTTATGATAATCCAGAAGTCCGCTGTTATCCAGTATCCCAAGCACACAGTCAACAAGGTCATCACGCCCGAAAAAAATCAGTCTGACGACAGCTGGATGTTCTTCTTTAGGGCATACGGTCTTGCCGACGTATATGAGAACAAGGCAGCGGGCATTTATCTGCATCACAAAGCGTAAGGAGGCAAGATCATGGCTAAGACGATCGGACTTACATTTCCAACAGATTCAACAGAAGAACTCGAAACCGCCGTATCTGCTGACGATGGCGGTATTTGTCTTGACGATATGACCGTACCGCAGCTCAAGCGCTTTGCTGAGGACAACGGTTTTGACATCGGGTCGGCAAGCAAGAAAGCTGACATCATACAGGCAATCATGGGCAGAGCAGGAACGGACACTGAGGAGGTGTAGGTTATGGCTTATGCTGACTACACGTTTTACACTACTGTATTTTACGGCAGCAAAATACCCGAAAATGAGTATCCGTACTTTGCAGAGCGTGCGACGGAGTATATAGACAGCCTAACATTTGCCGCTAGCGATGATACTCAGCTCAGCAAAGCCTGCTGTGCCTGCGCAGAGGTCATGTATTCCGCACAGCCTGATAAGCAGGTGACCTCGGAAAAGGTCGGCGATTACTCTGTCAGCTACGCCGCGACACAAACTACCGTCGCCGAAGAGCTTATACAAACAGCTTCGCGGTATCTTGATATACAGTCTGTGAGGTGGGTCTGATGAGGTTCAACGGCAGGTGCACGGTGTGGCACAAAACTGACGAGGGATATATCACACTGCATTATCCCTGCTGGTGGCAGGACACAGAGGCTGTCAATATCTCTAAGAGCGGCAAGACTGACGTTGATACGGCGGCGGTATATCTGCCGCTCGCAGCCGAGGTTGCGAAGTCTGACTACATTGCCAAAGGCGATACTTGTAAAGTCCAAAGGGAACAAGACTTCACAAAAAGTTTACAAACAAAAATGATGAAAACAGTAACCAATCGGCAGGTCGAATATCGCTAAAACTTAATAGAATCAAGGCTTTTGGGCGTTCCATATAATTTGGAACGCCCTTTTTTGTTCCTGTTATTACGCTTTGTTCCCTGCAATTACACTAAGGGATAAATATAAACCGAAGGGTGTTTCTCAGTCAATGAGAGACACCCTTTTTCTATTTCAGAGAGATGGAGGAGATATGTATGCGTGAGATCAACTGGGCTGAACCCTTTGACAAGCCCCTGTCGGGCGCTGCTAAGGGTGTCCTTGCGACAATGATGTGTCTGCCCGAGAGCGACTATCTGACCGCCGAGGAATTGTACAGCCGTTTCAAGGCTGACCCTCCGATGGTCATTGATGATGCACTTGCAGAGCTGATGAGCGAGGATAAGCAGTTTCTTATCTGCGTGAATGGCAGATATGCTGTAAACAAAATGAAACTGTTGGAGATAAATACGATCTGAGGAGAGATAGCTATGTCTAAGCTGATAAAAAGATTATCGGGTGACTTCACGATAATCAGCAATAAAGTATTCAGGAATAAAAAGCTGGGTGTTACCGACCGTGGTACGCTCTGCACGCTGCTGTCGCTCCCCGACAATTGGAACTTCTCTATCAGAGGGCTTGCAGCTATTCTGCCCGATGGTGTGACGAAGATCGAAAACAGCCTGAACCGTCTGGAGTATGATCACCATTACCTCAAGCGTGTGCGTGTCTTTGAGAACGGCAGGATCATTGATTGGGACTACATTATCAGCGACGAGCCTATGGATGCCGATGAAGATGAGGACGGCGGCAATGTTGGAAATGTTGAAAACTCCTCTATTTCTGCCCCACGAGATACGGAAATTCAAGATGCGGAATTACTTGATACGGAAAACCCGTATCTTGAAAAACGACATCTTGAAAACCGGTACGCATATAAAGAACTAAATAATCAAGAATCCAAAAATAAAATACTGTGTGATAAAGAATCCACCAATCAATCCGCTTCTGCACAGGACACGGACTCTGTTGAAACTGTTGAAAATCTGATCGATGGAGTGATTGAGGGATACAGCACAGACACAAAAAGAATCAAGAGTATCATCAAAGAGCATATCGAATACGAAGATTATCTCCAATGGATAAGGCTTTTCGGCAAGGATATGACAACTGCTGAGATCAAACAGCTTGTGGATAAGCTGGCTAAGGCTGCTACATCTGGCAAGGGTCGAGTCATCAATGACGAGAGCTTCTCGAAGTACGAAGTCCAGGAGGCTGTGCTGAATCTGAACAGAGAGTGCATTGAAATGGGCTATGAGGTGCTTAGGCAGAAAGCGCCGGGAACAGTCAATAACCGCACAGGCTATCTTGTCAGTGTGCTGATAAAGCTCGGCAGCGAGTATGACCTTGTTGCAAATTCCGAGGAGCGCAGTATCAAGTACGATGTTCAGCAAATGCTTCACTATGATGACTTCGACTGACCGCAAAGGAGGTGGTGCGTATGATTGTGAGGTGAGACTATGCCCGAATACAAGGCAGTAGACAAGCTGTTTTATTCTTTCCACAGCGAGTTTGAAGCTATCGTCATGGACATGATCGCTGAAAAGACGGATAAGCGTATCATAGACATTATGTTTGAGGATTTTGACCGCTTGCAGGAAGAATATCACGAAAAGCTGAGACAAATATGCAGAGAGGACGGTGAAGATCGTGGCTAAGACTATCTACACGCAGTTTGATGAGATGGTGAATTACGATAATATCGTAAAGATCGGCATCAAGACAAATTGGGAGGACGCTGATATTGCCGATGACGGCACTATCGATCCTGATTTTGAAATGGTCGGCAGAGATATTACGGGGCTTGAGATCCCTATCGGTATCTACAAAACCTATGAGGAAGCGGAGGAAGCTGTTAAGGCACTCCATGAGTGGTTTAAGAATCAGGCGTATGCAGTCTACGAAGTTCCCAAGTCCGAGGGAGCTGATACCTGATGGCTAATGACTACGAAAACGGCACAAAGAAAACGATAGACCTGACGATCAAGGCGGAGAAGATCAGCTCGGATATTCTCAAAGAAGCCTTGCAGGAGTTTATGGCAGGCAAGGCTGAAAAGAAAGGGCGAATGTCCTATCGTCAGCTGGAAAAGAAGTCGGACAGCAAGCTCGACAGCATTGAGGTCAGCGAGGACAATATCGGTGATTTCCTCAAAACGGCGAGGAAGTACGATGTTGACTTTGCACTGAAAGCGGACAAGTCCACCCAGCCGGCAACCTATCATGTTTTCTTTTCAGCAAGCAAGACTGAAAACTTCAAGAAAGCGTTTACCGAATACGTTGGGAAAAACGCTAAGACAAACCAGCGTGGGGTGTTCACGAGGGAGCAGTTAAAGAGAGAAGCTGCCCGTGTTGCACAGTCACCGCACAGGAAACACAGATCGAAAGAGAGAAAAAGGGAGACACACAGATGATCGAACATACCTATCCCCCGACACCAAGGGCAAGGGGCGATGATGTTTTTACGGCGCACTTTTATGCCGATAACATGAGAAAGGCTTTGTCTGCCGAGTGCAGATCAATACCCGAAAGCTAAAAAAGGTCATTCTGAAAGCCTTACCCTATGCGATCTTTGCGTATGCAGGAAACCTCATCGGTTATGCGTACCGAACAGCGGAGGGCAACGGATTTCAGGAGAAGATACTCCCTTTTATGAGCAATCTCGGGGTAGCTTTTGCTAAGGTCTTTCCCAGTTTACACCCGTTAGATATTCTTTTCGGCTTGGGTTTAGCGGGTGTGATGAGGTTAGTTCTCTATGTCAAGTCGAAAAACAAGAAGAAGTTTAGGCAGGGCGAAGAATACGGCTCTGCTGTATGGAGTGCATAATTTTAAGTGTAAATGACACATACATGGACGCACAGGAGGTTAT
>OLNX01002137.1_pt1 | contig 15372 bp, 19 predicted proteins | sample 1672611 | NCBI WGS metagenome assembly OLNX01 (sample SAMEA3136705, study PRJEB25190) | human gut metagenome | reverse complement strand
AAATCTAGCGCGTCTGCCAATTCCGCCATGCCCGCAAGACAAGAACTATAATAATATAGAAATACAGTTCATGTCAAGTGTAGATTAACCCTGAAGCCCCCGTGCCTGACGGTCCATATCCTCTACTACAATGTCATAGATTTCACCAAGACCTGCGCAGTATTCTAAGACCTTCCAAGGCTCGTTGGTGTGATAATGAATCTTAATCAGTTCTTCATCACCAACTGCCAGAAGACAGTCTCCTTTGAAATTTTCAGTAAAGTAATCATTAATTGCATCCTCGTCAAGATTTTCCCCTTCAATTAAAAGCTGAGTGTCATATCTGAATTCTAACATCATCGAATCCTCTCTTTCTGTCCATTTCCCTTTTATCAGGAATAAATTTCAAACACAGTATAGCATAACGCAGTGAGAGAAGAAAGTATTTCATAAAGCAGCAGGACTTTGTTGAGACAGATTAACCAAAAAGAAATATGTGTACAAAAGTTGATAAAAAATTTAGATTCCTTTAAGAAGAATCTAAGTAAAGATTAAAGTTCTTTAAGATTTCCCACCTGTGATATTCTTGTGATTTTATTGTGCTATAGTTGTCCCTAGAAAAAAGAAAAGAGGGATGATATGGATATTTTAAAGAACATCAGAGAAACTGCCCTGGCACATCCGAAGCGGTGTGCAGTGCAAAGCAGAGAACAAAAGTTGACTTATGAGGAGTTAGAAGAATATTCCAACCGGCTTGCAGTATGGATTGCAAAAAACAGCCAGGACCGTAAGCGGCCGGTTATTGTATATGGACATAAGAACCCGTATATGGTGGTATGCTTCCTTGCCTGTGCCAAGGCCGGTAGAAGCTATGTGCCGCAGGATATCTGCATTCCAGTAAGCCGGGTGGATGAGACCGTATTAAGCGTAGAACCGGAACTGACCTTTGTGGTAGAAGGTGATTATCAGACAGAAATTGGAACAGAAATCGGAAAAGATGAGATAGAGGAAATCGTAAAACAGGAGACAAACGAGACCGATGTGCTACAGCCTCTGACCAAAGATGAAGTATGGTATATCATATTTACTTCCGGAAGCACCGGAAAGCCAAAGGGTGTAGAGATTACAAGAGACTGCCTCAGCCACTATCTTGACTGGTCGGTTCAGTTAGGCAGTACCATGAAAGAAAAGAGCGGTGCGCATTTTATGAATCAGGCACCATTTTCCTTTGATTTATCGGTAATGGATTTATACACTTCCTTGGTCTGTGGCGGAACGCTTTATACCATGGATAAGAAGATGCAGAGTGACTACAGTGAAATGTTGGGCTTCTTAGAACAGTCAGAAATCGAAATCTGGGTATCCACACCGTCTTTTGCAGATATGTGTCTGGCAGACCGAAATTTCTGTGGGGAAAAGATTAAAGCCTTAAAACTTTTCTTATTCTGCGGGGAAGTGCTTACTACAGCTACGGTAGAGAAGTTAAAGGAACGTTTCCCGGAGGCAGTTGTCATCAATACTTATGGTCCGACAGAATCTACGGTGGCAGTCACGGATGTGACTATAACAGAGAAGTTATTGCAGGAGACCATTGCCCGGGGCAAATCCCTTCCGGTAGGCCATGAAAAGCCAGGAACTTATATCGAAATCTGGGATAAAGCCGGAAAAGTGTTGCCGGAAGGAGAACAGGGCGAGATTGTTATTATCGGAGATACGGTAAGCTGTGGTTATTATATGAGAGCAGATTTGACAAAGAAGGCATTTTTCCATTGTATCCGTGATGGAAAAGTTTACCGGGGTTATAAGACCGGAGATGCCGGATATTTAAAAGGCGGGCAGCTTTATTATAATGGAAGAATCGATTTGCAGGTGAAGCTGCATGGATACCGCATTGAAATTGAAGATATTGAGAATAACATGGTAAGACTTCCTCAGATTGACCATGCAGTCGTAGTGCCGAATCTGGAAGAAGGAAAGGTAAAGAGCCTGACGGCATTTGTGACAGGAGCACAGATGGCAGGAAAGAAAGCATCTGAGATTTCAAGACAGGTAAAAAACGGTCTGAAGGAATTCCTTCCGGTTTATATGATCCCAAAGAAAATAAAATATATCGAAACCATGCCAATGAATAACCATGGCAAGGCAGACCGAAAATATCTTGGAGGTCTGGCAGAATGAGTTTTTACAGCGGAGCACCATTCTTTGGCACATTGATTCTGTTATTGCTTTTCGCATTGATTATTGGCTGTATGGAAAGGAGCCTGTGCTGGTATAACCTTATCGTATCCGGTGTAATGGTTGTCTGCGTGTTAGGCGGAAATCTGACGGCGCTTGCGTATTTCGCAGGATACTTTCTGATTGAATGGATGCTGGTCAGAGGATATGAATACATAAGAAAGAAATATGGAAGAAAGGCAGCATTTTATCGCAGTTTTGTGCTGCTTTCCATCCTGCCGCTTGCATTATGTAAACTATGTGACCTTCCATGGTTAAAGGAGATGAATCTTTTTCAGTTTACCGGAATTTCTTACCTTACGTTCCGGGTGGTGCAGATTATCATTGAACTTTATGATGGCACCATAGAAGAGGTGAAAATCCTTGATTTTTCAGCATTTTTAATCTTCTTTCCAACCTTTAGCTGCGGACCCATTGACCGGAGCAGAAGATTCTTGGAGGATTATCATAATGTGCCGGGAAGAAGAGAATATCTTGAGCGGTTTGGAATTGGTTTACAGAAGCTTGTTTTAGGAGCAGCATATAAATTCGTATTTGCGGATTTCTTCTATCAGATTATGAATCAGTTCATGAACCGGACAGCAGGGAATATGGTTTGTTATGCATACAGCTATGGTTTTTATATGTTTTTTGATTTTGCAGGATACAGTCTGATGGCAGTGGGAACCGGCTATATGCTTGGCATCTGCGTACCGGATAACTTTAAGAAACCGTTTATCAGCCGGGATATGAAAGAATTCTGGGCAAGGTGGCATATTTCCCTGTCAGAGTGGTTTCGGGATTTTGTCTTTTCCAGATTTATGATGTTATCCATGCACAAAAAATGGTTTAAAAGCAGATTAAACGGTGCGGCTTCAGGCTTTCTTATCAATATGCTGGTGATGGGTGTGTGGCATGGTCTGACGGTGCATTATATTTTGTACGGACTCTATCATGGCATATTGCTGGCAGTTACGGAAATCTATCAGAAGAAGTCGAAGTTCTATAAGAAATATAAGAAGAAAACCTGGTATGCACTGGCATCATGGGGAATCACATTAAATCTGGTGATGTTTGGTTTCCTGATTTTCTCAGGACATTTTATTACAATTTAGGTTATCCCAACTTATATATAGAAGAAAAATTTTAGATGCAGAAATCGTTTGCAAAGAAAAATAGAAAGAGAAAAAGGAGATTATAAGATGAAAGAAAAGATTTTGGATATTATTGAAAAAGTATGTGAGGATGACAGCATCCGGGAAGACCTTACGATGAATCTTTTTGAAGAGGATTTACTGGATTCCTTAAGCTTTGTAGAACTTCTGGTGGAACTTGAGGATAACCTTGGTGTTGTAATTTCACCATCGGAAGTAACAAGAGAGGATATGGATACACCGGAGAAAATTATCGCGCTGGTAGAAGCGAAAACACAGGAGAAGTAAGCATGAAAACGATAAAAGCATTTGCAGTTTCACTGCTCCTATGCACTCTTACTCTTGTGGGACTGCATCTATGGTGTGGAAGAGGCCTTTCGGCAGATGGAAAAGCCGGAACCTGGGTCAGTGATGAAAAATCCCAAAGCGGCAGTACATTAAAGAAGATGGCAGCCGATGAAAATGCATTGCTGATATTCGGCTCTTCGGAGCTGCGGCATGGACAGGGCAGTGGATTCCATGGAGATACGATTTTTGATGGCGCGGATATGGATCCCATTTATGTGGGAAAAGCAGGGTATCAGAGCCTGACCCATGCCATTACGCTGGGCGCGGTGGGCAGTCAGGCAGCCAATAAGAAGGCAGTATTAATCGTTTCGCCCCAGTGGTTTAAAGAAAATGGAGTAAAATCCACGGCGTTTGAAGCTGCTTTTTCAGAAGAAGAATATATTGCATTGCTGGAAAATCCGGATATCAGTCAGGAAACCAAAGATTATATCAATGGCAGACTGCAAAATATCATGGCAGATAATGAAACCATGTCAGAAAGAGTAAAAAAAGCCAGGGAATGGTATCAGCCGAAGGATGATAATACAGCAGAACAACTAGGCTGGCTGGAGCAGAAAAAAGCAGATTTTCATAAGGTACTGTTGGAAGAAAAGAATAATTATAAAGTGATGGCAGAGGCACTGATGGATGGAATCAGCAATCATAGGAGCAAGGAAAGTGGTGCAAAGCTGTCACAGGCTACCTGGGAGCAGCTTCGAAAGGAAGCTGAAACAGAAGGACATAAGCTTTCGGATGGCAACGACTATGGCATGTTTGACAGCGTATATAAAGGAACGTACCAGACGCTGATTGCCAATGGAAAACATAAGAATCCGAAGTACACCTTGGATTCCATGGAATTTTCGGATTTGGAATGTTTTCTGTCAATTTGCAGGGAGGAGGGAATCGAGCCTTTGGTAGTAATCCTTCCCTTTAACGGATACTGGTATGATTATACGGAGCTGACGGCAGAAGAGCGGAGCACATTTTATGAAAAGATAAGATGCATAGCAGAAGATTATGGTGTGCAGTGTGCCGATTTAAGTGGAAATGAATATACGGAGTATTACTTTGAGGATAATTCCCATCCAGCATTGAAAGGACTGGTAGATTTAAATGAAGCGATTTATGAATTTTATCGGAAAGATAAGACAGAATGAGAAGGCAGTATTTCTTGGTAAAGTGATTTTCTTTTACCTGCTGCTGATGATTCTATGGATGCATTTTATGCTGGCAAAGGATTCTGCAGCACCGGCGTTTATTTATGAGCAGTTTTAAACTATACCGGTTTGGAATGCGATATATAACCTACGGTTATATATTAAAATAAATCAACCTAGTAAAATCAATGCGCCTTTAGCACTTTAACGCGGCAAAGCATATGAAAAACCTAGAAAAATCAAGGAGTAGCAGGGAAAATGAGTATTGCTTTTCAAATTTTCATGTAGTAAGATAAGGCACATGAAACCTAGGAGTTAAAGGAGGAACTATTATGAAGAAAAAAATAGTCAGTGTAATACTGGTCGCAGCGATGGCAGTTGGATGCCTTGCAGGTTGTGGCTCAAAAGAAGCAAAAAATGAAGATGCATTCTATATCGGAGGAATTGGACCGGTTACCGGTGATGCAGCAATTTACGGAACAGCCGTTCAGAACGGTGCACAGATTGCTGTCGATGAGATTAATGAAGCCGGTGGAATTAACGGTCATCAGATTGAATATAATTTCCAGGATGATCAGGGAGACCCTGAAAAGGCAGCAAACGCATATAACACCTTAAAAGACTGGGGTATGCAGGTATTAATGGGAACTGTTACAACAGGTCCTTGTGTATCTGTGGCAGATTTAACTGCAGCAGATAATATGTTCCAGATTACACCATCTGCATCATCTACAGATGTAATCAAGAACGACAATGTATTCCAGGTATGCTTTACAGACCCTGCACAGGGAACAAAATCCGCACAGTATATCGGTGAGAATAACCTTGCCAAGAAAGTGGCAATTATTTACAACAGTTCAGATATCTATTCATCAGGTATCGAAGCAAAATTCGTAGAAGAAGCAGCAAACCAGAACTTTGAGGTAGTTGCAGAAGAAGCATTTACTGCAGATTCCAAGACAGATTTTTCTACACAGTTACAGAAAGCAAAAGATGCAGAAGCAGATCTGGTATTCCTTCCGATCTACTATACAGAAGCATCTATTATCTTAACTCAGGCAGATTCTATGGGATATGCACCGACATTCTTCGGATGTGACGGTATGGACGGAATCTTAGGTGTTAAGAACTTCGATACTTCTTTAGCAGAAGGACTTATGTTATTAACACCGTTTGCAGCAGATTCGAAAGATGAAAAAACTGCAAACTTCGTTTCTAAATATGAAGAGAAATATAAAGATACACCAAACCAGTTTGCAGCTGATGCTTATGATGCAATTTATGCAATCAAAGCAGCATTGGAAGAAGCAAATGCAACACCGGATATGAGTGCTTCTGATATTTGTGATTTATTGAAAGACGCAATTACAAAAGTCAACATTGATGGTGCAACAGGTAGCGGAATGACATGGTCAGCAACTGGTGAAGTAAACAAAGATCCTAAAGCGGTTGTAATTCAGAATGGTGAATACGTAGGAATGTAATGTATTTTATCAGATAAGCCAAAGAGGGGTTGCCAATGGCAGCCCCTTTTATGTATTATAGAGGTATATATTCTAAGAGAAAGCAAGAGGTGTTGTTATGAGATTCATAACGTATTTAATCAACGGTATCAGCCTTGGCAGCATCTATGCAATCATTGCACTGGGTTACACCATGGTGTATGGAATTGCTAAGATGCTGAATTTTGCCCATGGCGATGTTATCATGATTGGCTGCTATGTCGTATTTATGACAATGAGCGGCATGAACATGAACCCGCTTTTGAGCGTAATCCTTGCAGTTGTAGTCTGCACTGTGCTTGGCGTGATAATTGAAAAAGTGGCATATAAGCCTTTGCGTAAGGCATCTCCACTGGCAGTATTGATTACCGCAATTGGTGTCAGCTATTTGCTGCAGAATATTGCATTACTGATATTTGGCGCAGATACCAAATCCTTTAGTTCTGTGGTTCCACTGCAGAATATCAAGATTGGCGGAATTACCATAACCGGTGTTACGGTAGTGGCAGTCCTGGCATGTATTGTTATCATGATTGGCCTGATGATTTTTATTAAAAAGACAAAAGCAGGACAGGCAATGCTGGCAGTATCCGAGGATAAGGATGCAGCACAGCTTATGGGGGTAAATGTAAACGGGACAATTTCACTTACTTTCGCAATTGGTTCCGGACTTGCAGCAATTGCAGGTGTGTTATTGTGTTCAGCATATCCGACACTGACTCCATATACCGGATCTATGCCTGGTATCAAAGCATTTACTGCAGCTGTATTTGGTGGAATCGGTTCCATTCCGGGAGCATTTATCGGAGGAATTCTTCTTGGTATTATCGAAATCTTAGGAAAAGCTTATATTTCTTCACAGCTTTCCGATGCTATCGTTTTTGCCGTATTGATTATCGTGTTATTGGTTAAGCCTACCGGTATTCTTGGTAAGCCAATCCATGAGAAAGTGTAGGTGGCAGAAATGAGTAAAATGAATTTAAAAACAATGAAGAAGACAACAAAGAGTAATTTGATTACATATGCTATGGTAATCGTCATTTTTGCCGTAGTACAGATTCTGGTAGCAACCGGAAGCATGTCCAGTCTGATGCAGGGACTTTTGGTACCACTTTGTACTTATTCTATCGTTGCAATCGGATTGAACCTCTGTGTAGGCTATCTGGGTGAATTAAGTCTTGGTCATGCAGGCTTTATGTGTGTCGGCGCTTTTTCCAGTGCTTTCTTTACCCGATGCATGGAAAATTCATCTATGAATCCAACCCTGCGTTTTATCATCGCTTTATTAATCGGAACTGCTGTTGCAGCATTCTTTGGATTCTTAATCGGAATTCCGGTACTTCGTTTAAGAGGCGATTACCTTGCAATCGTAACCCTGGCATTTGGAGAGATTATCAAGAATGTCATCAATGTTCTTTATGTAGGCAAAGATGAAAACGGTCTGCATTTTGCAATCAATGACAGCAAGTCTCTTAATATGTCGGGAACCGGAGAAATGATTATCGATGGTGCAAAGGGAATCACCGGAACACCAAGACAGTCTACTTTCTTAATCGGTGTTATTTTGATTCTGGTTGCATTGTTTGTAGTATTTAATCTGGTTAATTCCAGAAGCGGCCGTGCCATCATGGCAATCCGTGATAACCGTATTGCAGCAGAATCCGTTGGCATTAATATTACAAAGTTTAAACTGATGGCATTTACCATTTCTGCAGCAATCGCAGGAGCAGGCGGAGTGCTTTATGCACATAACCTTTCCAGTCTGATTGCCCAGCCGGCAAACTTTGGATACAATATGTCCATCATGATTCTGGTATTTGTCGTACTCGGTGGAATGGGAAGCTTCCGTGGTTCCATTATTGCAGCCGTAGTACTGACCATGCTTCCGGAAGTATTGCGTGGACTGCGTGATTACCGTATGCTGATTTATGCGGTAGTTCTGATTGCAATGATGCTCTTTAACTGGGCACCGGCAGCAATTACCTGGAGACAGACACATTCTTTGAAGAATTTATTTGCAAAGAAAACGAAGGAGGTACAATAAGATGGCAATGTTAGAAGTAAAGAATCTTGGAATTTCCTTCGGTGGACTCCGGGCGGTAGATGGATTTGAAATGCAGATTGAAAAAGGTCAGTTATACGGACTGATTGGACCGAACGGTGCAGGTAAAACAACCGTATTTAATATGCTTACCGGTGTATACAAACCGGATGATGGAAGCATTGTACTGGATGGAAAAGATATTACCGGAAAGAAAACCATAGATATTAATAAAGCCGGAATTGCAAGAACCTTTCAGAATATCCGCCTTTTTAAAGACCAGTCCGTGCTGGATAATGTAAAAGTCGGACTGCATAATCATCATACCTATTCTACTTTAACCGGAATCCTAAGATTTCCGAAGTATTTTAAAGTAGAAGCAGAGATGAATGAAAAGGCAATGGAGCTGTTAAAGGTATTTGGTCTTGAGGATGAAGCAGATTATCTGGCATCCAATCTTCCATATGGTAAACAGCGTAAACTGGAAATCGCAAGAGCATTGGCAACCGAACCAAAGCTTCTGCTTTTAGATGAGCCGGCAGCCGGCATGAACCCAAATGAAACCAAAGAATTAATGGATACCATCCGCTTTGTAAGGGATGAATTTGATATGACCATTCTTCTGATTGAACATGATATGAAACTGGTATCCGGTATCTGTGAGAAACTGACTGTATTGAACTTCGGGCAGGTACTGGCAAGCGGGAATACCAGTGACGTATTGAATAATCCACAGGTTATCAAGGCGTATCTGGGTGAATAGGAGGGATGATAAAATGGCAATGCTTGAAATAAAAGATTTGGAAGTATATTATGGCGTGATTCAGGCAATTAAAGGGATTTCCTTTGATGTCAATGAAGGAGAAGTCATTGCATTAATCGGAGCCAATGGTGCAGGTAAGACAACTACACTGCAGACAATCACCGGAATGCTCAGTGCCAAAAAGGGAAGTATTCTTTTTGAAGGAACAGATATCACCAAGGTTCCGGGACACAAGATTGTATCCATGGGAATGGCACATGTTCCGGAAGGAAGACGTGTATTTGCAGAGCTTTCTGTATATGAGAACTTAAAGCTGGGTGCATATACCAGAAAAGATAAGCAGGAAATTGCAGAGTCTTTAGAGCGTGTATACAAGAGTTTTCCAAGATTAAAGGAACGTAAGAATCAGCTGGCTGGAACCTTAAGTGGTGGTGAACAGCAGATGCTTGCCATGGGCCGGGCGTTGATGAGTAAGCCGAGGATCATCCTTATGGATGAGCCATCCATGGGATTGTCTCCAATCTTTGTAGAAGAGATTTTTAACATTATCAAAGAAATATCTGCATCCGGTACAACGGTTCTTCTGGTAGAACAGAATGCAAAGAAAGCATTATCGATTGCAGACCGTGCATATGTACTGGAAACAGGTAAAATTGTATTGAGCGGTGATGCCAAAGAGCTTATGAATAATGAGTCTATTAAAAAGGCATATTTAGGAGAGTAGGTGTTAAATATGAAACATACGGTAATAACCATTGCAAGAAGTTATGGAAGCGGCGGAAGAACGCTGGGTAAGAAGCTGGCAGAAGAACTTGGAATTCATTGCTATGACCGTGAGTTAATAAGAATGGCTTCCGATGAAAGCGGAATCAATGAGGCATTGTTTGGAGAGGCAGATGAGAAACTGCGTAAGATGCCACTCTTTCGTATTGCAAAGAAAGCATATCATGGGGAAGTGCTTCCACCGGATAGTGATGAGTTTGTATCCAACGACAATCTCTTTAACTATCAGGCGAAAATTATCCGTGAGGTAGCCAAAGAAGAGTCCTGCATTATTATCGGACGTTGTGCGGATTATGTTTTAAAAGATTGTGATTATGTAAAGAGTCTGTTTTTCTACGCACCGCGTAAGGACTGCATTGAACGTGTCATGCAGCAGAATGGCGGGACTAAGAAGGATATTGAAAAGAAGATAGACACGATTGATAAATATCGTGCAGACTATTACAAATACTATACCGGCAGGGAGTGGAATGATGCCAGAAATTACGATTTCTGTCTGGACACTACATCCTTAAGCTATGAGAAGCTGGTACAGGTTGTAAAAGCATATTTAGAAATCAGTGAGGCAGAGCAGCCTTAGGAACAATATTGCAGCAGAATATGAGAAAGAAGAGGTATCTGATGATTCGGGCATCGGATACCTCTTCTTTCGATGCTTATGCGGGCAGCGGGAAAACGCTGGACTTACAAAGCATGTTTTCTGTAGTTTTACAGTTTCTTTAAAATTTTATCGATGTCATTTCTGTGACCTAATACCATCAGATGGTCCGTGTCTTTAAAAATATAATTGGCATCCGGCAGCAGGCTCATAACACCATCTGTTTTAATACCGATGATATTGGCATGATAGCAGGCACGGAAATTTAGATCCTTAATACTCTTTCCAATCCATTCCGGTAATGGCGGAATCTCATAAATGGAGAAGCCACCGCCTAATTCAAAGTAGTCAAAGACCTGGTCGGCAGAGAAACGGACTGCAATTTTTTCTGCGATATCCCGGTCAGGGTAGATAACTTCGTCAGCACCGTTCCGCAGCAGAAATTTGGCATGAATATCACGGTTTGCTTTGCTGACGACATATCTGGCACCCATTTCCTTAAGCAGGCTTGTAATCTCTAAGCTGCTCTGGAAATTACTTCCGATACAGACAAAGCAGACGTCAAAATTGCCAACACCTAAAGTGGCAAGTACTTTTTCATTGGTGCAGTCGCCAATTTTTGCACTGGTGACAAAAGAGAGAACATCTTCCATTACGGCTTCATTCTCGTCCACAACCATAATCTCATTATCCAGTTTTGATAAGTCTTTGCAAAGGTGAGTGCCAAATCGGCCCAGTCCAATAATTAAAAATGATTTCATAGAATCCTCCTAGTATAATCAAGATATTTGATATTAACCGACATTGATTTTTTCTACCGGCTGCATCACATGCGCAATCCTTTTCTTATCCGTAAATGATAAGGCAAAGGAAAGGCTTCCCAGTCGTCCTAAATACATTAACAGAATTAGAATGATATGACAGCTGGTACTAAGGCTGCTTGTAATACCGGTTGACATTCCGACAGTGTCAAGCGCTGAAAATGCTTCAAAAGCCACATCAATGACTGGATAACCGGAAATAGCAGTAATTGCCAGTGTGGCGCTGAGTGCCAGCGTCAACTGGAACATAAGGACGACGACTGATTTGGTGATAACAGATTCTTCCAGTCTGCGTCCGAAAATATTTGTTCCGGTAGTACGGGTTAAGGTGGAACGTACGGATAACAATAGAACAAATATGGTTGTAACCTTTATACCGCCGGCGGTAGAACCCGGGGCACCACCGATAAACATAAATACAATAGAAAGAAATTTGCTGCTTTCGCTTAACGCACCATTATCAACAGCGTTAAAACCGGCAGTTCGTGGGGTAACAGTACAGAAGAAAGAATTCAAAAGCTGTTCTCCGAAACTCATACCGGCAAATAAGCGGTTATGCTCAAAAAGATAAAAGAGCAGCGTGCCGCCAAAGAGGCAGACTGCAGTAGCACTTAAAACCATTTTGGTCTGCAGAGCATAGTGGCGGCAATGCAGCCCGTGTTCCCTAAGGTCATTCCATACAAAGAAACCGATACCACCAATCAGGATCAGGGCACTGATGGTAAGAATTACTACAGGATCATTGTAGAATCTGGTAATGGATGAAAATGGACTGTAACGCCCCATTAAATCGAATCCTGCATTACAAAAAGCTGAAATAGAATGGAAGATACCATAATAGATGGCATGTAAAACATCCATGTCTTTCAGAAAACGCAGTGTCAGAATGAATGCACCCGACATTTCAAAAAGAAACGTGCCTCCGATGACACGGCGGACAAGCCGCACGACACCGCCGATTTCAAGGGTGTTTAAACTTTCTTTAATAAGACCACGCTGTTTCAGCCCGATTTTCTTGCGTAATATCAAAGAAACAGTAATACCAATGGTGATAAAACCAAGACCACCAATCTGAATCAGAACTAATAAAACAAGCTGTCCGAAAATGCTCCAGTGGGTAAAGGTGTCAACCAGAACCAGACCGGTTACACAGGTAGCACTGGTTGAGGTGAAAAGGGCAGTTATAAATGGAGTCCATTCACCATTCCGGCTGGAAACCGGAAGCATCAGAAGTATGGTTCCGATAAAGATGAGCAATAGAAAACCAAGCGCTATCATCTGTGTACCGGACATACGTTTTTCAAATTTCCCAAACATAATAAAATTCCTATTCCTGATTTAAATAATTTTCGATAAATCTTATTTATCTATTATAGTAATTCTACTCCGCTTTGTCCAGAAAAGACAGTCTGACAGCAAGAAAAAATTATAGAATCAGTTGTTGTCTTAGCTGGTTTGTTTGAGTATAATAAAATAATAGGGTAAACTTGAAAAGAAAAAACTTGAAAAGGATAGAAAAAGGAAGGTTTTTATATGGGACTTTTTATTGTATTTATCATTATTATCATATATGTTGCGTTGTCCCAGAGTGTAAAGCAAAGCAATAATCAAAACAGGCGTGGAAATAATCCGGCTATGGGGCGGCCGCCACAGCAGATATATCGTCCACAGATGAACCAGCCGCAGCGTACATATCAGCAGGTGCCAAACCAGCAGCATACATATCAGCAGACCATGAACCAGCCACAACGGGCATATCAGCAGGCACCAGCCCAGCCGCAGCGGGCATACCAACAGGCACCAGTCCAGCCGCATCCCATGTATCAGCAGGCACCTGATCCGCAGATGAACAGACAGCAGGCACAGCAGCAGTTAAAGAACCGGCTGGCGGAAAAATATCAGTCTGCAGCGGCAGAGGAAATGTCTGCCATGGAAGTAATAGAACCGATGGAATTTACTTATGATATTCCACAAAGTGATAATATGAAGAAAGTGCAGGAGCTGATGGTAACTGGCTTCAGCGGCAATCTGAATTTTGAAAGAGATTTTGTGGCAGAAGGAATTGAAATGTTAAACCGTTTTGAATTACAGTAAAGAGCATAGATAAGTGGAGGATGACAGCAATGGAAGACAGAAGACCGGCAACCGGGGAGATTTACAGACATTTTAAAGGAAAATTATATCAGATTGTAGCCATAGCAACACACAGTGAAACAAGAGAAGAACTGGTGATTTATCAGGCACTTTACGGAGCTTATAAAGTATATGCAAGACCGCTTGCCATGTTTGTAAGCGAAGTTGATCATGAGAAATATCCGGCAGCAGAGCAGAAATACAGATTTGAAAAAGTAAAACTGCAGGAAGAAGCAACTCCACAGGAAGCGGTAAAGGTTAGTCAGGAGACAACACAGCCGCAGGCAACAGCCAAGCCGCAGGAAACTTCAGAATCCGAAGAACAGGCGAATCCGTTCCTGCTGCGTTTCTTAGATGCAGATACTTATGAGGAGAAATATAAGATTTTAAATGAGATGGAAAATGATATTACAGACCGTCTGATTAATGATTTTTCCGTAGTATTGGATGTGGTAATTCCGGAAGGAGATTTAACCGACCGTTATATACAGTTAAAGCAGTGCGTGGCAACCATGTGCCGTTATGAGACTACCCGCCTTAGGTAGGCAGTCCCACACGACTCAAAGTGCTGTTGTGATAATCAGAGGAGAAGGTGACATCTTTCCCAAACCACTTCGGTGGAAGGAAAGATTCAGCTTCTTCTTTTGTTTCAAATTCCACTTCGGCTAATTTTAACGGAGCAAGGTCTCCTTCGAAAATATCAAGCTCAATGGTCAGCTTGCCAGTCAATGGAATCAGATAGCGCTTCTTGGAAATGATAATACCATCTGCTTTTTGAATCAGATGCCGGTAAGCCTCTTCATTCAGAGGAAGATTATATTCTTCCCGCACCATAAGACCGGAGCCTTTGTAAGTAAGAATATATTTGTCATTGGAGCGGCGCACCCGCACTACAGGGTCCGTATTGAGATACCCTTGCTCAATGACTTTGCAGGAATAGTCTTTTAAATCAAAAGGAATCTCATCAATTAAATATTTACGTTCAATTTCCATAATAGCCTCCATATAGTCAGGAAAAATAATGATACATTTATTGTAAAATATTTTAAAATCCACTGCAACCATGGAATTGAAAAAGCGCAGTAACCATGCTAACATAAGAGACAGCATAGAAAAATTTCGTGTTAGAAAATTTAATATCAGAAAATGTAATATCAGAAGAGAATAGAAAACAGGAGGAAGATAATATGAAGAAAATCGGTATTTTTATGGCGGATGGCTGTGAAGAGATTGAAGGACTTACCGTAGTGGATGTGGTACGCAGAGCAGGAATTGCGATTGATATGATTTCCATTACCGGAAAGAAAGAAGTGGCAGGAGCCCACGGAATTACGTTTGCAGCAGATGTACTGGCAGAGGAAGCTGATTTTGACAGCTATGATGGAATTGTACTGCCGGGCGGAATGCCTGGAACCTTAAATCTCGGAAAGCATGAAATTGTAAAGAAAGTGATTACATCTTATGCAGCAGGCGGCAAACTTACTGCAGCAATCTGTGCTGCTCCAAGCGTATTGGGTGAGAATGGAATATTAGAGGGTAAACATGCAGTCAGCTATCCAGGTTTTGAAGAAAAGCTTCTTGGAGCCAAGGTCGGAGCAGAAAAAGTTGCAGTAGATGGCAACATCGTTACCAGCCGGGGCATGGGAACAGCCATTGAATTTGCCATGGCTATTGTAAAGTGGCTGGATTCACAGGCAGATATTGATGCGATGGAAGCAAATATCATGTATTTTAAATAAAAATAACCAGAACTTACCAACATAATTTATTCTCTGGAAGCCATACTAAAAACAGGATAAGCAACGAACAAAAGCTTATCTGAAAATAGATAACAAAGAGAAGAAAGAGTGAAAAATAAAGTAGATTTTTGGGCGCACTTATATAAGGGTTCATAAAA
>OLNX01002132.1_pt1 | contig 15391 bp, 17 predicted proteins | sample 1672611 | NCBI WGS metagenome assembly OLNX01 (sample SAMEA3136705, study PRJEB25190) | human gut metagenome | reverse complement strand
ATATGCTGGACCGGATCATGAGCAGCAGGCTCAGAAGCCAGTTGAGCTTACATTTTAAGGAAAGGTTGAAAGGAGGACATTACAGTGGCTAAAGCAAAATTCTACGGAACAGGAAGAAGAAAAAAATCAGTTGCAAGAGTTTACCTTGTACCAGGAACAGGTAATATTACAATCAATAAAAGAGATATCGATGAGTATCTCGGACTTGAGACATTAAAAGTTGTTGTTCGTCAGCCATTAGTTGCTACAGAGACAGCAGACAAATTTGATGTAATCGTTAACGTAAAAGGTGGCGGATACACAGGACAGGCTGGAGCAATCCGTCATGGTATCGCCAGAGCACTTCTTGAGGCAGATTCTGAGTACAGACCAGTTCTTAAGAAAGCTGGATACCTTACACGTGACCCACGTATGAAAGAGCGTAAGAAATACGGTCTCAAATCCGCTCGTCGCGCACCACAGTTCAGCAAACGATAGTTCAAGACTGTCAGAGAATACGGAAGACCCAAGGAAATTCAACATTCCTTGGGTCTTTTCTTTTTGTCAAAATCTAAGAATTTGTGTCTAATAGTAACAAGTTAGTAACACACTAGAAACAAGAAAAGTGGTGAAATTCTTCTATTATTACTATTAAGAAATAAGACCTGATATAACGATTTGTTATATCAGGTCTTTTGTTTTATATCTTATTTATAGCTTCAAGTTTGAATGGTAATTCAATATGTGTGTAAACTGTTTCTGTGACACCTTGACCTTTGTGACCAACTATCTTTTTGATGATTCTTTCATCAACACCTGCTTCAGTAAGCAATGACACACAGGTGTGTCTTGTGTCATGTGGGCGGTGCTGAAGTTTTAATTCTTCCATCAATGGTGTCCAATAACTGTCATAATAATTTCTATAAAGAAAATGCTTATCATCAGGTGTACAAATTAGATATTCACAATCCCTGTCTAACCAATATTGAAAAAATGGAACAACCTTTTCAGCAATTGGAACTTCCCTGATTCCTGATTCTGTTTTTGATTCCCTTACATAGAACCATCTTTCATCAAGATGAACATCTTCCTTCTTCAGGTCAAGCAATTCACCAATTCTGACACCTGTATATATCAGCATCAGGATGACAGAATAATATGTATTAGAATCTTTGACCTTCCAAACCATGTTGATTTGTTTCTTGTTGAATGGTTTCCTATTGTATGCATTTGGATTTCCTGCCTTAGTGATATCAACATATCTGACCATATCCCTTTTATCAGCGGTCACAATTTCATGCATCACTGCATAGTCATACATCAGACCAAACATGATTTTCATCTTCTTCAGTGTTGGGGTGTTCTTTCCTGATTCATCAACTGCCTGTTGCAGGTGGTCAAGTTTGATTTCTACAAACTTCATGTTATGCAATTTCTCACATGTCCTGAATGATGCTTTATATCCTTTCACATTTGATTCTGATACCTTTGGAAAATGCACTTCAGACCACTTTTCAAATACTTCAGCAAAGGTGATTGTGTTGTGGTGTAAATCATAAGGGTCTTTGTTATATTCTGCAAGGGCGGTCAATGCTTCCTTTCTACTTTCATAATATCCAACAAAAGCATATATTGGATAAGACTTCTGTTTTTCTTCATCAAATGTCCATCCTGTTGTCTTCCTTGCAACCCAAGGTTTCCTTCTGTTTCCTGATAACTTATAAACACTTCCAAAACCATTTGGTAAACGCATAAATAAACACATCCTTTCTTAAAATTGGGTGACTTTAACAAAGGGTTGTGTTATACTTATTTTGGTTAAATTTGTGTGTATAGCACAATCCTTTGATAAGACCTGACTACTTCCAATAGTTGGGTCTTATTTTTTTTTATTCTTGGTTGTTCGTTGTTCTTGGTGTTCTTGGTTGTATACTACTATATATATTTATATTTTTCTTAGTCCTTTAGTGTTTCATCTTTATTTTCTTAAAAGTATTATAGATAAAACACCAAGAATACAAAGAACACCTAGAACAGCACGAACAATTATCACTGTATATAGTGAATTATAAAACTTCTTCCTGATTTTGTTCTTTCAATCTTTCCTTCTTTTCTTAAAGAATACACTATTTCTTTAACAGCATCTTGGTCTTCTGAATTAAATAATTTCCAAAATTCTGATTGAAGTATGTTGTCATTTTCAATGAGTGCCTGAACAACAGTAGGTTTCATTTCTTGGATTTTCCTTTGAAGTTCTAAAATATGATTTTGCTTATTTTCATAATCTTTTTGAAGATTGTCAAAATTTGATTCTAATTCATTCAGTTCATCACATCTTTTTGAAATATAATCATTAGTTGTCAAAATATTATGAAACCAAAAATCAAAGCATTCACCTTTTTCTTCACACAGTTTTTCACAATCCTTCAAATATATAACAAATGATTTTAAGGCAGGTCTTAATTCTTTTGGTGATTTTCCAAGGGCATTACACCATGAATTCAAGAAATAGGAATATTCATTTTCAATTTTATTTAAGAAATCTTTATTTGCATATATCCATCCCCAAGGAAGTTCACCATTTTCATCTAAATGATTTAACATATCATGATTTGGTTCTTTCTTCTTTTTCTTAAAAAGATTCAGCATATCATCACATCCCTTCTTAGAATTTCTGTCTGTTTTCAATGACCCTTCCAATGATTTGAACAGGCTTTTCAATAATGTCCTTGTTGGAAAAGTACATTGGTGCATATGTAGGATTGAAAGATTGAAGAACAATTCCATCATCCTGTTTCAATAGCTTCTTCACACAAGCACTGTCACCATTCACTTGTGCAATCACAATATCACCTGATTCTGCATCAGACTGTTGTTTGACAATTAGAACATCACCTGCTTGCATTCTTGGTGACATGGAATCACCTTTGACCTGAAGACCAAAGAATTCACCTGTCTGTGCAAGTCTGAATGGTATTTCTTCCCAATCCAATACTTCTTCAATAGCTTCAATTGGGATTCCTGCAACTACCTGACCAAGAACAGGAATCCTGCATCCTTTTTCAATCCTTGTTGATTCATCTGATAATGCTTCTGAATTATACTGTGCATCCCACATTGCTTCTTGTTCAGATTTATATTCTGATTCACCTGTCAAATAACTGATTGAAACACCAAAGTAATTTGCAAGTTTGGTCATGGTTGTATTATTTGGTGTGAATGTCTTCCACTTAGATGATGACCCTGCACCAAGACCTGCTTCCCTTTCTAACTGTCTTTTTGAAATCTTTCTTTCCTTACATAATTGGTTGATTCTGTCTATAAATTCCATAGCAATTCCCCTTTCTTAAAAAAAAGTGCAGAATAAATTCAGCGAAAAGTGTTGACAAACTGCTGAAGAACTGCTAATATACATAGTGTCAGGTGCAGAACTAATTCAGCAGACTGATATAAACAAAAGTCGCTTGATGTTTTAAATATATGTTGGTGGTACTTCATATGATAGAACATCTTCAGCAATTTGTCAATATTTTATGCTGAATTTTTACGCACTTGCTGAATAAATTATGAAAGGTAGGTGAAAATGATGTCAGAATTTGAAAAGCAGGTCAGACATGCATTGATTGATAGGGATATGACAATGACAGACCTTGCAAATGAATTAGGAATCACAATTTCTTATGTATCTGATTTACTGAAAGGTAAAAGAACCAATCAGGAACAGCTTCAGAGAATTAAAGAGTTCCTTGAAATCACTGACACAGAAGATTATGAAGAATAGAATATCAGTTTCAGAAGTTGCAGAACTGATGAATGTGTCAGAACAGTTCATCAGGATAGGTCTTCAGAAGGGAATCTTCCCTTTTGGTTATGCAGTCAAGATGTCAACACAATGGACTTATTACATTAGTCCGCAAAAATTCACAGAACACACAGGAATTACTGTGTCATAGAAAGGAGAACATTATGGAAGGTTATAAAGTTTTTGAACCTGATTGGACATGCAGGGGATTTCAATATGAAGTAGGAAAGACATTTGAAGAAGATGTCACACCTTCTTGTTGCAACAGAGGATTTCATTTTTGCAAAGAATTAAAGGACTGCTTCAACTATTATCCATTCAATCCTGACAACAAAGTTGCAAAGGTCATTGCATTGGGTGAAATTGATGAAGAATCAGATGATAGCAAATGTTGCACCAACAAGATTCAGATTGTTGAAGAAATCAGTTGGGAAAATGTTTTAAGAATGGTCAACCTTGGAAAAGGAAACGCAGGTCTTTGGAACAGCGGTGATTGGAACAGCGGTGATTGGAACAGCGGTGATCGCAACAGCGGTGATTGGAACAGCGGTAATCGCAACAGCGGTAATCGCAACAGCGGTAATCGCAACAGCGGTGATTGGAACAAGACTAACTTTTCCAATGGATGCTTCAACACAGAAGAACCAAAAATCTTCTTATTCAACAAACCTTCAGATTGGACTTATCGTGATTGGTTAAATTCAGATGCAAGATATCTGTTGAATCAGATTCCAAGAAATGTTGTTGATTGGATTTGGTCAGATGATATGACTGATAAAGAAAAAGAACAGCATCCTGAATATGAAGTTGTTGGTGGTTACTTAAAGATTCTTGATGAATCAGAGTGTGGACAGTTATGGTGGGATTCACTTTCTGAAAGATACAAAAACATCATCAAAGCAATGCCAAACTTTGACAAAGAAATCTTTGAAGATGTGACAGGCATCAAGATATGATTTCCCTGTTTCCACATCAGCAAGAAGCATTGCAGGAAACAAAGGATTTTGACAACATTGCAGTTTATCATGACATGGGTCTTGGTAAGACATTCACAGGGTCAGAAATGATGAAAAGATTTGGATGCAAAGTGAACTTAATTGTGTGTCAGAAATCAAAGGTTCAGGATTGGGTGGAACACTTCACATATAACTATCAGATGCAGGTGTTTGACCTTACCAATAAGAAACAGCTTGGTGAATATCATGGACTGTCACAAGGACAAAGATTCTTCATAGTTGGTGTTATCAATTATGAATTGGCTTGGAGAAGAAAAGAATTGCTTGACTTATATGATTTCACATTGATGCTTGATGAATCATCTTTGATACAGAATCAGAAAGCAAAGCAGACAAAATTCATCCTGAAGATGAAACCTGCACATGTGATTCTTCTTTCAGGAACACCTGTTGGTGGTAAATATGAAAATCTATGGACACAAGTCCACCTGTTAGGTTGGAAGATTTCAGAAGACTTGTATAACAGGCAATATGTGAATTGGACAACAATTGATTCAGGTGGTTTTCAACACAAGATTGTGGACAAAGAAGACCCATACAAAAACATTGATAGGTTGAAATCCAAAATGCGTGAACATGGTGCAATATTCAAGAAGACTGAAGAATGTTATGAATTACCTGAACAGGTATTCACACACATCAGATTGAAAGCACCTAAAGAATATTGGAAGTTTCAGAAGGATTGCATTGTAACAATAGAAGGTCAGGAATTGGTTGGTGATACATCATTAACAAAACTGCTTTATAGCAGACAGATATGCAGTCAATTCAATCAAAACAAGTTGGATGCATTCAGGGATTTGGTTGAATCAACACAGGAAAGATTGATTGTATTCTATTCATTCAATGATGAACTATGGAACATGAAGAAGATATGTCAGGAACTTGACAGACCAATTTCAGAAATCAATGGACACACCAAAGACCTGACAGCCTATGAACAGGAATCAAACAGTGTGACCTTATGTCAGTATCAATCAGCATCCAAAGGACTGAATCTTCAGAAGTGCAACAGAATCATTTATTTCTCACTTCCATTATCATCAGAAGATTTTGAACAGTCCAAGAAAAGGATTCACAGGATTGGTCAGGAAAAGACATGTTTCTATTATCTGATGATTTGCAGGGGGACAGTTGATGAACAAATCCTGCACACATTAGAAGAAAGGAAGGATTTCACAGATGAATTGTTCAAAGAAGATGAAAAGAAAAATTCATAATTTTGTAATCAAAGCCTTGACTGCATTGAATGCGCTTTCGCTGATTTATTGGATATGTTGGATTGACTGCATTATCAGTTGGCAACCATATGTCATCATGTTAGTCAATTTCACATGGATATGTCTTGTGTTGTATGCAAATGGTTGGGTGACTGACACAGAACCATATTATGAAAGATTAGAAAAGGAAGGTGAATATTATGATGAAATGTAAAGTTGCTATTGATAATAAAAATGAATGCACAAATTGCTGTTATTTCTGTGATAAGAAAGACACTTGTAATGATGTGTGTCAGGACATTGCAAAAGTGTGTGAAGAACAGGTTGAAGAAACAGACCTTCAGGTTATTGAATCAACAGTTCCTGATGTACTGAAAGCAATCACAGACATTATAGTTCAGAAGAAGAAATTGGAAGAACAGGAAAAGCTGATGAAAGAAAAGTTGCTTCAGGCAATGGAAGAACATGGTGTGAAGTCATTTGAGAATGCAAAAGTCAAATTCATGTATGTTGCACCAACAACAAGAACAACCATTGATTCTAAGAAGTTGAAAGCAGACCATCCTGATATTGCTAAAGCATATTCAAAGACTTCCAATGTTAGTGCATCAGTAAGAATTACAGTGAAGTAGGTGAACACATGGCATCAGAAAAGAATTTTGAAAACAGAATCAAGTCTTTCCTGAAATCAAATAACTGCTATTTCATTAAATATTGGGGCGGTGGTGAATTCACCAAAGCAGGTGTTCCTGACATCCTTGCATGTTGCAATGGAAAATTCCTTGGAATTGAAGTCAAGGCAAAGAATGGAAAACCTTCACCACTTCAGATTCACAACCTGAAGAAGATTGATGAAGCAGGTGGATATGGAATTCTTCTTTATCCTGACCATTTTGAATTGTTCAAGAACTTCATTGATTGCTTGAAGGTGGATGATGCAAACACTGCATACAATTATGACTTATTGAAAAGAAGGTGGTCAGATGGATAATTTTCATTTTTCAACAGCAGAATGTTTTGAAAATTGTCCTGCAAGATTTGGTTTCAGATACAGACAGAACATTGAAGTGCTTCCAACAGATGACCCTGCAAATCCATTGATTCTTGGAACAGCAATTCACAGGGGAATGGAAAAGGATATGGAAACAGCTATTCAGGAATATAAAGATTCATATCCTATCATCACAGATGCACACATCAATGAAATTATCAAACTTGAATATTGGATTCCAAAAATGAAAGAACTTCTTCCTGAAGGATTTCATGAAGTCAATTTCAAGAATGATGTTTATGAAGGAACAGCAGACTTGATTGTTCCATGTACCAAGCATGATGCAGGTCTTCCACATGGTCAGTTTGATTTGTATGATTTCAAATATTCAAACAACATTGACCACTATATGGAATCAAGACAGTTGCATGTATATAAATATTTCTTTGAAAGAATCACAGGAAAGCACATCAGAAAAATGTATTTTGTGTTTGTTCCAAAGGTTCAGATTAGACAGAAGAAAACAGAAACGCTTCAGGACTTCAGGAACAGAATCTATGAAGAACTTGAAGCAAAGGAAATTCAAATCAAAGAAGTGGTTTATGACCCTTCAAAAGTTGCAGATTTTTATGAAACGTGTATGAACATTGGTCTAACAGATAAGTGTGAAAAGAATGAATCTTATTTGTGTGATTGGTGTGAATATAAAGACTATTGTCAGAAAGGATTGGACTATATGATTTTACCAAGTGCAGAAAGAAGACAGGTTGGAAAGACAACCAAAAGAAAATTATGGATTTATGGTGGTGCATTTTCAGGAAAGACAACATTTATGGATTCAGCACCTTCACCATTGAATCTGAATACTGATGGAAACATTCAGTTTGTTACTATGCAGTATTTACCTATCAAGGACACAATGGAAGGAAGACAGAAGATTCTTGCATGGGATGTCTTCAAGAAAGCTATTGATGAACTTGAAAAGACAGCAGGTCAGAATGGATTTAAGACCATTATTGTTGACCTTCTTGAAGATACTTATGAATCATGCAGATTATTCATGTATGACAGATTGGGTATCACACATGAATCAGATGACAGCTTCAGAGCATGGGACAAGGTAAGAACAGAATTCTTATCAACCATCAGAAGATTGATGAACCTTGACTATGAAAACATTGTGTTGATTTCTCATGAAGATACTTCAAAGGACATCACAAAGAAATCAGGTGATAAAATCACAGCAATCAAACCAAACATTGCAGACAAGGTTGCAAACAAGATTGCAGGTATGGTTGACATTGTGGCAAGGGTAGTTGTGGAAGATGATGAAACAAGAACATTGAATTTCAAATCCAATGAAGTAATCTTTGGCGGTGGAAGATTAAAGAACATCAAGACCACATCAATTCCTTTGGATTGGAATGAACTTTTGAAAGTGTATGATGAAGCAAATTTTTTTGCCAAACCTGCTGAAGAAATTCAGAAAGATGCAAAAGAAACTGCTGAAGAAACACCATCAAGAAGGGGAAGAAAATCACGCACACAGTCAGAACCTGTTGAAGAATCTTCTGATGAACCTGTTCAGGATGGAACAATCAACACTGATTCAGAAACAGTTGTCTTGAATGCAGACACATATTTCTATGATGTCAAGAATGACAATTATGTGATGAAACATGCAGGTGATTCTGTTGACATGATTGTTGATGGTGTGGAAGTCATGAAGGTCATCACCAAAGAAGAATTTGGTGAAGGTATTAAGAAGTTGTCAGGTGCAGGGGAAGAAAAACCTGCAAGAAAAAGAAGAACAAGAAAGGAAAGATAATCATGAAGAAATTTATTGAAGCATTAAAGGAAGCAGGAATTTATGACCACATTGTTGAAACAATCGTGGATGTCAGAAACAGATATGGTGCAAAGGATGCAACCAAAGGAATCACAATGATTCTGAAAATAGAAATGATTAGAAATCCTAAGTTGCTTGATGTCTTCATGGATGATATTGAAGACTTAGGTTTCAAGACAGTTGGTGCAGAAATCATGAAATCAGTTGTGGATATTGAAAAGGTTGATGCAATGAAAGATGTCAATCCTGATGAACTGTTCAAGAAAGAAGCACTTGAAGATGCTGTTGTTGGTAATTTTATTGATTTCCTTAATGGAATTGCAAATATGTTAAATGATTAAGAAAGGTTAAAAGGGTGAATGAAATGAGTATTTTTGATAAATGGGATAAGAATGTGGACACAGAAGGACTTCAGAAAGATATTGCTGAAGCAGAAGCAAATGGTGGTCAGGGTGACTATCGTGAAGTGCCTGTTGGTACATATGAAGTTAAGATTGACAAGATGGAAATCAAGGAATGTGGTTCAGAAAAACATGCAGGTGAACCAATGTTCACAGTTCAGTTCAGAATCCTTGAAGGTGACTTTGAAAACAGTTGCTTATTCATGAATCAGCTTATCACAGAAGGATGGCAGATTGGACAGGTCAACAAGTTCCTTAGAAGTCTTGATGTCAATGACACAGTGGAATTCAAAACATATGGTCAGTACAATGACATGATTATGGACATGATGGAATCCATTGATGGAAGTCTTGAATTCCTTCTTGAATATGGCAAGAACAAGAAAGGCTATAACACATTCAAAATCAAAGAAGTGTATGAAGTATAAAGAAAGGTAGGTGAATCTGATGCTGTTCTTTGACTTTGAAGTGTTTATCAAGGATTGGCTTGTAGTCATCCTTGATATGGACAATAGAAAAGAACATGTCATCATCAATTCACCTTCTGACCTTAAACAATTCTATCAGGAACATAAAACAGACATATGGGTTGGATTCAACAATCATCATTATGATGATTACATCCTGAAAGGAATCCTTTGTGACATGAATCCAAAGGAAATCAATGACCACATTATTATCAAAGAAAAAGCAGGTTGGACATTTTCAAATCTGTTCAGGTCAATTCCATTACTGTCATATGATGTGTTCCAAGCAAAGATTGACAGGGGACTGAAGTTCTTTGAAGGAAGTCTTGGAAACATGGTGAAAGAATCATCCATTCCATTTGATATTCCAAGAAAGCTGACTGAAGAAGAACTTCAGGAAACTGTTAAATATTGTAGACATGATGTGGAACAGACTGTTGAAGTATTTATGCAAAGGAAAGCAGACTTTGATGCAATCATGTCACTAATAAAGATGTTCCCTGAAGTTCTATCAATCAGGGACATTGGACTAACTAAGGCACAGATTAGTGCAAAGATTTTGGAATGTGAAAAGGTCACAAGGGATGATGAATTTGACCTGTTTGTGCTTCCTTGCATACAAATTAAGAAATACAGAAAAGCAATAGACTTCTATATGTCAATGAAAGGGAAAACCAATCAAAAAGAAGTTTATTCAGAATCATTGAACATGATTATAGCAGGGATTGAACACAACATCAGTTGGGGTGGAATCCATGCAGGAAAAGAAAAATATCAGAACCTTGGACATGGTAGGCAGATATGGCATGTTGATGTTGCTTCCTTCTATCCAAGATTGATGATATTCCATAACCTGCTTACACGAAACAGCAGGAAACCTGAAAAGTTCAAGATGATTTATGACAGAAGAATTGAACTGAAACATGCAGGTAAAAAGAAAGAACAAGCACCATTGAAGATTGTCATCAATGGAACTTATGGAATCAGCAAAGCAAGAAATTCTTTAGCATATGACCCAAGAAATGCAAATCTTATCTGTCTGAATGGTCAGTTGATGCTGATTGACCTGATAGAACATTTGGAAGCAATTGATGGATTTGAATTGATTCAGTCAAACACAGATGGTTTGATTATCAGTCTTCCTGATACAGATGAAGCATTCAATCAGATGGATGATATTTGTTATGAGTGGGAAAAACGTTGCAACATGGAATTGGAATTTGATGAAATCAGTTCTATTTGGGAAAAGGATGTCAACAATTATGTGTTCATCTTTAGCAATGGCAAGGTGGAAAGAAAAGGTGCTTATGTGAAAGAACTGTCACCACTTGACTATGACCTTCCAATCATAAACAGAGCATTGGTTGATAGGTTGGTCAAGGGAATCCCAATTGAAGCAACTATCAATGGATGTCAAGACCTGAAGGAATTTCAGATGGTCAAGAAGATATCATCAAAGTATGACTGCATCATGCATGGTGGACGTTGGGAAAAACACAAAGCAATCAATCCTGCAACAGGCAGATTGAAGACATTCACAAGGTTTGTTGGTAATACCAAGAAGCTGAATGAAAAATGTGTCAGGGTCTTTGCATCAGTAAATGAATCTGATGGTGGACTTTGGAAAATTAAAAAAGATGGTAGCAAAGCAAAGGTTGAAGGAACACCTGAACACTGCTTCATCTTTAATGATGAAGTGAATGGTGTCAAAGTTCCAAGACAATTAAACAAGCAGTGGTATATAAACACAGCTTATGACAGATTGTCAGGTTTTGGAATTTGTGAAGGAAGAAGGTGAAATTGATTGGATTGGAAAGGAAACAGTATGGTCTTCAAAGGTTATGCAACAGGCACAGGAAAGAAAGCAACCATGAAGGTCAAGGATGCACAGCTTCTTTCATGGGATGATGTTCAAGGGAATCAGTCATTTGGTGCAATCCTGAATCAGGACTTTGTTGATATATCTTTTGATACTGATGAACTGTCACAGAAGTTTTGGGACATGGCAGAAAAGAACAATTGGAATTGTTTGATTCTTGAAAATCCTGAAAATGGACACATTCACAGCTATTGGAAGGACACAGAACACAGGATTGAAAAGGGTGGAAAGGATAAAAAACTTGCAGTTGGATTGATTGCAGATATTCATTCAGGGTCAACATACATACCACTAAGGGTCAATGGTGTTGATAGATTCCCACCATCCTTTGAACCTGATGACATTGATGAAGTTCCTGATGAATTGATTCCTGTGAATACAACCATCAATCTTGCAGACTTGCAGGAAGGGGATGGAAGGAATGATGAATTGTTCAAATACATCCTGATTCTTCAGTCACAGCTTATGTTGGACAGAGAACCAATAAGAAGGGTGTTAGATAACATCAATCATTTTATCTTTCAGGATGCATTATCAGAAGAAGAAATGGATGTCATCACAAGGGATGATGCATTTGCAAAACCAATTTTCTACAAAGGAAAAACATTCTTGCACAATGCTTTTGGTCAGTACATGAAGAATGAATATCACATCAAAAGGATTCAGGGACAGCTTCATGTGTATGATGGTGGGATTTATAAATCAGGTTACAGATTCATTGAATCCAAGATGGTTGAATTGATTCCAACACTGAAAGCAAATCACAGAGTGGAAACCCTGAAGTATTTGGAAATCATCACACCTGAAGAAACACAGGTTGCAGATGCAAATCTGATTGCATTCAGGAATGGTCTTTATGACTTAGCAACAGATGAACTTCTTCCATTCAGTCCTGACCATGTTATTACAAACATGATTCCTTGGGACTATAACCCTGAAGCATACAGTGAATTGTGTGATAAGACCTTGAACAAAATATCCTGTCAGGATGATGAAATCAGAGCGTTACTTGAAGAATGTATTGGATATTGCTTCTTCAGACAAAATGAATTATCAAAATCATTCTTCCTGACAGGTTCAGGGTCAAATGGTAAATCAACATTTTTGGATATGGTGAAGAATGTGCTTGGAAGACCAAACTATGTATCACTTGATATGGATGAACTTGGTGAACGATTCAGCACAACAACCATGTTTGGAAAACTTGCAAACATTGGTGATGATATCAGTGATGAATTCCTGCAAGGAAAGGTCATTGCACAGTTCAAGAAGATTGTCAGTGGAAATGATATCAAAGCAGAAAACAAAGGTCAGGATGCATATTTCTTCAAACCAACAGTCAAGCTGTTATTCAGTGCAAATGAGATTCCAAGAATGAGAAACAAAGGATTTGAAGCAATCAAAAGAAGACTTGTCATCATTCCATTCAATGCTAAATTCAGCAAGGATGATGATGACTTTGATGCAGGAATCACTTGGAAGCTGAAGAAACAGGATGTTGCAGAATACTTGATAAAACTTGGTATTGAAGGATTGAAAAGAGTTCTGACAAATCAGGGATTCACAGAATCACAGAAGGTCAAGGATGAAGTTGACAACTTTGAAAAAGACAACAATCCAATTCTTCTATTCTTGGAAGAAGTGGAAGAAGATGAAATTCTAAACCATGAAACCAAAGAAGTATTTGCAAGGTATGACACATTTTGCAATGAAAATGGATTCACAAGAATTGCAATGCAGACTTTCACTAAGGAAATTAAGAAACACCTTGGATGTGATAGGAAGGATGTCAGGTTGAATGGTAAGAAAGCAATAATTTTTATTAAGTAGAAAGGATGATGGATGATGGAATTACATGAAGAAACAGATGGTCAGTTATCATTTGCAGAAGATGTTGTCAATCATCCATCCCACTATTGTCAGGGTGGTGGAATGGAATGTATTGATGAAATGATAGCAATCTTTGGGAAAACAGCAGTCAAGCACTTTTGCCTGTTGAATGTATGGAAGTACAGAAAAAGGGCAGTGTTCAAGAATGGTGCTGAAGATATGAAGAAAGCTGATTGGTACATGAAGAAGTATGTGGAACTTGGTGGAAAGGCGGTGAACTGTTGATGAATTATCATAACATTACAAAAGATGACATGAATAATGGTGATGGTTTGCGTGTAGTTCTTTGGGTGGCAGGATGCAGTCATCATTGCAAGGGTTGTCAAAATCTTGTGACATGGAATCCTGATGATGGTATTGAATTTGATATCAGAGCAAAGAAGGAAATCTTCAAGGAACTGAAAAAGAAGCACATTGCAGGAATTACATTCAGCGGTGGTGACCCTTTATTTTCAACCAACAAAGGAACAGTTTTCTGTCTGTGTCAGGAAATCAAAAAGAAGTTTCCAACTAAGACTATTTGGATTTACACAGGATATGATTGGGAAACCATCATGAATAACAAATATATGAAAGCAGTGATGAAATATGTTGATGTTCTTGTGGATGGTGAATTCATTGAAAAATTGAAAGATGTCAATTATCCTTGGGCAGGTTCTACCAATCAAAGGGTGATTGATGTTCAGAAATCACTGAAGGAAGGAAAGGTGATTCTGCATGAAAGTAATTAAGAAAGATGGAACACATGAAGGTTATGACTTCATGAAGATAAGGAATGCAGTCACAAAATCTGCAAAAAGGGTCATGATTGACCTTGATGATGAAGCATTTGACAGACTGAAGGATATTGTTGAATTAAGACTGTCATTGCTGAACACAGAACTGATTCCAATTGCAGACATGCACAATGTTGTGGAAGAATCATTGGAACAGTTTGACCCAAGAATTGCAAAGTCATATAAAGACTATCGCAACTATAAAAAAGACTTTGTTCACATGATGGATAAGGTATATCAGAAATCACAATCCATCAGATTCATTGGTGACAAAGAGAATGCAAACACTGACAGCACATTGGTAGCAACTAAAAGATGCTTGATATTCAATGACCTGAATAAAAGACTGTACAGAAAATTCTTTATGACACAGGAAGAACTTCAAGCATGTAAGGATGGTTACATATATGTACATGACCAATCTGCAAGATTGGACACAATGAACTGCTGTCTGTGTGATGTTGGTTCAGTCATGTCAGGTGGTTTTGAAATGGGAAATATTTGGTATAACGAACCAAAGACCCTTGACACTGCTTTTGATGTACTTGGTGACATTATTCTTTCAACAGCTTCACAGCAGTATGGTGGATTCACTGTTCCTGAAGTGGACAAGATTCTTTCACCTTATGCGGTGAAATCATTCAAGAAATATGTTGATGAATACTATCAGATGATATCAGCATATTCAGAACTTGATTCAGATGATGTATCAAAGAATGCAAACACCTATGCAATGCAAAAGGTCAAAAGAGATTTTGAACAGGGATTCCAAGGAATAGAAATGAAACTGAACACAGTTGGTTCAAGCAGGGGTGATTATCCATTCATCACAATGACATTTGGTCTTGCAACAGATGAATTTGGAAAGATGGCATCCATCACATTCCTTGAAGTTCATGCAAAGGGGCAGGGGAAAGAAGGAAACAAAAAGCCTGTGTTATTCCCTAAGTTGGTATTTTTGTATGATGAAAATCTGCATGGTGAAGGATGCATCAATGAAGATGTCTTTGAAGCAGGGATTGAATGCAGTTCCAAAACAATGTATCCTGATTGGTTATCACTGACAGGTGAAGGATATGTTGCTTCCATGTATAAGAAATATGGAAGGGGGGTTTCCCCTA
>OLNX01002128.1_pt1 | contig 15401 bp, 14 predicted proteins | sample 1672611 | NCBI WGS metagenome assembly OLNX01 (sample SAMEA3136705, study PRJEB25190) | human gut metagenome | reverse complement strand
TAGCTCAGTCGGTAGAGCAGCTGATTCGTAATCAGCAGGTCGTGTGTTCGAGTCACATTACCAGCTCCATAAAAATAAGGCAGACACAAAAGTGTCTGCCTTATTTTTATGGATATTATCAGTTTGTAACTTTTGCTTTTGAATAAATCTTGCTGTTTATCCATGCAAGGATATCGGAATATACCTCGTCTTTATTAAGCTCGTTGAGCATTTCGTGGCGTCCGCCTTTGTAGAGCTTGATGGACACGTCCTTCATGCCTGCCTTTTTGAAATTCTCATAAGCGAGCTTAACGCCTTTTCCGCACTCTCCGACAGGATCCATATCGCCGGACATGAAATAAACGGGCATATCCTTGTTCATGCTCTCGAGATTTTTCTGAGTGGTGACGATCTTAATGCCGCTCATCATATCTCTGAACAGGCTGCAAGTCGGAATAAAGCCGCAGAGAGGATCGGATATGTACTTATCGACCTGCGCCTCATCGCGGCAGAGCCAGTCATAGTCGGTTCTAACCTTGTCGTATATCTTGTTGTAGCTGCCGAAGGCCATGTTGTTAAGAAGCTTGCTGTAATGATGGGCTCCTTTCAGGCCGGTGACGATATTGCCCATTGCAAGTCCGCCGAATACGAGAGCGTGGCTCTGGTTGCCGGTGCCACTGATTATTGCCGCGTCGAAAGCATTGGGGAAGCGAATAAGAAGGGTTCTCGTTATAAAGCTGCCCATACTGTGTCCTAAAACCACGCTGGGAACATCGGGATAGCTGCTCTTTACCGCGTGATGAACTATCTCTTCGTCCTTTACTACGTAGGTCCAGCCGTCATGGTCTGCGAAGAAACCCTTTTGCTCGGGCTTCTCAATGCTCTTGCCGTGACCGAGATGGTCGGTGCCAAAGGCAACTATACCGTTTGATGCCAAAAAGCTCATGAAGTCGTCATAGCGCTCAATATGCTCGGCTATGCCGTGGATGATCTGAACCGTTGCGCGCACATCCCCGTCGGGAACGCACATGCGGGTATGGATCTTATTGACGCCGGTGCTTGAATCAAAATAAAAATCTTTGAAAGTAGGCATAGAAAAAAGCTCCTCTATATGTTATTATATATTTTATAATAATTTTATCGCATAAAAATACTTACGTCAATACATAAAATGGAGGTTTAAGATATGAACGGCTATGTAATAGCTCTCGATCAGGGCACAACAAGCTCAAGAGCGATAATTTTTGACGCTGCGGGAAGCCCCGTAACCATTGCTCAGTACCCTTTCCCTCAGATTTACCCGGAGCCGGGCTGGGTCGAGCATGACCCCATGGTCATTCTGGAAACTCAGCTTCGCGCATTGGCGGAGGCGTTTGAAAAAAGCGGACTTTCTCCGACGGATATCGCCGGAATAGGCATAACAAACCAGCGTGAGACTACTATTGTGTGGGATAAGAATACAGGCAAGCCTGTGTATAACGCGATCGTTTGGCAGTGCAGACGCACAGCGCCTATATGCGATCAGCTTAAAGAGTCCGGCATAGGGGAGTATATCCGTGAAAAAACCGGCCTTCTCATAGACGCGTATTTCTCCGGAACCAAAATAAAATGGATACTTGATAACGTCGACGGCGCAAGAGAGCGCGCCGAGCGCGGCGAGCTGCTGTTCGGCAACGTGGATTCGTGGCTTATCTGGAATCTTACCGGCGGCAAGGCTCACGTATCGGATTACTCAAACTGCTCCCGCACAATGATTTTTGACATTGATGAGCTCAAATGGGATGAGACGCTCTGTGAAACGCTCGGCATACCTATGTCTATGCTGCCGGAGCCTGTGCCCTCGTCAATGATATACGGCCATGTCGCTCCGGGACTGACAGGGCTTGAGATGCTGGCAGGCATTCCGGTGTGCGGCAGCGCGGGCGATCAGGCGGCGGCGCTCATCGGTCAGGGCTGCATAAACAGAGGCCAGGCAAAAAATACATACGGCACGGGATGCTTTACGCTTCTTAACACCGGCAACCAGTCCGTGCGCAGCAACAGCGGGCTTGTCACCAGCGTTGCATGGTCTATAAACGGGAAAACAACGTATGCGCTCGAAGGCAGTGTATTCAATGCCGGCAGCTCTATACAATGGCTGCGCGACGAGGTCGGAATGCTTGCAACATCATCCGAATGCGAAGCACTTGCCACCAGCGTCCCCGATAACGGAGGCGTCTACCTTGTCTCCGCATTTACGGGTTTGGGCGCACCACGCTGGGATATGTATGCCCGCGGCGCGATAGTCGGCCTTACCCGCGGCTCAACAAAAGCGCATATCGTCAGAGCAGCTCTTGAGGGTATAGCGTATCAGGTCAAGGATCTGCTCGACGCAATGGAAAAGGACGCGGGCGAGGAGCTGTCTGTTCTTCGTGTCGATGGCGGAGCGTCAGTCAATAACTTCATGATGCAGTTCCAGTCGGATATCCTGCGAAAGCCCATCGACAGGCCGCAGATGGTCGAGACGACAGCTTTCGGCGCGGCTTTCCTTGCGGGACTTGCCACGGGCGTTTGGGGCGATATAAGCGATATAACCTCAATACGCAAATCAGACAGAATATTTGAAGCACAAATGGTTCCGGAAAAGGCCGAGCGGCTGCACAGGACATGGCTGCGTGCAGTTGAGAGAGCCGCGAAGTGGGAAGAATGACAGAACAGGTATTAGTTGTAAAAAGAGAAAAGATAGAGCAGTACATAGACGGTAGGAATGGACTTATCCGCGACAATACTGAAAAACTGCTCGACATTATAATGAATGAACACGAGTTCATGCCCCGGCCGGAGGCAGAGGAGCGTCCTGATTTCAAGCAGATAATCCCGTATGTGATACTGCTACAGGGCGATAAGGTCTTTGTCACGCGCAGGCTGAATAAAGGCGGCGAGGCGAGGCTGCACGGTAAGATATCCATTGGCGTCGGCGGACATATAAATCCTGCGGACGAGGAAGGAAACCTTCTCCTGCGCGGGCTTTGGCGCGAAATTCACGAGGAGGTTGCGCTCGATAAGCACGGTGAGCTTGTCTCCTGCGGTTTTATAAACGATGACACAAACAGCGTCGGAAGCGTTCACCTCGGAGCCTGCTTCACGCTCAGGGTCGAGGGTGATGTGTCGGTGCGCGAGACGGAAAAGCTCGAGGGACTGTGGATGACGCTGCCGGAGCTGAAAAGCAATTACGATAACATGGAAACATGGACGCAGATAGCGCTGGAGGTGCTGTGATGCAGTTATTCAGACCTGCCGACATTCTAATTCCCGCAACCGATATGCACGCATGGAGCGTTGTCGCCTGCGACCAATTCACCTCCGAGCCCGAATACTGGGCAAAGGTGAACGAGATAGCCGGGGATAAGCCCTCGGCGTTAAGGCTCATATTGCCGGAAGCGGAGCTGGGCATAAAAAACCCCGAGGAAGAGAGCAAAAAAATAAACGCCGCCATGGCGGATTACCTTGACGGCGGAGTGTTTAAAGAGTATAAAAACAGCTATGTCTACGTCGAACGCAGACTGTGCGGCGGTATGGTGCGTCGGGGCATAGTCGGAGCCTTTGACCTTGAGGCGTATGACTGGGCAGAAGGCACGCATACCCCGATAAGGGCGACCGAGCACACGGTTGAGGACAGGCTCCCGCCGAGGGTCAAGGTACGCGAGAGCGCGCTGATCGAGATGCCGCACATAATGGTGTTTATGGACGATCCCGAGGACGCGGTGCTGAGCTCGGTAAAGAAGGGCGATAAGCTGTATGACTTTGAGCTTATGCTCGGCGGCGGACATATAAGCGGCTGGCTTGTGGACGATAATGCTTCGCTGGAAAATGAGCTTGCGCGACTTGAAGACCCGCATGAGCTATACGAAAAATACGGCGCTGTCGAGAACCCCATAATCTTTGCGATGGGCGACGGGAACCACAGCTTTGCCGCAGCGAAAAAGCATTGGGAGAGCGTGAAATCAAAGCTTCCCGAAAGCGAGTGGGCAGACTGCCCGGCGCGGTACGCGCTTGCCGAGCTTGTCAATATCCATGACGAAGCGATAAGCTTTGAGCCGATACATAAGGTGATATTTGACACCGAGCCGGAGAGCTTTATAAGCGAGGCAAAGAACTTTTTTGCGGAAAACGCGGGCGAGGGCAGGAGCTTTACTCTGATAACCGCCGCCGGAAGCGAGAGCATCTCCGTTTCCGGGATGAGTATAGGTGAGCTTATAGACCGCTGCGAGGGCTTTTGCAGGGAGTATATTGCCCGCCACGGCGGCAGGATAGACTACATCCACGGCGACGATGAGTGCAAAGCCATGTCAGAGCGGGAGGGCTGCGCCGGTATACTGCTCCCGCGCATGGAAAAATCCGAGCTGTTCAAATCGGTAATGAGCAGCGGGCCTTTCCCGAAGAAGAGCTTTTCCATCGGCGTAGGTCGTGATAAAAGATATTACCTTGAATGTCGTAGAATAAAGTAATTATATCTTGTCACAGAAGATGAAATGTGATAAAATAATTGCCGTTAATTTGTAATCATACTTTAGAGGAGCTGTTAAGACATGTCCGGACATTCCAAATGGCATAATATACAGAAGACAAAGGGCGCGGCTGACGCAAAGCGCGCGCAGGCATTCACCAAGATCGCCCGTGAAATGATCGTTGCGGTCAAAGAGGGCGGAAGCGGTGACCCGAATAACAATTCCCGCCTTGCAGCCGTCATAACGAAGGCAAAGGCCGCCAATATGCCCAATGATAATATCAAGCGCACGATTGACAAAGCTCTCGGCGCCGGCAATACCGACAGCTATGAGAAGATAGTCTACGAGGGCTACGGCCCCTGCGGCGTTGCCGTCATTGTCGAGACGATGACCGATAACCGCAACCGCACCGCAGGGGAGATCCGCCATTACTTTGATAAGTACGGCGGGAATATGGGCGCGGCAAACTGCGTGTCCTGGTCTTTCGATAAGAAGGGCGTTATCGTTATTGATAACGAGGACGAGGAGCTTGACGAGGATACCGTCATGATGGAAGTGCTTGACGCGGGCGCGGACGATTTTGAGCCTGACGGCGAGACCTTTATCGTCTATACCAAGCCCGACGACGTATCGCCCGTGGCCGAGAAGATCACCGCGGCCGGTTATAAGCTGCTCTCTGCTCAGGTCGAGATGCTGCCGCAGAACGGCTATATCAAGCTCACGAGTGAGGACGATGTCAAAAATATGCAGAAGATGCTCGATATGTTTGAGGATAACGACGATGTCCAGAACGTATGGCATAACTGGGAAGACGCTGAATAAAGCAAAATTGCATAATAAACGAAGACCTCCCAAGCCTATGGCTTGGGAGATTTTATTCGTTACTGCTTGTTTGCCGGACGGTTTTTCTTGGAGCCGTGGCCGCGGCCGCGCCTGCGGGAGAGCACCGACTTGCTGCGGTAGAAATCCAGCATTCCGTCGTCAGCTTCGTATATGAGCCGGTTTGCCGACCATGTACCATCCTCCTGCTTGCGGAATTTAAGCCTTACAAGGAAGGAGCCGCAGTTGGGACAGGTGAATATATTCATATAGCGCTGATCGCCTTGATTTATCCAGCGCTGGCTGGCAAGCTCACCGGCGCACTTGGGGCAGCATATTTTTGAAAGCTCCTCATCGGCAAAGGCGTCGGCTTTGGACATATACCCGGGAAAAACAAGATGCTCCAGCGCTTCCGGCCCGTTGTCGGCGGGGTTTTCCTTTTTGCAGCGCGTTGCGAGCATCCGGGCGGCGGCCTCATACTGCGCAAGACCCTCTTCCATATTGAGCTTTGAGCATATCAGCGCGGTGTTATATGCGTCGCCGAGGGCGTCGTGAGCCACACGAGTCTGGGTTATCTCAAAATGCTCCATGGCGGTCGCAAGGGATTTCTGATTTTTGTCACCGTCGGTCTGCATATTATATATAAGCTGGAGATTTATCCAATCGGCTATCCAGTCCCAGTCAAGGTCATGGATGATGATGTTCTGCTCCATGATACCGCGGTCGTCGCAGCCCCATGTGAGGAAGGTGACGTCATCTCCGCACCACTGTCTGAACTTTTCAAAAGCGTCATGGAAGCTGAGCCCCAGCGCAAGACGTTCCTTATCAAAGCCTGTCAGCTTCTTGACCTTATAGTGCATCCGTTTGAAGTACACGGGCTTAACATCAACCGTGAACTCCTCTCCGGGCTGCATGTCCTCAGTCAGCTTAACGGCTCCGATTTCAATGATTTCTCCCCTCAGCTTTATGGGGAGTTTGTTAAATACGGAGGATTTCGAGCTCATCGCCTGATTCCACTCTAAATCGACCACTACATAATTCATAAAACACAACGACCTTCTATCAGATTACAAAAACAAATTATAACATACACTGGTATGTTTTTTCAATAAGTATTTGAATGATTAGTTATGCTGTGATATAATTTCAAAAGTATTGTGTGTTTTCGGGAGGAAATAACTTATGAAGATAGCAGTTGTGTGCGGCGGACTTTCAAACGAGCGCGATGTTTCGATAACCAGTGGAAGCTGCGTTGCGCGCGCTCTGCGCGAGAAGGGACATAAGGTCGTGCTCGTCGATCTGTATTACGGATACAGCGGCGATTATACGGACCCGGCGGAGCTGTTCGAGCGCGAGCAGGAGGATTTTCGCTATTGCGTTGCCGAGGAAACGCCGGATATTGAGAAAATGCTTGCCGATGGCGACGGCAGCAGAATAGGCAGAAATGTTATTGAGATATGCAGAGCGGCCGATATAAGCTTTCTTGCTCTTCATGGCGAGGACGGGGAAAACGGCAAGCTTCAGGCTACATTCGATATGTATGGCATAAAATATACTGGCAGCGGCTATCTTGGCAGCGCGATCGCCATGAACAAGGAGCTGTCGAAAATAATGTTCCGTTATAACGGGATAAATACGCCTCCCGGAATAGTGCTCGAAAAAGGCGCAAAATCCCATGAGGACGTGGGCTTTCCCTGCGTCGTGAAGCCGTGCAGCGGCGGCTCGAGCGTGGGCACGTCGATAGTTCACGGCCGCGACGAATATGAACAGGCGCTCGAAATCGCCTTCAAATTTGAAAACAGGGTACTGGTTGAAAAATACGTCAAAGGCCGCGAGCTTACCGTCGGTGTGATAGACGGCAAGGCGATGCCTGTCATCGAGATAATCCCCAAGAGCGGCTGGTACGACTATAAGAACAAATATCAGGCCGGACTCACTGAGGAGATATGCCCCGCGCCCATCAGCGAAGAGGAGACCGACAAGGTACAGCGCCTTGCAGAGCGCGTTTCCGCCGCCCTTATGATAGACGTATACTGCCGCGCGGACTTCCTGCTCAACGAGGCCGACGGTGAGCTGTACTGCCTCGAGGCTAACACACTTCCCGGCATGACACCGACCAGCCTTGTGCCGCAGATGGGTGCCGCTCAGGGCATGGACTTTGGCGAGGTATGCGAAAAAATCATAGAGGTGTCAATGGAGAAGTATAAATGAGGGGTATAAGCGTTAAGGAAGCCGCCGCAATAGTAGGGGGCAGCCTTGCAAATGAAAAAAACGCTGATGATGAGATACTCAGCGTTGTTATTGACAGCAGAAAGGTTGAAAGCGGCGCTATGTTCGCCGCCCTCAGGGGTGAGCGCGTTGACGGACACGACTATATCGGGAAAGCGTTTGAGCTTGGCGCTGTGTGCTGCCTTGCCGAACATGTGCCCGAGGGTGTTTCAGGCAGCGTTATAGTCGTTTCTGATGTCGCTCAGGCCATGAAAGAGCTTGCGGAGGTCTACCGTCGGCGTTTTGACATTCCTGTTATCGGAGTTGCGGGCTCGGTGGGCAAGACGACCGCAAAAGAGATGATAGCATCGGTGCTCTCGGCAAGATACAAGGTGCTTAAAACCGAGAAGAACCTCAATAATGAGCTTGGTGTGCCGCTCACGGTTTTTCGCATCGAGCCTGAGCATAAGGCTGCAATCATAGAGATGGGCATATCCGACTTCGGCGAAATGCGCCGACTTGCAAAAATAGTACGTCCCACAATGGCGGTATATACCCTCATCGGTCACGCCCACCTTGAGCATCTTCACGACAGAAACGGCGTTTTAAAGGCAAAGACCGAGATGCTGGAATATATGCCGGATGACGGAACGCTGTTTTTAAACGCTGACGATGACCTGCTGGCATCGTATGAGTGCGGACAGGAGAGAATTTTGTACGGCCTCGGGCCGGAGGCCGATGTCAGGGCGGAAAACGTGAGTTTTGACAGCCTGTACGGAATGAGCTGTGATATTGTCAGTGGGGATAGGAAAATCCATGTAAAAATACCCGCTTACGGCAAGCACATGCTGTATGCCGCGCTTGAGGGAGCCGCCGTGGGACTAAAGCTCGGCCTTACGGATGATGAGATCGCAGCGGGTATAGCGGCTTATGAGACAGTCGGCCGCCGCGCCAGCGTCTCCGATACGGGATTTATTACGCTTATCGATGACTGCTACAACGCAAATCCCGACTCTGTTATGTGCGCGATAGATTCGCTGTCCCAGAGCAATGGCCGCAAGGTGTGTATTTTGGGTGACATGCTTGAGATGGGGGAGAATAAGGAAGCCTTGCATGCGCAGGTAGGCGCTTATGCTGAGAATAAGGGCGTATCGCTGCTTTTGTGCGTCGGCGAGCTTTCAAAGTATACCTGCGTAGCGGCGGAGAATATCAATTCACTGCATTTTGAAACAAATGCGGAGCTGATAGATGAGCTGCCCCATCTTATAAGAAAAGGCGATACGGTTCTTGTCAAAGCCTCGCATAGTATGAAGTTTGAAGAAATCTCAGAAGCGTTAAAACTTCTCAAATAAAAAAATCAAGGCTTAAAAAAGCCTTGATTTTTTATGTATCAGAGGAAAAAGTTTTCGATAAGCAGCAGCAGGATTATACCTGGGATACCGAGAACGCCGGCAACGATCGCACTCAGCCAGCCGACCGTGAGCTCAAGCCCGATAAACCCGCCGAGGAAATTGAACACGAAAAGCATGACAAAGCCAAGCAGCGCGTTAAGGAGCAGCTTGAAAGCCCATTTTATCGGAGTCGAAAAGATTTTAATAATAAGCCAAAGCAGCAAAACTCCGACAGCAACATAAATAACGGTTTGGAGAATATCCATTTTGCCTCCTATTGAAAAAAGTTTTTTACATTGATCACGGCGCTGTTGTACCGCGCCTTGAGTGCATTGATCTCAAATATGCATGCATCCATCATATCACGATCTGTCGTATTGTCAAACGCTGTATATGCACAGCGAAGCTGTTCGCGTATATCCTGCATCTCGGAAAGCCTGCGCTGATATTCGGCGTTGCGCCGTTTTTCTTCCTTTTTTGTCATGAGAAAAAACTCCTTGTCTTTTCTCCTTAGTATATTCAAAGCCGCCCGATTTTAAACTTTTTGCAGAGAAAAATTACCATGATTAAAAGAGCGCGTTACTCACATAATAGAACCAGACGAGAAAGTCCGGCAGAAAGAAGTCTCAAAAGACAAGTCGGACAGAATGTAAAAGCTTATTTTGATAATAAGGATACATTCATAATTTCGTCGAGCCGGACCGAGCGTAAAAAGCCGATATTGTCCGACGGCGGGGGCAGACTAAGTTCTGTCCCCGTTTGTCAATTTTGCGGTGGCTGTTTTGCTTGCAATTTCCTTGAATGTATAATATACTAAATAACCTGAAATTAAAAGAGCTATGTGCGTATATCGGCACAAGATGTTGTACCTGAGAGGAAATTTCTAATATGAGCAAAATAAGTTCGGAATACGGCAACGACAGCATATCGCAGCTCAAAGGCGCCGACCGTGTGCGAAAGCGCCCGGGAGTTATCTTCGGCTCCGACGGCCTTGACGGCTGCCAGCATGCTGTTTTTGAGATATTGTCAAACTCTATCGACGAGGCTCGCGAGGGACACGGCAATATTATAACTGTAACGCGCTATGCCGATAAATCAATTGAGGTCGAGGACTTCGGCAGAGGCTGCCCGGTGGACTGGAACGCAAGCGAAAAGCGCTATAACTGGGAGCTTGTTTTCTGCGAGCTGTACGCCGGCGGTAAATACAGCAACAACGACGGCGAAAATTACGAATACTCCCTCGGCCTTAACGGACTTGGCTCCTGCGCGACGCAGTATTCGTCGGAATACATGGACGTTACCGTCTGGCGCGACGGAAATAAATATGAGCTGCACTTTAAAAAGGGCAAGGTCGTCGGCAAAAAGGGACAGGAGCTTAGTATAAGCCCCACAGACCGCAAAAAGACCGGCACGACAATCAGATGGAAGCCCGATTTAGAGGTGTTTACGGATATAGACGTGCCGGAGGAGTATTTCCGCGATGTGCTCCACCGTCAGGCGGTCGTGAACGCTGGCGTTACATTCCGTTTCCGCAACCAGAACGGGAATAAATTTGACGTCACCGATTATGTCTATGAAAACGGCATCGTTGACTACGCGCATGAGATCGCGGGCGAAAACTCTCTTACCGCGCCGTATTTTATCAGCGCTGAGCGCAAAGGGCGCGACAGGGAGGACAAGGACGAATATAAGGTCAAGCTCTCCGCAGTGTTCTGCTTTTCAAATAAGGTAAGCCTTACTGAGTATTACCATAACTCATCGTGGCTCGAGTACGGCGGCTCGCCCGAAAAAGCGACCCGAACGGCATTTGTCTACGCCATTGACGCTTACATAAAGAAAATCGGCAAATATCAGAAGAACGAGAGCAAGATAAGCTTTCAGGATGTTGCCGACTGCCTTGTGCTCGTGACAAACTGCTTTTCAACTCAGACCTCATATGAGAACCAGACAAAAAAGGCCATCACCAACCGCTTCATTCAGGAGGCGATGACCGACTTCTTCAAGGAGCGGCTTGAGGTATATTTTATTGAGAATAAGCCCGAGGCGGACAGGATCGCCGAGCAGGTGCTTGTAAATAAGCGCAGCCGTGAGGCGGCGGAAAAGACGCGGCAGGGTATGAAGAAAAAGCTCTCCGGCAGCATAGACATTGCAAACCGCGTTCAGAAATTTGTCGACTGCCGCAGCCGCGACCCTCAAAAGAGGGAGATATACATTGTTGAGGGCGATTCCGCGCTCGGCGCCTGCAAGCTCTCCCGCGACGCGGATTTTCAGGGTATAATGCCGGTTCGCGGCAAGATACTCAACTGCCTTAAAGCCGACTATGTGCGCATTTTCAAAAGCGACGTTATAACGGATCTCATAAAAGTGCTCGGCTGCGGCGTTGAGGTGCAGGCAAAGGGAAAAAAGGACATAAATTCATTTGATATTAACAACTTGCGCTGGAATAAGGTTATAATATGCACCGACGCTGACGTGGACGGCTTCCAGATAAGAACGCTTATACTTACGATGATCTACCGCCTTGTGCCGACGCTTATCCGTGAGGGCTATGTTTATATCGCCGAATCACCGCTGTATGAGATAGAGAGCAGGGGCAAGACCTATTTTGCCTATTCCGACAGGGAGAAGGCGGAGATAATCGAGTCTCTTAACGGCGCGAAGGCGAGCATTAACCGAAGCAAGGGTCTCGGCGAGAACGATCCGGACATGATGTGGATGACGACGATGAATCCGGAGACCCGCCGGCTTATAAAGGTCATGCCGGAGGATGCCGAGCATATGTCGCAGATGTTTGACCTGCTGCTGGGCGACGACCTTGCCGGAAGAAAGAACCACATTGCCGAAAACGGCTATCTCTATCTTGATATGGCTGATATATCCTGACGGGGTGATGAAATGAAATTTGATAAAGCGAGAAATCTTGTGAAGCTGCTCTTCGCACTGTGCGTTGTCTTTTGCGTAGTTGGAATTGCAATGAGCGGCAGCGAAAGCGCGCTTGCGCTGTACTGTCCGATACTGTCGCTTTTATTCTTCGCGCTGGCCTTTGTCGTTATATTTACATACTGCAAGTGTCAGCATTGCGGGAAGAGAGTGTATCTCGGCCTGTTCAAGGCCGTAAACTGCCCGCAATGCGGCAGAAATCTCATAACCGGCGAGAAAAACGAGAGCAATACAAAAGGCAAAGGCAAAAAGAAAAAGGGAAAGAAGCGCTGAAAGGATAACCAATGGCTAAAAAACAGATTCCCGAAAAGAAAAAATTCAATAACCCCGACGTGGTCGGCCTGAGAGCCGAGGTGCTGGAGCAGCCGATAACGGAAACGCTGGAGCAAAACTATATGCCGTATGCGATGAGCGTTATCGTCTCAAGAGCGATACCCGAGATCGACGGCTTCAAGCCCTCACACAGAAAGCTGCTCTACACCATGTACAAGATGGGGCTTTTAAACGGCTCAAGGACAAAGAGCGCAAACATAGTCGGCCAGACAATGCGCCTTAACCCGCACGGTGACGCCGCGATATACGAGACTATGGTTCGTCTGTCAAAGGGCTATGATGCGCTGCTCACACCCTTTGTCGACTCTAAAGGCAACTTCGGCAAGGTCTATTCGCGCGATATGTCTTTTGCGGCCTCGCGTTATACCGAGGCAAAGCTTTCGCCCATATGCGCGGAGGTGTTCCGCGATATTGACCAGGACACCGTTGAATTTGTAGATAACTACGACGGCAGCATGAAGGAGCCGTCGCTGCTTCCGACCGCGTTTCCGAACGTGCTGGTCTCCGGCAACACGGGCATAGCCGTCGGCATGGCAAGCCAGATATGCGGATTTAACCTCGAAGAGGTTTGCCGGACGGCAATCGAGTTTCTTCAGGATCCGGAGTGCGATATTCTGGCGACCATGCCCGCTCCGGACTTTTCCACCGGCGGAGAGATAATATACGACCGCACGGAGATGGAGAATATATATGACACCGGTCGCGGCAGCTTCAAGGTGCGCTCACGCTGGAGACATCTTCCCAAGGAAAATATAATAGAGATATATGAGATCCCGTACTCAACCACCTCGGAGGCTATCGTTGACAAGGTCGCGGAGCTTATAAAGGCCGGCAAGGTAAAAGAGATCAACGATATGCGCGACGAGACCGATCTGAGCGGTCTGAAGCTTGCCATTGACCTCAAGCGCGGCACAGACCCGGATAAGCTCATGCAAAAGCTCTTTAAGCTAACCCCGCTTATGGACAGCTTTGCCTGCAACTTCAATATACTCATTGCAGGAAATCCTAAGGTCATGGGCGTCAGGGAAATACTCGGCGAGTGGTGCGCATGGCGTTCCGACTGCGTCCGGCGCAGGGTGTATTATGATCTCGGCCGAAAAAAAGAAAAGTTGCATCTGCTCAAAGGTCTTGAGCAGATACTTCTTGACATTGACAAGGCCATTTCAATCATCCGAAATACCGAGCTTGAGAGCGAGGTCATACCGAACCTGATGATGGGCTTTGGCATAGACAAGATACAGGCAGAGTTCGTTGCCGAGATAAAGCTGCGCAATATCAACCGCGAGTATATTCTCAAGCGCGTTTCCGAGACCGAGGAGCTTGAAAAGGCGATAGCGGAGCTGGAGGACACGCTCAAAAGCCGCCGCAAGATCAAAAACATAATAATAGGCGAGCTCAAGGCAATAATAAAAAAATACCCAAGTCCGAGAAAAACCGGCATCGTATACGCGTCCGAGATCGAGGAGTTTGAGGAAGCGGATACAGTGGAGGATTATCCCGTTACGGTGTTTATGTCAAACGAAGGATATATCAAAAAGATAACTCCGCAGTCGCTTAGAATGAGCAGCGAGCAGAAGTTTAAGGACGGCGACAGCCTCAAGCTCTCCTTTGAGGCGACAAATCGCACGGAGCTGCTTGTGTTTACAGACCGCCAGCAGGTGTATAAAACAAGGCTCTCGGACTTCGAGGACACCAAGGCATCCGCGCTGGGAACATATCTTCCGGGCAAGCTCAGCATGGACGACGGAGAAAAGGTAATTGCCCTTATCCGCCCCGAAAATTACAAAAAGAACCTGCTGCTTTTCTTTGAAAACGGAAAGACAGCGCGCCTTGACGTTGCCGCTTATGAGACAAAAACAAACCGCAAGAAGCTCGTGAACGCATACAGCGATAAAAGCCCGCTGGCGGCGGTGTTCACGATTTCCGAGGAAATCAATGTGGCCGTGTTCTCAAGCGACGGCAGGGCAATGGTTTTCAACACCTCTCTTTTGCAGCTAAAAACGAGCCGCAGCACTCAGGGTGTCGCGGTCATGAGCCTTAAAAAGAACCATAAGCTTGTGACGGCCGCACCATTGGACGAGACAACGATAAAGAATGTAGCCCGTTATCGCGTAAAGAGTCTTCCCGCGGCAGGAGCCCTGCTTCGTGAGGATGACAGAGGAGAGACCCAAATGTCACTGATAGATTGAGGTATAAATTAGCATGAAAGCAAATAAACTAAGTGAATATGTATTAAAATATGCTGTTATAGTGCTGGGTTCAATGCTCTTTGCGGCAGGCTTCCAGTTCTTCCTGTATCCGAACTCTATTATCGTCGGCGGCGTCAGCGGTATTGCGATGATAATCAATTATCTTACCAATCTTCCCGTCGGTATCATGACGATAGTGCTCAATATCCCCTTGTTTATCGTCGCGTGGAAGTACTTCGGCGGTAAATTCATCATCAGCTCCCTTGTGGGAATGCTGCTGTCCTCGGTGCTGGTCGATATTTTGGCGCTGATAAACTATTCGCCCACCAACGATATGCTGCTTGCCTGTATCATCGGCGGCGCTATCAAGGGCCTCGGACTCGGCATGATCTACTATGCCGGTGCAACGACCGGCGGCACGGATATAATAGCGAAATTTGTCCGCCTGAGATTCCCGTATATAAATTTTGGCACCATAGTGCTTATCACGGACGCGGTGATAATAATTGCTTTTGCCGCGATCTTTGACAGGGTAGAGGCTGCGATGTACGCGGTTATATCTATGTTTGTTGTCTCTAAGGTCATCGATCTGGTGCTTTACGGTATCGACAATTCGAGCGTCTGCTATATCATAAGCGAGAATAAGGAGCAGATAGCGAAGGACATAACCGATAAGCTGCACCGCGGCGTCACCATTATAAAGGGCGAGGGCGCATATTCCCACAACGAAAAGCAGGTGCTGCTGTGCGTGATAAAGCGCACGCAGATCGCCGATATACGAAAGATCATAAAGAATATAGATGAGAACGCGTTTTTCATTGTCAGCGACGCGAAAAACGTATTTGGCAAGGGCTTTGGAGATATCGGAGATTTCAACTGAGGGTAAAATAATATTGCTTTTTATCGAAAAAGCGAAGGAACGGCCTATTTTGTGCTTGACAAATTCAAAATTTGTGGTACTATGTAATACGTTCCTTGTGCGGGCATAGCTCATCCGGTAGAGCGCCACCTTGCCAAGGTGGAGGTAGCGAGTTCGAGTCTCGTTGCCCGCTCCA
>OLNX01002123.1_pt1 | contig 15419 bp, 19 predicted proteins | sample 1672611 | NCBI WGS metagenome assembly OLNX01 (sample SAMEA3136705, study PRJEB25190) | human gut metagenome | reverse complement strand
TCACTTTCGATGAAATCGCCGCCAAAGATGCCCCAGAGGGCAATGGTTCGGATTTGGGTTGCTTCGCTCCACCAAGATAAAACACCTAGAGACGTAAGTTTCTGGGTGTTTTTCTTTTGCTGTAACCCACAGTCAAACCCACTTTTTGCGGAAAACTATGCGAAAATCAAGCGAAAATAGGCTGCCACGCATCACGCTCGCATGGCAGCCTTTTCGTTACCCTCTCACCACGGCATTGTAAAGCATCTCCAGGAACTGCACCGCGCTGGGTGCACCGGTCAGTGGGTAGCCAGCCAGGTGCTGAACGCCCTCGGGGTTCAGCGCCCAGGCTTTCTCTGCTGCACGCCGGACGGCACTTTGAATGGCGGACCACTTGCAGCGCCGCTGGTCTGAGATGGGGGTATAGATCTCCTTCTGTACGGCTTCCAGCCGGTCCTCCTGCTCACAGATCAGAGCCACACATTCGCAGAGAACACGGTAATTCCTTGAGCTCCGGGTAATCCCCAGCGGCCTGAGAATTTGATCCAGCTGGACAGGGGAGTCCGAAATTTTCATGTCAGGCATAGTTTGCACATCCTTTCCATCCAACTTTAACCGGAAAATGTCAGAATGTGCCGGATAATGCGGAATGTGTCGGAATATGCCGAAACATGCCAAAAGAAAACAGCCCCGAGGAACCATCAGGCTCCCCGGGGCTGTTGCTATGTACTCTTACTTGATCTTCCCCTGCATCTGATCCAGCAGCTCATCTGCGTGGATGGCTTCGGGGGTGAAGGAGTTGTTCTCCCACCATGCCCAGATGGCGGCAGCGGTGGTCAGGCCAGCGGTCACCCACTGCTCCACGCTGGCGCTGTCGATGGGCAGCACCGGCTTGCCTGCTGCGCTCAGCAGCTGGTTGACGAGGGCCAGTGCCAGCACAACAGTGCGTGCGATGGTCGCGGCGGGGATTTTTCTGTTAGTCATAGGTCAGTTCCTTTCTCTTTCGTATTCATGTTCTTCCAGATCGGCAATGCGGTGGTTTGCTACTTTCAGTTGCTCCTCGATCACCGGCACCCGCTGGGCGAAGTTGTTGTGCAGCCGCACCTCCCGGGTCAGTTCCTCCAGCTTGGTCTCGGTCACGGCCTGCGTCTTGCCGTTGGCAATCAGCACACCGATCAGCGTCACGCCGCCGGTGATCACAGCGGCCAGAATCGTCTCCATCGGTCTCACCCCCTGACCTGCCCCAGTCCGGCCCGCTGGATGATGGCGGCGTAGTCCTTGTAGGCCACGCTCAGGTCTACGCCTGCGGCAATGCCGGGAATCTTTCCGCTGCGGGTGTACTGCCACATGCCGAAGGGCCAGCCGGGGGCGGGCTTCTTGGTGCGGTAGGCCGCCAGCCATACGTCGTATGGCTTGAGGGCCGCGCCGCCCACGTAGAGGTTGGTCTGCCCGAAGTTCAGGCCGGTGTAGAGCATGGCGTATACGCCCCAGCTCTCCACCACGCTCAGGCAGTGGGCCACAATGTCGGTCAGAGCGGACTTGCTCAGAACCGCCTGCAGCTTGTCCTCGATGTCCACAGCCACCGGCAGCTGGAAGGCTCTGCCGCCCAGCGCCTGCTTGAACAGGGCCAGCTCCCTGTCGGCCTGTGCCTTGGTGGTGGCCTTGAAGTAGCCGTACACGCCCACCGGGATGCCCAGGCGCTGGCACTCGGCATAGTTGCGGGCAAAGTAGGGGTCGATGTAGGTTTTGCTGGGTTTGCCCTCTTTACTGTTGCCCATGGCCCGGATCATCACGCCGGAGACAAGGCCGCTTGCCTTGACCTTGTCCCAGTTGATGCTGCCTTGCCAGCGGGAAACGTCAAGTATTGTTCTGGACATTCTGCGCCTCCTTCTCGGCCAGCAGCTCGGTCAGCTCCTTGTACTCGTCATCAGTCAACTTGCTTGCGGCATAGAAAACGTCCAGCTTGGTGCTCATGCCCTCCAGATTGCCGCGTTCGATCATGCGTTTACAGGTACGGTACAACATAGCGCATCCTTTCCGGGGCAGTGCCCCATCTTAAAATGTTATCATCCTCTTGGCAGAGGGTTTTACTCCGTGATTCCCAGCTCCAGCAGGGTCAGCCGGTAGGCCTGGTCAACGTTCAGCGCATCGGCATCTGCCTGGGCGGCTTGCAGGGCGGCCAGCGTCTCCGGCAGCTTGTCCAGCGCTTCCTGCCGCTTCCGGGCGGTTTCTTCCTGGGCTTTCCGCTGGGCCAGCTCTTCGGCGGTGTAGCGGATGTACCGCATCACCGGCACTTCCTCATCCCAGGCGGGCTGAGGGTCAACGCCGGGCACATCGATGACCTTCACCATGTCCCGGCCAATCTCTTTACCATCCCGGTAGTAGATGGCGGGAGAGCCGTCCGGTAGCTTTGCGGTCTCTCTGTGCCACTGCGGAGCTGTGCCCTCCACGGCATCGTGGTGAGTGACTTCGACATCTTCCACCAGATAGCCCGCTTCCAGATCCGGCTCAGTGGTCAGCACAATGCCAGTCTCGTCAATAATTTTCATGTGCGCTCCTTTCATGCGGCATCATCCACCCGCACCCAGATGTACAGGGCATAGTAAGGGTTCAGGATGTCCATTGCCTGCCCGCTGCCGGTGCTGCCGATGCTCACGGTATGAGAGTGAGCGCCAGCGTCCCCGATGCTCACGGTATGGGTGTGGCTTCCCGTGCCGTTCGTGCTGAAGCTGTGGTAGTGGGAACCGGCGGATTCGGTTGTTATGGTGGCGTTATTGCTTGACCAAGCGCCATAGTCACCGGAGGAGCTGACAAGACCGCTGCCTCCACCTGTGGAGCTACCGTTGCTTTTTATGGTTGCTTTATGCGTATGCGAACCCGCCCAATCGGTCGTACCGCTGTGGCTATGCCAGCCTGCGCTGTCGGTGGATGCACTGTGGCTGTGGGAACCAGCGCTGCCGGTGCTGCCACTATGGCTATGGCTCGGCATTTCGGCGGTAGTCTGGGTGTGGGTGGCGCTGCCGCCGGTGGTGCCCACAGGGTAAGCACTGGAAGCGCCCATGATAAACTCACCTTCGACACGTTCCCATGTGCCGCCGATAAAGCTTGCCGGGCTGGTGGAGTCGTTGCTGGCCCAGAATTTGATTCTGGCGTAATCCTCCGCACGCTGAGCGGCAAGGGATTCTTCGATCAGCTTTCTTACCGCCGCCGCATCCGCCGGTGCGTTCTCAATGCTCAAGGTCTTATCTGTCCCCGCCTTGGCCCCGGCCTCATCGGAGGCTTTCTTGGCGGCTTCCTCATGTTTGGCCGCGTTGCTCTCCGACGTCGCCGCTGCCGTTTTGGACTTTTCCGCCGCGCTGGCCGAACCGGATGCTTCCATGGCACTTCCCGCCGCGGCGCTCTGGCTCCGAGCGGCTGCGGCAGCGGAACCGGCAGAGGCGGAGGCGCTGCCAGCGGCATTGAGCTCCGACGTGGCAGCGGCCTCTTTGTACGCCTCGGCGTTGGCCTCCGACTGTGCCGCTGCGGTCTTGCTGGTGCCGGCCTTTTTGGCGGCGGCACTGGCCGTCTCTTCCAGCGCGTTGATGCGCTCCCGCGCGGACGCGATCAGCTCCTCCGTCGGGATTCCCGTCACGCCGTCCCGCATGACGCCGCAGAGAGCGGGGTCGAGCCGGGTGTCGGTGATGTTGCCCGCGACGATGGTGGTGGAACCGGCGGGGCGGGTGATCTGGGCGAGGCACAGGTCGTACAGCAGCGCCGTGCGGGAGATGCCCGGCGCGGTGGGCTGAGTGTCGGGGGTGCCCTGCACTACCAGCAGGGAGGACTTGTGGGCCGCTGCGTCGTAGCGCAGCACGATGCGGTCGATGCGGGTGCGCTGGCCGTCCGCAAGGGCAAGGGCTAGGGTCTCGGCCTCCCGCATGATGACGCTGTAGCCCTCAAACCGGGCGGGGTGTACCCAGCCAACGCCCGCGCTGACGGTCACGGACAAGCCGCCCGCCGCGGTGACGGCGAAATCCTCCTCGCTGCTGTACACGCCCGACGTGCGGGTGGCGGTGTACCCGGCAGCGTCGGCGGCGTCGTAGTCGATGCCGTTGAGGGGGTAAGTAACGATGTTGCTCAAAATAACCCTCCTTAGAGCCTGTGCCAGACCGGCGTGCCCAGCCGCAGGGTGCGGGTGGTGCCGTCGCTCTGGCTCTGTGTGATGACGTCTGCCACCCGGACGGTGGCCTTGTAGCCCAGCTCCGGCAGGGTGCAGAAGGCCACGTCGCCGGGGGAGAGGGCAGCGTCGAGGCTGACCTCGATGCTGCCGGTGCGGAGCTGTTCCAGCAGCTTGTTTGTGCCCCGGTCCATGAGCCGCTGCAGGTAGTCCGGTGAGGTGTTGGTCTCGCCTTTCTCTTCGTCAGGCTGGACGTCGCGGGCGTCCACGTAGAGTTCCCGCCGGTCGGCCCCGGCTGCGTCGGTGAGGCCGACGGTCACGGTGGCGCGATTGGCGCCCTCTCCGGCCCCCTGTACTACAGCCACATTGCAGTAGTCGTTGTCGCCGAAGGCCCAGCTGGCCCCGGTCAGGCTGCCCCATTTGGTGCTGAAGCGGTTGTTGGGGTCTGCCGTGGGGCGGTAGACCTCGAACCGCAGCTTCTTATCTGCATTTTTACCGCTGAGGACAATGCGGAAGCCGAGGTCGCACGCGGCCCCGATGGTGGTCAGGTAGCCGAGGACGGAGCCGCCGGAGGTCTGGGCGGTGTAGTGGGTATCGAAGCCCACCAGCTCGCCCAGCTCCAACCGGGGCCACGGGGCCGCTGCAGCCACAAGGCGGCGCATGGCGGCCTCCGCGTTCTCGTTCTTGACGACCTCGGTGCTGACCCGCTTGCTCAAGATCCATGTGGCCGGGTAGAGGGTGCAGACGAGGTTCGCACCCTCGTTTTCGTTGGAGCGGTGGCAGATGCGCATGGGCACATTGCTGTCACTGCGCCGGAGCCATCGGCCCTCCCGCAGCAGTTCGAGGTTCTCCCGCGTGGGGCGGACTTCCAGCAAGGAGGATTGCAGGGTATTGTAGGGCTCATCCCAATAGAGGGAGACCCACACCCCGATCTGCCCCAGCCGGGCGAGGGTGGTCTCGTCCAGAACGTCCAGCGTCATGCGATCACCTCCGGCAGGATGCCCGAATACATCGGGTAGAAGGTCACGGTGGCTTGCAGGTTGTCCACGTTGCTGTCGGCCTCGGTCTTGAGCGGGTTGTCACCGGGGGCCAGCTCCACAAGGTTGCTGTCCTCGTCCAGCAGGGCGAAGATGTTCTCTTCGACTTGGTGCTCCGTCCGCTTGACGGCCAGTTGGTCGGTGGTGGTGCGGTAGATTTCGATGGTCTGCTCCTGCGTCAGGGTGGTCAGAATGCGGATGCGCTCGCCGGTGATGACGTTGAGGATGCAGGGGTTGACCACCGAGGCGTCCGTTCTGAGGGTGGCGGTGAAGGGCACCGGCAGCGCCCCGGTGTTCCGGCAGTTGACAAAGGTGCTGGGCTGCCGGATGCCGAAGCGGTGGGGCTGCGCGTAGTTGACCGGGAACCGGAAGGCTGCCGTATAGCCGCCCAGCGTGTAACTGGCAGCAGTCAGGCTGTACCAGAAGGGCTTGGGACAGAAGAGCATCATCTCCAGCCGGACGAAGCCGTGGAGCTGGACGGTGTAGGGGGTCTTGCTGACCACGAAACGGCAGAACCATTTGTCCCCGAAGTAGAGGGTGCCCGCAGTCTTGTAGGTTAGAGTGCGGAGCAGAAGATCTGCGTCTGCATCGCCGTGGGGGCCCCAGCAGTCGGCGTTGATCTGGCGATACACCCCCGCCACGCTCTGATCTTCGACGGTCTGGCCCACTTGATTGACGCCCTGCGCCAGTTGTAGGTCCACCGGCACGCCGTTGAGCGGGTCCATGGTATAGGGAATGTCGTGATCCCAGCCCAGATGGAGTTCTACGCCCGCATCGGTCACGAGCATGAGGTGATCTTGTCGTTCCATTCGGGTGCCTCCTTTCAGTGCTTCTGGGCCTTGGCGCGGTCAGCCTCCCAGCGGGTCTCGCGGGCGAGGTCGGCGGCGCTCTGGGCCTTCGAGTGGATGTTCTGGATGATGGTGGTGTCGCCCTCCCGGTGGTACTGGTTGGCGACTGCGGCCACCTGCGCCGTGCCGGAAGCGGCCACAGACCGGCTGATGGCCATGTTGTCAGACAGCACCAGCGTGTTGGCCTGCCGCACCATCTCGGCCAACTTGCTGTTTGCGGCCAGCAGGGCCTCAGTGTTGGCCTCCACAGCGTCGGTCAGGTCTTTGTCCGGGGTGGGGGCCGTCGGTGTGGTGGAGCCGGGTTTTGTGCCTGTGGTGGTCTTGGCGATGTCATCCAAACTGCGCTCCACCTTTGTCTGGACCCCGTCCACATAGGTGGTCACGGTCTTGTAGGAGCGCTCCACGCCGTCCACCAGTTTGGTACCTGCCTCGGTGACGGTCTTGGTCACCCTCTGGGTGATCTTGCCGGTCTCGTCCTTCAACTTCTCGGTGAGCACCTTGGTGGTCACGGTGCTGCCGTCGGCAGTGGTGGTCTTGCTGGTGTCGGTCATGCTCTCGATGACCTTCTGGGAGTTGGTGGAAGTGCCGGAGCTGCTGGGGTTATTGGCAGCTTCCTGCTGCTTTTTTCGCTCGGCCTGCCGGGCCTTGCGGTCGGCGGCAATTTGGTTGGCAAAGTTCCAGGCTGGATTGCTGATGTAATCCACATGGTCGCCCCAGAGCCACGCCACGGAGTTATACATGCCGATGAGGCCGTTGATGAGGATGACAAAGCCCTCGATGCCCGCCGCCACGATGCGCATCAGGCCCTCGAAGATGTAGCTCATAAAGTCCTCAACACCCGCCCAGACATTCTGGAAAGCGTTGGCCACATCCTTGTTTTTGCCGCTGAAGTTCAGCAGCGCACCCACCAGCATCCCGATGAGGGAGATGACAAAGAGGATGGGGTTTGCGTCCATGGCGGTGTTCAGTGCAATCTGGCTCGTGGTTGCGCTGGCTGCGGCGGGCACGAACTGCGCCACCAGACCCATGGCCATTTGGCTCAGGTTCCCGAACACGCCGGAAAGGGCGCTGCCCAGCTGGTTCAGGGCCCCCAGAGCGATGCTGTTGATCTGGGTCTGCTGCTCCTTGGTGCAGGCCTGCCAGAAGTAGCTGGCCGCCCACAGACCCAGGCTCTCGAGGTCGCTATCCTTGAGGGCCGTTGCCAGCGTCTCGATGGCCCCCAGCGCGTCCGTCTGGATGTCAGACTGGATCTGCGCCCAGCCCTCGGTGAGCTTGGTGCGGAACTGGGTGGTCAGCAGCTCACCCACGCTGCCGTACTGGGGCCCGGCATCCTCGATGGTTTTTGCCACAGTCTGTGTGCCGTCGGCGGCGATGGTGGTCACGGTCTTGACCGTGTGCTGCACGCCCTCGATGACCTCAGTGCCGGTGCTGGTGATGACCCGCTTGACCTGCTCGCTGCCGTCTGCCAGCGTCTCGGTGGTGGTCTGGGTGGTGACCTTGGCCCCGTCCACGAGGGCCGTCTGGGTCGCGGTGACCGTAGAAACTACGTCACGGACGGCCTCGATGCTCTGCGTGACCTTCTTTGTGCCATCTGCCGCTGTAGTGGTGATGGTCTTAACGTCCGAGAGGACCCCGTCCACCATCTGACGGCTGGTTTCGGTGACGGTCTGCTTCTGCTGTTTCGTGCCGTTTTTCAGGGTCTCATGGACCGTTTCGGTGGTACGGGTGACCCCGTTCTCAATCTGCGTGCTGGTGGAGGTAATGGAGTTCACTACCTCAGATGCAGCCTTTTTGGCGGAAGAACTGGCCTTTTTCGAGGATGCGGAAACAGCACTGGCCGCTTGCTCAGTGGTCTTTTGTGCAGCTTTGGCCTCTTCTTGCAGTTCCGTCCAGCTCTTGGTGCTGATGCCTTGCCCGGCCTGGGCTGCCTTGTGCCGGGCCTCCCGGTTGGCTTTGGAAGTGGCCGCTGCAACCTGTGCATCCTTGTCTGCTTTGTAGTCATCGTAGCTGGAAAAGCCGGTATACCCATCCTTCCCGAGAAAGCTGTTCAGCTTGTAACTGAGCTTGTCAAGCCAGCCGATGGCCGCCCCAATGGCGCTCTTTGCGATGTTCGCCACAGCCTGAAAGGCCCCGTCCACGATGTTCCGGAAGGTCTCACTGGTCTGATAGGCAGTCACAAGGGCCGTTGCCAGAGCGGCCAGAACTGAAACTACAAGCCCGATGGGGTTGGCTTTCAGGACAGCGTTCAATCCGGCCTGTGCTACAGCTAGACCGGTTGCCCCACTTTCGGCAGCCTTATGTGCAGCGGCAAGGGCTGTGGTGGCTGCCGTCTGTACTACAGTGGCGGCAGAGGTGGCGGTCAGGTAGCCCTTGTAGGTCAGAAATGCCACGCCGACAGAGGTGACAACGGTGATGACCAGACCAATGGTGTCTTTCAGTTTGGCCAGCTTCTGGTCATCCTCCGTGATGGAGACCACCAGCTCGTTGGCCTTGACGATGAGGTCGCCGAGAGCCGAGAACAGGCCGTCAGTCAGTTTGCCGGTAAGGGCAGCTACGTTGTCCTGCAGGGTAGACAGCCGCCCGCTGAAGGTCTGGCTGGCTTCCAGCATACCGTTGTAGAACTGCCCGCCCTGACTGGTGGCGGCTTCCACAGCTGCTTCCAGCTCGCTGAAGCTGACCTTGCCGTCCGAAATGCGCTTGTACAGGTCGGACATGCTCTCGCCGGTGGCATCGCAGATCTGGTTCAGCGGGTTGAAACCCGCATCGATCATCATGTTGACGTTTTCCAGCGTGACCTTCTGGGCACTGGACATTTTGCCGTAGGCACGCACCAGCGTCTGCAGCTTGTCCGCATTGCCAAGGGAGATATCGCCCAGCTGTTTCAGCACGTCGGTGGTGTCATCGGCGGCAACGCCGAACTGCAACAGGGTCTGGGTGCCCTCGGTCAGGTCGGACAGAGCAAAGGGCGTGGATGCCGCCATTTTGCGCAGCTCGGAAAGCTTTGCGGCGGCCAGTTCCTCGTTGCCAAGCATGACCTTGAAGTTGGTCAGGTAGCTTTCCATGCTGGCGTTGTAGTCCACGCCGCTCTGGACCACCTTGCCCAGTTCCGATGCGGCCTTTTTTGCAAAGTCCGCGATCATGTTTCCGGCGGCAACGGTCCACTTGCTGGTGCTCTTTTCCGCCGGGTCGCTGTTGAGCCTTACTTCGCCGGTGATGCTGAAATCTGCCATGTGTCCACCTCTCATTCAGAGCGCGGGCACAAGGGCACAGGCTTTACAGTTTGATCTCTACCTCCCGTTTGCAGGAGGGATTTTTGCATTTGACCCACACGCCGGATGCCGTGGCCGTGCGCACCGCCCACACGGGCAGGGGCCTGCCGCAGTAGGGGCAGGGCACCGGCACCCGCTCAGTGCCGGAAGCGGGCCAGGAATGCCGCATCGTGTTCGGCAACGGTCTGGGCAACGGCGGCACCTCCTCTCAAAGATGCAGGCAGGGCAAAGCGCTCTTTCAGCGCGGCGTAATGCTCCCGCATACTGCCCTCGTAATCGGCAAGGTCGGCGCTGCGCCAGCCCATGATCTTGGCCATGAGGGTATCTTCCGGCAGGGCGGCAAACAGCGCCCGGAACCGGAACCAGTGCAGCTTCTCGCGGGTCAGGTCGATGCCGTAGGCCTGCTGGAACGCTGCCACGATGTAGGGCGCGTCACACCGGTAGTCGAACGCCGGGCCGGTGTCGTGGCCGCTGGCAGGCTTTGCCGCTGCTGGCTCTGCGGCCTGTTCTCCGGCGCAGTAAAACTCGATGAGCCAGCTGTATTTTTCCTGCAGGTCGGAGGGCGAAAAACGCTCGGTGTAGAACTGCCCACACAGCTGCAGGGCAAAGGCCACCGGGTCAGCCTCGACCTCTCCGTGGCTGTAGGCAGCGGACAGCCGCACCATGTGCCGGAAGTCCGGGTCAATGCGCCTGCCGTGCCATACGGTGGGCAGGGCGTCCGTCAGCAGGTCAGACATGGCGCTCCGCTGCGATCTTCAGGGCGCAGTCGGCCAGCTGCTGCATGGCCACCGGGTCGTCCTTCAGGGCGTCCACGGCAGCACGGGCGTCTGCCAGCTTGAGCACGGCGTCTGCGGGGTTCCCGTGACGTGCCTTGTCCACCCGTTCCACCATCCGGGCGGCAGCGGGCTGCGGGAAGCTCACAGGCTGGCTGTTGACGATGCGGCCCGCCGTCTGGGTGCGCTGCTGTGCTTTCTTCTGCGCCCGGCGCTGCTCCCGGTTCATGGGCTGCTGAGGCTTGGGGATGCGGTCGGAGTAGCGCTTCTGCTCGGCGTCCATGGCGGCAAACAGCTCGTTCATCGCGTCGTAAATGGGCGCGGTGTCGTTCTCGTCCAGGCCCAGACGGTCGGACGCACCGGCACCCAGCACCTCGTCAAGGCAGTTCATGACGAGACGCGCCTGTGCACGCATATGGTCGCAGATGCGCACCCCGCCGCGCCGGAACTGCTCAAGCTCGGATTCTCCGGCACGCTGCATCTTTTCGTTGGCCGTTTCCAGCCGCTCAATGTCGTTGGCGTTCAGCGGCGAAAAATCAAATGTCTGTCCACAAATAACCATTGTATGGCTCCTTTCGTTGGGCCGTGCTCCGGTGCTGCCCCGGAGAAACCTGTTTCACGGCATAAAAATTCCCCGCTCCGGGCAGAACGGGGAAAGCTGCGGGGAAAATCAGCCAGCGGCGGAGGTATAGTCGAACTCGTCCGGGATGCCAATGCCCTTGACGTCGCAGGCAAAGGTGGCCGGAGAACCGGCGGAGCCGCCCACGTCGCTGGTCACGATCAGGGCGCAGGTGCCCTTCTCGCCCTTGCCGGTGCGCAGGCTGAAATAGATGTACGGCACAACGACATCGCTGCCGGTGCCGTACTTGATCTTGTGGGAGAGCAGGAAATCCTGGAACGCATCGCCGACGCAGCGGTTGCCGTTGACCGACAGGGTGCGCTGGGTGGCGCTCTTGGTGTCGGTGGGGCCGGTGCGGATGAAGGTGTCGGAGTTGGTGGAGGCGTTCAGCGCACCGCTGTGCTCCTTGACGTGGTCGGCGCAAACGATCCAGGTGTTTTCCTTGGTCTGCTTGGCGCTCTCGGTCTGGATGGCAAAGACAAAGTCATCTGCCGTCTCAATGCCGGTATAGGACGCGCTGGGCGTGATGCCGGACTTGGTAATGGCTTCTGCTACGGTCATAGCAAAACTCCTTTCATTTGGGCTGATAATAGGTCAGGCGTAGCTGCATCTGCATCCGGCAGCTGCCCGCGCTGCTGGTGACGATGTAGCCGGTGGAGGTGACGGACACGCCGAGGGGCTGGCGGGGCGCTTCCAGTGCGGGGAGATGGTGGCAGTCGTTTTGCGCCATCACCCAGTCGGTGAGCTGCTCAAAAAAGCCGCTGTTCTGCACGGTGAGCACGTCCGCCTCGCCGTACTCCCGGCGGGACAAAAAGAGGTAGTTCTTTGCCATGTCCCGGCCGGAGAAATACTCGGTGAGCACCGGGTCACCGGGGCTGTCCTCAATGGAAAAGGCGGTGGCGTCCTCGTCCAGCCCGGCAATGCGGAAGGCCGCGCCGGTAGCCTCCTGCTCCTCTGCGATCAGAGGGCAGCTCTTGAGCCACGCCCGCAGCGCGGCAATGGTGGGTCGTACTTCGCTCACTTTGCACCTCCGAGGAACTGTTTTGCGGCGTTGTGGGCGAACTTCACCAGCTCGTCCTTGTGGTCGGCAATGGCCCGCTGGCCCCAGTAGGAGCCGCGCAGGCGGTTGTCGCCGTGCAGGCCTGCGCCCTGTTCATGCAGATAATACTGCTTGCGGGCGTAGGGTGTGTTATACACTAGCAAGCCCTCGTCGAACTTCGACGCCTGATTGACGCTGTTCTTCAGCATGCCGGTGTCAAAGGGCACATACGGGTCAACCGTTTTGGCTACATGCTGGGAAAAGGCATACTGCACTTTTGCAAAGCCTGCATCCAGGTCGGCCTGCAGGCCGGGCCGGAAGGTGATCTTAAAATCAAAGACCGGTGCGCTCATGGTCTCATCTCCCTTCCACATGCCAGTGCGGCAGCAGCGGTTCCCGGTTGTCCGAGATGGCCGACACGGTGCAGCACTGGTGTGTTTTTTCGAGGTGGGCGTACTCTTCGGCGGTCAGGGTGCGCACCGCGCCCTGCACCAGCTTCCAGCCGCGTTTCAGCGTCCAGTGCTTTAACTTTTCCGCCGCAGGCAGCGCCGCCCACTGGGCATAGGGCAGGTAGCCCAGGGTGCAAACGCTGGCCGGGATGCGGATTTGGGTGGTGCGCTCCGGGTCTTTGGCGGTGCCGGAGCCAGAGGTGGAGCGGCATTCCCGCCAGCTGCACCCGGCGAACACCCAGCACTTGGGCGTATCAGTGTCGGCCTTGGGGTCGTGGATGAGGTTCACCACGGTAACAGACGTGTTCATCTCACATGATCCCCCTGTACAGCAGGCCGTGGGGGTCAGACCCGAGGGCGGCTTCCAGCACATGCCAGGCTTCAAAACGCACGGCAGCGGACAGGCTTGTGTTGGCCGCAAAGGTCACAGCATAGCCGTCATTGGAGACGCTCTGTGCGCCCGGTGCAGCACCCACAGCCAGCTGGGCAGCCAGCAGATCCACGATCTGGGCGCAGGCATCCGCCAGCATCTGACGGCAGCTCTCGCACACGGCGGCATGGGGTTCCGCCTTGCCAAAGGTAGCGCTGTCGATGAGGCGGGACGCCCGGCTGCACAGCACACCGAACGCCAGCTCACTCACCGTGCCGCCCGCCGCCTGGTACTCCGGGTAGGTGCAGTAGTTCATGGGCGGGTCCCTCCTTACGCCTCGATGCGCTTGATGTACAGGGTCTTGGGCTTGGACACCTTGATGCCGTACACCTTGCGGCCCTGCACAGCGGACGCGCCAATGTACTTGCCGGAGCCGCCCAGATCCTGCAGGTGCACCGGGGTCTGCCACTCCATCACACGGTGGCACCAGTTGGGGTGGCCGCAGATGAACTCGGTGGTAGTTTTCTTGGTGCTGACACGGGTGGTGTTCTCGAAGTCCATGTTGTTGGATTCGTACACCGCAAAGCCGGCGATCTGACCCACCGCACCGGTCTGCACCAGCTGCTGGGACAGGTCACCCTGCTTGATGAACTTGTCATCCTGCATGAGGATCTCCAGATACTCAGGGCTGACGATCATAAAGCGGCCGGTCTGGGGCACGCCGTTGCGGCTCAGGGTGCGCTTGGCGGCCAGAGCCTCTTTGTAGGCGGTGGAAGCGGTGCAGGCGGTCTTGGTGGCGCTGATGGTAGCACCGGTTGCACTCTGCAGCGCCTCGATGGACTTCTTGTCGATGGACAGGGCCATGGAGTAGGCGGCGCTGTCCAGACGCTCGGCGGTGATGCCGTCGGGCACGGATGCAGCGTCAAAGCCGTCGATGATCTCATTGACAGCCTCGTCGTTGTCGATGTCCAGATCCAGATAGGTGGTGGTGCCGGCATCGGCATCCACGCCGTTTGCCTTGTCGTATGCCTTGACGGCCACCTCGGTGTCACGCACCGGGATCTTGACCTTGCCGGCCTTGGGGCTGCCCTCGTAGCGGGTGTTGAAGATCGCACCGTCACGGGTGACCAGAGTGGCCCGCAGCTTTGCGTCTACCAGAGCGGAATACCGCTCCTGATTTGCATGTGCCATGTTGAACTCCTTTCGTTTTACAGGTTCAGTTCGGGATTCAGGGACTTAAAGGCGGCTTCCACACCATTGGATTCGTTGGCGGGCGGTGCGCCATGCTCAGCGCCGGTAGAGACCACGGCCACGCCGGCGGCACCGTCTTCACCAAAGGCCCAGGGGTTGGCCTTGGCAGCGTCGTCCAGAGCCTTGTCAATGTCGGCGCTGCGGTCCTTGGAGCCCTTCAGAGCGTCCAGATCCAGCAGGGCACGCACCGCCTTGACGCTGCGGCCCTTCTTGCCCAGGATGGCAGTGTTCAGGGCGCTGTCAAAGGCAAAGCCGTCCGCCTGGGCCTTCAGGTCGGCCTGCAGCTTGGCCAGCTCGGCCTCGTATTCCTCACGGCGGCCCAGCAGCGTGTCCTCGTCCTGTATGTCGCCGCGGTTTTCCCACAGCTTGCCAAAACAGGTGTTGTACACGACCTGCATCTTGGCTGTATCGCCAATGGCTTCAAGGAATTTCAGCACGATAGACTTCCATGTAGCCCACTGGCTCACAAAGGCATTCAGCCAAAAGCTGCGGATGCCGTTGTCGTAGGCGGCAGGGTTGTCCGCAACCCACTTGGCCGGAGCGCGTTTCATGGTGTATTCATCACTGATGCACCCGCATCCGGGGCAGACATACCAGACATTTCCGACCTTGTAGGTTTTCTCATTGTTCACGATACCGGTTTCGGATTCATAGCGCAGATCTTCCCACTGGATTTCGTGGTACTCCCTGCAATGCGGGCAGCGGCTCATCCAGCGCTCCATAGTGCCTTTGGCGTAGCTTTTTGCGATAACGCTGGAGCCCTTGACGGTGGGGGTCGAAACCTCAACAGCCTTGGCATTGTAGAATGTGGTCTGTCGGGCCATAGCCAGCCCCCACGGGTCACCTTCGATGCCTGCGCTGGCCGCCCAGCGGTCTCGTTCGTCACCGAACACATACCGTATAGGCTTCGATGCCAGCGCGTGGGCCTCGGTAGACCCGCACATCGTCAGGATGCCGCCGGGGTAGCTTTTTTGCAAAATCGTGTTGGAGCTGTCGCGGCTCTTGGGGTCAGCCACTCGCCGCCGCAGTGTCGGGCAGTCGCGTATCATGGGGGCAATGCGCAGCTTGCTATACTCCTTGGCATCCACGGTCGTGGGCTGGATAAACAGGATGCTGCCGGGGTCACAGTCGATGATGTAGCCCATGCAGTTGTTCATCAGTTCGGATTTGCCGACCTGTGAGGCGGCCACCATCACAAGGTGGTGGATTTTCGGGTCGCAAAAGGCGTTCATCGGTTCTCGCAGGTATGGGGTGCGGCTCGTGCGCCATGTGCCGACCTCGGCGCTGGATTCACTGGACAGCTTGCGGTGCTTTTCAGCCCACTCGGTAACGGTCACATCCTCCGGGGGCTTCATGCCGTCCAGCACCTTGGCAAGTACGGCGTTCAGCCTCTTGATGTCGGCGGCGCTACTCATCGTCATCCTCGTGGTCTTTTTCGCCCCAAGACATCCGCTCCCGCACCCGTGCCTCATAGGCTTTCGGGTCATAGCGGTACTGCGCCAGCTGGGCGCACAGGATATTGACCTCTTTGCGCAGGTCCTCGGCTTCTTCAGCGGCGTCCGTTATGGCAGCGGCATCAATCGCCACGCGGCCCGGGAAAGCCATCAGCGCACCGCGTATCGTATAGATAAG
>OLNX01002122.1_pt1 | contig 15439 bp, 8 predicted proteins | sample 1672611 | NCBI WGS metagenome assembly OLNX01 (sample SAMEA3136705, study PRJEB25190) | human gut metagenome | reverse complement strand
AAGACATCCAAAAGAGATACAACAAAATAAAAACAAAAGCATCTCAAAAGGATATTTAACTAAGAAGGCATCGTATCAGTTGCCCGATTAGATTAAAAATAAACGGATAGCAGGAGGGAAAGACCAATGGACAGCGTGATTTCAGTGAATCATCAATATGTTAGTGGTACGGCAAGTGTAAGTTCCTGTGGAGAAGAGACCTTTGCTCAAGGATAGATGATCCGGAATAAAAATAACGAAAGAATTGATCGGAGAGTTGGAAGTCCGGATAGAGATCAGAAAGATTTAACATTTGCAGACATATTGAATATAGATACCACATATAGCAGAATTTCAAAAGATGTGTAAAGAAACATTGAGTAGATTATCATTCGTGCATATCGGGTTTAATATGTGTGGTGGTACCGGAAACAAGGAACGTAAGTGATATGTGATAAGGATACTGTTATGAACTCGAATTTGTTAATTGAAGGAGGGAAGATTTAATAAGCAGGTCTTAATAAATCGACCGCAGATCAAATAACAATGGCAGAGGTCTTACAGGAACAGAATCTAATATTTGCCTCCGATTTAAAAATAAAGAGAATATGAAAAAATTAAATAGATTATAAAAATGCATCTTCAATGTTAATTGAGGGTGCATTTTTTTGACATTGCGAAATGCATATGATAAAATATTGAAAGATATAGTATGTAAAGAAACATAGAAGGAAAGACACTGCCCTGTACAAAACTATTTTTTAATGAGGTGAATGCGGTGGATAAATACGAATATAAATCAAAGACTGAACGGATGCTCGAACTTATGGAGAGCGGCGCGTACAGCAGAGCGGCGGCGATCGCAGATGAAATTGACTGGAGGCGCGTGCGCAATGCAGTGATGTTGTCAAACGTCAGTGAAATTTATGAAAAAACCGGAGAATATCAGAAGGGATATGACATTTTGACGCTTGCATATCAGCGGGCGGAAGGAAGCCGTAAGATTATCAGCCGTCTGTGCGGATTGGCTCTTAAGACGGGAAATGTCGATGAGGCGATCGATTTTTACGATGAGTTTATGCAGATCGCGCCGAAAGACCCGAATCAGTACATTTTAAGATATAAGATTCTCCGCGCGCAGAGGGCGCCGATCGAGCAGCAGATCGAAGCTCTTGAAGAATATAAGAAATCCGAATATATTGAAGAGTGGGCATATGAACTGGCGAAGCTGTATCAGGAAGCCGGTATGACATCAGAATGTCTGGAAGAGTGTGACGATTTGATTCTTTGGTTCAGCGAGGGGCAGTATGTCTATAAGGCGATGGAACTGAAGATGCAGTACAAACCACTGACTCCTTCCCAGCAGGAAAAGTACGATAAGCGTTATGCAAGGACGTCCGAGGAGACAGAGGAGATTCCTGATATTTTTTCTTATGCAGAGGCAGATGAATCCGAGCAGGAGGAAGAAGAAAACGGTTTGCCGGGAGCTGAACTTATGGCTGCCGACTCCGAAGTTGCCGATGCTGATTTCGCTGCCGAACAGCAGGTGAACGCACGAGTTCCGAAGGGAATGGAGGAACTTGTTCCGGACATGATGCCGGAAACGATCTCAGAAGGAGTAAGAGAGATCACTTTGCCGAACGACCCGGTGGAAGTAGATACGGAAGCGTGGGAAGCCGACGAGATCAAGGCGTTAGAAGCGGATTCACCGGCGGAGGATGCAGAGGATCATGTTGAACAGGACGAGCAGGTGCCGATAGATGCGGAAGATGCCGGGCAGACAGAAGACGCATATCTGCCGACGGATGTTTCCGAAGCAGAAGGAGTCGATGAGCCGGAGGAGCGCGTACCGGAAGGAATAAAAGGACCGGATGTGCTGGAGACAACCGCAGAGCCGGAAGAAGAAAGGCAGCCTGCTAAAAAGAAACTGGGAGATACGATGCCGTTAGACGTTGCATTGAGAAAACTTCTTCATCCGGAGTTGGAAGAATTGACGGCAGATGATTTCCAAGACGAGACAGCTCCGATGGATTTTAATTTTGAAGATGAAGAAGAGTCGGAATCTGATTTGACGGAAACGGGAGCGATGGACTTTGACTTTGAAGATGAAGAAGAGCCGGAGTTTGATTTAACGGAAACGGGAGCGATGGATTTCGACTTTGAGAATGAAGAAGAGCCGGAGTTTGACTTGACGGAAACGGGAGCGATGGACTTTGACTTTGAAGATGAAGGAGAGCCGGAGTTTGACTTGACGGAAACGGGAGCGATGGACTTTGATTTTGAAGACGAAGAAGAGTCGGAGTTCGATTTGACGGAAACAGGAGCGATGGATTTTGACTTTGAGGATGAAGAGGAGTCGGAATTCGGCAAAGAAAAGGATATGGGAAATACATCCCAGATCAAATTCCGTCCGGTAAGAAAAGATGAGATCGAGGATGAAGAAGATCTTGCGGATCTGGAGCAGGCGATCGGAGAGATTGAGTCGGTTGCAGATATAGACATGGTAAGTCGTTTGAAAGAGGAAAAACGCCGCGCCGCATTACAGGCAGAAGAAGAGGAGAAAGCGGAAGAAGCCGCAAGAGCAGAAAAGGCGGCACAAGCAGAAGAAGCCGCAAGAGCGGAAGAGGCGGCACAAGCAGAAGAAGCCGCACAAGCGGAGGAGGCAGCGCAAGCGGAAGCGGCCGCTGAAATAAAAGAGGACGATCAGATTACAGGTCAGATCAGTTTGGAAGATATCCTTTCGGGATTTGAAGAAAATGCAGGAGAGGATGAGCCGGTTGAAGAGGGGACGGATGCAGAAGGAGCATCCGAATCGGAACAAGAAGAAGTTATAGATTCAGCAGGGGATACAGCAAAAGGGGATACTATGGAGACGAATAAGAAAACAACACCGATTTTACCGCCGGATATTCAACGTATGATTGATGAAATTGAGGGAATTATCCCGCCGGAAGAAGAAAAGAAAGAACCTACAGGAGTATATCTTAAGAGAAAAGAAGAACCAAGCGAAAACATGGGTCAGGTTGCGGAGGATCTTAGAATCGACGATGATTTTGATGATGACTTTGACGAAGATTTCGACGAGGAGTTCGAGGAAGATTTGGATGACGATTACTTTGAAGAAGACTACTATGAGGAAGCAGACGAAGTGATCGAAGAGCCGGAAGAAGATTACTATGAAGAATCAGAAGAAGTGATCGAAGAACCGGAGGAAGATTACTATGAAGAATCAGAGGAAGTGATCGAAGAACCGGAAGAAGATTACTATGAAGAGTCAGAAGAAGTGATCGAAGAGCCGGAAGAAGATTACTATGAAGAGTCAGAAGAAGTGATCGAAGAACCGGAAGAAGATTACTACGAAGAAGCGGATGAAGTGATCGAAGAGGCGGAAGGAAACGTAGATGACGAGTATTTCTTCGGGGAAGATGACGCGGAAGAGATTCAGGACATTGAGGATGAGTTCACAGTAAATCCTGATTATTCGGGAGAGGATGACGACAGAGAGATTCCTGATGATGACGAGCCGATCGACATTATGTCGGCGACGACACCGCTTAGCCGTAAAGAGACTGCGAAGCTGATTGCGACAGGTAAGACTGCGCCGCTTCCGCTCGATGAGATCTCGGATGCATTGTCAATGGATACCGGTTTTGTCGTACATGGAAGATATGACCTTGAGATGCAAAGCGGTATCGGAACGAGAGCCGGACTTACAGAGGAACAGAAGAAACTGTTTTCTTACTTTGTTCCGGTGCGCGGAATGAGCGAACAGCTTGTCGATGTGCTTGAGCAGGATAAGAACTGTACGAACAGAAAAGGGACTTCGAGAACGGGCAACTTGCTTATCATTGGAAATAAAGGCAACGGAAAAACGGTTCTTGCCGTTGACGTCGTGAAAGCGATCCAGAAGCAAAGAGACATCCGTCAGGGCAAGGTCGCGATCGTGACAGGAGATTCTCTGAATAAGAAGAAGATCAGCGATATTGTCGAAAAACTTTACGGCGGCGCTCTGATCATTGAGAAAGCGTCCAAAATGAATGAAAAGACAGTTGCGCGTCTTAATAAAGCGATGGAGCAGGATACAGGCGAGATGCTGATCGTCTTGGAAGAGCAGAGAAAGCCGCTTGACAGACTGTTGTCATCGAACAGAGAATTCAGGAAAAAATTCACATCAAGACTGGAAGTGCCGATTTTCATCAACGATGAGCTTGTTACGTTCGGTCAGACGTATGCGAAAGAAAACGGATATCACATTGACGAGATGGGAATTCTTGCGCTGTATAGTAAAATTGATTCTCTGCAGAGGGAAGATCATTTTGTGACGGTTGCGGAAGTGAAAGAAGTTATGGATGACGCGATCCGTCATTCTCAGAAGGCGTCCGCGAAGAAATTGATGCGGAAAGTTTTTGGAAGAAATACAGACGAGTCAGACCGTATTATTCTTTCTGAAAAAGATTTTAATATATAAAGAAGCACGATAATAGACTATAATTTAAAATGTGTGCATAAATAGACAAAATACAAGAGAAACGGGCGGGAAAGAGCTGTCTGTTTCTCTTTATTTTTTGGACGGAATCAAGTATAATGAAACTATCACGGAAGCGGGCAGAAACGCTTCGATATTTTATTATGAGGAAACGGCGAGGTGGGCTTTTATGGCAAGGAGAAAAGGTGCGGGCAGAAACGCGGCAAAAAGTGCAGGCAAAGGCATCGTGAATCATGCAGCCGGCGGTATGGCGGGCAGTGCGGTGAAAAAGGCGTCAGGCGGCGCAAGCCGGAACAGGGCGAACAGTCCGGCGAAAAACACTGCGGCGGATGCGGCAAGTATGAAAGCGAATGAACATGCCTATGAGATAGGAGAATTGGATCATTACCTGTTTGGTCAGGGAAACCATTACGAGATCTATAAAAAATTAGGCGCACATAAAGTAGTGAACGACAAAACGGAGGGCGTTTATTTCGCGGTATGGGCGCCGAATGCGAAGAATGTGTCTGTAGTCGGGGAATTTAATGACTGGAATTTGGAAAGAGACAGAATGGAGCGTCAGGAGCCTCTAGGTATTTATGTGAAGTTTGTACCGGAAGCGAAAGAAGGACAGCTTTATAAGTTCTGTATTGAGACGCAGAAAGGCGAGCTTCTTTATAAGGCGGATCCGTTTGCAAATTATGCGGAGCTTCGTCCGGGAACGGCGTCTCGTATTACGGATCTTTCCCGTATAAGATGGACGGATGACGCATGGATGAAAGCGCGGAAGACATGGAATCATAAGAAGAATCCGATGTCGATCTATGAAGTTCATATGGGTTCGTGGATGCGTCACCCGGGAAGGGAAGATGAAGGATTCTACACATACAGAGAGTTCGCCGAGGCGATCGTAAAATATGTAAAAGAGATGGGATACACTCATGTAGAACTGATGGGCATTGCAGAGCATCCGTTTGACGGTTCGTGGGGATATCAGGTTACGGGATATTATGCGCCGACTTCAAGATACGGAAGTCCTGAAGATTTTGCATATCTGGTTGACCTTCTGCATAAAAACAATATAGGAGTGATTCTTGACTGGGTTCCGGCGCATTTTCCGAAAGATGCTCACGGGCTTGCTGATTTTGACGGAACTCCGACATTCGAGTATGCAGATCCCAGACTCGGAGAACATCCGGATTGGGGAACGAAAGTATTTGATTACGGAAAAGCGGAAGTGCGCAACTTCCTGATTGCAAACGCATTATTCTGGATCGAACATTTCCATGTGGACGGGCTCCGTGTGGATGCTGTTGCGTCGATGCTCTATCTTGATTACGGAAAACAGGACGGACAGTGGGTCGCGAACAAATACGGAGGCAACGAGAATCTTGAGGCGATCGATTTCTTTAAACATTTGAATTCGGTTGTTCTGGGACGGAACAAAGGCGCTGTGATGATCGCGGAAGAATCGACGGCATGGCCGAAGGTGACAGGATCGCCCGAAGACGACGGCCTTGGTTTCAGCCTGAAATGGAATATGGGATGGATGCACGATTTTACGGAGTACATGAAACTTGATCCGTATTTCCGTAAAAATGCACATCATATGATGACGTTTGCGATGCAGTATGCATACAGTGAAAATTATATTCTTGTGTTGTCGCATGACGAAGTTGTTCATCTGAAGTGTTCGATGATTAATAAAATGCCGGGACTTGGGTTCGATAAATTTGCCAACCTAAAAGCAGGCTATGCGTTTATGATGGGCCATCCGGGAAAGAAACTTCTGTTCATGGGTCAGGAATTTGCACAGCTTAGAGAATGGAGCGAAAAGAGAGAGATCGATTGGTTCCTGCTCGCCGAACCTGAGCACAGAGATATTCAGAACTGGTATCGGGATCTGCTTCATTTGTATAAAAACAATAAAGCTCTTTATGAAATGGACAATGATCCGGCGGGATTTGAGTGGATCAATGCGGATGATATTTTCAGAAGTATTTACAGCTTTGTAAGACATTCCAAGAATAAAGAAAAGAATTTGCTTTTCGTCTGCAACTTTACTCCTGTGGAAAGAGAAGATTACAGAGTCGGCGTTCCGACGAGGAAAACGCTGAAGCTTGTTTTGAACAGTGATGAGGAAAAGTACGGAGGAAAAGGGGAAAAACGTCCGCTTACTTACAAACCGGTGAAAAAGGAATGCGACGGTCAGGCGTATTCGATCGCATACCCGCTTCCGGCCTATGGTGTGGCAGTGTTTGAGTATTAAGATGTCAGGCAGCTTCTGACTTGAAACCGGAACCCCATTGGATTTAACCGGTGGGCGGTTCACTATTATATAAAAGGTAAAAAATGCAGAGCAAACTGCCGCAAAGTAGATGGGGGATTTTTTGAAATAGCCTGTCTGTTTTGCGGCGGTTTTGTTTTTACCGGCAAAGTGAGGAGGAACAGCAGATGAAAAATTATTCGGAAGATCCGAACAGACAGTATCATATACAAACTGCAAAAGGGGAAATCGGGAAGTACGTCATTATGCCCGGAGATCCGAAAAGATGTGTGAAGATCGCGCAATATTTAGATAACCCGGTGTTGATTGCAGATAACAGAGAGTATGTTACTTATACCGGAACACTGGACGGAGTAAAGGTAAGTGTTACTTCCACAGGTATCGGCGGACCCTCCGCATCCATCGCCATGGAAGAACTGTATCGCTGCGGAGCAGACACATTTTTAAGAATCGGAACCTGCGGAGGTATGCAGACAGAAGTAAAGAGTGGAGATATTGTCATTGCGACAGGGGCGATTCGTATGGAAGGCACCAGCAAAGAGTATGCTCCGATCGAATTTCCGGCAGTAGCAAACCTGGAAGTGCTCAATGCTCTTGTGGCAGGCGCCAAAAAAGAAGGCTGTGAATTCCACACAGGTGTGGTACAGTGCAAGGATGCATTTTATGGACAGCATGAACCGGAAACCAAACCGGTCAGCTATGAATTGATGAATAAATGGGAAGCATGGAAACGTCTGGGCTGCCTTGCTTCCGAGATGGAATCTGCAGCACTTTTTGTAGTAGCAAGCCATTTAAGAGTACGTGCCGGCTCCTGCTTCCTGGTATTAGCAAATCAGGAAAGAGAAAAGTTAGGACTGGAAAATCCGGTAGTACATGATACAGATAAGGCAATCCAGGTTGCGGTGCAGGCAATCCGTGAGCTGATCCGCGCAGATAAGGCCAAGGAAAGATGACAACAAAGACAAAAGCATTTGAGACAAAGGATCCACTTGATCTATATAAAAAGATAATCTATACAGAAGGAAAGGCAGGCAGGAGAATGGACAAAAAACAGATTGAAGAAATGATCGATCTGGCGATAAAACAGCTGGGTTATTCTTATGCGCCATATTCACATTTTCATGTGGGAGCGGCACTTCTGGCAAAGAATGGCACGTATTATACAGGATGTAATATTGAAAATGCTGCTTATACACCAACAAACTGTGCTGAGAGGACTGCTTTTTTTAAAGCAGTCAGTGAAGGAGTAAAGGAATTTCAGGCAATCTGTGTTGTAGGCGGCAGGGATGGAGTTCTGACAGGGTATGCGGCACCGTGTGGTGTGTGCAGACAGGTCATGATGGAGTTCTGTGATCCGGAAACATTTCAGATCATTCTGGCAGTCAGCAAAGATAAATACGATGTCTTTACTTTAAGGGAACTTTTTCCGCTTGGATTTGGACCGGCAGATCTGGCATAGTTTAACGGACATTCGCCTGATGGGAACAGGCAGAAAGGAGTGTTTATGGAAACTTATAAGAGAGTATTTGTGATCGTTCTGGATTCACTGGGGATTGGAGCAATGCCGGATTCTGAGAAATTTGGCGATAAGGGTGTGGATACGTTCGGACATATCCTGGATAAGATGGGAACTTTGGATATTCCAAATCTTCAGAAACTTGGAATGTTGAATCTGCATAAGGGTGGTACGATGGAAGGTGTGGAAAATCCGATTGGCCGCTATATGCGAATTGGGGAGACCAGCAATGGAAAGGATACAATGACAGGCCACTGGGAAATGATGGGAATCTATACACAGAAGCCGTTTATTACTTTTACAGAAACCGGTTTTCCTAAAGAACTGATCGATGAACTGGAAAAGAGATGTGGCAAGCGTGTGATTGGAAATAAGAGTGCCAGTGGAACAGAAATCATCGAGGAACTTGGTGAGGAAGAAATCAATACAGGAGCGATGATTGTCTATACTTCTGCGGATTCGGTAATGCAGATCTGTGGAAATGAAGAGACATTTGATCTTGCCAACCTGTATCGCTGCTGTGAGATTGCCAGGGAACTGACCATGAAGGATGAGTGGAGAGTCGGCAGAGTTATTGCGAGACCGTATGTCGGAAAGAAAAAGGGTGAGTTTAAGAGAACCAGCAACCGCCATGACTATGCGTTGAAACCGACTGGAAGAACAGCCTTAAATGCATTGAAGGATGCAGGTCTTGATGTGATTGGTGTTGGAAAGATCAATGATATTTTCTGTGGTGAGGGAATTACACAGACTTACCATTCAGACAGTTCTGTGCATGGCATGCAACAGACGATTGATATCTGTAAAAAAGATTTTCATGGTCTCTGCTTTGTGAATCTGGTGGATTTTGACGCTTTGTGGGGGCATAGAAGAAATCCGGAAGGATACGGACGTGAGATTGAGAAGTTTGATAGTGGACTCGGAACTCTGATGAATGAGTTGCGAGAGGATGATCTTCTGATCCTGACTGCGGATCATGGAAATGACCCAACTTATACCGGAACGGATCATACAAGAGAATATGTACCATTTATTGCATATTCAAAGAAAATGAAAGAAACAGGAGCTATTGAGAATCAGGATACATTTGCGGTGATCGGTGCATCTGTTGCAGAAAATTTTAGTGTACAGATGCCACAAGACACGATTGGAAAATCAATATTGCGGGAGTTGCAGTAGTTAAATAAAACTTGTCTGTCATGACACCTTCAAGCTATTATAGCCTGAAGGTGTTTTTATTAATCAAAATCTCTGGTAATGTTTGTGAGCCATTTGCCTCTGACATAGTGAATTAATACCACAGGCATTTTTTCAAATTCGTCCAGAGTCATTACAAAGTATACCCAGATCGGCGGCAGTTTTAAAACATATGCAGCTAAGAAAGTAAGAGAGTTATTTTTTTATCTCTTACACATCTATTTCTCAGTCGGCCATGACCTTCTGAGCGCCACACAAAACGAATCAATTGATGCTATTGTTGTCTGTGAATTACAGTGTTATACTTCACACCGTCAACTGAAGAATGCAATGGGTCCTGAACTATTCTTCAGTTCAATAAAATTGAATATCTATTTTCCTTAAAAAGCTTATCTGAAGAAATCTTTGATCTGTCCTGCGATGATCTGCATCAGTCGGTTTCTCCCTGTTGTCATGCCTCTTCTGCTTTTACAAGATTGATCGTTCCGTTATCCAGGCATTCTACAAACTTGCGAACAAGCTCTGGATCAAATTGTTTGCCTGCATCCTGAATCAGCTTCTCCCGAGCTACTTTTACAGGGAAGGCTTTCTTATAGCATCGTATGGATGTCATGGCATCGAATGAATCTGCCACACACAGGATACGTGCCGTCAGCGGTATATCTTCGCCTGCAATACGGCGCGGATATCCTTTCCCGTCATAGCGTTCATGATGACCGATGACCGCCGGGATAACATAATCCAGTGACGGAAGATGTCGGATAATGTCGATGGAAGCTTCTACATGGCCTTTGATCATCTCGTATTCTTCATCTGTCAATGATCCGGCCTTATTTAATACACTTTCCGGAATACCAATTTTACCGACGTCATGCAAAAGTGCTGCCTGATGGATGATCTCTATCATATCTTCGTTCATTCCAAGTGTTCTTGCAAGTGCTGTTGCATAATAGGCAACATTTGTGGAATGGCTGAAGGTATAATGATCTTTTGCATCAATAGCTGCGGTCAATGCGTAGATGGTTGATTCATATTCTTTGTAAATATGTGCATGTGTTTTTGCGTGAGCATCTTTATTATTGTTGCGGAACATGGTATCAAAGACCTGAATTCCATTCTTCCCGCTGTGTTTTACGTGGTACACCGCAAGATCAACATTTTCCAGCAGTTCTTTGACATTCTTTGCCGCATACGGTGCTGCACTGATTCCCGCACTGACTGTGATCGGCTTGAGCTTCATGTCGGTTCTGCGGTTATTCATAACATATATCTGTTTTGCAATGGATTCCACCAGATTTCTGGCAGAGAAAAGGTCGTAGCCTGGAAGCAGAACAGCAAATTCTTTCGCGCCATAGCGAGCAGTATATCCGCTTTCTCCCACACTGCTGTTGATGATGTCTGCGACGCGCTGCAGACACATATCGCCTTCTTTTATACCATACAACTGATTGTATAATTTAAAATCATCTACATTGATAATGGCCAGTGCCAGCGAAGCGTCTTTGTTTTTCTCGAACTCTTCATTGAGAACTTCATAGAAATATTTTCGATTTAATAATCCAGTCAGTTCATCGGTTCTTGCCTCAAGACGGGCATTCTCATACAGCTTTGCATTTTTGATAGCAATAGATGCCACTGATGTGATGTTTGAGATTATTTCTACTTCATCGTATGCCAGTCTCTTTTTTGAAGAAGATGATGTGATCAGAATCACTCCCGCCAGATTATCACCATCTTTTAATCCGGCACAGTAACGTGTATGGTTTTTATCCAGCTGATGTTTTTCCTCTTCCCACATGGACTTGTACTCTACAGAGTAGCGGAAATCACGGTAAATAATCGGTTCTTCGTGGTCTTTCAGCCACTGGACCATTGGATTTTCTTCTTCAAAGGCAAACGCCAGATCACTTAAAGGCTGGTCACTTGCAACCCCACGATATGGTTCGCCAGGTGCGTCCTGCATACAGATATAGATATTTCCAACATCCATCAAATCTTTCATAACATGGATCGTTTTATCCAGGATTTCCTGAAGATCCAGAGTTTTGGAGATTGCTGAATTAAATTCTCTGATCTTCTCAGCCTGATGGTTTTCTTCTCTGACAAACACGCAGCGGATCAAAAGCTTCCACAGATAAGTAAAGAGTGCATAAATGATCAGAAAGACGATTGAAAAAACAAGAGTGTAAATCCGGGTGTTCTTATCCGGCCGCATATGAAATAGATTTTGCAGGGATGGAACAATATTTAAGAAAACAAGAATGGAAAACAGGAATCCAACACCATAACACAGGGAAGGGGATGCCAGCATCTGCAGGCGGAACAAGCGTCTTCGGATCAGTGCGTAGAACAGTAAAAATACATTTACTACACCACTTAAGATATCAATCGGAAATCCGCTGAAGAACGGAATTCCAAGAAATGCATTTCCTAAGAACAATGCAAGGACTCCCAGCATAACCGGTTCATACTGGACTTTCATAGTCGGATTGTTTTTACAGATCCGTACAATGACTGTAAAAAGATGGATCAAGAAAATTGCCGATGGTATAAAAAATACGATGATCGCAGGCTTGATCTCATATACAAAAGCTGCAGCTCCGTTTTTTTCTACCATTTTGGGAGCTTCAAGGAAAACTCCAAATTGTGCATTCAGCCAGAAGCAGGTCAGCATGACCACAAAGTATATTCTTCCCGCAATACCGCTCTTTTCACCGCCAAAGGCGAGTATAAAACGGTAGTACGCATATGGCAGCAGCAAAATTCCCAACAGGGAAACCTGATACCAGAATTCACATCCAGGCCAAAGCTGTGCTCGCATAAAAGCAGAACCTCCAGTCCAGAATAGCAGGCCCGTCAGCACCACCAGGAAACTGTTTATTATTCTATTTCTCTTTGCTGTCAAAAACATCAACAGCATAAATCCATAACACAGCATGGCTATGATTGATATATATCCGTAAGTTCCCATAAAATCCCCTTACTCCACTCTCGTTTTCATTCTTATTTAAATCTTATCTCACTCTGTTCAGACTTTCCTGTATATCAAGCAGTTCCTTCAATTCATAATGTGAAGGACTCATCTGATGTATCTTCTTACCGGTCTTTTTCTCATAGGCTTCAAATGTCCCACAAGTAAAGATCGTCACCTGCAGAGGATCCATTCCAAGAATCTTTTTCAAATCCCTGTAATCCTGATCAATATATTTGAAATATGTACTCAAAAGATCTTTCAAAATATTTGTGCTCATCGCAGTGTTGAGCAGTGCATCACGTTCCAGTTCCACATACATATGCAGATATGGACGATTCTGTTCATTATATTCTTTTGTTGCAACCCAGTTTATGATCGGCAGCTTTGAAAGAGCGATCACGCTGCGGATTCCGTTTTCCGAAATCCTTGTAAATCCTGCAATATCGATAATCCACGGCACTCGGTCCACATATTCAAAGCGCGGAATCCTTGTCTCATCTTCACGGTTCTCCAGACCGACGCAGCGATACATATCACCACAGCGGTAACGGGCAAACGCGCCACCTTTGAGAATAGTAAATACGAGTTCGTATTTTTCTCCCGGCCGAACTTCATCCATCAGATAAGTCGGTGGGATGTAAGAAGGATCTTCGTAATTTCGCATCATATCCTTCTCGGTGATAAATTCATAAAACGCTGTATCCGGAAAGAAATACATTCCTTTTCTTGTCCAGGTCTCTGTTCCCATAATGGACGGTTCTGTACCGGCAAATAATTCCATCGGACGGATTCCCCAGAGTTCTTCGAGATCGTCTTTGTAGCAGAGATTATCTGTGCCGGCTACCATGAATCCTTTTAGATGGAAAAGATCTTTTGGAAGCATTGCGCGGTTTTCTTTTTTGCAACGACGCTTTGCCTGCAGCAGACGTAATATCATATGTGGCTTGCATTGCATAAGGCTTGACAGTTTTACTCCACCGCCGTTTGTCAGCGAAGAAAGACTCAAGCTTACTGCATAAGCTACGCTTCCAAGTCCAAAGAAAAAGCCAAGATCTTTCTTCATCGCCATCTTAAATCCTAATTTGTTTCTTTCGCTGAAACTCATATTTACGGCTTCTTTTACTGCGGGCAGGAATTCGATTCCAATCTCCTCGCCCAGAGCCAGCGGAAAGAGTCCTGTTGCAAAAGGAAGTGGTGCCAGCGCATACAGGAATTTGTCTGTAGCTGCTACATCAAAAGATCCTTTTTCTTTGCTGGTCGATAAGATCAGACATGCTGTAACATTATTCCGATAGGTGTCCAGCATGCTTCGAGTATACGGTGCCACCTTGATCGGGTGCTTTCCACCTTCCCAGGTTGTCTGGATCCAGATGACCGGATTTCCCGGAAGCATATCCGGCTGCTTGGCAAGCAGAATATCCGCGTAATCATCGTAGGTTGTCAGCGGTACCATTTTTCTGAATTCATCCAGATTTTGAGGATGTTTTCCCTTCAGAATAGACTGTCCCAGACCACAGTTGCTCCACAGCTTAACCTGTTCCTCCATCAACCGACGCTGAATCTTCATGTATCCATTCATCGACAGATCCAGGAATCCACAGTACTGCTGCCATATTTCTTTATACTGTTGTTTTTTTAATTTTTCTTCTAAATTCATAGTCTGTCCGCTCCAGATCGATCATTGTTTTCTGATACTATATAAGCATTTCTTTATGCTATCTCTATTCGGCATTAAAAACGGGGTTGTTTTCTGATATTCCCTGTAATTAAAAAATGTCTGTGGAAAAGTCCACAGATCCTGAAAAATGATATACAGATAGTTCCAAAAAATCATAAGCAGAAAATAGATTCCCTGTCTCCATCCGCCAAACATTCCCCACATGCAAAGATATGCTCCTGCGAACCATAAAACTCCGGGATGACGGCACAGACCGTACACACCCTCTGTATATGCCGCACGTAATTTGTTTTCTTCACAGTAAGTTTCTTCAAAGGGAAGGGCAAAAAACAAGGTATATATAAGAAGTGCAAGGAAACACAAGGCTCCTGTTCCAAATCCAATTATTCTTCCGATTCTGTGCTGGCACTGCCCCCACGAGAGCCAGAGCTCCATGACGAGCGATAAAACCACCAGAACCGTCCCCCATGCGAAAAATTTTTGGAAAAATGTATTTTTCTTTTTAATGCTGTTTATATCATAAATAAAATACAGGAGAAACCCTGCACTCCCTAGAATGAACTGCCACATTTTTTCTCTCCCATTTTTGTACATAATAACACATAACAGCCTTGTCACGCACATTAAATTATAATAAAAGAGACAATAAATAGCAAGCGCTATTTACTGTCCCATATGTGAATTATATAAAAATCTTCCTCAAAATCTCACTCAGCTTATTTATATCCCGCGATTTGACAATATGTCCATTCATTCCGGTGTTTTTGGCCTTCTGCATCTGCTTTAGAAAATCTTTTTTATCTCTTGCACATCTATTCCTCAGTTGGCCATGACCTTCTGAGCGCCACATAGGATATTAAAAAGTTCGCAAACCAGCCAGCTGGTACAGCAAGCCAGACAAATGCAATGCCAAAACGCGGTGCAAAAATCAAAGCAACGGAAAGACGAATCGCCAGGTTCACCATATTTGCAATGAGGAACGGGCGCATGATTCCAAGACCACGAAGGACTCCATCGGTTGCCATTTTGATTCCCATAAAGATGAAGAAATAACCAAGCCATCTCATATAATCCCCGGATACCTGATAGGCCAGGGCAGTTCCGTCTTTACCAAGAAACAGCGAGGAAATTTGCGTGTGGAGTGTTTCAATCACAATGAAGGCAATGGCTGCAAAACACACATCCAGCACTAATGCAGCGCGGTAGCCTTTTTTGATACGCTGGGGTTTGTTTGCGCCAAGATTCTGGGATACATATGGCGAAACCGCATTGCCGATGGATACAAAAATCAGAGAAAAAACATTTTCTACCCGCATTGTCGCCGCATACCCCGCGAGTGCCTG
>OLNX01002111.1_pt1 | contig 15508 bp, 13 predicted proteins | sample 1672611 | NCBI WGS metagenome assembly OLNX01 (sample SAMEA3136705, study PRJEB25190) | human gut metagenome | reverse complement strand
CGCAGTCCCGCGTTCGGTGGTACAAATTTAATACAAATCCGGTCTATCCGACCTGCTTGAGCGCCAAAAATTTCTTCTTTTCGAACTTTTCCCGGGCATAAGGCAAGGTCACTTCGAAGCGACGCTCTCCCGAAGAGGGGATATCGAACATCGTGTCCATCATGATCGCTTCGCAGATCGAACGCAATCCCCGGGCACCGAGCCGGTACTCGATGGCTTTATCGACGATATAGTCCAACACCTCGTCGTCGAACACGAGCTTCACGCCGTCCATCTCGAACAGCTTTTCATACTGCTTGATGATGGCATTTTTGGGCTGCGTGAGGATCGAACGCAGGGCCTCGCGGCCGAGCGGCTCCATATAGGTCAGCACCGGCAGGCGGCCCACCAGTTCGGGAATCAGACCGAACGACCTGAGGTCCTGCGGCATAAGGTATTGCATGAGGTTGTTGCGGTCCACGGAATCGGCATTCATCCGTCCGTAACCCATCGCCCGGGTGTTGAGCCGCTGGGCGATCTTCTTCTCGATGCCGTCGAACGCTCCGCCGCAGATGAACAGAATGTTGCGCGTATCGACCTGCACGAACTGCTGCTCGGGATGCTTGCGCCCGCCCTGGGGCGGAACATTGACCACCGTGCCTTCCAGAATCTTCAGCAAAGCCTGCTGCACTCCTTCACCCGATACGTCGCGCGTAAGCGACGGATTGTCGCTCTTGCGGGCGATCTTGTCGATTTCGTCGATGAAGACAATTCCCCGCTGGGCCAGCTCCACGTCGTAGGAAGCCACCTGCAACAGCCGCGAGAGAATACTCTCGACATCCTCGCCCACGTATCCCGCCTCGGTAAGTACCGTAGCGTCCACGATGGTGAAGGGCACGTTCAGCAATTTGGCGATCGTGCGGGCCATCAGCGTCTTGCCGGTACCCGTCGGGCCGACCAGCAGAATGTTCGACTTGTCGAGCTCCACTTCGCTCGCCTCGCCCGAAGCATGCAGCAGCCGCTTGTAGTGATTATATACGGCCACCGACATATAGCGTTTGGCATCGTCCTGCCCGATCACGTACTGATCCAGAAACTCCTTGATTTCATTGGGCTTGAGCAAATCCTCGAATTTCAACGAAGTATTCTTTTGCTCCTTGCGACGGGATGCGGCTTCGTCATGCAGCACATCGTTTTCGATGAGCATCTGGTATCCTTTCGCAATACATTTGCTGCAAATATTGCAACCCTTGGACGAACTCAACAGGATCGCACCGTCGCGGCGTTTGGCCCCGCAGAACGAACACGCATCGCTCTCGTTGCCGTAAAGGTCTTCTCCGTAATTTTTAGCCATAGGTCTTTAGTTTTCCTTCGAATTTCGTTCTCGTTCCCGGTCGAACTTTCGGACGAGCCTCTGCCGGGATAAAGTCGAAAACAAACTCCCGTCATCATCTCTACCCGGCCGTCGATCGGCCTCGTTCCGACGTCGCACACCGGAAATATCGAACCGGGTTCTTCATTTATTCCGCTCGGCCTATCGAGCGCCCCGCTCTGCCTCCGCTGATCGGAAACGATGCATTTTCTCTCCCGAAATCGACCGTCCCCTGCAGATTGAAACAGAAATATTATCCCCGCTTGGTCAGCACCTCGTCGATCAGCCCGTACTCCTTGGCCTCCCGGGCCGACAGCCAATAATCGCGGTCGGCATCCTTTTCGATCTTCTCGATCGGAGCGCCCGAATGGGCCGCAATGATCTCGTACAGCTCCTGCTTGGTCTTGCGGATCTCGCGGGCCGTGATCTCGATGTCCGATGCCTGCCCCTGGGCCCCGCCCAGCGGCTGATGGATCATCACCCGCGAATGAGGCAGCGCCGAGCGCTTGCCTGCAGCACCGGCGGTCAGCAGCACGGCGCCCATCGAAGCGGCCAGTCCCGTGCAGATGGTCGCCACATCGGGCTGCACCAGTTGCATCGTATCGTAGATTCCCAGACCGGCCGTCACCGATCCGCCCGGGGAATTGATGTAAATCTGGATATCCTTTTCCGGATCGGCCGACTCCAGGAACAGCAGCTGTGCCTGGATGATATTGGCCGCATCGTCGTAAATCGGAGCCCCCAAAAAGATGATGCGATCCATCATCAAACGCGAAAAGACGTCCATCGTCGCCACGTTCAACTGGCGCTCCTCGATGATCGTCGGCGACACGTAGGCCGCGTACTGCGAGCGGAAATCATGCAGTTTCAGACTATTGATACCGCAATGCCGGGTGGCGTATTTTTCAAATTCATTCATAACCGAACAGTTTGCAAGTTAATAAAAAACATCGGAAGCCGGTTCAAAAATTTTTCCGCGACTTGCCTCCGGTCCTACTCGATTTCCCGTACCCGGCCAACACACGATGCAGGCTCGAATCCGGCAAAAACGAGGGAAGAAGCAAAAAACAGAAGTATGACTACTAAACAGACTTTGAGGGAGTGATTGCAAAAATCAAACCCTCAAAGCTCTGATCGGATACCAATTTTCCGCTGTTTCTTAAATCTCCTTGGCCAGTTTTGCGAACTCTTCGGCAGAAACGGCCTTTTCGGTCACCTTGATCTTGGACTTCACGTCCTCGACCACCTTCATCTCATACAGCTTCTCGTAGATCTTCTGTCCCTGCTCGCGGTCCTCGAGAATCTTCTTGGCGTAATTGGCCAGCATATCTTCCGGAGCCGTCGGCAATCCGTATTGAGCGAACTGGGCCTGTGCCAACGCCTTGGCCTCTGCAGTAGCCTCTTCGGGGGTTACCGTAAGGTTATCCTGCTTGATGAAATATTTCTGGAGATAATTCCAAGTGAACAGTTTTACGAAAGCGTCGAAATCCTTCTCGATCTCCTCCTTGGTGAACTTGCCTTCGTTGATGACGTACAGCCAGCGCTTGAGGAACTCGACCGGCATGGTCAGCCCGGCTTTCTTCAACAGGAAATCACGCAACTGCAACGTGAACAGATAGTCGCTCTCGCGGCGCAGCTCTTTCGAAATTTCGGCATCGACGAACGCCTCGAACTCCTCGGCGGTTTTGACGTTGCCCGCAGGAAAAGCCATCTTGAAGAACTCCTCGTTCAGCTCCGGTTCCGCGAACTTGCGGATCTTGGTGATTTCGAGAGAAAATTCGGGTTTGATACCCTCCAATTCGTTCTCCTTGACCTGCAATACGGCGGCACGCTGCGCCGGAGTCTTGTAAAGCTCATTGACATTGACCTGCGTCTTGAACCCGACCTTCTTGCCGATGAAGGGCTTGCGCTCCTCCTCGTTCATCGAAATCAGTCCGACGTAAGCGCCCTCAATCTTCATATCGCCGTTGTCGAGCGTCACCTCCAGCGCTTCGTCCGCCGTTACCTTGTCGGTATCCACCAGACGGCCGAAACGACGCAGGAAATTGCTGCGGTAATCGTCGTGCATCTTCTTATCGACCTTGATCGTGTAGTAAGTCATCTTATCTTTCGCCGACAGCTCGAGTTTCACCTCGGGAGCTTCGCCGATCTCGAAGATGAATTCAAATTCGGTCCCGTTCTCGAAATCGAAGTCGCCCTGCTCCTCCGAAGGGATCACGTCACCGACATAATCGATCTTCTGCTCCTGCAGATAGTTGAACGCTGCTTCCGAAGCCTGGCGGTAAGCCTGCTCCGCAAGCACGCCCTTGCCGTACATCTTCTTGATCACGCCCATCGGCACCATACCGGGGCGGAAGCCCGGAATATTGGCCTTGCGTTTGTACTCACGCAGGGATTTTTCGACCGCATCGCCGTAATCCTTCTCGCCTACGGTCACCTTGATGAGCGAGTTATTCTGCTCGCGCTGTTCTCTTACGATATTCATATTTCAGTTGTTTTATACGTTACAGTTCGGGTCGGCAAAAGTACAAAATAATTCATTAGCAAGCAACAAACACCCGATAAATATCTCCGCACCGATCCGTTTTTCTTTCAGGAAGGGCTTCGGAGAAGAGCACCCGGATCGACAGCCCCTCCGATCCGTAATTCGGGTGCCGAAATCGACGTCTTTTCCCGAAAAATAGCTATCTTTGTTGCCTAATTATAATAAGGACATACCGGCTATAAACGGCCAACACCGCAGCCGGACAGAATATAAACAATACGAAATCCAATGACAAAAATCGTATGGATCGGACTGCTGGCGATGACGCTGGCCGCCTGCTCGGGACGCACGAAAACCCTCCGAACGGAAACCCCGGCCGCTACCCCCGCCGCGCCGCGCACCTACACCTACCGGGTCATCGAAAGCTATCCCCATTCGACCGACAGCTACACGCAGGGGCTCCTGTTCGCAGACGGAGTGATGTGGGAAGGTACGGGCGAATACGGACACTCCCGCCTGCAGCGCATCGACCTCGAAACAGGACGCACGGACGTAGTGGCTACGCTGCCCCGCAGCGAATTCGGCGAAGGCATCGCGCTGCTCGACGGCAAGATCTACCAACTGACCTGGGAAAACAACAAAGCCTACGTCTATGACGCGGCAACGGGCCGGCAGCTCCGCACTTTCGCCTATGCGGGCGAAGGATGGGGCCTCACGACCGACGGCGAGCGGCTCTACATGAGCGACGGCAGCGAATACCTGCGCATCCTCGATCCGGAAACCTTTCGGGTGCAACGCAGCGTGCCGGTCACCTTCCGGGGTGCCCCGGTACAACTGCTCAACGAACTGGAGTGGATCGACGGGAAGATCTGGGCCAACGTCTATGTCACCGACCAGATCGTCATCATCGACCCCGCCAGCGGCATCGTCGAAGGGGTCATCGACCTGCGCGGCCTGCTCCCGGACGAAGAGATCGCCCCGGATACCGACGTACTGAACGGCATCGCCTACGACGCGGCCTCGGAACGTATCTTCGTGACAGGCAAAAGATGGAGCAAACTCTTCGAAATCGAAATCATACCCCAATAAAATACCACACGACGTGACAAAAAACCGCGACATACGACACGAACTCGAACACCGCATCCTGCTGCTCGACGGCGGATTCGGCACGATGATACAGCAATACGGCCTGGACGAAGCCGACTACCGGGGCAAGGAGTTCGCCGCGAGCGAAAAACTTCTCAGAGGCTGCAACGACCTGCTGAACCTCACCCGTCCGGAAACAATCCGCGAAATCCACGAGAAATACCTCCAGGCCGGATCGGACGTAATTACGTCCAACACGTTCAACGCCAACTCCATTTCGCTGGCCGACTACGGACTGGCAGCGGAAGCGTACCGCATTAACCGGGTCGGCGCAGCCATCGCCCGCGAAGCGGCGGACGCCTTCACCGCCCGCAATCCGCAGAAGCCCCGCTTCGTGGGCGGCTCGATGGGCCCGACGAGCCATACGCTGTCGATGTCGGCGGACGTGGACAACCCCGGCGCCCGGGCTTTCACTTTCGAACAGCTCTCGCAGGCGTACTACGATCAGGCCCGGGGCCTGATGGACGGCGGCGTCGATCTGCTGATGCTCGAAACCGTCTTCGATGCGCTGAACGCCAAGGCAGCGATCTTCGCCATCGAATCCCTCTTCGCCGAACGCGGCATGCGACTGCCGGTCATCGTCTCCGGCACGCTCACCTCGTCGGGACGCACCCTGGCGGGACAAACCATCGAAGCCTTCTACACCTCCGTCGCACACGCCGAACCGCTGGCCGTGAGCCTCAACTGCTCGTTCGGCGCCAAGGCCCTGCTGCCCTACCTGGAGCGGCTGGCCGCTGTTTCGGAATTCCGCGTGGCGGTCTATCCCAATGCGGGTCTGCCGAACGTCATGGGCGGCTACGACGAGACGCCCGCGATCTACACCCTGAAGAATTTCGCGCTGGAGACCGTCGAAGGCACCGACATGACCTATGCGGAATACGTGGGTGCGCATTCCAGCGAATGGACCAACATCATGACCAATCTGGGCTTCTACTGGGCCGACAACAGCGCTGCTCCCACCGAGCCCGACTGGGATAATCTGGACTGGTCCGTGCTGACGCAGGCTGCCGGCGAATGACGCTTTTGGCCGGCGTGAGCCGAAAAAAGCATTTTCCTCAATGAGCGATATGGCGGGCCTGAAGCCATCGGGCTCGCCATATCCATATTCTCAAAGAACATAAAGGGGGCTGTCGGCCGCATGATCGAACTGAAGGACATTGTGGTCAAGTTCGGTGATTTTGAGGCGCTGCACAACATCAACGTAGAGGTGCGCGAAGGCGAGTTTTTTACCTTTCTGGGGCCGTCCGGCTGCGGCAAGACGACTACGCTGCGCACCATCACCGGCTTTATTGAGCCGGTTTCCGGCACGGTTAGCGTCAAGGGCGTGGACATTACCCATGTTCCCATTGAAAAGCGCAACATCGGCATCGTGTTTCAGAGCTATGCGCTTTTCCCTTCCATGACGGTCTATAACAACATCGCCTTCGGCCTGAAGGTGCAAAAGCTCAAAAAGCAGGAAATCGATGATAAGGTGCGCGCTATCGCCCGCAAGGTGGACCTGTCCGACGAACAGCTGGAAAAGGCGGTCAGCCAGCTTTCCGGCGGCCAGCAGCAGCGCGTGGCCATCGCCCGTGCGCTGGTCACAGGGCCTGCCATCATCTGCATGGACGAACCGCTGAGCAATCTGGACGCCAAGCTGCGCGTTCAGCTGCGCAATGAGCTGAAAAAGATGCAGCGCGACTTTGGCATCACCACCATCTATGTGACCCATGACCAGGAGGAAGCGCTCACCCTGTCGGACCGGATCGCCGTGTTCAACAAGGGTTTTATCGAGCAGATCGGCACGCCCAACGAGGTATACAACCACTCCAGGACGGAGTTTGTCTGCAACTTCATTGGCGACATCAACCGCCTGGAAGGGGAGGTAGCCGATGGCATGAAGCTGGACCCCGCGCAGCACCACTTCGTCAGGCTGGAGCGCATCCGCGTCAACCGTCCCGCGGACGATAACGAGCTGCGGCTGGACGGCGTGATCGAAAGCCGTGAATACTATGGCCTGTACATCAAGTATTATATTCATGTAGGCAGCCAGACCATCAAAGCCATTGAAAAGAACGACGGCATCAACATCTATGAGCCGGGCGAAAAGGTGACTGTGGGCATTCATCCCGTGGACGTGATGAGCTACGACGCCGCGCCCGACGCGCGCTAAAGGGGGCAGCCGCATGAACGCAAAGGCCTCCTCATGGTTCAAACCCAACCTGCTGGCCAAAACATTTGGCATCGCATTTTTTGTCTATCTGTTTTTTGGCTTCATGCTTCTGCCGTGTCTCAACACGCTGACGCAGATCTTTACCGTGAAAAACGCCGACGGCGTGACCGATCCCCTGGCTGTCATCCGCTTTTTCTTTGCGGGCAACATGCCCAAGTACGTCTGGAATTCTCTCAAGCTGGCGCTGTGCCTGGTGGTGACGGTGAATATCGTGGGCGTCAGCATCGTGCTTTTGACGGAATACTTCGATATCAAGGGCGCGAAGATCCTGCGGCTGGGCTACATGACCACGCTGATTTATTCCGGCGTCGCACTGGTGACGGGTTATCTGTTCCTCTACGACAGCGACGGCATTCTGACCACCTGGCTGTATGAAATGTTTCCCAACATGGACCGCAACTGGTTTTCCGGCTTTAACGCGGTCCTGTTCACGATGACGTTCGCCTGCACGTCCAACCACGCGCTGTTTCTGCGCAACGCCATCCGCGGCATTGACTACAACACCGTGGAGGCGGCGCGCAACATGGGCGCCAAGCCCTTCAAGGTGCTCACGCGCGTGGTGTTCCCCACACTGATTCCCACGATGTTTTCCCTCACGGTCATGACCTTCATCACGGGTCTGTGCGCCATGAGTGCCCCGACGCTGCTGGGCTATGACTCCATCAATCCGGAAATCGTGCGCCTGGCGGGCTCATCCGTGGCGGACGAGGCGTTTCCGCAGGCGCGTGCGGCGCTGCTTTCCATTTTGCTGGCCATGTTCACCATCGTTCTGCTCACGGTGCTGTCCAACTACGAGCGCAAGGGCCATTACCTAAGCGTGAGCAAGACCAAGGCCAAGCTGGTCAAGCAGAAGATCACCAACCCCGTGGCCAATGTGTTTGCACACATCTACGCCTATGTGCTGTTCATCATCTACATGACGCCCGTGGTGATGATCATCCTTTTCGCTTTCCAGAACTATCCCGCTATCCGCTCCAAGACGCTCAGTCTGAGCGATTTCACGCTAATCAACTTCTTTGGGGCGCAGGATTATGAGTTCATGACCAACCGCGGCAAGCTCAAGACGCGGCCCGACGCCATCTCCGGTCTGTTCGCCAATTCGGACACGGTAGGCGGTATCCGGCTGAGCTTCGTGCTTTCGGCCATCGCGGCGGCGCTGGCCTGCGTGATTGTGGTGGTGGCGGTCAACTACATCTTCAAAAACCGCGGCAAAAAGCGGTCCACCGTGCTGGAATACAGCCTGCTGTTCCCCTGGCTTTTGCCCACCATTCTGATCTGCTATTCCTACCGCACGTTCTTCAACTCCGAGGATGTGTGGTATGTCTTCAACACCAACCTGTACATGCGCGAGAACGTGCGTTTCCTCATCATCATGGCCTATACGGTGGTCAAATTGCCATTCGCCCTGCGCATGATTAAGGCGGCGTTCTATGCTATCGACGAGGAGCTGGAGGATGCCGCGCGCAACCTTGGCGCGAGCGGGCTGTTTACCTTCCTCAAGGTGAAGCTGCCCATTGTGCTTCCGAGCGTACTGGCCGTCTTTGCCCTGAACTTCAACGCCCTCTTTACCGAATATGATATGTCTGCCACGTTCCACTCCAGCTATGGCAAGACCTATGCCATGATTATCCAGAACATGTGCGCTGAGGAGGGCCGCGACGGTTACAACGTCAATGCTTCGGGTCGCAGATGCGCCTCTACGGTGTTTATCATGCTGGTGAGCGGGCTGATTCTGTACCTGGTGTACGGCGTGGGCGCGAGGGATCTGGCCGACCGTCTGGCTCTGAAGGAGAAGCGGCGAAAACGGCGAGAAAAGCTTATGGCCCGCTTCCGCGGCGGCGGAGAAAAGGCCGCAGCCTAATATGGGGCGGCATGGCAAATGCCATGCCGCCCTTTTCCATGCAGGCAGCGAAAAGAGCCGCCGCGTCTTTTTCGACGCGACGGCCCTTTTGGATTGCGTATGAATCAGTACTTGCGCTTGCGTGCAGCCTCAGCCTTCTTTTTACGTTTCACGCTGGGCTTTTCATAATGCTCACGCTTGCGAGCCTCTGCCAAAACACCTGTGCGAGCACATTGACGTTTGAACCGCTTCAGAGCGCTTTCCAGGGATTCATTCTCGCGGATGCGTACCTCGGACACTGCTATCCCTCCCCTCGCTCATACCGCCTGGCCCCTTCACTGTGTCAAGGGCATATGGCGACCATACATCTATTATAGCGCTTATCCGCCAAGCCGTCAACCATGAATTTTGAACGAAACGTAAACTTCATGGACAGGAGCAGTGGAGCCTTATGCCATGCGCTCCGACAGCTTTTCACCGCCCAGCACATGATAGTGCATGTGCTTCACGGTCTGGCAGGCGTTTTCCCCGCAGTTGTTGACGATGCGGTAGCCGCCCTCCTCCAGGCCCAGCGCTTTGGCTACCTTGGCGCAGGTACGCAGGCAGGCCGCCAGCTCATGGTCGGTCAGGTCGGCATTGTGCGCCACGTCGGGCGTGTGCTTTTTGCTCACCACCAGCACATGCGTGGGGGCCTGTGGGTTAATGTCGTGAAAAGCGTAGGTATCCTCATCCTCATAGACCTTCTTGGACGGGATTTCCCCCGCGATGATCTTGCAGAACAGACAGTCCGTCATGTCAATCCTCTCCTTTTGCGTGATGCTTATGGCAGATATTCTACAACCGTCCCCGCCATTCCTTCTTCGGTAAGCGCCTCAAGCCGCACCAGCGCCAACGCGCCGGGCCGGCCATTCTGTGCACGTACGTGGATGTATTCGGGGGTATATCCCTCTGCTCCGCCGTCATCCGGCAGCGCTTCCTCCAGGAGCACCTGTGCCACCTGCCCAAGGAAGCCCTCGCGGTAGCGGCAGGACAGCTTTTCGCCCAACGCAATTAGCCGGTGGACGCGCTGGGCCTTCACTGCCTCATCCACCTGGCCGTCCATCGTGGCGGCCAGGGTACCCTCGCGCGGGCTGTAGGGGAACACATGCAGGCGGCTGAAGCCCACCTGCTCGCAGAAATCCAGCGTTTCCTGAAATTCCGCTTCCGTCTCACCGGGAAAGCCCACGATCACATCCGTAGTAAAGGCAGCCTGGGGCCACATTCCCCGGATGCGCGCCACGGCCTCCAGAAACTGACGGGTGTTATATCCGCGCTTCATGCGGGCGAGCACCGCGTCGCTGCCGCTTTGCAGCGCCAGATGGAACTGGGGACACAGTTGCGGCAGGGCTCCAAGCGCCTCCACAAAGGCCTTTGTGGCCACGCGCGGTTCCAGCGAACCCAGGCGCACACGGCGTACCCCCGGCGCTTCGCATGCGGCCTCTACCGCCTGCGCCAGCGAGGGACGGCTCGGCAGGTCGCGGCCATAGCTGGTCAAATGAATGCCGGTCAGCACCAGCTCCTGAAAGCCCGCCTGAGAAAGTGCCTCCGCTTCCCTGCGAATCTCTTCCAGCGGCCGGGAACGCACGCCGCCGCGCACGCTGGGAATGATGCAGTAGGTGCAGCGGTTGTCGCAGCCCTCCTGAATCTTCATCACGGCGCGCGTATGACCCTCGTGGCTGTGGATGCTCAGTGGCTCGTAGGGTGCGTTGCTCACGCCCTCCACCGCCACCATCTGCATACCCTCGCGCACAGCCTGCTCCAGCAGCTCCACCACCCGGGCGCGGTACTGCGTGCCCAGAATGAGCCTGGCACCCGTTTCGCGCAGAGCTTCGCCCATGCGCTGCGCCAGGCAGCCGGTGACTACCAGCTCCGCGCCGGGGTTGCGCCGGCGGCAGCGGCGGATGGCCTGCAGGCTCTTTTTGTCCCCCGTACCGGTCACGGTGCAGGTATTGACCACGTATACGTCTGCCGGCGCGCCCGCGGGAGCCACAGTATAGCCGTGGCGCTCAAACTCCTCCAGCATGGCCTGGCTGTCGTACTGATTGACCTTACATCCCAGCGTGGTAAAGCATACGGTCTTTTGCATGCGTCTGCTTTCGCTCCTTTATCACATCTCGCCCAAAGCGGCCCACAATACGCTCAGGGCACACAGGCCCGCCGTTTCCGTGCGCAGGATGCGCGGCCCCAGCGTTACGCTGACCGCGCCAAGTGCACGCAGGGCCTCCCATTCCTCTGCGGCTATTCCGCCTTCCGGCCCGATGACCACGGCCACCCGGCCAGGCCGGCCATGATGCGCCGCAAAATCGGCTATCGCCCGGCTCATGGGCAGGGCACGTTCCTCCTCCCAGGCGGTGAGCAGCAGGTCCGGCGGGTCCTTTTTCAGTGCCTCCAGCGCCTGACGGAAGGCCTGCGCAGGCTCAATTTGCGGCACGTGCGCGCGGCCGCTCTGCTTGGCTGCCTCCAGGGCGATACGCGACAGACGATCGCGGCGGCTGTCCTTGCCACCACGCGCCACGCAGCGCGTCATCTCCACGGGCCACAGCGCCCATACACCCAGCTCGGTGGCCTTCTGCACAATCCATTCCAGCTTGTCCGACTTGGGCAGGCCCTGAATCAGCGTGACCTTTGCACACGGCTCCGGCGAGGGGAGGGCCGAAAGCACGCGCGCCTCGCAGGCGCGGTCGTTCACCACTTCCAGCTTAGCGCTCCACAGCGTCTGGCCGTCCAGCAGCACAATCTCCTCGCCGGGGCGCAGACGCAGCACGCGCGCGGCATGCGCGCTTTCCTCCGGGGAAAGCACGGCTGTCTTTCCTGCCGACGCAGGGTGTTCCACATAAAAACGATGCATTACGCCGCCTCGTTTCTCAGCGCCAGAGCGACCCACTCGCCCTTCTCCAGACGGTCCGCCACCACATAGCCCGCCGCCAGCGCGGCGTCCAGCACATCCTGCTCCCGCTCGCGGATGATGCCGGAACAGATCAGCAGGCCGCCCTTTGCAAGATGGCGGGTGAGCGGCGCAGCCAGCATGCGGATGGCGTCGGCCACAATGTTGGCCACGGCCAGGTCGCAGGGCATGGCCTCGCTTTTGCACAGATCGCCCTCCACGGCGCGCACGCGGTCCTCCACATGGTTCAGGACGATATTTTCACGCGCCACCTTGACCGCCGCAGGGTCGATGTCGATGGCCAGCACCTCTCTGGCGCCCAGGCGCGCCGCCGCAATGGCCAGGATGCCGCTGCCGGTGCCTACATCCATCACGCGCATATCGCTCTTGAGGTGCTTTTCCAACAGCTGCATGCACATGTTGGTCGTCTCGTGCGTGCCGGTGCCGAATGCCATGCCGGGGTCCAGTTCAATGATCAGATCCTCCGGCCTGGGCTGGTACGCCTCCCAGGTGGGCTTGACCACCAGATGCGTGCCGATACGGAACGGCTTATAATACTTTTTCCAGTTTTCAGACCAGTCTTCATCCTTGACGCCGCTCAGCTCCAGGCGCAGGGTGCCCAGGTCGGCGCCTCCCTGCGCGCGCAGCTGCTCCAGATGGGCGCGCACGGCCTCAATCGTTTCCCGTTCCTTTTCGCCGCGTTCAAACCACGCCTTCACCAAAACGTCATCGGGCATGGCGTCGATCATGGCAGGGTCGTACAGCTCCCAGTATACGCCCGGCTGACGGGGGTCGGGCACATCCGCGCGGTCCACGATTTCAGTTCCCGCCGCGCCCAGCGCCATCATTTCATCGCTGACCAGGTCGCTCCCAAAGGTGGTGGTATGGACCACTGCTTCCAGCCATTCCAAGATAAGGCACCTCCGCATCTTCTTGGGTCCAAAAGCGCCCAGGGCGCCTGGCGCCTTGGGCTTTTGGATCAGTTGTTGAATATTTCCTTGATTTTGTCGGCGAAGGTCTTGCGTCCTTCGTATTCCTTGCCGCCCAGGCTCTGCTCCAGTTGGCGGAGCAGGTCCTTCTGCCGCTCGTTCAGCTTACGGGGCACCTCCACATGCACGGTGAGGATGAGATCGCCCTTGAGCCCGTTTTTCAGCGAAGGAATGCCCTGTCCCTTGATGCGGAACTGCGTACCCGTCTGCGTACCTTCGGGAATCCGCTGCTTCACGGGCTTTTCCAGCGTGGGGACGTCGATCTCCGCGCCCAGGGCCGCCTGGGTGATGCTGATGGGCATATCCAGGAGAATGTTATTGCCGTCGCGCTTGAACAGCCGGTGCGGCTTGACCGTTACGGTAATGTACAGGTCTCCCGCAGGGCCGCCACGCATGCCGGGCTCGCCCTCGCCGCGCTTGACCAGGCTCACGCCGTCCTGAATGCCGGCGGGGATACGCAGCTTCAGGCTGCGTTTGCGCCGCACACGACCGGTGCCGCCACAGGTCTGACAACGGTCCTTGATGATCTTGCCCTCGCCGTGACAGGTGGGACAGGTACGGACCGTGACCATGAAGCCGCCGCCCGTGCGCACCTGACCCGAGCCTTTACAGGTGGGGCAGGTCTGGGGCTGGGTACCGGGCTTGGCGCCCGTACCGCCGCACGCATCGCAGTTTTCGTTGCGGAAGAAATCGACCGACTTTTCGCAGCCGAAAGCCGCCTCCTCGAAGGTGATGGTGATGCGGTGCTGCAGGTCATTGCCCTGGACAGGACCGGCCCGCCGCGCACTGCCGCCCATGCCGCCAAAGAAGGTATCAAAGATGCTTTCAAAGCCGCCCATGCCGCCAAAGCCGCTGAAATCAAACCCACCTGCGCCGCCGCTGCCGCCGCCCATCTGCGGGCCGTCAAAACCGAACTGGTCGTAGCGTTTGCGCTTTTCGGGGTCGCTGAGGACCTCATTGGCCTCGTTGAGCTCCTTGAAGCGCTCTTCGGCGTTTTTGTCGTTGGGGTGCAGGTCGGGATGGCATTCCTTGGCTTTCTTGCGGTACGCGCTTTTGATTTCGGCCTCGGAGGCATCCTTGCTTACGCCCAACACCTCATAATAATCGCGCTTTGCCAAAAAGCTCACCTACTTACTTTCAAAACATGCTGTATATACAGACCGAATGCCCCGGCGCGCGTGAGGGAGGAGGTTCCTCCCCCGCGCCGGGGCTGATCGGGGCCATGCGGTCCCGAATTACTTCACTTCCGCGTCGGCGTCGATGGTGCCGTCCTCGTTGACCTGCGGGCCCGCACCAGCGCCGGGCTGGCCACCCTCCTGCTGATAGATCTTGCCGAAGATCTGGTAAACCTTCTGCGTCATGCTCTCCATCGCATTCTTGATGGCTTCGGTGTCGCCGCCCTCGCGCACCTTCTTGAACTCGTCGATCTCGTGCTGGACGGTCTCCTTATCGGCGCTGTCGAGCTTGTCGCCGTTTTCACGAAGCTGCTTTTCCATCTCGTAGATGAGGGTGTCGGCACGGTTCTGCACCTCGACCTCTTCCTTGCGCTTCTTATCCTGCTCGGCGTACTGCTCGGCTTCCTTCACGCGCTGGTTGATCTCCTCCTCGGTCATGTTGGTGGAAGCGGTGATGGTGATCTTCTGCTCGTTGCCGGTGCCCTTGTCCTTGGCGCTGACGTTTACGATACCGTTGCGGTCGATGTTGAAGGTCACTTCAATCTGCGGCACACCACGAGGCGCAGCGGGAATGCCGGTCAGCTGGAAGCGGCCCAGGGTCTTGTTGTCGTACGCCATGGGGCGCTCGCCCTGCAGCACGTGGATTTCCACAGCCGTCTGGCCGTCGGCCGCGGTGGAGAACACCTGCGACTTGCTGGTGGGGATGGTGGTGTTGCGCTCGATGAGCTTTGTGAAGATGTGGCCCTCGGTTTCAAGGCCCAGGCTCAATCGGCTCTCCGTCCAGCAGGAAGCTGACCTTGGCAAAGACATAGCCGTTTGTGATCTCCGTCAGGCGCTGCAGGGCGGCTTGGTTTGCAAAGACAAGCTTGCCCAATTCCTTGCGGTCAAATACACCGCCGGGTGCGCAGGCGGGAAAGGCTTCGACGATCTCTGCCCGCAGCGCGGGGCAGGTCTCGAGGAGCTCATGATAGACGGCGTCGCAGTCGATGCAGTAGGCGCCCAGCTCCTGCAGGACATGCAGAGCCGTCGTCTTCCCGCAGCCGGTGCCGCCGGTGATGCCGATGATCTTCATACGCTTCCTCCCTCCACGGCGTTTACGATATGAAAGCCTGCCGCTTTCTTGAGCCGGTTCTGCACGGCGTAGGCCATGCCGCCGCCTTCGGGGCAGCGGGCGTAGATTGTCCCGCGGCAGGTGCTATCGAGCTGGCGCAGGGCGGTAAACAGGCCCTGGCAGAGCGTCGCCGGGTCGGCCTCCTGGCCATAGGCGACGGGCTGGAGCCCGGCGTAGAGCGGCGCTTCCTCGGCAAAGCAGAGGACGGCGTCGCCCGGGGCGAAGTGGGCGTGGATATAATCCGCCGCCGCCTGGCGGGGGCCGGTGATGATG
>OLNX01002106.1_pt1 | contig 15532 bp, 11 predicted proteins | sample 1672611 | NCBI WGS metagenome assembly OLNX01 (sample SAMEA3136705, study PRJEB25190) | human gut metagenome | reverse complement strand
GCGCGTTTTCATTCTCCATGGGAAAAGAATTCCTGCCGTTTGTGCAGTTCAACTACGGAGATTGAAAGTTTAAATTGAGTGGGTATTACAAAATAACTTTTTCAACTTTTTTCGGGCTGCCTCGATGGATTCATGGACGCTCTTCTGATTTGCGCCTTCACGGCGGGCAATATCATGGGTCGAAAGACCCGCCATGAACATGACAAATCGGCGGCGCTGGACATCGGTCAGCTGGGCAAGGGCATGACTGCAACGCTCGTTGTTTTCCATTTCCAGCATGATGCTCTCCGGGGTGTCCGTCGTGGCGTATTCCATGCCTTCATACTCGACAGCATCGAGGGAGTAATGGTGATAACGCCACTTGCGGGCGAGATTGTCCTCTTCGCGGTAACTGGTCTCGAGAGTAACCGCGATATCTTCTGCAACGTCCAGTTTGATGATGGTGGTATCCGAGTTGCGATATTTGATCTTCATTTCTCAGCGCTCCATTCATTTTTCTGAACGGAGAGCCGAAAATGGGCACAGGAAATAAAACTGCAGGCCATTACGAATTTCTCCGTTCTTGGTCTTGCAGCAACTTTCACAGTAGCCGTGCTGGGGTTACACGACCTGTCCCAGTCTGTGATTCGTCCGGGCCAATGGACACCGGGGCAGGTCATGTGTATGGTTCACTATCTTTAGAATCGTAAGTTTTTGGGGATGAGTCGCAGGCACATCCGCAAAATATCGAGGACAGAAAATATGGAGTTAAATACCTTGGGATAAAAAAACGAGCCTGAGCAGCTTGAAAGCTGTCGTCAGGCTCGTCCGTCATGTTTAATCAGCCAAAGGGCTGTGCGGCGTGCTCTTGATCGAAAATCAAATCTTTGTAATTCCTATCTCCGTACCACATCCATGGCACTTCTGGTAATAATCGGCTTGCTCATACCCTGTTTCACCGGGGCAAATTGTTCTTGACTGTGTACTATCGCCTGTATCAATCAAACGACTGCAATGGCAAGCCGGACAAGAGAGTGTCCGATGTTTGCGTTGCTGAGCCTTCCGTAAGGTAACTCGATAGAGTCCCATAAGTTTAGCAAATTGAAAAGCAAATAAAAAGACATGGTTTGAAACTCTCTGGTAGTCTGGTAATCCGCATGCCCCACGATCTTCATAGCAATCAGTGAGTCTACGCCTCAAGGAAGTCACCCTGTAGACTTTCTTACCAATCCGGTGGTCACATACAGTCATCCTCGTCGAATGGATCGCCGCACTCAGGACAAAATTTCGGCGGGTGCATGGGGTCTTCGGGCTGCCAGCCGCATTTGTCACAGCGATAGACCGGAGCACCTGCCGGACGCTTCGCGCCGCATTCAGAGCAGAACCTGCCGGCATTGACTGCGCCACAGGCGCATGTCCACCCTGCTGTTGGCTGGGTCTCGGGCTTTTTTGCGCCACACTCGGGACAGAATTTGCCGGTAGCCGTCGCACCGCAGGTGCATTTCCACGCATTTGCGTTTTGCTGAACCGGCACACTCTGCTGAGCAGCCTGCACCTGTTGCTGCGCGCCCATCTGGAACAGCTGCGCAGGATTCATGCCGCCGCCCTGCTGGGCCATGCTCAGGCCCATAAACCCAGTGAAGGCGCCGCCCTGATTATTCGCCGCGTCCTGCATGGCCTGTGCCTGCGCCCCTACCAAATGCGCTGCCGCCATGTTGGCGTTGCGGAAGACAGCGTTCCTCTGAAGATCCTTGATCATATCCTCGTCTTCTTCAGAAGCATTGACGGAATTGACACCAAAAGACACAATCTCTACGCCGCGCAGGTTCACCCATTTTTCGGAAAGCACTTCATTAAGCGCCCCGGCAATCTCGGCTGTATGCCCCGGCAGCGCCGAATAGCGGATACCCATTTCGGAAATTTTCGCAAATGCAGGCTGAAGCGCAGTCAGCAGTTCGCTTTTCAGCTGGCTGTCGATTTGATCACGGGTGTAGTCGCCATCGATGTTTCCGCAGACATTGGTGTAAAACAGCATCGGGTTGGTCATCCGATAGCTGTATTCGCCAAAGCAGCGGATGGAAATATCCACATCCAGGCCAATATTGTTGTCCACCACGCGGAAGGGCACAGGGCTGGGCGTTCCATATTTGTTGCCAAGGATTTCCTTGGTATTGAAAAAATAAACGCGCTGATCTTTTCCCGCCTGCCCGCCGAAAGAAAGACGGTCGAAGGTGGTTTTCAGAAGGGCTTTCACCTTATCGCCATTGAACGCGCCGTAAAAAAGACTGGGTTCTCCGTTTTGGTCGAAGACATACTCGCCGGGTTCGGCGCAGAAATCGACGATTTTTCCCTGATCCACGATCATCATGCACTGGCCGTCGGCCACGGCGACGACGCTGCCGTCCGAGATGACATTGTCGTCCTCACGCCGGCTGCCGCCGAAGCGTCCCTTGGTCTTTTTCGCTGCCTTCGTCGCAAGCACGTTATCCGGCAGAGCGTCCACATAAAAATACTCTTTCCATTGGCTGGCCAGCGTGCCGCCCGCCGCGTTCAATGCAGCCGCAATCAATCCCATCGCGATTCCTCCTGTTATTTCTTCTGCGTGTTGTTTTCAATCTTCCGCTTCGTCGTGCTTTCATAGAGGAAATGGTCGGCGTTCACGTCCAGATGGAAGGAGCCCTCCCGGACATAGCCGCCCGCCGCGCTCTACTGCGCCGCCTGCTTCAGCTGCCCCTTCAGCGCGCCGACGACCGCCACCGCGATGATGGCCGCAACCACCGCGCAGATCAGCAGCGAACCGCTGCCCAACGCATCCATCAGCGCAAGAATCAGCGCAGCAACGCCAAGGGTTCCGGCGAACACGCCGCCGCCCCACAGCAGGGATTTCTTCTTGTCGGCGGGCACGTCGCACGTCAGCTTGCCGGTCTGGCCGTTGACGGCGAAGGTATAGGTTTTGCCTTCCTTTACGGTTGTCATCAGCCACACGGGCAGCAGCGCGGGCGTCGCGCTGCCGCGCTCCGTAGTAATGCGCCTGTTGCGCTCGTTGACCGTGTCATAGTCCCTCACGGTGTCGAGCATGGCCTGTTCGACGCTGCGCTCCACACGCTCCACAGCGCGCTTTTCGCACGCAGCGCAGTCCGCGTCCGCGTGATCCGCCATGGCTCCGGCCAAAACGGCGCTCTGGAAGGGAATCGCGGCGCTCAAATCGTAAGGCTCGAGCGATTCGGTGAGCTGGTCGTCCATCTTGACGCTGCCGTCCACCGGAATGTTTTCAAAGCGCATGCCGCCTTTGCGGCACACAAGATAGTGCTTCGTGCGGGTAATTTCCCACTCGCCCTTTTGCTCCGTGCGCACCTTTTCCGCGTCGTACACCATGTCGGCGCACGCATCGCAGCTGAAAAGCCAGTAAGGAACGTACAGCCGACGCATCTCCGAAATGCGATTGCGGCCGTTGAGGAAAATGTTGGGCAGCAGGCGCTTGCCCTTGAAATAATCTTCGAACTGCTTCTGCGCCTGCTCCTTCGTGACGACGAAGGGAATCACCTTTTCCGGCTTCACGCCGCCCTCGATGCGGTCGGGCAGGATCGTGGGGCTGCCGCAGTACGGACATTCGGCGGCGGTGGTGGTGTCCTCGGTAATCAGCTCCGCGCCGCAGTTTTTGCAGAGATAGGCCTGCACACCCTCCTCCGCCCGAAAGTCCTCCTTTGGGTGCTCGAAGGAAATCTGCTCGCCGCTCTCGGACGCGTTCAGCATTTCCAGCGCTTCCGGCTCGTAGCTGTTTCCGCAGGCGGCGCATTCCAGCCTGCCGCTTTCGCCGCTGAACTTGAGCGGGCCGCAGCAGCAGGGGCAGTTGTAACTGGCAGTACTCATGGTTCGTCCTTCTTTCGTTCAAAATTATTCCGTCCGGGCCGCATATACTCTCTCGCACAGCTCGACGCACTGATTGCGCAGCAGCGCCTCGATGTGATCGTCCACATTCTCGACCCCCTGCTGCTCCAGCGCGATCCGCTGCTGCTCCAGCCAGAGCGTGAAGAACGCCTGAGAGGAGGCCACGGCGGCGCGATCCTTCTCCATAGAGAGGTCGATCCACTCCTTGTAGAGATCGTTGAGCTCGTATGTCCACTTTTCCAGCCCCGGCAGCGACTGATTTGCGGTCAACTGGGCGTGGAAGCTGCACAGTTCGACGTGCTCGTCACCCGCATCCGTCGTGTAGCGATGGCAGTAGGTCGGGTAATCGCCGTAGCTGTCGTCGTAGTCGTCATCGCCATACGAATTGTACTCTGACACGAAGGCCGCGGTCTGGGGCTCCATTTCGTCGTCGGGCACGGCGTAGCCGTTTTCCTCCATAATCTGGAGCCAGCAGGCATAGAGCGAATCGATGGTCCTGTCGTCGACTACGCCGGTTTGCTTGAGCAGCGCGTATTTCTGAAACCACTTCACGGCCTTTTCGGTATTGCCGCCGAATACGCCGTCCGGCTCTTCAAAGATGAATCCGGTATCCCAGAGCATCTGCTGAAGCTCGCGCACTTCCTCGCCGCGGTCGCCCCGTCTGAGATCTGCCAGGGCGGAGGCAGGAAACAGAAACATGAGAACCAGCAGGACACTGATGATTCTTTTCATGGCTGCACTTCCTTTCGTCAGGTCGTTGAGGCAGCACCGCGCAAATGCGGCTGCCGGATGAAAAATGCTTTTTTGTCGGATGTAAACGCAGATTTCGAAATCTTATTGGAGGAAAATCGAGAAATCTGCATGCCGCAGGCCGCGAAAAAGACAACGCCAGACGCGCCGCCGAATTAGGCGGTGCTGCCTTAATGGTCGAGTCTTCCGTCATTGTCCGCGCGGCTGGTCGCAGTATTTGCAGAGCAGCGCGCCGCCCTTTCGAGCGCGATTCTTTGCGCCGCAGTTCGGACAGACCCACTGCGCGTAGGCGTCCTCCGGGACGTACAGCCCCACCGTGCGCTCCTCCAAATCGATCTGCAGGTTTTGCAGGTAGCCTTTGCCGATGAGCGTTTTGATTTGTTGAATGGCTTTTTCGGAGGATAGCACAGTCTGAAACTGGTCGAAAGTCAGGCTTTCCTCAGACAGCGGGATCAGCGCCTCTGCGATGCGGCGCGCGCTTAGCTTCCTGTATGCATGGCGAAAAATGCGGTAGACCGGCGTCATGACCGCGGCAAACAGGAAGCAGCTGATCACGCCGGAGCCCGTTTCACCCCGCAAAAACAGCTCGACCGTCGAGTATGCCACCGCGACGCCAAAGAAGGCGCAGACCAGCGCGATGGGGGTCGCCAATCTCTTCTTCGCAACCGCTTTTACGGTCAAATAAGGATTTGAGGCATTCGTCATTGCGCGTCCACCGCCGCCTGACAGATTTCAAACGCCTCATAGGGGTCGCCGCCGTCGATCACCGCGCAGATGCCGTCGCCGTAAGCCTCCATATACAGCAGCGGTTCGCTGAGCAGATAGTAAAGCTCGTTTTCGCCGGGAACCACATCTTCCACCAGATTGCACGACCGGCAGGAGATATAAACCTGTCCCTCGTCGCGCGTTGTGCGAAACTGCGCGTAGTAGATCTCGCTATTGACAAGCGTTGAAAAGATCGCCATATTCTCAAAGATTTCTTCGGTTCCCCAAACCGGCGCGTCCACGGATACCGAAAGCATATCGTCGTAGATATAAATCATCACATTGGCGTATTCCATCGCATTGTTTATGGCAAACTGCGTTTCAACCGTATAGTCGTCGTATTCATAGGGGTATTCATTCTTGTCCAGAAAGTTCTTCACCATGACGGCCATCTGATCCTCTTTGCTTACCTCGGCGGCATTGGCGAAAGCGACGGTCGAAAGGCATAGCGTCAGCAGCGCGGCCAACAGGAAAGCGATCTTCTTTTTCATGGAACAAAACCTCCTCTATTTCATTCATGTCGATGGGCATCAAGTCCAAAGGGGTTCCGCACCGCCGCATTCATTCACGGCGATGCGCAAGCATAGGCGCTTATTGCGCGGAACCCTCGGGGGCAAAGTGCATCCGCATGGAGTCAAAGTAATCCATATCGAAGCCACTATCCGTGGGCACAAGGTACAGCGGCTGCCCGTAATAGTCGATGATGACGCCGTCCAACTCTCCCGCGTCTGTGGGCACCTTGCCATAGGTCCAGACAAGGCCGGGAATGTCCGCGCCCGCCATGACAAAATCCACTGTGCCGTCCTGATGGAGCAAAACGGAGTATTCGTAGTTCCCCAGCATTGCGGCGGTCATGTTATAGCCGTTCACGTCCGCGTCGATTAGGACGTACTTGTTTTCGAGCATGATTTCAGCGCCGGTAACGGCGGGTTCATGGGCGGGCTCTGCCGTGGGTTCGGGCGTCGCTTCCCCGTCAAGGGTATCAGGCGCATCGCCGGCGCGCTCATACTGAAGCGCAATATCGACGCTCTCAAGGATGAGCGTTCCATCCTCGCGAAGCGTGATGGAAGCATCGCCCTCTATGATGGAAACGAGGAGCGAATAGCCTTCCATACGGCAGGGCAGGCCGTCCAGCGTCATGCCCTGCATGGTCAGGTCGCAGGTATCGCCGTAAATGGTCAGCGTATCGCCGGCCATTTCAACGGTTTCCGCGGGCAGCGTCATGCCGTCCGTGGTGACGCGCACGAGCGTCCAGACGCCTATGAAGTCGTCGATCGTGGCGTTCTCGTTCATGGCCGAAACGGACACATCAGTTTCCGGCTTTTCGCGGTTCATCCTGATGAGCACGCCGTCATCGGAGAGAACCAGCTCTCCGTCCTGCAACGTGCCGGTCATCGTATCTACCACCAGAGCGCCGTCATTCATCATGCACTGGGCGACATCCACTTCGCCGCCCATGTTCATTTCAGCCGTGCCGTCCGCGCCGATGGTAACCGTCACTTCCATGCCCAGATCGGCCAGTGGAAGAACGTCGCCCTCCATCTCCATGCTCACGCCGTACCATACGCCCAGATATTCGTCGGGAATCGCGGCGGTCTGCGCTTCGGATACTGGACGGGATTCGACGGCATCGGTCGTTTGCGCGGCCTCAGCCGGCGCAGGCTCAGCAGCCTGCGCTTCGGATTCGGGCGCATCGGCCGTCTTAGGCGCTTCGGCTAGTGCGGGCGCGGCAGTTTCAATGCTTGCGTCCAGCATCAGCCCGGAAAGCAGCCCCGCCACGTCGGGCATTGCGGGCAGCGCGTGCGTGCAGGAATCCGTGGTAACGGTGATCTCGCTGGGATTTTCGCTCCAGCTCAGGCAGTTCTGCGCGTGATTCAGGTTTTCCTCGCTCATGCCTTCGGGCACGCGGACGGTCAGTTTGGGCGCGACGTTCATCATCAGGCCCATGGGCGAAGCCGTCAGGTCGCAACCGTCAAAGCAGATCTCCGCGAGGCTCGGGCAGTTGATGATGCAGTTTTCGCCGAAGCTGGCGACCTTGCCCGTGAAGTGCAGGCTGGTGAGATTCTGGCACTCGGTGAACGCGCCATATTCCACGCTCTGCGCGTCGGCGACAAAGGAAGTGAGGTTCGCGAAGTTGAACGCCTGCGAGCAGATGTTATCCAGATGCTCACCGAAATACAGGTTGCCCAGCGGACCCGCGCTGTCAAAGGCGTAGTTGTCGATCATGCGCACGCCGTTGACAAAGATCACGTTGTTCAGGCTCCGGCAGAGCATGAACTGGTTTTTGCCGGTGCTCTCCAGCGGCGCGTAGCAGACGAAGGTTTCCAGCTGCTGGCAGTAGGAAAGCATCGAGTCGGGAAGCGCCTTGATGGTCTCGGGCAACACCAGCGTGCGCAGGCGTACCCAGTCGGTCTGGTTGGTTTCCGTCTCCGTATCGGTATAGTCCTGGCAGGACGCAAAGGCGTTGTAGTCCTTGAATCCCACCACGGTCACGCCGTCGATTTCGCGGGGCACCACCACGTCCACGTCGGTTCCAGTGTAGGCCAGGATCAGGCCGGTCTCCGGGTCGAAGTCAAAGTTTTCGGCGGGGGTCGCCTCGAAAGGCATCTTTATGAATTTGCTCGCTTCGCCCTCGCGCAGGATGGGATCATACCAGGGCCGCCCAAGCGTCTCGTTCCACGCGGCGATCTGCTCGTCGCTCGCACCGGCAGGCAGGCGCAGCTCCGCGCCCGTGCCCTCTATGGCGGAGAGCTGGAAGCTGCCGTCCGCGGGGAGGATGAGCTGCGCAAGTTGCGTGTTCGCAAAGGCCCGCTCATCCACGCTGGCGGCGGCATTCAGGGTCACGGTTTGCAGCGGAGCGCCCTCAAACGCATTCGCGCCGATGGCGGTCGCATGGCTCAGATCAACAGCGGTCAATGCTGTATTGGCAAAGGCGCTCTCGCCGATTTCGGTCACGCCCTCGCCAAGCGCGAGCGTGGTCACGCCGCTGCCCGCGAACAGGTTCGCCGGGATCGCGCCGGTTTCGATGGTCACGTCGGTCAGATTGGACAGATTTGCGAATGCGCTCGCGGGAAGTATCGCGGGGTCGCACTTGACCACCAGCTTTTTAAGCCCCGTCAATCCGTCCAGCGCGCCTTCGCCGATCTCGGTCACGGACTCGGGCAGCGTCAGCGTCTCCAGCTGCGCGCAGCCCGCAAACGCCCGCGCTCCGATGGTGGTCACGGAATCGAACAAATCCACCTCCCGAAGCGTACTGTCCATGAACGCTTCCGCGCCGATGGTGGTAAACGCATCGTTGTGGGCGACCGAGAAGTATTCGATAGTCTGACTTCCCTTGAACACGCCGTCGCCCAGCCCAACGACCGACTCCTGCGAGACGGTGAGGTGGGCGTGAATGCGCGGCTGCGCGCCGGTGTACTCGGTCAGCATGAGGTTTTCATACTGATACGCGCCGCTTTCAGGCGACTGGGCGGTCGGGTCCTGGGCGCGCCAGACGCGGCAGGGAATGCCCAGCGCGTCCACATACGCCTGCCACTCAAGCATCTGCTGTTTGGTGCCGTGGGCGTACAGGTCGATGTCGTACAGATAGTCGCAGCCCGCAAACACGCCCTCGCCCAGCGCGGGCGGGGTCGGGCTGTCCACGATGACGTATTGCAGCAGCAGATTCCCCTTGAACGCGCCATCGCCTATGGTTTCAAGGGACGCGGGCAGGTAGAGGGTGCCGCCAAGGTTGCCACAGGCTTCAAACGCGCCTGTGCCGATGGAGGTAAGCCCATCGGGCAGCGCCACAGAACCCTTGATCCCGGCGAAATAGAACGCGAAATCGCCGATAGTCTCAGCGCTCGGAAGCTCAAACAGGCTTCCGCGATAGGCGTTGTAGAACGCGCGGTCGCCGATGGTCTTGAGGGTGGAGGGAAACTTGACATGGCCCAGCGTCGCGCAGTTGTAAAACGCGCCATCGCCGATGGTCTCAAGCCCCTCGGGCAGCTCCAGCAGCGCCAGATAGTAGTGGTGCGCAAACGCCTCAGGACCGATGGCCTTCACTGCTGCGCCGCCGATGGTCTCCGGGATAGCCAGATAGGTGGCGTAGCCGTTGTAGCGGGTGATGGTGCCGGTGGAAGCGTCAAAATCGAACTCCGATTCCACATAGCCGTTGTTGTCCACGACAACGGCGCTTTTGCCGCTGGGCTGGACGGACACCGCGCTGCCGGCGCTTGCAAACGCCTCCGCGTAGGCATCAAGCTGATCGTCCGGAACATAGGCCACCGCGTCCTCGGGAAGAGCGGTAAAGCAATCCTGGTCAATCACCGGGCACACGCCCTCGAAGGTGATCTTGCGAAGGGATTCGCAGAAGGCGAACGAGCTGTCGCCGATATAGCGCACGCCCGCGGGGATGGTAACTTCAGCAAGCGCGCTGCAGTTGCCAAAGTTCAGGCGGTTGATGACCACGAGGCTCTGGGGCAGGGATACGCTCACCAGGTTCGGACACCAGGTGACGGCGTTGCTCCTGAGCTCGAGCACCGTCTCGGGCAACGAAAGTGCGGTAATGGTTTCCCCGGTGAAGACGTTGATGTCGATCACGTCCACCGTGCCGCCATTGATCTCGCCGGGCACGGCCACATCGCCGCCCGCACCGCTGTAGCCGCGGAGTATGCAGTACTCTGCATCATAGTTCCATTCGGCAGATTCGGCCAATGTGGAGATGCAGATTGTCAGCATCAACAGGGAAAGAACCAGACATAGCCTTTTTTTCATGATTTACTCCCCCATTCCTATTTTATTATTGTTCACCATGAAGCACATTGCAGAGCATCGCACACTGACGATCCAGAACCGAATTAATGTGCAGCGCGGCTGCTTCATCGTCGTAACATTTCTTTGAATTAAGTGGCATAAACATTGATCGAATCAATGCACCTATGTATACTATAAATAGCTGCAAAGCCGGGGCACAGAAGCAGATTGCCCCCTGAAACTGTACCCCGGCTGGCGGCTCGTTTTCGACTGGTGCCGTGCCGCGATTACAATTCTACGGATTTCCACGATTTTGTCCCCACCCAAATGCCCGAAAAGGGTGGGAAATCGGGAGGGATTCGTACTTTTGAGGAGGCAACCCGTATGAAAAGGCCCCTTGCGTGCGTACTCATCCTTCTGACCCTGATGATGCTTACCGGCTGTCAGCAAAACAGCGATCAGCTTTCCGGTTCCAACCCGGTCACGCTGACCATGTGGCATGTATATGGAAGTCAGACCGAGTCGCCGCTGAACATACTGATTGACGAATTCAACTCTACTGTCGGCACAAAAAATGGCATCTTCATCTCTGTTGTATCCGTCACCAACACCACCGATATTGACGCAGCACTGATTGCCTCGGCCAACAATGAACCTGGCTCCGCCACGCTGCCCGATCTGTTCACCGCCTATCCCCGTGTGGTGGAAAAGATCGGCGCTGACCGCCTGCTGGACTGGAGCAAGTACCTTTCTCAGGAAGAAATCGCCTCCTATGTGCCGTACTTCCTCACAGAGGGGCAGTTTGGCGACCAACTCCTGATGCTGCCCATTGCCAAGTCCATCGAGCTGTGCTTCGTCAATAAGACGATCTTTGACCGCTTCGCCGCAGATACCGGCGTGAGCATCAAAAGTATGGTTGATTTTGATGCGCTCTTTGCAACCTGCAACCTGTACTATGATTGGTCTGAGGGGCAGACGATGTTCCAGATCAATGATTTCTACCATTACTTTCTGACCAACACGGCCTCGTTGGGCGGAACCTTCATCGTTGACGGAAAAATTGATTTTTCCGGTGACGCATTCCAGCGGGTGTGGTCGCCGATGGCCAGAGCCGGAATCTACGGCGGTCTGTGCGTGCAGGACGGCTATGCTTCTGACCGCTGGAAGACGGCGGAGGTCATCTGCAACGTCGGTTCCACCGCAGGCATTCTGTACCTGCGCGACTATGTGACCTATGCGGACAACACCACCGAGGACATCGAAACGCTGATTCTGCCGTATCCCGCTTTTGCTGACACTGATCCCGCCGTGGTACAGCGCGGATCCGGTCTGTTTGCTATTCGCAGCACGGATAAACGCAAAAATAAAGCCGCCGCCGTGTTTGCACGTTGGATCACGGGCGGTGAGCATAATGTGGAATTTGTGACGCAGACGGGCTATCTCCCTGTTACGCAGGATGGCTTGGAGGAGCTGCTTGATGATACCGGTCTGGTGGAGAACAACAAGTACCGCATGCTCTACGACGCAGTGAGCGAAATGTACGGCGAGTACACCTTCTGCGTGCTGCCCCGTTACGACGGAGCCAGCGATCTCCAGCCTGCCTTTGAAAAAGCGGTCAAGACTACGCTGAATACGGCTCATGAGGAATATGTGCGCCGTACCGCAGCGAGCGAGGATGCTGAAACAGTCATGGCCGAGCTTGAAACCTGGGCGCGCGCCGAGGTCATGCGGCTCATGCAGGAATAACATCAGGATGCGGAGGGAAGAAGTGCCATGCAGTTTCGTCCGGGAGTGCTCCTGAAAATGTTCCGTGACGCCAGACAGCAAAGCCTTTCCCTGCGGTGGAAGCTGGCCGTCTGGCTGATCATGCTGGGTTGCACACTTGTGGTGCTCGTATTCTTCGTGTTCAACCTCATCGGCATCGTCAACCCGATTGAGCGTCAGATTGAAACGATGCTGTTCAATCAGCTTGACCGGACGGTCTCGGATATTCGCCATGATACGGACGATTTGGCTGCTTGGGGCATATCCCTGTCAGACCAGTTATCCGATACAGTGGCGGACATTTTACAGGAGCGCCGTCTGTCCTTTGACGATCTTCGAAACAATCCTGATCTGCTCAATGAAATTCAGCAGGAAGCATACAATCAGATCTATACCCACATGCAGCTGACCACCTCTAGCGGCGCATTCTATTTTCTGGATACGACGGTCAACGATGCACTGCCGGAAACGTACTACAACGGGCTGTATCTGAAATATGCCAACCTGTACGCCGAGAACACCATCCACAACAAGCCGTGCGTGTTCCGAGGCAACTCCGGCGTAGCCCGCAGGAACAGTATCAACCTGTACAGCACATGGCAGCTTGAAAGCATGGCAGGTACCTTTCCGCAGGCGGAAGCGCTGCTCGGTGCGGCGGTGCAGAGCCCAGCGCGCGGCTATCTGCTGACGGAGGTATATGCGCTGCCGGATTCATGGGAATATGTGCGCCTGCTGTGCGTACCGGTTCTTCTGAACGGGCGCACCATCGGCGTATGTGGTTTCGAGATCAGCGACCTGTACTTCCGGCTGGTCTATCCGGCAAGCAATGAACAGGTGCCTATGATCTGTGCATTGCTGACCGAAACAGACGGCCTGTGGGCCGGACAGCTGGCAGGTCAGCACGCCAGCACCATCGATTCCGCGCACGTGCGGTTCTCGATCCAAAACCATGGCCGTTTTGTTCAACTATCCGGAGGAACAGAGGGCTTCATCGGCCTTATGCAGGAAATTTCCGTAGGGACAAGCCAGCACAGGGTCGCCGTTATGATGCCTACGCGGCAGTACGAGCAAATTGTCCGGGAAAGCCAGATCAAAACGGCGGCGTTTCTGTTTGTACTCATGCTTCTACTGATCGGCGCGTGCGTTTTCCTGAGTCATCGCTATGTGAACCCGATTCTGCGCGGACTTGCGCAGCTCAAAACGGAAGAGGCGGAGCGTCAGGCGACCCGCATTCCTGAAATCGACGACCTGTTTGATTTTCTTTCTGCCAAGGACCGCAGCCATGAGGCGGAGCTTGCCCGACTGCATATGGAGAACGCAGACGTTCAGCGGGAACGGGAGCGTGCGGAAACCGCGCTGTCCTATCTGCACGCCGCCGTGATGCAGGAGGTCAATCAGGAAGCCTATGCGCTGTTCTGCAGCAATCTGTGTACCTTAACGCCCAAGGAGCGCGAGGTATTCGATCTGTACCTGCAGGGCAGGAAGGGCAAGGAAATTCAGGAGATTTTGAATATCAGTCAAAACACTTTGAAATATCACAACAAGAATATCTATGATAAGTTGGGCGTTTCTTCCCGCAAGGAGCTGCTGAAGTATGCGACGCTCATGCAAAAAGACGCAAAGGAGGATGGTTTATGACGCCGGCTGACAGACTCAACCATATTATTACAGCGCAAAAGATCACCAAGACAGAGTTTGCCCACCGGCTCGGCATAACAAAAACTACATCTACATTCTGACGGATAACAGCCGTCCGGAAAAGAAAGAAACCCTTACGTTCTCGCGGACGCTTGCAATGCTCATCGCTCTGGAATTCGGTTAAGATGAGCAGCGGGTATTGAATGGAGCGGAATAAGCATAATCTGATATGAACCGCTTGGCGGTAAGTACGCTGACAAGCGGTTTCCCTGTTTCTCTGTTCCTTTTTCTGATTTGAAAGGTATTTTCAAAAAGGTAAGCCATGACTAAGCCGCAAGGCACATCAACTTGGGAATGTATGAATCACGGAATGCGGAAAGTTCACCGCCAAGCTCCGAAACACGGTGCCGGTCTGCGTGATTGAGAATGACAGGCAGGTCAAGCGCTACAGGAGTATCGAAATCCCGGACGGGATCAAGCGTCTCCCCTTCTCGGATTTCAAATTCGACGTACCGGCCAATGGCGCGATCTCCTTCAAGATCATGTTCGAGGCGAGCATTCTGCCGACCGAATGGCCGGAACTCCGATAGCGTAAAATCCACAACATTGTAGCCCTGAAAAAGGCCGAAATCGCGAAGGCCATCAATGAATCTGTAAACCGCGCCGCCGGTCAAGTCGAGCCCATGGAAGCATTCCTTGAAGCCGCTAGGCAGGGTTCAAAAGTAGTTCTGAAATCAGCAAGAAAGACCAGGGCAATCATGAGATCGTCCTGGCGGCAGTGTTCGCGGACATGAGATCCACCCTAGCAATCATGAAACTGGCTTTTAATCAAACCGGCGGCAGGCGCAGGGAATTGGTGAAGAAACCTTTACCGGAGAGCCTACGATTTACCGGTACGCACTATCTTACACTTTTGCATTGGCGACAAACGTTCCCCTGACCGGACCGGTTAACAAGGCTTTAGTAGATGAAATACATATTGTGTGATTCTATGGAGGGTCTAATTTGGATATATATGAGTTATTATCTATTAATGTCAATCGCCTCCAATGGACCCTGTCTGATTATAACCAGTCTATTCAACAATATACACCGATATGCCGTGAACGCTAAAGAAAAGTATTGTGCTTAGATATAAAAGGAGTCACCACCAAAAGCAATCTCGTATCATGTCATATCAAAAGATGGGGAAGTCGGTACATTGACGAACTGCCCGGTAGTAGATGAGGTCTTTGTTCTGGCTGGACGATCTTGGCAGGTGGTTTCCATTGACGAAGAGCGGAAAATCATCTATGTTGCTCGTATAAAAAGCAATCGTATCCCCGCATGGGCGGGGACCGGTGGGGATATTCACGATAAGGTTGTAAAGCGAATGAAAAAAGTATTGCAGGAAGATACAATATATACATATTTACAGCCTAACGCACAGCGATTGCTCTCTAATGCCCGAAAACATGCAAAAGAATACGAACTACTCGATCGCAAAGTATTACCGTGTAGCAGAAGTAGCTTTTTCATTTGTCCATGGTGCGGAACAAGAGAAATCAAGACAATAGCCAACCTTTTTTCCCACGGATTAAAGAAGGCTCTTGATATATATACGGTGATAAGCGCCCCTCATTATTTGCAAATTACAACCGGACTTAGCTTGTCGATAAAGGCCGGCTGTGCGGTCTTTCCCGCCGGATGCTTGGAAAATGGTTGTGCCCAGGAACACTAACGCTTTTTTCCTGTATCCAAGCTAATGCCCAAGCCGCATTCCTGAGCGTTGCCTGCGCACTCTTGAAAATGCAATTCGGATGATCTAAAGGTCCGGGCCAGGATGCTCACAGATACGCCTCCGTGTCGCTTTTGACTTGATTTCATTGGCGGGTATGATCCATTCGTTGCCCAAAATTTCCACTCAATCTCCCAGGATGAAACGCGGAACGTCCTTTGTAAGGTCCAGCGCAGCCCCCCCTTGCCTTCCACGCTTTCCGGTATGGCAGCAACGGCCGCGGTGCGAAACAAATCG
>OLNX01002073.1_pt1 | contig 15708 bp, 9 predicted proteins | sample 1672611 | NCBI WGS metagenome assembly OLNX01 (sample SAMEA3136705, study PRJEB25190) | human gut metagenome | reverse complement strand
TATTTCGATGTCTGAAGCAGTAGACCGCTCTTTGACCTTTTTCCTTGGGTCGATTGATTACACTAATTTAAGCTCTATTGAGCTGCCAGACTTATCTTTAAGCCGATCTGCAGACAGTATTCTTTGCAGCTACACTCTGTCTGCAAGGAATGTCATTGTACTAACCGCTCTGTCAAAGCAGTTAGGAGTCCCAAGAAATCGGCTGGCTATCATAGCCATCAGCAATCTCCTGAATGGAAAATATCCGGATCTGAAATCTTAAAAAGAAAAGTATATAAGAAGGGTGACTTGTTTTTCCATAATGACCTTTGGCATAGTCCTATGCATCATGGTCTTTTTTCTGGACCTACCTTGGAAAGTACATTGCAGAATATCAATATTCGGCTGTTACAAGTTCATCAGGCTATGCAAAAACTTGACTGGCTGATGTTGACTTTTGGAACTGCTTATGTTTATGAGCAGAAAGAAACGGGAAAGGTAGTGTCTAACTGTCATAAACTGCCTGAGAATAAATTTAATCGTAGGCTTCTGTCTGTTGAAGAAATTGTAGAAGATTATACAGCACTCATCACCGAAATGGCCGCCCGGAATCCGGATCTGAAATGGTTGTTTACAGTCAGCCCGATCCGTCATATACGCGACGGGATGCACGCCAACCAGTTAAGCAAATCGACTCTGCTACTCGCCATCGACCGATTGCAACAACTGTTCCCGGAGCGAGTGTTCTATTTCCCCTCTTATGAAATCATATTGGACGAATTACGTGATTATCGCTTCTATGCCGACGATATGTTGCATCCGTCTCCTCTGGCGATTCGTTACCTGTGGGAACGCTTCTCCGAAACCTTCTTTTCTCCTGAAACAAAGCAGGTTATCGTAGCTGTGCAAGACATCCGCCGGGACTTGGCGCACAAACCCTTTCATCCCGAGTCAGAGGCGTATCAACGCTTTTTAGGACAAATAGTGTTAAAAATAGAACGACTTATCGGAAAATACCCGTACTTAGATTTTCAAAAAGAAACAGAACTATGTCATATGCGATTGAATCCATAGCCAAAAGTATCGGTGCCCGCCGTGTGGGCAAACATAAAGCGACTATTGATTGGCTGCTAACAGACAGCCGCTCTTTGAGTTTTCCGGAAGAAACTCTTTTTTTTGCTTTAACTACCAAACGAAACAGCGGAGCCCGTTATATCCCCGATTTATATGACCGGGGCGTACGTAATTTTGTAATTACGGAAGAAGACTTTAAAGAAGTTGAGAATGGAGAGTTGAGAGTTGAGAGTTCTATGCAGCATGATGGTGCGCAGCCCACTCTCAATTCTCAACTCTCAACTCTCAACTTCCTCATCGTTCCCAATCCTCTGAAAGCTTTGCAGAAGCTTGCCGAAACACATCGTGATAAATTTAAAATCCCTGTGGTCGGTATCACTGGCAGTAATGGAAAAACCATTGTGAAGGAGTGGTTGCATCAGTTACTTAGCCCGGATCGTTGCATCGTTCGCTCTCCACGCAGTTATAATTCGCAGATCGGAGTCCCACTTTCTGTGTGGCAACTTTCTGAAGAAGCCGAACTGGGTATTTTCGAAGCCGGTATTTCCGAGATGGGGGAGATGGGAGCTTTGAAACGAATGATTAAGCCTACCATTGGTATTCTGACCAATATCGGTGGTGCCCATCAGGAAAACTTCTTCTCCTTGCAGGAGAAATGCATGGAAAAGCTGACGCTTTTCAAAGACTGTGATGTCGTGATTTACAACGGTGATAACGAGTTAATCAGCAATTGTGTCGCAAAATCAATGCTGACGGCACGTGAGATTGCCTGGAGCCGTACAGACATTGAACGCCCGTTGTATATCAGCCGTGTGACCAAGAAAGAAGATCATACCGTTATATCCTATCGTTATCTGGAGATGGATAATACTTTCTGTATTCCTTTCATCGATGACGCTTCCATTGAAAATGCACTGAATTGTCTGGCAGCTTGTCTTTATCTGATGACACCTGCCGACCAGATAACCGAGCGGATGGCCCGTCTCGAACCGATTGCCATGCGTCTGGAGGTGAAAGAAGGAAAGAATAACTGTGTACTGATTAATGATAGCTACAATTCAGACCTGGCATCATTGGATATTGCTCTCGATTTCCTTGTACGCCGCTCGGAAAAGAAAGGCTTGAAACGGACGCTTATCCTGTCGGATATACTGGAAACCGGACAAAGTACCGCTACGCTTTATCGGCGTGTGGCACAATTGGTACAGAGCAAAGGCATTAATAAACTGATTGGAGTAGGGCAGGAGATATCTTCTTGTTCCGCCCGTTTTGATGATGATCTCGAACGCTATTTCTTCCCTAATACAGAAGCACTCCTTGCATCCAATATACTTAAATCGCTTCATTCGGAAGTGATTCTGGTGAAAGGTTCCCGCGTGTTCAACTTTGATCTGGTATCCGAAGCCCTCGAATTGAAGGTACATGAAACCATTCTCGAAGTAAATCTCGGAGCGATGGTAGCCAACTTGAACCATTACCGTTCTATGCTTCGCCATCCGGAAACAAAGATGATCTGTATGGTGAAAGCATCAGCTTACGGAGCCGGTTCGTATGAAATAGCCAAGAGTTTGCAGGAACATCATGTCGATTATCTGGCCGTAGCCGTTGCCGACGAAGGTTCCGAACTCCGCAAGGCAGGCATTACCGCCTCTATTATCATTATGGACCCGGAACTTACCGCATTCAAAACCATGTTTGATTATAAGCTGGAACCGGAAGTCTATAATTTCCATCTGCTTGACGCACTTATCAAAGCTGCGGAGAAAGAAGGAATCACCAACTTCCCCATTCACGTGAAGCTCGATACAGGTATGCACCGGCTCGGCTTTGCGGTGGAGGATATTCCATTGCTTATCCGTCGACTTAAGAATCAGAGCGCGGTGATTCCCCGTTCGGTATTCTCTCATTTTGTAGGAAGTGATTCGTCACAGTTCGACGCTTTCACCCGCGGACAGATTGAATTGTTTGAGAAAGGTTCGCAAGAATTGCAGGCCGCCTTCTCTCATAAAATTCTCCGTCATATCTGTAATACGGCAGGAATCGAGCGTTTTCCCGAAGCACAGTACGATATGGTGCGCTTGGGAATCGGACTTTATGGAGTCAGCCCGATAGACAATTCGATAATACATAATGTAAGTACGCTCAAGACCACCATCCTTCAGATCCGGGATGTTCCTCAAGAAGATACGGTAGGATATAGCCGGATGGGGCATTTGGTACGCCCTTCACGCATTGCAGCTATTCCTATCGGTTATGCGGATGGACTGAACCGCCACTTGGGACGCGGCAACGCCTATTGCCTGGTGAACGGAAAGAAAGCTCCTTATGTAGGGAATATCTGTATGGACGTCTGCATGATTGATGTGACGGAGATTGATTGTCGGGAAGGCGATCAGGCTATCATCTTCGGTGATGATCTGCCGATTACGGTGTTGTCCGATAAGCTGAAAACGATTCCTTATGAAGTGTTGACAAGTATATCGACACGGGTGAAACGGGTATATTATCAGGATTAATTCACCACAGATTACACGGATTCACACAGATTGAAGAGAATATATAGTAGCAATAAATCGAAAGATAAGCTATAAATCTGTGTGAATCCGTGTAATCTGTGGTGAAAATGATTATATTTGCAGCAACTATTAAAAACCTCTTATATCAAATAAACTTATGACAAACTTATTATTGTTAGGCTTTTTGCCCAGTGGTTCCGAATGGATTATTATCGCTTTGGTTATCCTTCTTCTTTTTGGTGGAAAGAAAATTCCTGAACTGATGCGCGGATTAGGCAAAGGCGTAAAGAGCTTCAAAGACGGTGTGAACGAAGCGAAAGAAGAAATAAACAAGGCAAAAGACGAGTTGGACAAACCTGTAGATCCTTCTAAGAACTAAAAGAGCACAACATACGGATGGCAGAAATGACCTTTTGGGATCATTTGGACGAACTGCGTAAGGTACTTTTTCGGGTAGTTGGAGTTTGGTTTGTATTGGCAATAGGCTATTTTATTGCTATGCCCTACCTCTTCGACCATGTAATACTTGCGCCTTGCCACAATGATTTCATATTCTACGATTTATTACGGCATATCGGTAAAACATTTGATTTGACCGATGACTTCTTCACGCAACAATTTTATGTGAAGCTGGTCAATATCAACTTGGCTGCTCCTTTCTTTATTCACATGTCGACAGCATTCTGGATGTCGGTGGTGACGGCTATGCCTTATATCTTTTTTGAAATATGGCGTTTCATCAATCCCGCCCTTTATCCGAATGAGAGAAAGGGCGTGCGTAAAGCATTGACTATCGGAACACTGATGTTCTTCATCGGTGTACTGTTGGGCTACTTTATGGTTTATCCGTTGACTCTCCGTTTCCTTTCTACTTATCAGTTGAGTTCGGAAGTGGAGAATATCCTGTCGCTCAATTCTTATATCGACAATTTTATGATGCTGATTCTCTGCATGGGATTGGCTTTTGAACTTCCATTGGTTACATGGTTGCTTTCTTTAATGGGAGTGGTCAACAAGTCCTTCCTGCGGAAATACCGCCGTCATGCGGTTGTCGTCATAGTGATAGCTGCTGCTATTATTACTCCGACGGGAGACCCGTTCACCTTGAGTGTTGTTGCTATTCCGCTTTATCTGTTGTACGAGATGAGTATTTTGATGATAAAGGACAAGAAGAAAACAGAAGAGGAAGTTGAAGATGAAGCTGGAGATGAAGTTGCCCTGTCCGAAGAGTGAAGCGATAGAATCTTATGAAATCCTTTTAGCAGTTTGCCAGACGGAAGATGCTTATCTTGCCGTAGGATATAAGCAAATGCGCGACTTGCTGGAGCGTATTTGTCGCGCGCAAATGCAAAACGAAAGCTTACAGATGACCGACCTTTCCGCACGAATCAGTTTTGTGGCGGCTAAGGTCGGTCTCTCTGTTGCAGAGCAGAACCGGCTGCATACTTTCCGGCTCACTTCGAATGCTATCTTGAATCGCCAGCAGGAGCCCAACCGGGAACAACTCTTGCGCGATGCGAAAACATTAGCTTTCTTTATTCGTAAACTCCTGGAAGAGGATATTCCCTTGGAATTATACCGCCTACTTCCGCGTGCGGATGCCACCTACCTGGTTGCGCCTCCTGCCCGCGAACGAGTGCAGCGGATGCGTGTCTGCTTCCAGTATGCCGACGAGCAATATTTGTATGTGACTCCCTTGGACGAAGTCTCGGAGAAACCATATTTAGTTCGTTATAATATCCCTCAAATCAATGAAGAGTTTGCAGAAACGTGCAAACTGCTTTGGCGTCATGCCCAGGTCAATTTATTGGATGTTGCAGTGGATGAGGCGGGAATCCTGACTCCTTCTTTCATTGTACTCGAACCGGATTATTTACTTGACATCAGTTCTTTGGCAGAGTGTTTCCGTGATTACGGGCATCATCCGGCTAATTATTTTCTTTCCCGTCTTCAACCGATCGAAAATGCCCGGCCTCTGTTACTGGGAAATATAGCCAATCTTTTCCTGGACGAATGGATTTATGCGAAGAGTGAAGACATAGATTATCGTACCTGTATGCAGAAAGCCTTCCGGCGTTATCCTATTGAGCTGGCTGCCTGTTCCGATTTGCGCGACAAAGAGAAAGAACGCCAATTCTTTGAGGACTGCAAACTGCACTTCGATCATATTCGTGAAACGGTCAATGATACCTTTCATGCAGCCGGTTATGAACTGGACAAGACGGATGCCGTGCTCGAACCGTCTTATATCTGTGAAGCACTCGGACTTCAGGGACGTCTCGACTATATGCAGCGGGACATGTCTTCTTTCATAGAAATGAAATCCGGCAAGGCGGATGAATACGCTATCCGGGGCAAGGTAGAGCCGAAGGAGAATAATAAAGTACAGATGTTACTTTATCAAGCAGTCTTGCAATATTCAATGGGAATGGATCACCGGAAAGTGAAAGCCTATTTGCTTTATACCCGTTATCCGCTTCTTTATCCCTCCCGTCCTTCATGGGCGATGGTACGTCGGGTGATTGATTTGCGTAACCGGATTGTGGCCGATGAATATGGCGTCCAATTACGCAACAGTCTGGAATATACGGCACAAAAACTGGAAGAAATCAATGCCTCCACCTTGAATGAAAGAGGATTGAAAGGACGTTTTTGGGAAACATATCTGCGTCCTTCTATTGATAACTTTCAATCGAAACTGAAAGCTCTTTCTCCACTGGAAAAGAATTACTTCTATGCGGTGTACAACTTCATTACAAAGGAACTTTATACTTCAAAATCCGGTGATGTGGATTATGAAGGACGTACCGGGGCAGCTTCTTTATGGCTTTCTACATTAGCGGAGAAATGCGAGGCCGGAGAAATCATTTATGATTTGAGAATAAAGGAGAATCATGCTGCCGATGAACATAAAGCCGGACTTACTTTTTCTTTCTTTAAAAAGGAAAAGCCTGGGGAAACTTTGTTGAATGAGGCTACCATAAATGATATTACTGGAGATAAAGCTATTGGAAATGACATTACCGGAGATAAAGCTATTGGAAATGATATTCTTGGAAATGAAGCCTCTGCAAGTAAGACTGTCAGAAGTGAAGCTCTTGAAACAGAGACTTCTCTTCCTAATTTCCGTCAAGGCGACGCCATTATCCTTTATGAACGTAACCGCGATACAGATAACGTTACCAATAAAATGGTTTTCAAGGGCAATATCGAGTACCTGACAGAAAACGAAATAGGTATTCGCTTACGTGCTACCCAGCAGAATCCATCCGTACTTCCTGCCGAAAGCCTTTATGCGATAGAACATGATACAATGGATACAACATTCCGCTCGATGTATCAGGGGTTATATATTTATCTTTCTGCAAGGAAGGAACGTCGTGATTTGTTGTTGTCACAGCGTCCTCCTCGTTTTGATGAATCATTGGATTCCATGATTTCCCGTTCGGAAGACGATTTTACGCGAATCGCCCTGAAAGCAAAAGCCGCACAGGATTATTTCCTTCTTATCGGACCTCCGGGAACAGGCAAAACTTCATGTGCCCTGAAGAAAATGGTAGAGACTTTTCATGCAGATAAAGATGCGCAGATTCTTTTGCTTTCATACACCAACCGGGCTGTCGATGAGATATGCAAGTCGCTGGCTTCCATTGCTCCGGCTGTTGATTTTATACGTGTGGGAAGTGAATTATCATGTGATGAAGCCTACCGCGGGCATCTGATTGAAAATGAATTATCCTCTTGTAACCGTCGTTCGGAAGTGTACGAACGCATCCGGAATTGTCGGATTATTGTGGGAACGGTAGCGGCTATTTCCGGCAAACCGGAACTGTTTCGTTTGAAGCATTTTGATGTAGCCATTATTGATGAGGCTACCCAAATATTGGAACCGCAGTTGTTAGGCATCCTCTGTGCACGTGGAGAAGACGGAAAAGATGCAATAGATAAGTTTGTGTTGATCGGAGATCATAAGCAACTGCCTGCTGTTGTGCAGCAAAATACGGAGCAATCGGCTATTTATGATGAATCTTTACTGTCTATCGGGTTGACCAATCTGAAAGATTCCTTGTTTGAACGCCTCTACCGGAACTGTACTGCAACAGTTCATCGCTCCTACGATATGCTATGCCGTCAAGGGCGAATGCATCCGGAAGTTGCTTTGTTTGCTAATCGTGCCTTTTATGGAGGGCGTCTGATCCCTGTCGGCTTGCCTCACCAAATAGAATCATCCGATACTATCTGTCGTTTGGCTTTTTATCCCTCTGTGCCGGAGAAGGCCGGAGCATCTGCAAAGATCAACTATTCGGAAGCACGTATTGTTGCCGACTTAGCTGCTCGCATTTATGAAGATCATCAGACAGATTTTGACGAATCCCGTACTTTAGGAATCATTACCCCTTACCGGAGTCAGATAGCATTGATAAAAAAAGAAATAGAATCATTAGGTATTCCAGCTCTGAACCGAATTCTAGTTGACACAGTAGAACGGTTCCAGGGAAGCGAGCGTGATGTAATAATCTATTCCTTCTGTGTCAACTACCCTTACCAACTAAAATTTCTATCCAATCTGACGGAAGAAGAGGGTGTTTTGATCGACCGGAAACTGAATGTTGCCTTGACCCGTGCAAGAAAACAGATGTTCATTACAGGAGTTCCCGAGCTCCTCGAACGCAATCCACTCTATAAAAGTTTATTAAAATTAATAGAAAGCTTCTGAAAAATTGCATCATTTTGCAGATGTTAGTTTTTATTCTCTCTTTATGCAATTCATTAACACCTCTATGTTGAACAAACGCCTATATTTGCAACACGTTTTTTTCATAGAGATTTAGATTTAAGGTTAGAAGAATTGTGGAAGTCGTGAGACTTCCCTTTTTTTCATCTTAACGTTTACTATACTTCATTATAGGAATGCAAAAACACTGTTTCTAGTGTTTCGGTTAAAAATTTTGCAGGAGGATGATGCAGGATAAGTAAACCTAAAAAGCCTTCTTCGTGAGAAGAGGCTTTTTTATTTTTTCATTTTTCATTTTTTTGAATAATTGGTTAAAACAAAAGAGTAACTCGGCGACGAGTTACTCTTTTGTTTTTAACGATTCTATCTGTTCGAATAGATTTACTCTAATACGATAGGTTTGTATTTCGGAACTAATGCCTTCATGATAACCCAACCCAACAGATAAGCTACTGCACATACGCAGAAGATAACGAAATATCCGGCTGGTTTGCCTTCGAATCCCATGAATGTCATGGCTGGGTGTACGAATTGTGCTCCTTGTTCGAGTAATTCTTTTGTCATTTCCACCTCTTTGCCGTCGATCATCGTTGTTCCGGAAGCATATACGAACAAGTTACCTGCCACTTTCTGAAGAATCATAGAGCCTACGCCTCCTGCCATACCACCTATACCGGTGATACTTGCAATAGCTGTTCTTGGGAACATATCGCCTACGGTAGAGAATATATTGGCCGACCAGGATTGATGAGCAGCTCCACCAATACCGATTAAGATAACCGGGAACCATGGAGAAACAGTACCTAACGGTTGTGCTAACAGTACAACCAGCGGGAAGAAGGCGAAGATTAGCATCGCTTTCATACGGGCTGCATACGGATTCATACCTGTTCTGTTGATGAAGATAGTAGGTAGTTTACCACCATAGATAGATAACATAGTCACTGCATAAAGCGTAAAGATCAACGCCATACCTAGCGGGTCGGAGGTTTTAATACCGAATTGTGTATTCAGATAAGACGGAGTCCAGAAAAGGAAGAACCACCATACGCCGTCAGTCATGAACTTACCGAAGACAAAGGCCCATGTTTGTTTGTAGCTGAAACATTGCCAGAACTTCATTCTCTTTTCATCTTTTTCGTCTGTCATTGGAGCACTGCCTGCTTCGCGATTATCTTGCTCGATGTAGTCAAGCTCTGCCTGATTGACATGTTTGCTTTTCGACGGGGCATCATACATAAACACCCAGAATCCCATCCAGATAAAGCCAAGTCCACCAATTACGATAAATGCCATTTCCCAACCGAACATTTTTGCCAGGATAGGAATGGTAAGAGGAGCGATCAATGCTCCGATAGATGCACCGGCATTAAAGATAGAAGTAGCATAAGCACGGTCTTTTTTAGGGAAGTACTCTGCAGTTACTTTAATAGCAGCAGGGAAGTTACCGGCTTCTCCTAAAGCGAGGATACAGCGGGCGGCGAGGAAGCAGTACATACTGACCGTAGCAATAGTCACTACCACATCTCCTGTAGCGCCTGCCAGTTCTGCTGCGCTATGAAGTCCAACTTGTGCTTCTGTGACAATACCACAAACGGCATGAAGACAAGCACCTGCCGACCAGACACCGATAGCCCATAAAAATCCTTTTTTAGTTCCCATCCAGTCGACAAAACGACCGGCAAACAGCATACATATAGCGTATACAATGGAGAAAACAGAAGTAATAGTACCGTAGTGAGATTCGTCCCAGTGGAATTCCGGTTTGATAAATTCATCCCACGTCAATGAGAGAACCTGACGGTCGAGATAGTTAACTGTAGTAGCAAAAAATAGCATAGCACAGATGGTCCATCTGTAGTTTGTCATCTTTTCGCCTGTTTTTTGAAATGCATTCATGATAATGGATTTAAATAGATTTTGTTTCGTTGACAAAGGTCGGTATTTCGACTGAATTTTATTTGTAAAAATTGGTCAAAATCATGTATTATTCGTTGCATTATATATGCTATTTGTTTCAAAGGATATAAAAATGTCTCATAGCATTATCATTTGCAACGTTGGGGGTAATACAGAAAGAAGATAAACGAGTTTGTGAATCAAGAGCAAATGAGTCTTATCTTTTAGACGCAGATGACGCGGATAATGCGGATTCTTATTTTTGATCCGTGCTATCCGCGTTATCTGCGTCTGAAAAATTATATGTCATACAGGAATACGCAACGGTTAGCGCATTTCTGTATATTTGATCTTGTCCATGTCTCCGTAGTCGAGATTTTCACCTGCCATACCCCAGATAAACATGTAGTTGCTTGTTCCGGCAGCAGCGTGGATAGACCATTCCGGTGACATGATAGCTTGTTCGTTCTGCATCCATACGACGCGTTCTTCTTGAGGTTCGCCCATGAAGTGGCAGATAGCATTTCCTTCCGGTACATTGAAGTAGAAGTATGCTTCTACACGACGAGAGTGAGTGTGTGCCGGCATGGTGTTCCATACGCTACCCGGTTTCAGTTCAGTCAATCCCATTTGCAGTTGGCAGGGGCCTTCTTCAAGTACGTTGTTAACAATCAACTGGTTGATAACGCGGTCGTTGCTTTCTTCCAGCTTTCCGGCAGCAAATGAGTTTGCTTTCAGAGAACCTTTACGTCCGTCGATAGTAATCAATTGAGTCTTGTATTCCTTGTGGGCAGTAGCCGAGTTGATGTAGAATTTGGCAGGATTGCTGGAATCTTTGCTCTTGAAAGTCACTTTCTGCTTGCCTCTACTTACGTACAGAGCATCTTTGAATTTCAGCGTATATTCTTTACCGTCTACGGTTACGATACCTTCGCCACCAATGTTGATGACACCCAGTTCGCGGCGTTCGAGGAAGAATTTAGATTTCAACGGGTCGATTGTTTCAAGTACCAATTCTTTTGTTGCAGGCACTGCGCCACCGAAGATCAGACGGTCGTACATAGAATAAGTAACGTTGATTTCGTTTGGAACCATTACTTTTTCCATCAGGAAGCTACTGCGCAAGCGGTTAGTATCATACGTTTTCACGTCTTGCGGGCTGCAAGCCACTTGCATCTTGTAATTCACTTGGGCGGAGGCAGACATTGCTGCGATACCCAACATCATTGCAATTGCTAATTTTTTCATCTTTCGAGTTTTTTATTGAGTTATATATTATATACCACTTATTATTATCAGTTAAAGGCTTTTCTACTTATTCCTTATTACTGTTCAATGCGTTCTTTGCATCGTTTCTAGTCATGCGGATACGGTTGTAGATAGCCATTCCGAGTGCCAGTGCCACGAGGATGGCAGGGCCGATAATCTTCAGACTGTAAGTAAGGTGGAAGATACCCCAGCAGAAGAGACTGGAAGCAAAGTCAAGTGCGCCGCCTTCAAAACCGGCGGGGATGTTTACTGTCGGGTCACCTGTTGCTTCGAATACATCTTTAGCAGCCAGTGTAAAGAAGCCTGCCAGTCCTGTTACGAAATACAGACCTACAATCAATGCCACCAGGCCGATAATAAATGATTTCACTACGTTACCTTTTGTAATAGGCAGAATCATCGGGAACAGGTAGAACATACCTGCCAGAGAAGCCAGCGGTAAGAAACGGTTGCCCGGAAGGATAACAGCCAGGAAGATAGTGACAGGGATCAACAGCAGAGATACCACCAGGGTAGTCGGGTGACCGATAACCAGTGCAGGGCTCATACCGATACTCAAACCGGTGTTATTCTTATATTTCTTAGCGATCAGTTCGCGGGTAGCGTCAGAGATCGGTTTCAAACCTTCGATAAAGAGGCTGGTGATACGTGGAATCAATTCCATCACCGCACCCATCTTGATACCCAGTCCTAAAATGCCCGGAATATTATCCAATACTTCTTTCCAGCTGGCACAACCCAATGCGCCGATACCGCAACCGATTACGATACCCAAGAACAGCGGTTCACCCATCAATCCGAATTTCTTTTTCATACCTTCAGAATCGATATTCAGCTTGTCGAATCCCGGAATTTTATCCAATAGTTTATTGATTACAATAGCAAACGGAACGAAACTTTGGCAGAACGGTTGAGGAATAGAGATACCGTCCATTTTATCATAGAACTTCTGGAAAGCAGGAGCAGTCATATCAGCCATTACCAGTGTAATGATGTAACAGATGATGGCAGCGAAGAATCCCCAATAAATATTGTCGGAAGCAAAGTAGACGATAGCACCGATAAATGCGAAGTGCCAATAGTTCCAAAGGTCGATATTAACGGTACGGGTTGTTTTGGTAAGCAACATTAATAAGTTAACTCCCAAGCAAACAGGGATAATGAAAGCACCGACTGAAGTGTTGTAAGCTACCGCCGCAGCAGAAGGCCAACCCATGTCGAAAATTCCCAATTCCAATCCGTAGATTTCAACCATTTTACTTAATGCCGGACCCAGACTGCTGGTGAGCAATGCCGTCACTACTGATAAACCAACGAAACCGACACCAACCAACAAACCGCTCTTCAGCGCTTTGGGAAGTTTAATACCGATACATACTCCTAAAATCGTGAAAATGATTGGCATCATTACTGCCGCTCCAAGACCGATAATGTACTTAAATACTTCTTCCATTCTGTTCTATTTTTTCTCTGTTTTAATGATAAATTACCTGTGTTTCCCCAGAGGGTATTAGTTGTAAACCGTGCCAAAAGTAAGACCTTTTTTGCTTTCTTCCAAAACGAAACTCTTAATTTATGAGATATTGCATCAAAAATGGACATTTTTGACGTTTGCGTGCACAAAATTAGTCGTTTCCGTGCACGAAAAACAAAAAATGCACCTACTTGACTAAAAAATCCCACTGGGTTTGGAGGAAAAACACTACTTTCGTACCGTGAAAAAAGACTATGTTGAATCCTTAAAATAACAAACCATGAGACGAACTCCTTTTTATAATTTTTTTATAGTGGCTTTATTGGTTACAATGACCGCTTCTGTATCGGCACAACAGGTAGACAGCAAACTTCCCTGGTCTGTGCGACTGACTGAATCGGAAATGATCCGTTACCCCGAATCCTGGCAGCTCGACTTTCAGCCGAAACTGAAGTGGGATTATTGCCACGGACTTGAACTGGGAGCCATGCTCGATGTGTACGACGCTTATGGCGACAAGAAAATTCGTGATTACGCCATCGCGTATGCGGATACAATGGTGCACGAAGACGGAAGCATTACCGCTTATAAATTAACCGATTACAGTCTCGACCGCATCAACTCCGGAAAAATCCTTTTCCGTATCTATGAGCAGACCAAGAATCCTAAATATAAGAAAGCGCTCGACTTGCTTTATAGCCAGTTTGAAGGACAACCGCGCAATGAGGACGGTGGTTTTTGGCATAAAAAGATTTATCCCCACCAAATGTGGCTGGACGGAATTTACATGGGAGCTCCTTTCTACGCGGAGTATGCATTCCGTAATAATCTTCCGCAGGACTATGCAGATGTAATCAACCAGTTTGTCACTTGTGCCCGTCATACGTACGATCCTAAAAATGGTCTTTATCGTCATGCGTGCGATGTAAGCCGCACTCAACGTTGGGCGGATCCGGTGACCGGACAGTCGAAACATACATGGGGACGTGCGATGGGATGGTATGCGATGGCATTGGTGGATGTGCTCGAATTTATTCCGCAACATGAAGCCGGAAGAGATTCCCTGCTTGATATATTGAATAATGTAGCTGTGCAGGTGAAGAAACTTCAGGATCCGAAGACCGGAGGATGGTATCAGGTGATGGACCGGAGTGGTGATAAGGGTAATTACGTAGAATCTTCCTGTTCCGCTATGTTCATTTATTCGCTCTTTAAGGCGGTTCGTTTGGGATATATTGATAAGTCTTATCTGGATGTGGCATTGAAAGGCTACAAAGGATTCCTGGATAATTTTATCGAAGTGGACAAGAACGGATTGGTAACCATCACCAAGGCTTGTGCAGTGGCAGGATTGGGAGGAAAGGTCTATCGTTCCGGCGATTATGACTATTATATTAATGAAACTATCCGCAATAACGATCCTAAAGCCGTAGGACCTTTTATTATGGCTAGCTTGGAATACGAACGTTTACAAAAGTAATTTCCGACAATGAAAAGGAGTATTTTTAAAGGAATGATGTGTTTGCTTCTACTGGGTGTGGGAGCAACATCTGTTTATGCACAGCAACAGCAACGCAAAGACACATTAGTCGTGGCACGCGACGGGACAGGGGAGTATCGTAACATTCAGGAAGCCGTGGAAGCTGTCCGCGCTTTTATGGATTATACGGTGACGATCTATATCAAGAACGGTATATACAAAGAAAAACTGGTCATTCCTTCCTGGGTGAAGAATGTGCAATTAGTGGGCGAAAGCGCAGAAAAAACGATTATCACTTATGATGACCATGCCAATATCAATAAGATGGGTACTTTCCGCACCTATACGGTAAAAGTGGAGGGAAATGACATCACTTTCAAAGACCTGACGATTGAAAATAATGCGGCTCCACTGGGGCAAGCGGTAGCTCTTCACACCGAAGGTGACAGACTGATGTTTGTCAACTGTCGTTTCTTGGGAAATCAGGATACTATTTATACAGGAACCGAAGGAGCGCGCCTTCTATTCACGAATTGCTATATCGAGGGAACTACCGATTTTATTTTTGGTCCTTCCACTGCTCTATTCGAATATTGCGAACTGCATAGTAAACGTGATTCGTATATCACTGCCGCTTCTACTCCTCAAAGTGAAGAATTCGGTTATGTATTTAAAAACTGTAAGCTGACAGCCGCTCCGGGAGTGAAAAAAGTATATTTGGGTCGTCCGTGGCGTCCTTATGCGGCAACGGTCTTTATCAATTGTGAGTTTGGTAATCATATCCGTCCCGAAGGATGGCACAATTGGAAGAATCCGGAGAACGAAAAGACAGCCCGTTATGCCGAATTCGGAAATACGGGTGCGGGCGCAGATACTTCTGGGCGTGTGGCATGGGCTAAACAGTTGACAAATAAGGAGGCAATGAAGTATACTCCGCAAAATATCTTTAAGGAAAGCAGTAATTGGTATCCCTATAAATAAAAACACGTAGGGTTTCCGACTGTTTATGTAGCTTGAAATTTTTGTTTCCGGGCTTGGCTCTTTGCTTTCCCTAGCTTGAAACTCCCGTTCCAAGGCAGGAAACTGCAGTTTCCCTATGTGGGAACTGTCGTTTCTCTACGTGGAAACTAGCGTTTCTTCCCGGGGAAACTATAGTTCCTATACGTGGAAACTGAATTTGCCTGCGTGCAAAACAGGATTATATAGTAAGCACTCATTGTATGGCTCTTGTTTATCCTGTAAGCACTCATTGTATGGCTCTTGTTTATCCTATCAGTCAGTT
>OLNX01002072.1_pt1 | contig 15716 bp, 17 predicted proteins | sample 1672611 | NCBI WGS metagenome assembly OLNX01 (sample SAMEA3136705, study PRJEB25190) | human gut metagenome | reverse complement strand
CCATCGGCCACGTCAGCCCGGAAGCTGCTTCCGGCGGCCCCATCGGCCTGATCGAGGAGGGCGATACCATCAGTATTGATATCCCCAACGCAAAGATCACGCTGGAGGTCAGCGACGAGGTGCTGGCCGAGCGCAAGGCAAAGTACGTTGCGCCCGAGCCCAACATCAAGACCGGCTGGCTCAGCACCGCCGTGGACGATACGTGGGCGGACAGGGTGCCATAGTTGTCGGACACCGCCTTCAGCAGCACCAGTGCCTGGCGGGGCGTATCGGCGGTGACGGTGACGCGGATCAGATTCGTCTCGCCCAGCTGTTGGGCGGATACGGTGCCGTCCAGAGGCATGCCCAGATTCTGCTCCATGGTCTGGCGCAGGACCCGGCTCTGCAGCAGCTGGGAATAGGACGCGGCCATGTCGGCGGCAGCGGTGATATTCGTATAGTACAGGGTGCTGGCCCGGGCGGTGACGGCAAAGGTGGTGGAGCTGGTATACTGCCGGGTCACGAAGCACGAGAGCACGATCCACGCCGCCATAGCGCAGGCAGCCGCTGCCAGCAGCAGCATCCACAGCTGCCGCAGCAGGGTCCGCACCAGGCAGTAGGGCTCGATATGGGACCACTGAAGGCCCCGGTTTTTTTCATCCATGGCATTCTCTCCTTATTCCACCACCACCGTCAGATAGACGGTGTAGCTCTGGCCCTGGGCGGCGACGGTATAGCCCACATAGTACACCCCGGGGACCGATGTGTTCACCGGATCGTCCACGGATACCTGGGAGGCAGCCAGGGTGGACCCGTCCGGGGCCACCACGCTGTCGATGTATCCGGCGGCGTTAAAGGACGCGCCCTGGGACAAATAAATCAGATAATCCTTCAGCCAGATCAGCTGGGTCTCGCCGGTGGTAATGACCACCTTCAGCGGCAGCACCACCGGTTCGCCCAGACGGCTGTCCACCTGGGCGGTGACGTTGTAGACGCCGGGCTGGCTGTTGACAATGTTCTGGGAGGTGATGCGGATGGTCTTGCTGATGTCGCCGTCCAGCACGTCGGAGGCGGTGAGCCGGTCCAGCAGGGTCACCGTCTGGCCCAGGGGATACACCAGGGGCCGGGACAGCGCAAAGCGGGGGGCCTGGTAGTCCGTATAGCGGACGGTGCGGGTGACGGTGGCCATGTTGTTGGCGGAGTCGAACACGATATAGGTCACCTGGGCGCTGCTGTCGGCCAGAGCCGGGGTCACGCCCTTGATGAGGATCTGGTCCGTCAGGTCACCGTCCCGGTCGTCGGAGGCCATGACGCCCTGCAAAAGGGCATCCTCCCCGGCGGTGACGCTGACGTCGATGGAGTCGCTGGAGCAGGTGATCACCGGGGGCGTGGTGTCCACGGTGACGCGGCGATAGATGCGCAGGCCGCAGAAGGCCAGCAGCACCAGGATAAACAGCGCAATGACCACGCGCTGCATTTTGCGGATGGCTCTCATAGCTCGTCCTCCCTTGGAGAAAAAATAGGCCGGTCCGCCCCCACCATGGGGCGGTCCTCTAAAATACGGCGGGGGTTCCCGTCCAGCAGTAGCCGGGGGCAGTCCGGGGAAAAATCATCGGCCAGTGTGCTGCGCAGCAGGCCCATATGGGTGGTGCGGACGGTGGGGCGGTGGGCATCGCTGGCGGCGGCGTGGGCCAGCCCGTGCTCCAGCAGCCACAGGGCGGTATCCTGTGCCCGGCGGCCCAGACGGCCCAGAACGCTGCCCTTGTTCAGCTGGATGACAATGCCCCGCCGGAACCAGCCCTCAAGCCGCGCGGGGTCGCGCTGGACGGCATTGTACCGCTCCGGATGGGCGGCCACGGGAACCAGGCCCCGGTGGCGGATGTCCCGGAAGCACTGCTCCATAAACTCCGCGGACTCGTCAAAATAAAATTCCACCAGCAGATACCGGCTCCCGCCCAGGGTCTGGAGCTGCCGCTGGTCCAGCAGCCGGGGCAGCTCCGGAGTGCAGAACACCTCGGCCCCCGGGTGAATGCGCAGGGGGATGCCCTCCGCGTCCAGGGCCTGCTGCAGCCGGGAGAAGGCCGCACGCAGGGAGGCGGAGCGGTAATTCTTGGGCCCGTTCCCCGGCAGATTGCAATGGGGCGTGGCGATGATGTCCGTGACGCCGGAATCCGCCGCCATCCGGGCCATCTCCAGCGAGTCCTCCATGGACGGGGCCCCATCGTCCACCCCCGGCAGAATGTGACAATGGATATCCACCATATCCGGTCCCTCCCCTCCTGCGAAAGCATGATACGCGAAATTATAATCAAGTATAGCACATTCCCCCCGGGTTTTCAAGTCGAAGAAGGGCGAATCCCGTCTGAGGCGCATTGCGCGTTTTCCCTATTGACAAAGGCAATCACTTCTGCTAATATAAGAAATTACAGAGCACCCCACAAGTTCATACCTTATCAAGAGTGGTTGAGGGATCGGCCCGATGAAACCACGGCAACCTGCAAGGCAAGGTGCCAAATCCGACGTATGCTGAGCGCGGAAGTGATATCCCCGCGTTCGTCCTTCGACAGATGAGGAGCAATTTTCACGCACGATCCGTCGAATGGCGGAGCGTGTTTTTTCATGCTCCGGGTCGGTGGGGGATTCTGAAAAATCTATTCATAAAGGAGCACGAAAATCATGGCAAGACGACTGTTTACCTCCGAATCCGTTACCGAGGGGCATCCCGACAAGATCTGCGACCAGATCAGCGACGCCGTTCTGGACGCCATCCTGGAGAAGGATCCCAATGGCCGCGTGGCCTGCGAGACCTGCGCCTCCACGGGGCTGATCCACATCATGGGCGAGATCACCACCAACTGCTATGTGGACATCCCCAAAATTGCGCGGCAGGTGGTGCTGGACATCGGCTATGACCGGGCCAAGTATGGCTTCGACGGCCATACCTGCGCCGTGATCACCAACATCGACGAGCAGTCCGGCGATATTGCCCTGGGCGTGGACAAGAGCCTGGAGGCCAAGGAGGCCGCCGACAGCCAGCTGGACAACGGCGCCGGCGACCAGGGCATGATGTTCGGCTACGCCTGCGACGAGACCCCGGAGCTGATGCCCCTGGCCATTTCCCTGGCCCAGAAGATGGCCATGCGCCTGACCCAGGTCCGCAAGCAGGGCCTGGTGGACTATCTGCGCCCCGACGGCAAAACCCAGGTCACCGTGGAGTATGACGAAAACGGCACTCCCGTTCGGGTGGACACCGTGGTGGTCTCCACCCAGCATGCCGCCGAGGCCACCCTGGACCAGATCCGCCGGGATATGATCGAGCTGGTCATCAAGCCCACCGTGCCCGCGGAGCTGCTGGACGAGAATACCAAGTTCTATGTGAACCCCACCGGCCGCTTTGTCATCGGCGGTCCCCAGGCCGACAGCGGCCTCACCGGCCGGAAGATCATCGTGGATACCTACGGCGGCAGCGCCCCCCACGGCGGCGGCGCCTTCTCCGGCAAGGACCCCACCAAGGTGGACCGGTCTGCCGCCTACGCCGCCCGCTGGGTGGCCAAGAACGTGGTGGCCGCCGGCCTTGCCCGCCGCTGCCAGGTGCAGCTGGCCTACGCCATCGGCGTGGCCCGGCCCGTCAGCGTGCTGGTGGAGACCTTCGGCACCGGCGTGGTGTCCGACGAGGCTCTGGAGCAGGCCGTGGAGCAGGTGTTTGACCTGCGGCCCACCGCCATCATCCGGGATCTGGACCTGCGCCGTCCCATCTATCGCCAGCTGGCGGCCTACGGACACATGGGCCGGGAGGACCTGGGCGTTACCTGGGAGCGCACCGACCGGGTGGACCAGCTGAAGGCCGCCCTGAACGTAAAATAATCGGGATAAACAGGCTGGCGAACCCGAAGCCGTAATTTCCCGTGTTCTTCATCAGGGATCGCCGAGATGCCATGTCCCATGTTTTTCTCTTGGCCATGAGGGATATGGTCTCGTTTCCGGATAAGCTGGTGCGGCAGCTCAGCTTTATCACATGAGACCATATCCCTCATAGCTTTTTTCACTTGTCCAATATGTATTGTGCACATAAATGACCGCAGCGAGAAAAAGCTTTGCTTTTCTCCCCTCGCCGTGCTATAATGGCAGAAGCTGAATATCCGGGTATAGCGAAGCTGGTATCGCGCCTGGTTTGGGAGTGCCGTGGCGGTATCCGGGGTTGGGCAAGGTAAAACGCCGCAAAGCCTTGCGGCACCTGCGTTTGCTGGATTTTCCCCGATTGCCGAAAGCGGCACAAAAGCGGCTTTGACCACATAAATGACCACAGACAGAAAAAACTTTATTTTTACCCCTCGCCGTGGTATCATGGCAGGAAAGTGAATATCCGGGTGTAGCTCAACTGGTAGGGCGCGACATTTGGGATGTCGAGGTTGGGTGTTCAAGTCACCTCACTCGGACCAAAATCCCTCTGAAATTATTGATTTCAGAGGGATTTTTCTTATTCTTTGTCTATTGCGGCGCAGAATTTGAGCTGCTTTATGCTTTCAATTTATACAGGCGATTGCCTTGGTCTGTCTCCACAGTGACGATGCCCTCATCGATAAGCTGCTGCAAGAGGGACTCCGTGCGGCTCAGGCTGACGCCCAGCGCCTTGGAGAGCGCAAACAGGTCGCTTGTGGGGTGGTCTGTAAGATGGTCGATCAGCAGTTGGCGCTGAGACAATGCGCCCAGAGGGACTTGCTTTTCGCCTGTTGTGGTTTCACCGCCGCTGCCGTGACTCGTCATATACAGTGTAAGTGAGACACGATTTGGGTTACGACTCTCTGTGAAAACCGGCTCCGGCCAGCTCTCGGCTTTCCAGACGCGGTACAGGTTGGGGATACCGTCGCCGGTGTACTCACCCACATCGATGAGGCGAAACATCCGCGCCATCGCGGCGTTTCGCGGGTCGGACACACCTCCACTTCTGGCGGTATCGAGTGGCACGCGGAAGCTGCCGGGGTTAGAGAGCGTGATATCCTGATGACCCTTACTGACAACAATACCGCCGCTGCCACGATAAGCCGCGTTGACAAGACAGTTGGCCAGCACTTCCCGCAGGGCTTGACGGACGGGCGTGTCATCCACTCGGTGGCCTTTCTCCAGCTTGAAGGGCGTTTTCATGTTCTGCTGTAGCTTGTTGTAGGCCCAGTAGTAATATTCGTAGATATTGCCGCTCCATGCGGTATCTGTCCAGTGGCCTTCTGCCTCGAGCTGCTCACGATAGGTCAGGGCGTAATTGGGGTATGCGCGAAGGATATCTTCCCGATTGCCGAACATCAGCAGTCCGGCAGAAGTCGGGTGCAGCAAACCGTCGTTCTTGCCGACTGCGCCGATCTTTTGCAGGAACGCTTCGTCATCCAAGCGCTCCCACATATGTCCGGGACGGTACAGCTTCATTCTTTGCCGGAAGCTGCGTATGCTCTCGGAGTTGAGCGCATCGAGGCCCGTTCCGCGTACCAGATGTATATCCGGTGACTGGATGGCTGCGTCCCGCACCATGGTCTGATATTCCTCGTATGTACAGCGGTAGTCGCCCTCGCCACTGCGCCGGTAGGTGTTGCGGGTGTCGTTGTCCACGTACACCGGCTTGTCGGCGCGATCTGCGCGTGGCACCTTTATCACGATGATGCGGTCGCCGTTGATTTCCTCCACATACACATCTTTCTCGGCCAGAATGTTGACGCTGACCTTCAGAGGATCGTTGATGATGCACCAGAACTCGCGGATCAGACTGCCTGGATCGGGCAGATTCACAGAATCGAAGGTCTTGTCCGCCGTTTCGATGACGCCCAGCAGGATGACGCCGCCCAGCGTGTTGGCAAAGGCGGAGTAGGTCTCCCATATGCTCTTGGGCAGACCGCCCAGCGCCTTCTTGGCCTCTATGCGGTTGTTCTCCCGGTATTGCTCCAGGCGGCTGAAGTCGAGCATGACGTCACCTCCTATGGGGTTATTTTAGCATATTGTACTCTTAAATTCCTGTTCGCAAATTTTCATTCTCATGACAAATTCGTCGTAGCTCGAGACATCTACGGGGATTTTCAATCCGTGCTTGGTAACGCTGATGTCATCATGCGGAGCCACGTTTTTCTCATAGGTCGAGCCGCGGTTCATCCACAGTTTCAAATCATCCGTGCCTTCCGACTCTGGATAGAGGTAGTAACCAGCCTTGGCGTCAAAACGGAACATATAGGCAAGCACCTGTAAATAGTCCCGATTACCGATGTTGTCGATAGGTTTGTACTTGGCATCGGCAATAATTCTCATCTCACTGTTCCGGCTGATGAAATCAGGATAGATCAATCCCACATTTCCAGCAAACAATCTCTGCGCGCCTTTACCACCTTTATTCATTGGGTGATAAAACACATCTTCTATCAGCGAATTGATGTACTCCTCCCATAACCATGCTCCATCGAACAGGATGCCATATATCTGTCTCACCCCCATCCCGATTTGGTGTTTTTGATGTTGGAGAATTAAGAGACACAACCGTTGCAATGCAAGATACTCTCTGAAATAAGCGTGTCGGACAGTGTTCTTTTTGTTTTGCTCAATAATCTTCTGCCTGTCACACGGCTCATATTTTGAGGTCGCATCTATAACGAGTTTTACCTCGTCTTTCACTTTGATCAGAAGTTTATTTCCGTAAGGCTTTCTTTTGATAAACTCTATTGTATGCCGCACCAGCTCCATCAGACTGTTATCATACGAAAACTCTCGCTGGCTGTATGCAATATTACCTACAAACGGGGTGTTCTTTTCTATATGCCTTGCGACATCAATGGTGCCTTTTACATATCCGTCATTATACCTATGACGGATATACTTCTTGAACAAGCCCTTCCGCATCGCCGACTTGAGGTAATACGGAAACAGGAACAGCAAAAAATTGAACAGCCGATTGTCTTGATTGGCGTCGGACTCCAAATCCACAATGTTTGGAAAGTCCAAGACCTTATCCAAAAGATACTGAAAAAAGTAATCCTCGCCCTCTCCGCAAAAGCGGGACTCGATTACAAGCCGTTCATCACCATAGCCGAGAAAGCCCATCACATTGCCGGAGCGATAGGTGTCATTGACGCTTTGGAGGATCATCTGATCTTGCGTAATATCCTCTGCATCCTTTACGGTTTCGGGAAATACGAATACACCTTCACGCTCAAGCTGTTCCAACGTTTTATCTGCAATTTTACCTGTCAGCTTCGCTACTTGAGAAAAGACATCTTTTTTCTGCTGGGAGTTATCCTTGATCCTGAGCAGCTTCATTCGCATCACCTCTGGCGGGTTTCTGATAGCCGTATGCCCTTGCAAACCGATTCATAATTCCTTCCTCATCGTACATTCCCTGAATGTATTCCTGTAGGAGCGGTTGCAGATAATCAATCCAAAGCTGGTCGAAATCAAGTGTTTTCAACTTTGCAAAATAAGCTGCACCAATCTGATAATTTTCGTTCAGATCCTCAACGCTCACAATCTCTTTATTGAGCGCAGCCATTCTTCTGATTGCTTCGAGCCTCCGTCCTTCGTCTTCTATCGACTCATTGATTGCTTCGAGGTGCTCATCCGCTCTAAGTTCAACAAAACGGAAGCGCCGACGCATAGCAAAATCAAAGCTGTCCACAGAGCGGTCGATATCGTTCATGGTGCCGATGATATAGACATTTTCAGGAATATAGAACTTTTCGTCAGGGTCAGAGTGCAGATTGGAATACTGCGTGGAGATTTCTCCGGCTTTGCCGCGATAACCGGGATCTATCGCAAAGAACAGTTCACCGAAAATCTTTGAAATCTCGCCGCGGTTGATTTCATCTATAATGAATATGTATTTTTTCAGTTCCTCCTGTTTTGCCTTTGCTTTTGAAACTGTACTTTTCTTCGCTTTGATTGCTTTATAGATAGCAAAGTCATAGGAGTATCCTTGTGTAGCAAACGTCTTTCCGAAAAAGGACGTGATATCCTTTATTTTTTCAAACTTCTGCCCGGATTCCAGCATCTTTCTAACTTCATCCAGATTTAGAGTAATCCTGTTGACAGATGCGTTTCCGGGAATGGAAATATTGATATGTCCGTCATCCACGCCGGTAATGGTAAATTCATTTCCGTTGATCGTCTTAAATGTATCAACGCCAAACTCAATACCAGAGAAAAACTCCGTCATGGATTCTTGAACCGTGACTTCCTGTTCTACCGTTTCTTTGGATTTTTGGGAGTCCTCATAGTTCTTTCTGGCGCGGTCAACAAATCTCTTGAAAATGCCATCCTGCAATTCAAAGCCCATCGTCCCGTCGCTATTAACCTTTGGTCTCAGTCCTTCCACAAAATCTGAGTAATCATAGCTTGGGTGAAACTGGACAAATTCCACCTGCTTCTTCTGCTCCTCAGTAAGATGACTATATTCCTTCTCATAGCCATTGCTAACAATATCCGCAGCAATTTCTTTGGCAAGATAGGACTTTCCCGTACCTGGTGCGCCTCTGAAAATCAGGTTCTTTGATTTAATCAGCATGGACGAAAACGAATTCTGATACTCTTTGGATTGCTGATCAAGCTCCACCTGCACAGCAGCTTCTTTTTCTTCCTCCTTAACCTCTTTTTCATCTTTCTCGCGGTATATCAGAACGAATTGATCCCCCGGTTCACCAAACCGCTTCAAGCATTCCTGAACAAAGATAATCGTAGAGAATATATTCCAGCTATAAATAACAAACTGGCGACCGTTATCATAGCTGTAGGTCAAGTACTCTAACGAGTTGCGGTGCTTCTTGTACTCATCGACACTCGTATAAATACCTCTAATCATGTCACTATTAGGGCTGTATTTGCAAACAGGAAAGCTCTCCTTGTCCTCAACGGATAATGCGGCAAGCTGCTTCTCAAATATCTGGCAGGCAATACGCGGCATAGTCTGATTAGAATTTCTTTTTTCGCCTTTGTTGTATGCACGCTTGATGATATTCCCATTTGCCTTCTCGAAATAAGCATTCAGCGGCTTATAGTTATCCCCAAGGTTCAGATCTTCCATGGTAAAGCGTTCATCTGTTGACTCTACACTCTCAGCAGTAATAGACAACTCGAACTTTTCCTGCGGCTTTGTCTCGATGGTAAAACCAAGGCTTTCCAGATAGTTCTTTGCGTCAACGCTGTTAAAGGATTCCGTCGAAATGTCTGTGCCGTTCGCCAAATGGTCAGCAACGGCTATCACATACTTCGGCGGATACTTTTTTCCATCCTCAGACACAAGCACATATTTTACGCTCGTATTATGTTCGGGAACTCCGTTCTCGTCGATAAATTTTAGGGCAGCAATAATATCCTGCTTTTTCAGTTTTGGTATAGCCATGCAGAACCTCCATTATTTCAAATCTCGGCAAGCGGTCGCTGAATGATGCAGTCTTTTTACAACGGGCAGCAGATACAAATATGTCAAAATAATAGTAGCACCGTTTTCAACAAAAAACAAGAATTAGCGCTACATTCACATGATATTCTCATTGAAGCACCCCGCTTTTACATACTTTTGAGATACGTCCAAATATATAAACCACCGGCAAGGATACTTTGTATTCAGTACCCTTACCGGTGATTCTTTTTACGACCTCTTCTTCCCCCGTTTGCCTTTTTTCTCCTCTGGTGGTCGCCCATCGCCTTCGCCCATATCTTTCAACCTCTTCGTTTCCGCAATCTCAGCCTTCATCTCCACGATCAGTGTCTTCAGCTTCTCCTCACACTCCTCGCGGGTGTGGGCATAGACATTGCGGGCGTGCTTTTTGCCATCGGGCCACTTGGGGGAATAGCGGCCTTCAAAGAGATGGTCGTTGATCTCACTGACGCAGCCGGTGCCGGATCTGCGCTTGCGGCCCACATAGGGCTTGAAGTCGGTCATTCTCGGCTTTTCCGCCTGGGCTGGGGCAGTTTCCTGCCCCAGCTCTGAAAGTCCCTCCTGCGGCGCCGCCTTGCCGATGCCGCGGTCAATGTTTGCGGCGGCTGCCCGCTGCATATCATCGGTAATGTGGGTGTAGATGTCCAGCGTGGTGGCCGCCGACACATGCCCCAGCATGGCGGAGAGCGTTTTCACATCCATGCCGTTTTCCAGTGCCAGCGTCGCGAATGTATGCCCTTACGGTATAATTACGACAAACCGGAAAAGCCCCGTATATCAAGGGTTTTCGGTTATCTGGCAAGGTTTTTCATCCTTTTCCAAACCGAAAAATCGAGCCGCGAAGTAGTTATATCGTAGGGGGTGTTATAGTAACGACAAAAACTAAATACTGTTTGGGCGGGCTGTCAGCCCGTCCAAGAAATCAGGACATTTCCTCTGAAAAGAAGAAATGTCCTTTTTTTGTACCCAAAATCAGATGCCGACAGGAGGAACACAATGCCTGAAAAAACCGTGCAGAAGGAACCGGGCAAAAAGCCCGCGCCATCCAAAAAGCCGAAACCGCAGCAGGAAGTAGTTGTTCAGATTTCGCTCTCTGAGCTGCATCCGTTCCCGGATCACCCCTTTCAGGTGCGAGAGGATGCGTCCATGCAGGAAACCGCCGAAAGCGTCAAGGAGTACGGCGTCCTCGTCCCCGCGCTGGCACGGCCACGGGAGGACGGCGGTTATGAGCTGATTGCAGGCCACCGCCGCAAACACGCCTGCGAGCTGGCTGGGCTGGCCACCATGCCCGTCATTGTCCGCGACATTGACCGGGACGCTGCCACCATCATCATGGTGGACAGCAACCTCCAACGGGAGAACATTCTTCCTTCCGAACGGGCCAAAGCCTACAAGATGAAGATGGATGCCATCAAGCGGCAGGGCGCACGAACGGATCTGACTTCGCCGAAAATTTCGGCGAAGTTCCGCAGCGATGATGAAGTTGGTCAGGATGCCGGTGTGAGCGGAGATACCATCCGCAACTACATCGCCCTGACGCAGTTAGTCCCGGAGCTTCAGCAGATGGTGGACGAGAAGAAAATCGCCCTCAGTCCCGCTTATCAGATCGCGGCGCTGACTCCCAAAGAGCAGGGCTTGCTTTTGGAAACCATCGACAGCGAACAGGCCACCCCCTCGCTCTCGCAGGCACAGCGGATGAAAAAGCTCAGTCAGAGCGGCAAGCTGAACGAGGACACCATGCTCTCCATTATGATGGAGCAGAAGAAACCGGAGAAGAACGACATCACCCTTTCCGGTGAAAAGCTCCGCAAATACTTCCCGCGTTCCTATACCCCATTTCAGATTGAGAACACCATCTTCAAATTACTGGACGCATGGCAGAAAAAGCGCCAGCGCGACCAGAGCCGATGAGCGGACAAGCAGTTTGTTTGTCCGCTATTTTCATGCCAAAAGGAGGACGCCATGTATATCAACACATTCAAATATTCCCCCAAGGATGTGAGCTGCCAGCTCTGTACCGAGTATGTGAAAAAGCTGGGCTGTACCGCCCTGCGCTGCCCGTGGCTGGCCGAGCGTATCGAGGCCGGTGTGGTCGGCTACCGCGAGGCCGTCATGGAAACATTCCCCCGCGACCGCCGCCTGTCCTCGCGCCTGAACCTGCTGATCAAGCACTATCCCGGAAGCCTTTGGAGCAACGAGCAGCATGAGCGCAGGATGCAGTATCAGTGCGCCGTGCAGGGCTATCGCCGCCGCAGAGACACCAACGCCTACTATGCGGCCATGTACTTGCTGACCTCCAACGACGATATTTACCGCCGCACGGCAAATTGCTTCTGTAAGGACGGGATCGAGTTCGGTTATGCGGTGCTGAAAAATACCTCGCCGCACAACTACGCGCTGTTCATGGCGGCGCGCGATCTCTGCGACAAGACGGAGGCGGTCACGATGGCGGACTTGGCGGAACCGGAGGTGATCGACCCGGAGGCGCTGCGCCTGATCGTCAACGCCACTCTGATCGCCCGTTACGGGCTTGCCGCCTTTCAGATCAGAGCGCGAGGTGCCGAATATGAACGCTGATGATTTTGTCGGCGGTCACAGCATCCTTGCGCTGGAGCGCTTTATGGACGAAACCCGCCACATGATTATTTTTGATGTCCTGTCGTGGAAATCCCCTGTGGGTGAAAAGGGCGAACGGCTGCGGCTGTTCCTCTCCGACGTGGGATATGCCAAGGCGCAGGCATCCGAGAAACGCGGAGAAATCAAAATCCGCAAACACGCCGCCGTCATTGAGGGGCATATCCTTCCTGACCGGAGAAAGCGGCGTCACTAAAATGATTGGAGGAATTACCATGAGCAGAGTAACAGAGCTGGAAAAAGCGCTGACCACGCTGTTCCGCAAGGGTACGGAGGTCGGCTACACGGAAACGGAGATCGACGAGTTTCTGGAAAACATTGACTATCACGCCCTGCTGCAAGCCGTTTGGGACAAGGCTGAAACGGTCTATGCCTACCGTGCAGACGGCAAGAATGCGCTGAGCTTGGACTATCGCAGCTCGGAGCTGTTCAAGCAGCGAGCGACGCTTCTCTATGAGGACGTAGGCGACAGCTATATCGGCGCTGTGTTTGCCGCCCGGTCGATGGAGCTGTGGCTGCTGGAGGATATGGGCTTTGCCGTCGTTGCCAAATTCAGCGTGAACGCCGGAGAAGGCGAATACGTCACCGAGTATCGCGTCTACAAGGGCAGCGATTGGGCAGACAGCGAGATTTCTCTGGATTTGGAGGACTTGGTGGCCGAGCTTGCCGCCCTGTGCGATCCCTACTACGAACACGAGCAGCCCATCTATGAGCTGTGATGTGGGAAAGGAGTGAAAACGGAGCGGCTTCCCCATGCGGGAAACCATTCAGAACGCAAACGGCAAGCAGTTTCACGCCGTCAGCCTGTCCGGTGGCAAGGACAGTACCGCCATGCTGCTTTTGATGATCGAACGAGGTATGCCCATCGACATGGTGCTGTCAGCGGACACCGGCATGGAGTTCCCGGAAATGTATGAACACCTTGCCAAACTGGACGAGCATCTTTTCCGGGAGCGCGGCATCCATATCACCACGCTGCGGCATCCCAAGGGCTTTGAATACCTGATGTTCGACGAACCCAAGCAGAAGCCCCGCAGTCTGGAAAACCGTGCAAAGCTGGGCATCCCGCCCTACGGCAACGGCTGGCCGGGAATCCGCGTCCGCTGGTGTACCGGGCAGCTCAAAACGCACCTCATCACCAAGAAGGTCAACCGGCTCAAAGGCGAGCTGGGCGCGATCCACTATGTCGGTATCGCCGCCGATGAAGCGTGGCGCTGCAAGGATGAGCGGTATCCCCTCGTGGAATGGGGCATCACGGAGGCGCAGGCGCTCCAAGCCTGTTACGACCGTGGCTTTGACTTCAGCGGGCTGTATGAGATTTACCACCGTGCGTCCTGCTGGTGCTGCCCATTCCAGCGTATCGACGAGCTGCGGAAGCTGCGAAAGCATCACCCGGAGCTGTGGGAAAAGCTGCTGGAGCTGGATCGCCGTGCGCTGGCGCAGTTCGGCACCGGCCCGCTGGGACAGTTCAAGCAGAACTGGAGCGTAAAGCGGCTGGATACGCGGTTTGCCGAGGAGGACGGCCAAACAGGTTGACTGCCCTGCGGAAAGGATTGAAGCAATATGGCTGTATTTCGCGTTGAACGGACGCGGGATTACACGGTGATGTGCAACCATCACCTGAAAGACAGCAATCTTTCCCTGAAAGCCAAGGGGCTGCTCTCCATGATGCTCTCCCTCCCCGACGAGTGGAATTACACCACGCGGGGGCTGGCTACGATCTGCAAGGAGGGCGTGGACGCCATCGGGAAAACGCTCAAGGAGCTGGAGCTGGCGGGCTACATCATCCGCCGTCAGCTTCGCGGCAAGGACGGGCGCATTTCCGACACGGAGTACACCATCTTCGAGAAGCCCCGAAAGCCCTCTCCACCGGATACGACTTTACCAGATACGGAAAACCCGTATCTAGATAACCCGGATACGGAGGCACCGGATACGGATAATCCCGCGCAATTAAATACTAAGAAATCTAATACTCAAAAATCAAATACTGATCTATCAAGCACTCATTCATTCTTTCTGCCTGCGGCGGACGGAATGACGGACGGATTTGAGAAAAAAGCGGAGATCAGAGAGCAAATCGAATACGACATTCTCTGTCAGCAGTATGACCGGATGCAGCTTGATGAGCTGGTGGAGATTATGCTGGAGGTTGCTATGAACCGCAGCCCCACGGTCAAGATCGGGCGGGATGCGGAGTATCCCACCGGCTTCGTGCAACAGCGCTTTGAAAAGATTACCTCCATGCACATCGAAAAGGTCATGGACGGTATCCGCGAGAACACCACCCGCGTTTGGAACACGAAAGCCTATCTCATGGCGGCGCTGTTCAATTCCGTTTCCACCATCGACAACCACTATGCCATGCTGGTCAATCACGATTTTCACGGCGGCCCCTAAAGGCCGTCATTTTTCATGCCCGATTTTGGGAGAAAGGATTTGATACCGATGAAACGCCCCCTTGCCTACATCACCGCTCCGTGGAGCGAGAATGAGTTTGAGAACACCGAAAATGCCGCCAAGTATTGCAGGGCGGTCTATGACGCGGGCTTTTCGCCCGTCTGCCCCACGCTGTTTCTGCCGCTGTTCCTACGCGATGAGATTCCGCAGGAGCATAAGGACGGCATCGACATGGCGCGGGAGTATCTGCGCCGCGCCCATGTGCTGGTGGTCTGCGGCAGCACCGTGGACGAAAGCGTGAAAAACGACATTGCCGTGGCCGAGCGTCTGCGGATCACCGCCACCACGCTGGACGGCATCCTGACCGTCAAGGGACAGGGGCGCAGAAATGAATAAGCATCTTCTGCACCGGCTGGTGGTACCGCCTTAGTGTCCCGGCATTCTCCCTGCAAATCCAAGGAAAGGAGCGTGATAAGTCATGCAGGAAGAAGTTGAACAGAGAATCGTATCCCTGATGATCTCCTGCGGGAAGCTGGGTGAACAGGAATTTCGTAAGGCCGTTGCCAAGCTGCTGGAGCAGCTAAAAAGCGACCATCAGAAGCATCAGTACAGCAAGGCCAATCCCCACGGAAAAATGACCGTCAAGCAGCTCGCCGCCAAGGATAAGGGATTGCAGAGCATTGAAGTCACCGATCAGAATATCGGCTCATTCAATCGGATCGCCCGGAAGTATGGCATTGACTTCGCTCCATTCAAGGTCAAGGGCGAAAAGCGATACATGGTGTTCTTCAAAGCGCCGGACGCTGACGCCATGACCGCCGCGTTCAAGGAATATACCGCCAAGCAGGTCAGGAAAGCGGAACGCCCCTCGGTGCTGGAAAAGCTGCAACACTTCAAGTCGCTCATTCAGGCGGCTGTGGTGGACAGGACAAAGCGGAAGGAGCTGGAACGATGAAGCAAGTCCACGTCAAAAAGCTCATTCTTCCCAACATCCCGTATGTGTTCATCGCGCTGCTGGCCACCAAGGTCAGCGAGGCGGTGCGGCTGGCTCCCGGTTCGGACGCTTCCACGAAGCTGCTGAACATTATGACCGGTCTGAACACGGCGTTCCACTCCCTTGTCCCCAGCTTTCATCCCATTGACCTGTGCGTTGGCGTTGCCGCCGCCATCGCCATTCGGCTGGCGGTCTACTCCAAGCAGAAGAACGCCAAGAAATACCGCAAAGGCATGGAGTACGGCACGGCGCGTTGGAGTGCATAATTTTAAGTGTAAATGACACATACATGGACGCACAGGAGGTTAT
>OLNX01002068.1_pt1 | contig 15751 bp, 16 predicted proteins | sample 1672611 | NCBI WGS metagenome assembly OLNX01 (sample SAMEA3136705, study PRJEB25190) | human gut metagenome | reverse complement strand
CCCTGTTGCTTTATCTAAACCTAGATTTCTTTTTTTAGCAACGCCTTCTTCAATAGGACAATTGATGACTTGTAGAGAAATTGTATCTTTATACATTTCTACAAGCTTTTTAAAATCATCAGTTTTTTGATTTCCTACAAGCAATGTTTCAAGTTCAACATTTTTTTGATCCTGAATACTTTCTAAACAGTCTTGTAAATAATTATAATATCCTTCATATGGCACAATGATACTAACTTTCATAATACCCTCCTATAGCTTATCTTTTAAATCCTCTTTAATTTTTGTTGTTGAAATTCCTTCTGTACGAGGTAAATAAACCACTTCACAATAATCTTTTAAGAAATCAAATTGACCTTTCCAATCATCACCCATAACAAAAATATCCACGTCATGTTCTTGAACATCTTTAATTTTTTGATCCCATGATTCTTCTAAAATAACTTCATCGACATATTTGATTGCTTTTAAAATTTCCATACGATCTTGATCACTATGATATGCTTTTTTCCCTTTTTGTGCATTAAAAGCATCACTACTTACCGCAACAATTAAATAATCGCCTAGAGCTTTTGCTCTTTTTAAAATATTTAAATGACCTACATGAAACAAATCAAATGTTCCATATGTAATTACCTTTTTCATTGTTTATCTCCTATCGTTTTAACTTATCAAGCATTTTTTCCCAAAAACTAACTTTTGGATTTTGAACTATACGACTTGCGAATTTTTCGTCATTTAATTTTTTCTTTTCTTTTTTCTTTAAACTATTATAAAAATCAACATATTCAGCATATTCATCACAAACTTCTTCAACATCGCCGTATTCTTTTAAACGTCCACCTTCAATCCACATTGCCTTTTGACAGAAACCTCTTACTTGTGGTAAAGAGTGCGAAATGAAAATAATTGTTTTTCCTTGATCTTTAAGTTCATTCATCTTATCCAAACATTTTTGAGCAAATCCCTTATCTCCAACAGATAAAGCTTCATCGACAATAATGATATCAGGATTTAAATAAAGAGAAATTGAAAAACCGAGTCTTGATTTCATCCCACTTGAATATTTCTTAACTGGTTGATATAAGAAATCACCAATTTCCGCAAATTCAATAACTCCTTCTGTTATTTCTTGAATTCTTTTTCTTGAAAGACCTAATAAAGCCCCTTTAACATTGATATTTTCAAGTCCAGTAAGTTGCATATCAAGTCCTGTATTAATGGCAATTAAGGCTTGTTCTCCATTGATATCCATTGTTCCTTCATCAATTTGTGAAATACCTGCTAAAATAAGAGAAAGTGTTGATTTACCAGAACCATTCTCTCCAATAAGTCCGAGAACTCTGCCTGAACAAACCTCTATTAAAACATCCTTTAATGCAACGGTAGAGCCAAATCTTTTATTCATATGTTCTACTTTTACTAAGATTTCCTGCTTCATCCATATGCCCCTTCTCTGTAATCATTGTTTTTGTGAAAATCACTTTTCTTTTGTTGTTAAATCTATTATAATCTATTCAAGTGGTTTTCCAATTGTTTGTAACAACCAATTCTATTTACTTTTTTTGATAGATATATCATTTTCTTTATGTTGTTATTGACTATTTTTGATATTTAAATTGGAGGATTCCATTATGGATTATGAAGCGTTAAGAACAGTAGTATATAAATTGAATGAAGATGAGCAGTTTTACAAAAAATATTATTATGCCAAACAGCAGGAGTATTCCCTGCAGGAATTCTTAAGTACTATCAATATAGATGATGTACTGCGCCGGCATCTGCTGGTTCCGGAAATCAAAGAAACCATTCCTCCACGCTTTGAAGATAATTTCTTTTTTGATGCAGGAAACCACGTTTCTATTACTGTAACCAGACATAACCGTTACTCTCCGGCACTTACTCACGACCACACTTTCTTTGAACTCTTATATGTCTATGACGGAAGCTGTTCCCAGAAAATCAGTGACAGTCAGCTCACACTGCGCACCGGAGACCTTTGTATTATTCCACCCGCATCAAACATTCCGTCAGTGTCTTCGATGACAACAGCGTTATCTTAAATATTTTGATTCGAAAAAGCACTTTACATAATATCTTTTTCAATTTTTTAAATTCACCAAACATCCTGTCCGCTTTCTTTTTAAATAATATCTATTCCGAAAACGGCAACGATTATATTGTATTTCACACCGGCAATGATAATGAAATACGTTCTGGCTTTCTCTGGATGTACTGGGAATCTCTGAACCGCTCCCTTTACTGGGATCAGATGATTTCCTACACACTGATGATAACTTTTGGTCTTTTAATCCGGAATTATGAAAAAAGTTCCGAGCTTCCTACTTTCAACCGTAAATCTGATGTGCAGCGTTTTGCCCTGCTTCAATTCATCCAGGAAAATTATGCAACGGTTACATTAGAGCAGGTTGCCGAAAAATTTCACTATACACCTGAACATGTTTCAAGACTTTTTAAAAGCACTACCGGGAAAACCTTTACCCAACTGTTACAGCAGGTCCGGATTGAAAAAGCCCAGATACTCCTTTCTGATACCAACCTTACGGTTGCAGACATTGCTTCCCAGGTTGGTTATGATACAACGGAACATTTTATAAGATTATTTAAGAAAAATCTGAAAATCACACCAACCGAATATAGAAAAAAAGGGATTATCATCTAATCCCTTTTCCTTGCCAGACAACCTTTTTCATGCTATTTTTAATAAAGAATCGAAAGCAGGTGCAATTATGATACAACGTAAAGATTTATTTTCCATCCCTTTTTATAACAAAACACAGTATACCGGCAGCAATCTTGGCATGCGCTACCGCATAGAGAAGCATGTAGAAGATGACTCCACCACTCTGCTTGCCACCTGGTGGCCAGGTCCATATTGCTTTACCGCTACGCCGGATGAACAAAAAAAGACCAACACCTTCGAATATTCCGACGAAGGCATTGGTCAGGCTTGTGACTGGCTCAATCAGGTCTATACAGAAAACGCAGACCTCTTTAAAACTGTTCCTATTTAAAATTTACATCTGATGACGTACAATCTTGTACTCATCATATAACTGATAATACGGGCAGGAATTCGTGTTGCCGGTAAGAAATCTTACCATATCATCTTCATCCAGATCCATATCACAGACATAATATTCGTAATCTTCATCATATACAAAATTTACACAGGTATCACAACTTCCCTGTTCTGCCATAAAATCACTTCTCCTATCTGATGACTTTCTTTGCATTCCGGTTGCAGATCATGTCCAGCATATTTTCATCCGGTTCAAAGATAATGTCTCCAAGTCCGCTTCCGTTCTTATAAATCACTTCATAGGTCTTCGCTCCCGGCTGCTTTGAAGAACAATCCTTTACACTCAACTGGTTGTTGTTATGATAATTATACAATTCATGTGCAGTTGACGGTGCAATCAGCACAACTTCTTCCATCTCAATCTTTGCAATATTTTTTCTCTTTCTCTTTGCCTTGATACGTGCAAAGCTAAGTCTTCCTTCAATATAGGTATATTCCCATTCAATCTGTGATGCAATTTTAAGAAGATACCAGAAAACTGCAAAGATAATTGCAGGAACCAGTAAAATTCCCGGATACACAATAATGGAAACCAGTACACAGAAAATTGCCAACGCAATACAAAGATACCTTAAGATTACATTTACAACAGACACCTTCTTATCTACCAGAACTGTGTTTTCAAAAATACTCATACTTCAAACCTCTCAATTTTTCTTTTTGCACCTGCTTCTCATGCAGATTCTTTTTCATTATATCTCTTTTTCTGCGATTAATCCAGTAGATTATGTTTAAAATTAAGAGGGTCAGGGATACTTCCCTGATTCATTTTCCAACTTGAGCTGCGGGCGATAAGGGAAAAATGGGCCATTTGTCATGATAATGGCAGTGCTTGCTTCTTTTGAGGTGCAGCCTGCGAAGCAGGGTGTGCGTGTTCCGATTGCTTAGGCAATCATGGCGGAACGCATAACAATACATAATATTTTTGATTTTTTGTAACGAATCTAATAAACCATTCTCTTATCTATATAAGGGGGGATATTATGCATTACATTGAAGTGAAAAATGTATCACAAATTTATTCAGTTGGGAACGAACCTGTCAATGCACTTACTAATATTTCTTTTGCTATTGAAAAAGGTGAGTTTATAGCTGTGACTGGCCCATCAGGGTGTGGAAAATCGACATTGCTACATATGATTGGTGGATTAAGTAAACCATCTTCAGGACAGATATTGAATTGTGGCGTATCATTATATGAAAAACGAAATTCTGAAATATCGCTATTTCGTCGTCGAGAAGTGGGCATAGTCTATCAATTTTATAATCTCGTTCCGGAATTAACAGCAAGGGAGAATCTGCTGCTTCCTGCACTGATGGATGGTAAAAGCGTAGATCAAAGAGAAGTTAAGAAAATACTGACGATTTTGGGGATGGAAAACAAGGCAAATTTTTATCCGGGTCAGCTTTCTGGTGGTCAACAGCAAAAAATAGCCATTGGCAGAGCATTAATCAATCATCCTAAACTCTTATTAGCAGATGAACCTACTGGCAATTTAGACTCTGCAAAACGTGATGAACTTTTACAGCTTTTACGTTATATGAACGAACAGGAAGAAATGACAATTCTTGTGGTTACTCATGATTCCGTTGTTGCACAAAAAGCAAATAGGGTACTTCATATGATGGATGGGAAAATAGTCAATGATGAGGTGATTGTATGAGGTGGGGATTTTTATGGTTAACTTTGCGCTTGATAATGAAACAACGTTTGCGTACCATAACTTTATTTTGCGGTATTTTTTTCTCTAGTTTTTTACTTAATGCTTTTGGAAGTTTGGGGTATTACTTTTGGACACAAGTACATGAAGGAAATTCCGACACAAGTACATTTAATTCTACCGAATTAGCATTGACTGTATTGGCGGTGATACTTCTAACAATAGTTTTGGTATGTTCTGCAGTTCTTCTTCATAATTTATTTGCTTTGACATTTTTTCAAAAATGGCATAGTCTTGGACGTTTAATTACGCTGGGAGCAACGTGGCAGCAACTTTTTCTTATGGTGGTAATAGAGATAGGCATTATATACTGCATTGCAGTACCATTAGGTTTGATTGTTACTATTGCTTTGGAGAAGAGTATTTCTATACCTGTAGAAATTCCCTGGTGGATAATTTGCAGTATTTTTTGTTGGTTATTGATAGTTTCTTGCATTTGTGGTTTGCGTCCGGTACATAAGGCAATGAAAACTCCCATTACTTTATCAAGAACAAGTAAGTCTGTAACAATTCATTCCAGACAGGATAAGTTCGGAAAGCATTACAATTCTTTTGCTATTTTCATGGCCGGAAAATACCGCTCAGCAAATAGAGGACATTACATCCGTATTGTCCTTACGCTGATTACTGTAATGATATTGTATATACCGATCAGCTATTTTATCAACACAGATTTAGATATACAGCAATCAGGATTATTGGCTAAATATGGAATTCAATATAATTTTACAACTCAAAATTATGATGAATTAAAATTGGCATTAGAGGAATGTCAGGGTTTAAGTACAAAAAACTCGGATGGAGACATGCTGATATATGTACAGGTCGATGGGCGAGCATCTCTCAGGAAAAATATATTAAATAAAAGCCTGCTACAGGTGTTGGAAAAAGCAGGTTGGGAAGAACAAGAAATTTGGGATACGAGCTGTGATATACTTTTTTTGGATGAAATGCATTATAAGATGATTCTTCGTAATTGTTCTGATTTAGAAATAGAGGACGAATCAGCTCCAGCTATTTTGGTAGATCGTTATATCAACAGAACAAGTTATCAAGAGAATGCTGATAACTTGTTTTTCGAAACATCCTTAGTGAATAAAACTATTTGGGATGAGGAAAACACAGGTGTTGAAATTTTTTGTGGTTTTTTTGAGGAAAATAACACGGTATTCTATAACTCACCAATTATACTTTCAAAAGAACTACCAGAAGGGATGGATTTTTCAGGAAATGTAACTTTGCTTCTTCCCATTCAAGAAATTGAATCAATTCGTGAGCTAATAGGTGAGTTTTGTCAGGTTAATGTGTATGGTTTATTTCAAGAATATGATGAAACTCTTTACGGAAAACTTCATCAGAAATTGGGAGCAAATGCATTGGGACATCTGGTTTATCAGAGAAGAATTTTTAAGGAATGGTATGCTTCCATGTGGGAGATCCATGTGACAATGGTGGCTGTCTGTTTGATTCTTTTAACTATTGCATTGGTAAATGTTTTTAGTACCATTGTCTTTCAGTATATTGACAGGAAACGTGGTCTGGCAATGTTATGGTCATTAGGGCAAACAAAACAAGGTTTACTGCGAATTCTAATTTTGGAAACAGCACGTAGCTTTTTTCTTGCAGCATTGATTGGAATTCCGGTATCATGCTTATTATGCTATAATGTATATCAGGTTCTTCGCTCTACGTGGCGTATTCGGTTTATGTTGCCATTGAAGCAAATTTTTTTGTTGATTGTTGCGATGATTACAGCCACCCTGGTTGCAATGATAGTAGAATGGTGTTGTATGAAACGTCAGAATTTTTTACAGAACATTAAGGATGAAATATAACTTACGGAAGGAGGCAGCAAATGGAATCATTTGAAGAAATTTATTCTTTATACTTCAAAGATATTTATAGATATGTATTATCTCTTTGCCGAAACTCCGAGCAAGCAGAAGAAATTACGCAGGAAACTTTTTTTCAAGCAATGAAAAGTATTTCATCCTTTCGTGGTGATTGTAAAATGACAGTGTGGTTATGTCAGATTGCAAAACATCTTTACTTTGCTCAAAAGCGAAAGGAGAAACATAGTGCGATAATGACATTAGATGAAGTGTCAGATCATTTACCAGACACCACATCCCAGCCATTGGAGTTGAGAATAGCAGATGAGACTGATGCTATGCGTATTCTTGAATATTTACATGATATAGAAGAACCTTATAAGGAAGTGTTTATGTTACGAGTTTTTGGTGAATTGTCATTCAAAAAAATATCAGGAATTTTTGGGAAAACAGAAAGTTGGGCGAGAGTGACTTATCATCGGGCTAAAGTTAAAATTCTGAATGAAATGGAGGGAAAACAATGACAAGAATTTCATGTGAGGTAGCCAGAGATTTATTACCTTTGTACTGTGATGATGTATGTTCACAAGAAAGCCGTATTCTTATAGATGAACATCTTAAAAATTGTTCAGATTGTGATGCTTTATTGAAAAAGATGAAAATGGAATGTAGTGCTTCAACAGAACAAGAAATGCATGATGAAGAATTTGTAAAAGCTATGGCGTCAGGATGGAAAAAATCAGTAAAAAATGGTTTTGTAAAAGGTGTATTAGCCACACTCATTTTGTGTTTATGCCTGGTTGGAGGATATTGGGGATTAACACGTTGGATTCTTACTTCTGTTCCTAGTGCTAATATCCAGGCAAATGTAGTGAGTGTGACGGATGAACATGTAAAGATTATTCTGGAAGCAACAGATGGAAAAAAAGTTCTAACCAATGCTATGGTAGTGGAAGATTCGGGAAAGCTCTATTTGCTTGAAAAGAGGGGAGTTATTGCGACACAAACTGGCGATGGTGAGAATTGGGCGGCAACTTATACTCTACCTAAAATACAAAAAACAGAAGACGGGGAAAGTATACACATAAAAGAAATTTATTACGGAACTGAAAATGATAATATCCTGATTTGGAGCGAATAAGTAAAAAATTAAGTTATTCGTGTGGAAGAGAGAGGGTAACCCTTGAAGTCGTAGAGAAAATCGTATTTATTGTAATTAATAACAGTATTAATTTCTGGAGGTGAGAGTGTGAAGAAATTTAAAAAGATGTTGCCATATTTAATAATTAACGCGATTGTTTTTTATTTAACTCCATTTATGATTAAGGATACTGGAAGCGGCATGTTGATTTTGTTAATTGGTTTCCCAGTTATATGTTTTATAGTAGCTTTGATCTACGGGATAAAAAACTCATTTAATTGGATTTATTCCTTGCTTGTAATGTTGTTGTTTGTACCAACTATTTTTATCTTCTATAACGAAAGTGCAACAATATATATATTGGCTTACGGTATTATTTCAGCATTCGGGAATTTTCTAGGAGATAACAAAACTGGGATATGAAATCCGTCGGAATTTTTATAATAAAGTTCTAATAGTTTGACTGGGAGGCATAAATTTACATATCAAACGAGGTATCCGCAGGATAAAATTCGGTATGATGATATAATCATTGATCTGGAACGAAGAGAAGTAATCAAGGAGGGCAGAAAGTTGAACTAACATATACGGAGTTTGAAATTATCAGTTTTCTCGCTCAAAATCCTGGCAGAGTGTTCAGCAAGGAACAGATTTATGATGTGGTTTGGAAAGAACCATATTCCGGAGATTATAACATTGTAATGAGCCACATCCGAGAAAAGATAGAAGATGATCCGAGCCATCTGGTTTATATTCAGACAGTATGGGGTGTTGGGTATCGGTTTAATAAAATTTAGGCAGTGGTCTGTGATAGATCACTGCCTGTTTTCCAAAATCATTCAGGATATGTATAATTGGGCTCCTGTTCAAGTACCCTTGTCCAGTCACGTTCCTCCCGCAAAACTCGGAGAATATGTATTTCCTGAGTATGTTCCATAAATACATAAAAAATTATGGACGGCGGAAAGGGCTTTTTATGGATATAATAATTTCGATATAGGATATGTGTCTTTGGAAAAACACCGGACATATATCCTAATTTTTTCATCTGTGCCTGTATGTCATTTTGAAAACGGTCAGCTCTGGCCTGACCAAACTCAGCTTCGATGTAATCCGCAATGTCAGTCACATCATAAATAGCTTCCCATGTTAAAATAACTTTATAATCGTGCATTTCGTCTGACATCTCTCAATTCGGTAATTTTGCGGAAAGCTTCTTCGAGATGAAGTTCCCGTCCGGCCTCCATATCGTCGATTCCTCTGTCCAACATCCTGAGAATATTGTTATCTTCATGCTGGGCAGGAGTTTGTTTTTTCATTGTCAATTCCATAGTATCACTCCATTCGTGCTATCTGAGATAGTCTATGCAGTTCCTTGTTTCTTAGTCATAGTTTAACATAAATTTACGATGGGTACAATTGAAAATTTTAAAACGTTTAATAATTATGTTTTTTCCGTGTTTTTCAGTAGATTTTTTCGAATTATTTCGTTACAATAGAGGCAAACAGTCCGGGTGGAGGAAAGAACTATAAGCCGAAAACATATTTCAATGTTATTTCAAGCTTCGGCTCCTTTTTATGGAGACAGAATGCGCAGCAGTTCTTAGCTGCCTTTGTTTTCTGATTGCAGGCTGTCTTTCCGTTGCTTTCACCGGATAGCGGTACTGTCCGTTGCATGCGGATGCGACAGAAAGCCTGCAAGGGGCACCAAGAATTTCAAAAAGGCTAATCGTTCATCTGGCAACCGGTGCAAATTCACATCCATGTTCAGATTGCACCTTGCTGGCACGTCCTGTGCCAGCATTGCCGGTTGCTAGATGAAATTCCAAGTGCCCCTATCAGCCTTTCTCATGCATCCGCATTGCAGCGAACCGTGCCGCTATACTGTGAAACATTGGAAAGACCGGCTGAATAACAAAAGAAAACAAAGCAGCTTAGTTCTGCAGCATTCTGTATCAAAAATAGCAGAAGCCTGAAATGACATTTACAATTGTTTTCCTGTTTTTTCTTTTCTCCACCCGGACGGATTACACGATAAAGGAGATTTCTATGAAAGCATATCATTTAAATAAAGATGCCCTCACCCCAATGTCGGTGGGTGTACAGAAGGAATGGGTTCTGACCAATGGAATCGGCGGCTATGCCGGCAGTTCTGTAACCGGTGCCCATGCAAGAAAGCACCATGGCTATCTGATTGCCAGCCTGCACCCACCAGTAGAACGTTTCGTCATTCTCTCAAAAATCAACGAATGTCTGATTCGTTCTTCCGGGAAAAAGGATTTTACCGTAGAACAATATCTTGCCGGTGATGGCAGCACTGCTTACCGTGAAGGTATTGAATACCTTAATTCCTTTACTTATGACGGGCTGGTACATTTTACCACCAAAGCTCCGGAATTTACCATGACAAAGACTCTCGCCTTTGAACACGGCAAAAATACTATTGCAGTTTCCTATGATATCCAGAATGATGGAGAGGCTGCTACACTGGTGCTGACTCCGCTCTTTAATTACCGGGTACACCATGATGCTTCTACAGTAGACACTTTAAAATTCGATACTACTTATGAGCAGCCGGAAATCAGACTGGTTCCGCAGCAGAATAAAGATGTCACCATCCGTCTTTTTACCGATGACGGAACCGTTGTTCCATGTGAAGAAAAATATACCACCGGAATGCAGTTACAAAAAGAACTGGATGTAGAATCCGATGCTTTAGATGATAACTACACGCCATACCAGATTGAATTTCCGCTGGACGCCGGATGCCGCAAGAAAATATCTATCGTCTGCACCATTGAAGATGCTTATGAAAAGGATGCTTTTGCCACTGCTGCCGCAGAAATGGCACGTTTTGATGCGTTAGAGAAAAAAGCTGGCTACCATGATGAACTGGCAGAGACTCTGACCATTGCCGCCGACCATTTTCTTGCATACCGGCAGTCTACCGGACTGATGACTGTTCTTGCCGGACTTCCTTGGTTTACCGACTGGGGCCGTGATACCATGATTGCCCTCACCGGCTTAACTCTGGCTACCGGACGCTATCAGGATGCCAGAGACATCCTGACCACATTTGCCCGCTATGTCCACCACGGCATGGTACCAAATATGTTCCCGGATGAAGGAACCGCCCCATTGTATAATACAGCAGATGCTTCCATGTGGTATTTCTATGCAGTTGGAAAATATCTCGATTACACCGGCACTCCGGAAGATTATGCTTTTGTGCAGGAAACCATTTATCCGAAATTAAAAGAAATTATTGCAGCTTATGAGCACGGAACAGATTTCTCCATCTATATGGAAGAAGATGGACTTATCCATGCCGGAAGCGGTCTTGATCAGGTAACCTGGATGGATGTCCGTGTGGGCGACTGGGTTGCTACACCACGGCACGGCAAGCCGGTAGAAATCAATGCGCTCTGGTATCATGCACTCTGCCTGATGGAAGAATGGGCAACGCGCTTTGGGGAAGACGGTTCCCACTATGCTGCTCTTGCAGCTCATGCAAAGGAATCTTTCGCAAAAGAATTCTGGAACGAAAAAGACGAATGTCTCTATGATGTGGTGGACGGGCTGGAAGGTGATGCATCCCTTCGTCCAAATCAGATTTATGCTGTTTCCCTGCCGCACCGGATGTTAGATGCTGACAAGGAAAAGAAGATTGTAGATAAGGTTTACGAGAAACTATATGCCAAAACCGGTCTTCGTTCCTTAAGCCCGGATGATAAGGAATACCATCCGACCTATGAAGGCTGTCTTGATAAACGTGACCACGCTTATCATCAGGGTACTTCCTGGGGCTTCCTCTTAGGCGGTTTCCTGACTGCTTATGTGCATGTCTATGGAACTTCCAAAGAAGTTATCACACAGGTAGATGCCATGTTAGATGCCACCAGAGAGCAGTTCTACCACGGCTGTATCGGTTCTATTGCAGAAATTTTTGATGGTAATGAACCGCACACCTCCCGCGGCTGCTATGCCCAGGCATGGAGTGTCGGAGAAATTCTCCGGGCATATACGGAGGATATTCTGCCGTATAAATAAATCATTTTTATACCAACAGAACCTGCCCCCGGCAGTTTCTTACGGATGAAAAAAGGGGCTTGATAAACCAAGCCTCTTTTTTCATCCCCATGCAATACCCATATCTCTACGCCGGAATCTGCTCCTTCAACCATGTTTTTTCTTCTTCGGAAAGGAAGTCTGCAATGGTATCATAGACATACTGCTGATACTTCCGAAGCAGTGCCTTTTCCCGGCTGTCTAATTCTTCCCAGTCAATAGCCTCCAGATCATATGGCGCAACAGTCAATGTTTCAAATTCCATGAACTGTCCATATTCCGTTTTCTCCGCTTTCTTACAAAGCAGCAGGTTCTCAAGGCGGATGCCGTATTTTCCTTCCAGATACAGTCCCGGTTCATCCGAAGTAATCATACCTTCTTCCATGACAGTTCCGGTGCCATACCGTTCCCGGTAACGGAATGCATTCGGTCCTTCATGTACATTTAACAAATAGCCAACGCCATGGCCTGTTCCGTGGTTATAATCAAGCCCCATGTGCCACAACGGTTCCCTTGCCAGATAGTCAAGATTGACTCCCGTACAGCCATATTTAAATTTTGCATCCGAAAGATTCAGATTTCCTCGTAATACGGCAGTATAATGCTTCTTCTCCTCTGAGCTTAATGCTCCAAGGGCAATGGTTCTTGTCACATCCGTTGTGCCATCCAGATACTGTCCGCCGGTATCCAGCAGCAGAAAGCTTTTGTTATCCAGTGGAATATTGCTCTTCCCATCCGGCTCATAATGCACAATGGCTCCATGAGCACCGTATGCAGCAATCGGTGCAAAGCTCTGTCCCAGATAACCTTCTCCCTGCCTCCGGAATTCTTCTAATTTATCACATACCGCAAGCTCCGTTATCTGCCGCTTATCTTCCACATGCTTTAACCAGTAGATAAGTTTTGTTAAAGCAATGCCATCCTTCTTATGTGCCAGCCGCTCATGCTCCATTTCGGTTGCATTTTTCACTGCCTTCATAAGCTCAATCGGGCTGTTCTTCTTTACCTTATGTGCCTCTTTTGTAATGGCATCATACAGTGCATAATTTGTCATACTCTCGTCTATAAGAATGCTTTTGTCTGCCGGAATTTCCTTTATATCCGCATAAATCTGTTCATATCTGTAAATAAAGATTTTTTCAGTGGAAAGTCTTTCCTTTAAGTCAGCCGGCACACTCTTTTCATTTACATACCAGCGGATTTCATCCGGTGTAATCAGTACATAAGATAATGCCACCGGATTATATGCAATATCATTTCCCCGGATATTAAAAAGCCATGCGATTTCATCCAGAGATGGAATCAGAAAATAATCCGCCTTGCAATCCACCATTGCTTTTCGTACCCCTGCCACCTTATCCTTCCGGCTCTCACCTGCATATTCCACGCCAAGCTCCCAGATTGGATCACAGGATAATGCAGGACGATTCGCCCAGATTTCGCCTACAACATCCCGGTCTGGAGCAAATGTAATCTTTTTCTCCCGCAATTTTTCTTTTAAACTCTTTGCCATGCCGGTACTTACGGTTCTTCCATCAAACCCCAATACGGTTCCATCTTCCATTTTTTCAGCCAGAAAAGTGCCAATATCCACTACTCCCGGCTGTCCGCTCCGGAATAACGTAATGCCGGTGCCGGCAAGCTGTTCTTCTGCCTGGATAAAATATCTTCCGTCTGTCCAGAGTCCTGCCATATCTTCAGTAATTACCAGTGTTCCTGCCGAACCGTTAAATCCGGAAATATATTCACGGCATTTAAAATATTCTCCTACATATTCTGATGCATGGAAATCATCGGAAACAATGAGATATGCCGCCATGCCGTATTCTTTCATCTTCTGTCTTAATTCCATCAATTCTTCTTTCAAATCTATCACCTCTATGTTATGCTATAATGAATGCAAGCTGGTCAATTACAGTATAGCATTCGTTATTATGAACGGAAAGGAATTCTTTTATGTTTCGCCTGATTGGAAAATTACTTTTCTTTTTCATAAGATTTATCATACATCTTCCGTTCGCCGTATTCCATGGACTGCGGCGGTTCTTTTTTGGTGTCAATTTTGACAAAATGAATGGCTACGAATTTGAAGAATATGCAGCCCGCTATCTTAAGCGCAACGGATATTCAAAAATTACTGTCACCAAAGCTTCCAGAGACTTTGGTGTGGATTTAATCGCAAAAAAACACCGGACTACCTATGCAGTCCAGTGCAAATTATATCAGGGAAAGGTTGGTAACAGTGCCGTACAGGAAGCTGTTGCCGGTAAATCCTATTACGATTGTGATGAAGCAATGGTCATTACCAACAGCGTTTTCTATCCCGGTGCCATTGCCCTTGCTAAAGCCAATGATGTCACGCTCATTGACGGTACCCAGCTAAAACGTCGCAGCTTCCGCTGGGGCAGATTTTTCCGGATTATCCTGCTTCTCCTGTTATGTGGCTTACTGATTTTTTGTATTACATCTCCGGAAACTGCACTTATCTGACATTCAAAAAAGCAGTTCATCCTAATGATTTTATATACAATTATTATACCGTTGTATTTACTCCGTTTACGTTGGCATGCTCATCTTCTGCCATCGGAATTACCAGACATTTCTGTCCGTTGATTACTTCGGATTTAATCTGGGAAACCTTTTCCGGTTTTACACGAAGCACAACATCATAGGTCTTAACTACTTCGTCAGCTTCTTCCTCTATCTGTTTCTCTTTTAACTGCTGTTGCAGCACTTCAACCTGGGCTACCAGCTCTTTTTCTTTCTGAATCTGCTCATTGGCAGCCAGGGCTTTGCTGTCTACTACATTTTCTGCCAGCGGTGCTTCTTCTGCAAATTCCTCTGCGCAGGTCTTTCCAATCTTTTCTGCCTTTTCCGGTGCAACGCCGCTTTCTTCCATAACATTGGTCAAAAGCTCCGGTGTCAGAATTACCGGGTCTTCTTCCAGTTCTGCTTTCTCTTCTACCAGATCATTTAAGTTCTGCTGAATCTCCATCAGCACTTCCCCGCTCTTTTCCACATCATCGCCATATGCCTGTTTGACGATAGAATGGAAGGTCATCTTCTGCTCCGTTGCGGTGCGTCTTGCGCCACAGCCTAATCCCAACTCCATAAATTCCGCATGCGGTGCCTTGGTATCCTTAGTATAGAACATCAAGGAATGAATATCTGTACTGCGGTCGGTAAATGCCGGGAATAAGAAACCGCTGTCCGGTACGCTTACCACCCAGTCACGGATTCTTGGTCCGATACGGTTTTCATCTTCTCTGTAACCCAGTCCCGGTTTGGATAACTGTACCGGACAGATTGCACACAGAAGGTATTCAAACACTTCTTCTGATTCATCCAGTGCATTATTATCCGTGGTCTTGGTCATGACATCATAAGCATCATGGAACAGCAAAATCAGATAGTTGCCTGCATAGTCATAGCTTTCAATGACCATATCATAAAAACGTTCCAGTAACTCAGGATTTTTTAATTTACTTTCCCTTAAACCTAAAAGAAACTGTTGTCTTCCTCCTGCTGCTTCTTCATCCAGTGGAAAATTCAATTCCAAAAGATTATTTCCAATGGTTCCTGATAAGGTTTTCTTGGCAATCTCTAAATATTTATAAAATTCTTCATCTTCCAGATTTAAAAATGTCTCACTTAAATCAACGACCTTATTCTTACCGGCATCTACATAACAGCCACACAATCTGGTAAAGGTACAATTTTCTTTTGTAAAACGTCTCTTTAACTCTGCCACACCTTTTTTATCCATACTATGAATCTACTCCTTTACTACCTTTCTTTTATTTCTTATGTTTCCAAATCAGACTTTTATAGAACAAAGAATGTGCCTTGGCACATTCCCGCGCCTGCGGCGGTCGCTTGCGACATC
>OLNX01002056.1_pt1 | contig 15807 bp, 10 predicted proteins | sample 1672611 | NCBI WGS metagenome assembly OLNX01 (sample SAMEA3136705, study PRJEB25190) | human gut metagenome | reverse complement strand
TTGCGACAGCTTGTTTATTCTATCAAAATGTTTTGCATTTGTCAAGAACTTTTTTCATAACTTTTTCAACTTATTTTCAAAGCAATATCTATAAAGTCATGTCTGTAAAATGCAACTCACAAGCTCTACAACTCAATGTGTCCCGCGAGTCAGCTTTGATATAATATCATCCTGGCACACATATGTCAACGGATTTTCTGCAATTAATTAAAGTAGTAAAACTGCCTTAAAAAACACAAATTTTCTAAATTGTCTGTTTATTATATACAATTCTCACAATTACTATCTGACAGCCTCTATCGCTTCCTTGATATTTGCCACACCGACAATCTCAATTCCATTAATATGCGACACTCCTGCAAGACACACTTTGGGAACAATACACTTTTTAAAGCCAAGCTTCTTTGCCTCAGCCACACGCTGCTCGGACATGGTAACTCCGCGTACCTCTCCGCTTAAGCCCACCTCTCCAAAGCATATGGTATCCTCACGCACTATAATATCCTTTTTGCTTGATGCGATTGCAAGCACTATCCCAAGGTCTATCGCCGGTTCGTTCATCCTTATACCGCCTGCTATATTCACATAAGCGTCACAATCTGACAGTGACAGGTTGGCTCTTTTTTCAAGGACCGCCATGAGTAGATTTACTTTATTATAATCTGTACCATTTGCTGTACGCCTTGGATTATTAAAAAAACTGTGACATACAAGAGCCTGTATCTCAAGAAGTATCGGGCGGCTTCCCTCTATGGAACATGTGACAATTGATCCTGATGCTCCCTCGGGCTTACCGCTAAGCATATACTCCGACGGATTTTCCACCTCTATAAGTCCCTCCGCCTTCATTTCAAATACGCCTATCTCATTGGTCGAACCAAATCTGTTCTTAACGCCTCTAAGTATCCTGTACGACTCATACCTGTCACCCTCAAAATAAAGCACAGTATCAACCATATGCTCCAACGTCCTCGGCCCCGCAACCGCACCATCCTTTGTCACATGTCCTACTATAAAAACAGAAATACCCAGAGTTTTTGCAAGCTGCATAAGCACTCCGGTTGTCTCCCTGACCTGTGAGACACTGCCCGGTGCCGACGCTATCTCCTCATTGTACATAGTCTGGATGGAATCTATTACAACAACCTCCGGTTTTTTTCGTTGAATCACATCCTTTGCTATATCAAGACTTGTCTCACATAAAAGCTCCAGTGAATCCGTAAAATCACCAAGTCTGTCGGCACGCATCTTTATCTGATGCAGGGATTCCTCACCTGACACATAAAGTAATGGCACCTTTTTTTGTGAAAGCTCCCTGCATACCTGAAGTAGAAGCGTGGATTTTCCTATACCCGGATCTCCTCCCACAAGCACAAGTGACCCCCTCACAATTCCTCCACCAAGTACTCTGTCAAACTCGGCTATACCTGTCACTATACGCTCCTCTTTCTCGCTTTTTACTGCCGAAAGAGGCAGAACCTGTGCCGCCTTTGATTCTTTTTTTACTTTTCCCGACGAACTTATCGACTTTTTATCTACGGTTTCCTCTACAAATGTATTCCATTCCTTACAGGCCGGGCACTGTCCCATCCATTTTGCCGATTCATAACCACATTCCTGGCAGAAAAATACAGAGGTCTTTCCTTTTGCCATATTGTTCTCCTTTATAAAATACAAAAAGCCCGGCTTTCACCGGGCTAAAAATATGCTCTATTTTCTTGATACTTTGATATCGACTGAATCAACACCCTCAAGCTCTACGCTTAAGCTGAGCTTGCCGCCGAGATTTGTCTTCATAGTACCTGCAACAGCTCCAGCTATATCAATTTCGTACTCTGTCTCCTCTTCAAGGCCAAGAGTAATCTGAGCATCCTCAGGTCCCTCCACAGTAAATGTCACTGTATCAGCAGTCTCCTCGAAATCCATAACCGCTGTTCCCGGAACAGACTCGTATACAAAGAGTCCGTTTCTTTCGAGCTTTGTAATCTCCTTAAAGGTCTTTACCTTGTAGATATCTCCATCCTTCTCAAAATTGTCAAGCTTTGCCTTTGCAGCCAATGTATAATCTCCGAAGCTGAGCTTTCCGTTTTCCTCAGTACGGATTAATTCACTTATTACAGCCATTTTTATCCTCCCGTAGCTATATTGATATATTAATTATAAATCCAATTCTACTCAACAGTCAATGAAATTTGTTTGTTTTTCGTAGAAATTATTACCTTATTGCCGCGCTTAATTTTGCCGGTAATAATATCCTCTGACATACGGTCTTCAATCTCCTCCTGAAGCTTGCGTTTAAGCGGTCTTGCGCCATATTTTCTGTCATACGCTTTGTCCACGATAAAGGCTTTTGCGCTGTCGCGCACTGTGAGCTCTATATCAAGCTGCTCTTTGCAGCGTTTCTTAAGCTCCTTTACAAGAAGTGTCACTATATGCTTCATGTCATCCTTGTTGAGAGCTCTAAATACAATAGTCTCGTCGATTCGGTTCAAAAACTCAGGTTTAAATATACGGCGGACCTCCTCCATGACACTGTTCTTCATACGCTCGTGATCCTGCTTTTCGTCATCACCTGCACCAAAGCCAAGGCGCTTTGGCTCTATAATGGAAGCCGCTCCTGCATTTGATGTCATGATGATTATTGTATTCTTGAAATCAACCGTGCGCCCCTGTGAATCAGTGATTCTACCATCATCAAGCACCTGTAAAAGTATATTAAACACATCAGGATGTGCTTTTTCTATCTCATCAAACAGTATAACAGAAAAAGGATTGCGTCTGACCTTCTCTGAGAGCTGTCCGCCCTCCTCATGGCCCACATATCCCGGTGGTGAACCAATCATCTTTGAAACACTATGCTTTTCCATGTACTCTGACATGTCAACACGTATCATGGCATCTTCTTTGCCAAAGACAGCCTCAGCAAGCGCCTTTGACACCTCCGTCTTACCTACTCCTGTCGGTCCCAAAAACAGGAATGAGCCAATCGGCTTCTTAGGATCCTTTAAACCAACACGGCCTCGTCTGACTGCCTTTGCGACAGCAGAAACAGCCTCCTCCTGTCCTATTACACGCTTGTGAAGTATCTGTTCAAGCTTTGCAAGTCGTCCTGCCTCTGACTCTGTAAGCTTATTTACAGGTATTTTGGTCCATCCCGATACTACATCCGCTATCTCATTTTCGCCGACTACAGGCTGATTTTTGGCTCCTGTGCGGCGGTTCTTTCTGATAAGCTTCTGCTGTTTATTTTCAAGCACTTTCTTTTCTGACATAAGCGCGCCGGCAGCTGCAAGATCTCCTTTCGACAAAGCATTTTCCAACTGGTTCTGCTTATCTGTTATCTCTTTTTTCAGAGCAAGCAGCTCGTCAGATGATGTCAGATTCTTAAGCCTTATCCTGGCTGCCGCTTCATCCATCAGGTCTATCGCCTTATCAGGTAAAAATCTGTCATTTATATATCGTGCAGAAAGGCTTACTGCCGCTTTCACACCCTCATCTGTTATGATGACACCATGATGCTTTTCATAGAGTCCCTTTAATCCTGTGAGTATCTCTATTGTCTCATCCACACCCGGCTCCTCAACCATCACCGGCTGGAAACGGCGCTCAAGCGCAGCATCCTTTTCCACGTATTTGCGGTACTCTTCTATGGTAGTGGCGCCGATTACCTGTACCTCGCCTCTGGCAAGCGCAGGCTTTAATATGTTAGATGCATCTAACGAGCCTTCTGCTCCTCCTGCACCTATTATAGTGTGAAGCTCATCAATGAAAAGCAGTACATTTTTGGCATTTGAAACCTCGCTTATCACCTTCTTGATACGCTCCTCAAACTCACCACGATACTTTGATTTGGCTACAAGCCCGGACATATCAAGAGAAACCAGTCTCTTTCCCAAAAGAATATCCGGAACATTGCCACTGACTATATCCTGCGCAAGTCCTTCTACTATAGCGGTCTTACCCACTCCCGGCTCTCCAATCAGACATGGATTGTTTTTGCCACGGCGGCAAAGTATCTGGATAACGCGCTCCATCTCCTTTTTTCTGCCTATAACAGGGTCAAGAAGCCCTGCCTCTGCCATATCTGTCAAATCTCTGGAATACTGATCTAATACAGGAGTCGCAGAATTGTATGATGTACTGTAGCTTTTCATCAGATCCCTGTATGCAGACGGATCCTCACCCATCGCACCAAGAATATCTATAAACATCTTCTGACTGTTAACACCCATGGTGTTTAAAAGTCTTGCAGCTGCACAGTCTCCCTGCAGTACTATAGCCATCAGCAAGTGTTCTGTACCTATCTCATTGCACTCAAATCTATCGGCTTCCTCCGATGCGCGCTCCAATACTCTCTGTGTCCTTGGTGAATAGCCATCCCTGTCCATCACTTCGATGTTATCCCCCGGTGAAATCAGGTCTTCAATCATCGAAATAAGCTTATCATATTCCACATTGCAGGCTGTTAGAATCTCAGCTGCCACACCGGTGCCCTCTTTTATAAGGCCAGCCAGTACGTGCTCTGTTCCAACATAGCTGTAATTCATTTTCTTTGATATACGTGCAGCCAAATCTATTGCTTTTTTAGCCTTACTTGTATATGGTTTCAAGTCATATCCTCCAGTCATATTCACTAATTTAAGTCGATGAACTGCAAATCATCATCTTCGCTGTCATCTTCATTATCATCCTTTGCACTGCTGTCTATAGTCTCAGACGGCTTATTTCCCTCATTGACAAAGCCATCAAGTGCCATTTGAAGCTGATTCTTTAAAGCATCCTCATCAGCATCGTTTTCTGTGTCAGAAACGTTTTCCTGCCTTGAATCGTCTTTTAAATCAAACTCAGAGTTTTCATTCTCAACAGCTTTCTTAGAATCAGGTGTAATTTCTACGGTTCTTCCGACATAGGATGCATTTGATATATTTTCATCCGTAGCCATCTTTTGCTCATCTGCAACATCTTCCGCTGTTTCTTCTGCGACTTCATCTGCCGGCTCTTCTACAGCTTCATCTGCTGTTTCTTCTGCGGCTTCACCTGCCGACTCTTCTGCAGCTTCTCCTGCCACTTCATCCACCGACTCTTCTGCAGCTTCTTCTGCCACTTCATCTAACGGCTCTTCTGTAACCTCTTCTTCCAGCTCATCTGCTATCTCGTCCGCAGTTTCATCAGTTGTTTCTTCCAAAGCTTCATTTGATACATCTTCTGCTGCATCATCTACATCATCATCGTCATCATGATAGTCCATTGCCTTATATTTTCTGTTTTTCACAGCTGATACCATAAGCAACAGTAACAGAATAATGATAATAAGAACCAGTATTGCAGCTAAAACAAGATATTTATTGGCAATTCCCGGGACAAGCTCACTCTTTGTTGTATCGTTTTCCTTCTGTGCCACTGTAGGTGTACCAAGCTCAGTTCTCATATATGTGCCATCTACGCTATCATATGTGTACCAGCCACTCTCACCATTGTCATTCATAGCGTATACGAGGTAAAAATCCTTTGTCTGATCATCGTTTTTTTCGACTTTGGTCTGGTAGGCTGTTGCCACACCCTTGCCCTCTATAGAGAGCGATATCTCATTATATCCCTCAGGCACATCATCCACCTTAGGCAGTAAAACCACTATAAAATGTGACTCTGAATTGATACGGACAAACTCATATGCTGCATTCTGTGCTGCATCATATACAAAAAGCCCATTGCCGCTTTCCGACTGTAAATACACAAGCGTGATATCACCAAAGGTGCCATGAAGGGTATTGTATTCAAGTCCGTCAATCACTGTCTTTGAGTGCTCAAAGCCTTCAGGAACAACATCCTCCGGAATGTCATTTACCATAGTCCACTCTGTGCCATTTATATCGAACTTCTTCCAGTTATCCTGCTTATCTGCATTCTCCGGATCATCCTCGGCTCTTCTGGTAACAACTATATTGTATGTGCTTGTGCTGCCGTCCTCTGCTGTCACAACAACGCTGACCGTATTCTCTCCAACCTCAAGTGAATCATTGCCTGTGACGGATGTCACACTCGCCTTGGAATCAGCCGGATTTGCTGTAACCGCAAGGCTTGAACAGCTGTAATCTACTGTAGCTGTGTAATCCTTTGTCGCAGCAGAAAACTCAGGGGAAAGCGTACCTGCTGAGATAACAAGCGAACCAAGAGATGCGTTTGAGGATTTCTTTTCCTCTTTGTTTTCATTATCTTTATTTGCATTGCTGTCATTGCCGGTATTGCTGCCGGAATTGTCCTTGTTATCCTTGTTGCTGTTTGAATCGTTGTTTGATGAAGCACTTGTTACCGTCACTTTCGTGCTGGCACCGGTAATTATACCTCCGGCATCGTTGCCCTCTGCATCTCCTACAACTGTACAATATGCCTTTATAGTGCAGCTTCCTGCAGCCTTCGCCGTAAATGAAAATGACTGCGATGTGGGATATCCTGCGGCGTCACCAATATTGGCCACACCATCCCCTCCGTTACTCAGTACTCCCTCGTCAGAACTTGAGATAACTACAGTGCCAAAATATCCAGACGGCATGGAAACCGTCACCTTGACTGTTTTTCCAACAGCTACAGAGCTTGAGCTGACACTTAATCCAAGTCCCTGCGCATATACATGCTCGGCAGGTGTGAAAACAAGCATCACCGCCACAACAAGTGATAATATACATCCAAATAATTTCTTCATATTTTCCTCACATTTCTAATTCTGCGATATCTTTGATTTGCCCAGTATGTGTCTGTTCATGATTATCATATCAAGGGCATTTCCACCATCACCCTTTCTGTTGGCATCAGCTGCCTCCAGATAAGCACCTGTGAGTGTTCCCTTTCCTAAAATATGTCTGTTGAGCTTAATCATATCAAGGGCATTTACAGCACCGTCACCATTGATATCTCCATATACAACAATATCATATGTCTTTTTCAGGTTACCCGAAGCATCATAAACAGCCACTTTATTGCCTGTTGCAACCTTTCCGCTGTTTTCTGAGCCTGAGCTTGTCAGAAGCTTTACAGTACCTGATGCTGATACTGCTATATTCTTCACAAAATCAGCTGCACCGGTTCCAGGCTCAATGCCTGTAATATAAGTACCTATACTGTATTTACCTGATGTTATGTTTACATCTGTATTATTTTGGTTATTATTGTTCTGATTATTATTGCCACCTGCATTATTTGCAGATGCCGCCTGCCTGTTTATATTGATAGTGTATGTTCTTGTATCACCGCTTTGCGACTTGCAATTTACCTTAATTGTATTATTTCCGACAGCAAGCGAATAGCTTCCTGTGCCTGAAACACCACTGTTTCCTGAAACTGCATCTGCCGAAACAGTCACTGAGCTTATAGCATTTGAAACAACTGCTGAATAGTTTGTTGTCGCTCCATTGAAGGCCGGTGTGAGTGTTACACCACTTATCGCAAGCGACTGCAGATAGTTATTGGTATCGCCAGCTTTATCGAAGCCCACTGCTGACGATGGCATATTGTTGTATACAGGTATTTTAAATACAAAAGCCTGATTCTTGTCTGAATATCCTTTAGCCAGACTCTGTCCCTCAGTAAGAGCCGCTGTAGCATTGCCCATGTACTGATGGAAATACAGCGAGCTTGTATTTACTACATTAAACTTCTCAAAATACAGTGTATTTTGACCCTTATTTATATAATTGCTGCCCACCTTTACAGCTCCGCCGCTTATGGACTTTACTCTTGTATTCCAGCCCTGCTTCTTGGCAAAAGACAGACCATTTTTATAAATCTTATCCTTCGTGTTTCCGGTTGCATTAAAATTAAAATAATTATAATATCCTTCGTATCCGGAATATGTACCCGAAATAAGAGGACTCGTTCCCTTTTGTCCCTGCTCCTGCTTTAAACGCGATGCTATATGGTATGCACTTACTCCACTGCTCTTTGCCACATCCATGAATGTGCTTGCATAATTAATTTTCTCACCATTGTTGGAATAGGTCTTTGTTCCCTCCATAAATGTGCCTTTTACTATGGACTGAACACCTTCAAGTGCCTCATTCGGACTGTATGCCAGACTCTGAAACTGAAAAATATTGGTCTCATCAAGAAAATTCCTTGGATCCATGAGATAAGCAATATAGGCACTGCTTGCTGACACCCATCCCGGTTCGTACTCAACCCACGTATTTGTTGACCAGTTATATGCTCCGGCAGCTGTGGATTTCTTGGAATTGTCTGCTGATTTGGATACCAGATTAAGTCCGTTTACACTTTCATTTTCAATCACCGTATCCCAATTCAAACCTGTATTTACAGCCTCAAATGTCCATCTTGGATACTTATTGTGAAGAGCTGTAAGGTTTGGAATATAGCTGTCAGGAAAGCCTGCATTCTTCATAGCCGTGACAAAATCAGTATTGTCTCCGCTGTTATTGTATGTCACCTTTATGTATGTACTGATAGTCCAGCCCGTAAATGCCTTGCCGTTTAAAGTACCCTTGACATTGTACCAGACCACACCGTTTACCCTGGTCTCTCCAATTATGTCAACCTGATGGTTCCAGTTGAGTGAGACAACCTTGGTAGTGCCGGATGTGCCTGCTGCATTGCGGACATACACATTGCCACCTGTAATCGTACCTGTAGCATATGCTCCCGATGCAGCTGCAAGGGCAATCTGCTCCTCATTATTCTGCTGTATGGCATCCGCATTGCCGGTGTCTGCCGAAGCATCCCCTGTCTGCGCATTGTCTGATGCAGCTGTACCTGCTGATACAAAATCAGACCTGATATAGCTGACACACTCCTCATTATTTGCTGCCAGATTGTACTTTGCCTTGTACCACACCTTGCCGTCTGCGCCTGTGGTCTGCTCAAGAATAGTAATATCCTTGCCGTTTGAAAGCTTGTGCTCCAGCTCATACTCTGTTCCCGGTCCGCTTCTCGCCGCTACCCAGTATCTCTCATCACACACAACCTTAGCCGCCTGATCCGCATAGACTGCTATGCTGCTGTATGGTGCCAGGTCACATGCAGCTAATGACAATGTAACGACAGAGGCTGCCAGAAATTTATTTATCTTTATCATCAAATCCCATCTTTCTTATGTGCATTGTTTACATTAATCCATTATCTATTTAATTATAATAGAATATGACCTTTGTATCAATGTATTCGGCAGAAATTTATTATTTTTTTTTAAGGTATACATCGAATTGCATGCAAGCATGCATCGATGATACCTTTTGACCCTTTAATCAAAAAACTCCCTTCAACGTGCAGCTCATGCTTACGTTTCAGGGAGTTGTCTGATTCATATTCTGCTTATTCTTACTGTCTCTTGTAGCTTTTCTAGCTGAACAGAGATTTTATCTTATCCCATAAATCCATGAAAAAGTTACCAATCTTTTCCCAGAAGCCCGGGTCATTTATCTTATCGCCAAGCTTTGATGCCCAGTCCTGTGCCTGGTTGATGACTGAATCCCAGTCGATATTGGCATCCTTAAGCTTCATAAGAAGCGATGTCAGCTTTGCAATATCATCATCAGAAAGCTTCAGGTCGTAATCCTTTGCAGCCTCCTTTATCGCATCCTTTATCTGGCTCTCATCCTTGAGCCTTCCATCGGCAAGCTGCTTCTTTAGGTCTGCAATCATTGCCTCGATATCCTGCGAATCGCCGTCAATGCTCTTGTTGAGCTCTCCTGTTGTGACAAGCTCATCCATCGCTGCGTCTGTCACCTTGTCGTCAAGCTTCTTGCCTGTCATCTCCTCGTATGCCTTTAGTGTACCTACAAGTGCTGCCGTTCCGGAAATAGGGAAAGGTCCTGCGACTATGATTTTAGCATCAGCTATGCCTGCTGTGGCAAGCGCATTCTTGTACATTCCTACCGTACAGTAATTGATATTGTGTGTGGAAACACTAAGACCCGCACCCTTTTTATCCTCTGTAATGAGTACTGAGGAAAGTGACCTTGTGCCAATCTCGCTCTTGCTGATGTATGAATCGAGGTACTTGTGCTCCTCATCATTATTTACATAGACCACATCGTACTTGTCCAGATCAGTGAGCTCGATTCCCATAAATCCAAGCACTGTCGCTCTCTGATCCGGTGTGAGGTCTGCTCCAAGACTTAAGTATGGCTTATCATTTTTGCTGATTGTCACCTTGTCGTTTGCCTCACTGCCGGCTGGCGTTGTACTGTCTGCAGTACTGTCTGTGTTACTCTTATCAGCTGCGTCACTGCCTGATACATCAACGCTTGAAACTGTATCAGTCTGCGTAGCTGTCTCTGTTGCAAATACAGCCGGATTCATTGTAAACAGTGTCACCGCAGCAAGCACGCTACATACAATACTCTTTGCTTTTTTCTTTATTGATCTAATCATTTTTCCTCCAATCTACTGCTCTATATCATACGAAATTGTAAAGCTGCTTCCGTCGAAGCTGACATCTGCCATGCTTCCGCATACCACAGGCATCATCGGCGACATATGACCTATATCCAGATCCATGATGATCGGCACATTAAAATCTCTAAGCAGTGATGAAAGCGCCTGTCGGTGGTCTATGCCAAACATTTCCTCTCCGAAGTGCGCCGGGCGTCCGATAAGAAAGCCCTTTACATTTGAAAACCATCCTGCATTTTTCATCTGCCACATAGCCCTTCTCATGCCCATAACATTAAGGTCACAAGCCTCAAGGAACCATATGATACCATCATCACTGTAGCGCTCATTAAATTCCCTTACATGGTCAAACGATGTGCCAAGCAGATTGATAAGACAATCCATGCAGCCACCAAGCAGCCTGCCTCTCATAGAAAGCATGCTTTCCTTTGCCACCGCAGGAATAGAGCTGATGCACGACTTTTCAGTCAGGTTGTAACCCACAAACGGAGCATTCTCATCCTTTATCGATTCCTTCTCCCACATAGGGTAATTGGTAAAAGAAAGCTTCCTGCCACAAAGCAGATTAAATGCATCGGTAAGTGACTCATGCCACACCTCCATGCCAAAGCTGCCCGCACACGGCCCGTAAATACCTGCTGTATCTGCAATAGTAGCCTCCAAAAATGTGAAATTCGTGTTGTCGGAATAGCCCATGTACCATTTCGGCTTTGACTGCTTCACGCGCTCAAAATCAATATAAGGCACTACCTCGCACATCAGCTCGCCGCCACCACATGATATAAGCACATCACTGTCAACAGAAGCATAACTCTCGTTCAGCTCTTCTGCGCACTTCTTTGGTGTATTGCTGATACCTATGCCACTGTCGCATCTGCAGTTAGGTCCCTCTATCGTCTTATAACCCATGCTGTGAAACCTTTTAATGGCATTGTCAAAGGCACTCCTGTACGGCTCTGTTGTACAGCCCATCGAAGGCGCCACAAAGCCTATTGTTCCTCTATCCTTTAGAAATTCAGGGTATCTCATGTTTCTATCATCCTATCACTATTATTTACATATCTAAGCTTCTGTCTGAAGTAAAATATGTAGGATTTTATCATTTCTGTCCAGGTCATTTTACTGTCATAATTAAATGTCGTCGTGTACTGCACATGCTGTCTATTGCACCAGTTGTATATATCATGCAGACTTATCGAATCAACATTCTTCATATTGTTCATAAACACCTTAACCTTTGAAAGCTCATCCTCACTGTCAATGTATAGATGAAAGATAGTATTCGGACATTCAATTATTATCTGCTGTTCTCCTATATTTTTCATCAATGTATCCTCTATTGAATAATGTATCCTGTGTGATTAAAAACATTATCGTCTGTCACACCGGGATGTGAGTAATAACAAAATATCGTAACTGTTCAGTACCTTCACAGTTAAAAAATATCACATAACCATAGTACTACACCGACGTCACAAAATCCAGTCATTTTTCCCTGCCAATTCTTACTATTTTATTAAGAAAAACGGTAAATATCATACTCCCTCACAGTCAAATGCCGGAATGAAGCTGTCCTTTGCCACGTCACCCTCCTGTATAAATGCATTCGTGATTCCTATTTCGAGGGCATAGTTAACAAGTCTTTCATACTCTCTCTTTGTCACTGTGCGGTTTATCTCAGGATAATCCTTTAGTGCAATCGGCGTAAACTGGCTCATCATGCTTATATATACGTGATCATGATATGTATCATACAGGTACTTAAGTACAGCCTTTGCATCATTCACATGTCCCGGCAGTAGAAGCTGTCGCACAATAACTCCCTTTTGTATGAGTCCTGTCGCATCGTCAATCACGACATCCGGCTGCTGCCTGACCATCTCTGAAAGCGCCTGCTTTGCGACAGACGGATAATCTTTTGCCCTTGAATACATTGCCGAAAGCGTACTGTCCATATATTTAAAATCCGGAAGATACACATCCACTATGCCCTCAAGCAGCTTTAGCTCTGTCACATTTTCATATCCGCTCGTATTGTATATAATAGGAAGCTTCATGCCACGGCTTTTTGCATCGTTTACCGCCCACACTATATCAGGGATATACTGCCCTGGTGTGACCAGATTGATATTATTTGCGCCTTTGCCCGCCAGTTCCATGAAGATATCACTCAGCCTCTCTTTACTGATTACCTTTCCCTCTTTTCCGTCAGAAATCTCCCTGTTCTGGCAGAACACGCAGTGTAGGCTGCAGCCTGAGAAAAAAACTGCCCCACTTCCTCTTTTTCCTGATATGCACGGCTCCTCCCAATAATGAAGTGCTGCGCGCGCCACCTTTATTTCAGATGAAACGCCACATACACCTGTTTGTCCGGTTCTTCTGTTTATGCCACATTTTCTGGGACACAATAAGCAATTTTCGTATTTATTCATATTTTTCATTTTAACCCTTGCTAAAAATAATGTTTGATACTACAATCTATATGATTATGCGGTGCATATGCCATGCGCATTCAGTAGTCATTTTAAAATTATACCATAACTATTCTTACAGAAGAGAATAGTTAAAATACACAATAAGGAGATTACAATGAATCAGTCAAACTGTATCGTCGCCCAGTCAGGCGGCCCAACTGTTGCAATCAACGCAAGCCTTGCAGGAGTCATCTCAGGAGTAAAAAGCTCTGAGAAATACGATATCTGCTATGGCGCCGTAAACGGAATACTCGGCATATTAAATGAGAATTATCTCAATCTGTCAGATATTTTTGCAGATGATGCTAATCTTGAAAAGCTCAAGACCACACCTGCCATGTATCTTGGCTCATGCCGTCACAAGCTCCCTGATTACAAGGATGATGATTCACCATATGTATACATCTTCCACCAGTTCGATAAGCTTTCTATAAAAGCTTTCTTTTACATCGGTGGAAATGATTCGATGGATACCGTATTAAAGTTATCCGATTATGCAAAAAAAATCAACAGTGATGTGAAAATTATAGGGATTCCAAAAACCATCGACAATGATCTGTGCATGACAGACCACACTCCGGGATTTGGCTCTGCCGCCAAATATATAGCATCAAGCATGCTCGAGATAGCCCATGATACCTTTATCTATGCTGTTAAAAGTGTGACAATCGTTGAAATCATGGGACGTGACGCAGGATGGCTCACTGCCGCTTCCGCTCTCGCACGTAATGAGTACAATACAGCGCCTCAGTTCATCTATCTGCCTGAGGTGGATTTCGACAAGGACAAATTTGTTGCCGATATAAAAGAAGCACTTGCGCACACTAACAATGTAATAGTTGCCGTATCCGAAGGAATACATGACGCAGACGGCTCATACATTACATCATCAAATGCCTCATGCGACCAGTTCGGACACCAGCAGCTAAGCGGTGCCGGAAAGGCTCTTGAGTTCATTGTTAAAGAAAACATCGGTGTCAAGGTTCGCTCTGTAGAGGTAAATGTGCTCCAGCGCTGTGCCTCACATCTTGCATCATTAACCGATATCGAGGAATCTTTTGCTCAGGGTAAAAAGGGTGTCACTATTGCAGCAGAGGGTGTGACCGCATCAATGGTATGCTTAAAGCGCATCTCAAATGATCCTTATCAGGTAGAATACACATATTCTGCTATCAAGGATATCGCAAACGAGGCCAAGTCTGTGCCAAGAGAGTGGATCAATGATGCTGGCAATGATGTGAAGCCTGAGCTTATCGAATACTTAAAGCCACTTATTCAGGGAGAAACCGCTGTAGCCTACAAGAATGGTCTGCCTGACTATATGGATGTGTCACATCTTCACAAATGTAACTGATTTTAGCTGCAGCCTACACCCCGGTGTGGGCAGCAACAGCATATCTCCAAGGAGGTCGATTTACATGAAGAAAAAAGTACTTATAACCTGCGCCGTTGTGCTTGGCGTGATTTTGGCTGTTTATCTTGGCTTTGCCTTTTATTTTAGCAGCCACTATCTGTTCAACACAAAGATTAACTCTGTAAAATACGCAGGGAAAACCGCAAAAGAGGCAATAGAAAAAAATACAGCCCTAAGCCGCGACTACCTGCTCACAATCACTGATAGAAAAGGCAACAGCTTCTCACTTAAGGGACCTGATTTTTCCTATGAATATGTCTCAAACGGTGACGAAGAGCAAATCCTAAAAAGCCAGAATGCTTTTACATGGCCTGTCAGTCTCTTCAAAGCTCAAAACTATACTCTAAAGGGTTCGTCCAAATATGACGATGCCGCTTTGGCGGAAAAGCTCAAGGCTCTTGATATTTTCAGTGATAACTACATTGAGAATCCGGAGGATGCCCACATCGAGATAAAAGACGGCAAATACAATGTGATTGAAGAGAAAAATGGCTGCAAACCGATATATGACAGCATCCTTGCCGAGGTAAAGGATGCCCTGGACAACGAGCTTCCAAAGCTTAGCTTAAGTGATGACTGTTATGAAGCTCCAAAAATCACAAAGGAAAGCGATACAATCAAAAATGAAAAAGAAGCCCTCGACAAATACACTGCTTCAACCGTCACTTACAAAATTGAAGGTGCCGACGAGAAGCTTGACTCAGCCAAAATCCTTGATATGCTAAGCATCTCAGATGACGGCAGCGTGAGCATAGATGATGCCAAGGTCACTAAATATGTCCAGAAGCTTGCTTCCAAGTATAACACCTTCGGCCGCAAACGCTCATTCAAGACATCGTCCGGTGACACTATTGAAATAGGTGGTGGAGACTACGGATGGGTAGTCAGCAAGAAAAATGAGAAAGCCAAGCTCCTTTCAGATTTAGAGGGAGGCAAACCAGTGGAACGAGAACCTGTTTACGAGCAGACTGCTCTCTACCGCGGTGCTGACGACATAGGTAATACATACATAGAGATTGACTACACAAAGCAGCACATGTGGTATTACAAGGATGGTGCTCTCCAGATGGAGTCTGATTTCGTATCAGGTAATCTCGCCCGTCAGAACGGTTCCGTAGATGGTGTATACAAGATTGTTTACAAGCAGAGAAATGCTACTCTTGTCGGTGAGGGTTACTCTTCTCCTGTCAGCTATTTCATGCCGTTTGCCTACAATATAGGTATCCATGATGCCAGCTGGCGTGATACCTTCGGAGGAACAATTTACAAAACCTCCGGCTCACACGGATGTATCAATGTTCCGCCTGCTTTTGCAGAGCAGCTGTTCAACGCTGTGGATAAGGGCACTCCTGTTGTTGCCTACTATAGAGAGGCTGTCAATCTGACAAACAATGCTGCAAAGATGTCCAATGCATACTCGTATGTAGCTCCTGATGCAGCGCAGTAAGTGTGGATTGCATTGTATCTTTTAATAATATGTTAAGGCGACCGGCGCACGGGAAATTCACCCCCGTGCGC